>FTIR01452737.1_pt1 | contig 45509 bp, 37 predicted proteins | sample 1658041 | NCBI WGS metagenome assembly FTIR01 (sample SAMEA3914793, study PRJEB12502) | metagenome | biome: forest; material: soil | place: Canada | collected 2011-07-03 | depth 0.3 m | reverse complement strand
AACCACGCCGAAGACCAGCCGATCCACCTGACGCTGAAGGACAACTCGGTGCCGGTCGCCATCAACCTGGCCAAGTACGCGGGCCCCGAGAGCCGCTACTGCCCGGCCGGCGTCTACGAGTTCGTGAAGAACGAGGACAACACCGACCGCCTGCAGATCAATGCGCAGAACTGCGTGCACTGCAAGACCTGCGACATCAAGGACCCCACGCAGAACATCGTGTGGGTGACGCCCGAAGGCGGCGGCGGGCCGAACTACGCCGGCATGTGAGGCCGCGCGATCAACGGCATCCTGGTCGCCTCACTCCGCTGGACGCGGATAGATAGTGATCGACAGAAATCTGATCGGGCAGCGGATAAGCTTTTCGGGCCCGTGCGGAATGTCGCCCTGGAAGCTGAGAGAGTCGCCCGGCTCCAGGACGTAGGACTCTTGTCCGCAGCGGTATTCGATGACGCCCTCCAGCATGTAGAGGAACTCCGTACCTGGGTGCTGGAACGTCGGATAGCGCTGTGAGTCGTCCTCGATGGTGATCAGGAAGGGTTCGAAGAGTTTGACGGGCCCTTGGTCGTACGCAAGCAAGTGATACGTATGCCCACTTTTTGTGCCTCGACGCACCACTTCCATGCCGGTGCCCTTTTTCACATGCTGGGCTGTTGCGGCTGACGCATCGTAACGGCTGAAGAGCGTGGACATGCCTACGCCGAGCGCCCTGGCGATGCGAGCAAGCGTGTCGGTGCCCGCGGCAATGCTGCCGGTCTCGATTTTCGACAGCGTGCCACGACTCAAACCGGCGATGTCGGACACCTGAGCCAGGGTTAGACCATCGCGTTGACGCAGCGAGCGAATGACGCTGCCGACGGACTCATCGAGCGAAACGGTCGCTGTTCTAGCGAGATTTTCGGAGTTCGTTTCCATGTTGAGCATCAGTCTAATGCACCAAATTAAGGATGCCTGGTAGGCATCAAAGTTGCATTGTAGGAAACATCAGACTAGACTTCAGAGCACGGAGTCGAACGAAACCCAGCGTGTCACCACGCTGTTCATTGAGACCTTCAGGAGCCCTATCCATGACACCCAACGCGACACCGCTTCCCGTCAACCCGGCGGGTGAGTTGATCCCCGCCCCTCGGTTCGAAACCGTCGAAGACGCACAGCACCATCTCACCGCGCAAGGCGTGAGCTACGTGCTGGCGCAGTTCGTCGACATCCACGGCGTGGCGAAGGCGAAGTCCGTCCCCGTCGCGCACCTGCCCACGGTGATGAAGGAGGGCGCGGGCTTTGCAGGCTTCGCCATCTCCGGCGTCGGCATCGAACCGCATGGTCCCGATTTCATGGCTGTCGGCGACCTCTCGACGCTGACGACCGTGCCCTGGCAACCGGGCCTGGCTCGTATCGTCTGCGAAGGTACCGTCGAAGGCGAGCCCTGGGGCTTCGATAGTCGTGTCGTCCTGCGCAAGCAGATCGCTCGCCTCACCGAGCGTGGCTACACGTTGTTCACCGGTCTCGAGCCTGAGTTCTCGCTGTTGCGCCGCGAAGAGGATGGGGGTATCGCGCCGTGCGACCCCAGCGACACGCTGGCCAAGCCCTGCTATGACTACAAGGGGCTGTCGCGCACGCGGGTGTTCCTGGAGCGCCTGTCGAACGTCCTCCGCGCCACCGGCATCGACGTCTACCAGATCGACCATGAAGACGCGAACGGCCAGTTCGAACTGAACTACACGTACACCGACTGCCTGAAGTCGTGCGATCACTTCGTGTTCTTCAAGATGGCCGCTTCCGAGATCGCCAACGAGCTCGGCCTGTTGTGCTCGTTCATGCCGAAGCCGTTCGCCAATCGCCCTGGCAACGGCATGCATATGCACATGTCGATCGGCGACGGCAAGCGCAACCTCTTCAGCGACAAGAGCGATTCGCGCGGACTCGAACTGTCGACGCTCGCGTATCACTTCCTGGGCGGGCTGCTTGCGCACGCCCCCGCACTCACGGCGCTCTGCGCACCGACCGTCAATTCCTACAAGCGCCTGGTTGTCGGACGTTCGCTCACGGGGGCCACCTGGGCGCCCGCCTATGTCAGCTACGGCGACAACAACCGATCCTGCATGGTGCGCGTCCCCAAGGGCCGCCTGGAACTGCGACTCCCCGACGGGGCCAGCAATCCTTACCTGGCGACGGCGGCGGTCATTGCCGCGGGCCTGGATGGCGTCGACCGCAAGCTGGATCCGGGTGCGCCGCGCAATACGAACCTGTACGAGTGGTCCGACTCCGCGTTGAAGGAAGCGGGCATCTCGCTGCTGCCGCAGAACCTCGGCAGCGCGCTCGACGCGCTGGAGGGAGATCGCTTCATCTGCGATGCGCTGGGCCCTGTCGCCGGCGAGTTTCTCAAGCTCAAGCGCATGGAGTGGCTGGAATACCAGCGCCATGTGTCCGACTGGGAAATCAAGCAGTACCTCGAATTTTTCTGAAAGGAATCTGCCATGTGCGGAATAGTTGGATTGTTGGTAAAGAACCCCAAGATGCGCGATCGGCTCGGCGAGCTCATGGTGCCGATGATGATCGGCATGACCGAACGTGGTCCGGACTCGGCTGGCCTTGCAGTCTTCACCGCCCCCCTGTCTGAGCAGCGGCGCAAGATCAGTGTCTATTCCGGAAACGCCGAAGGCGGCGCGGACTACGACTGGAAGACGTTGCGCGATGCGCTGGATGCGGCGCTGCACGCAGACGTCAGGATCGAAGGCAAGGGAAACCACGGCGTCGTCTCGTTCGGCGGTGCGCCGGAAGCCGTGAAGACCTGGATCAAGACGCATGCGCCCTTGCTGCAAGTCTTCTCCACCGGGCGAAGCATCGACCTCTACAAGGACGTCGGTACTCCGGCCGAAGTGGCGTCGCGCTACGGCTTCGCCGACTTCAAGGGCACTCACCTGGTGGGTCACACGCGCATGGCCACGGAGTCCGCCGTGACGCCGGACCGTGCACATCCGTTCACGGCGGGCGAGGATTTCTGCCTGGTGCACAACGGCTCCCTCTCGAACGCGAATGGCATCCGCCGGATGCTGGCACCCTACGGCATCCAGTTCGACACCGACAACGACACCGAGGCCGCCACCCGCTTCCTCGAGTGGCGGATGCGTGAAGGCGACGAGCTCAAGGAGGCACTGCAAAAGGGGTTCGAAGTGCTCGACGGCTTCTACACCTTCCTGATGGGAACGCCGACCGAGCTCGCGCTCATTCGCGATCCCTTCGCGTGCAAACCGGCCGTTGTCGCGGAAACCGACGACTACGTGGCGATCGCATCCGAATTCAGGTCGCTTGCCCACCTTCCCGGCGTGAAGAACGCCCATGTCTTTGAACCGGCTCCCGAGGAGATGTACGTATGGAAAGCGTGAAGTTCGACCTGGAGAAGACGCCGCTGCGCGAGGTCAATCAATACCTGCACCGCGAAGCGCTCGCTGCCAAGGATCTGTCCGTGGTGATCGAAAGCCCCAATGGGGCACACGCGATCGCCGCCGGGCTGAATTCGCCCGTCGATGTGCTGATCGAGGGGCACGCGGGCTACTACGCGGCGGGCATGAACCAGCTGGCCAACGTCACCATCAACGGCAGCGCGGGCACGGGTGTCGGCGAGAACATGATGAGCGGCAAGATCCACGTCAAGGGGTTCGCGTCGAACGCCGCCGGCGCGACCGCACAAGGCGGCCTGCTCGTCATCGACGGTGACGCTGGCCTGCGCTGTGCCATCTCGCTGAAGGGTGCGGACATCGTCGTGGGCGGTTCGGTCGGCAGCTTCTCCGCGTTCATGGCACAGGCGGGCAATCTCGTGGTGCTGGGCAATGCGGGCGAAGCACTTGGCGATTCACTCTATGAAGCCCGGATCTTCGTTCGCGGTACGGTCAAGAGCCTGGGCTCGGACTGCGAGGAGAAAGCGATGGATGGCGAGGCGCTCCGAATCCTGAGCAGCTTGCTCGCGCGATCCGGGCATTCCGACGTCGATCCTTCGACCTTCAAGGTGTACGGTTCTGCGCGCACCCTCTACAACTTCCATGTCGACAACGCCGGAGCCTACTGACATGACCTCTTCCAACGACCAAGCTACTGCTCCGTCCGGCGCCCCGCAGACGGAGCCGCGCTTCTCGGCCACTTTCGATCCGCACACGTTGTCGGAGATCCGACGCGCCGCAGCGACGGGCATCTATGACATCCGGGGAGCGGGAACCAAGCGCAAGCTGCCGCACTTCGACGATCTCCTGTTCCTGGGCGCCTCCGTGAGTCGCTATCCGCTCGAAGGCTATCGCGAAAAGTGCGGGACGGACGTCATCCTCGGCAATCGCTTTGCCAAGAAGCCGATCCACCTCAAGACGCCGGTGACTATCGCAGGCATGAGCTTCGGCGCGCTCTCGGCCCAGGCCAAGGAGGCGCTCGGTCGCGGCGCCAGCGCGGTGGGGACGAGCACGACCACCGGTGACGGCGGCATGACGCCGGAAGAGCGCGGGCATTCGCAAACGCTGGTGTACCAGTACCTGCCTTCGCGCTACGGCATGAACCCGGACGATCTGCGCAAGGCGGACGCGATCGAGATCGTGATCGGGCAGGGCGCCAAGCCGGGGGGCGGCGGCATGCTCCTGGGCCAGAAGATCAGCCCGCGCGTCGCCAAGATGCGTTGCCTGCCGCAGGGCATCGACCAGCGCTCGGCCTGCCGTCATCCGGACTGGACGGGCCCCGACGATCTCGAGATCAAGATCCTCGAGATCCGCGAGATCACCGACTGGGAAAAGCCGATCTACGTGAAGATCGGCGCCACGCGCCCCTACTACGACGTTGCGCTCGCCGTGAAGGCAGGGGCCGACGTCGTCGTTCTCGACGGCATGCAAGGCGGCACGGCGGCGACCCAGGAAGTGTTCATCGAGCATGTGGGGATTCCCATCCTGGCGGCTATCGCACCGGCCGTGAAGGCCTTGCAGGATCTGGGCATGCATCGCAAGGTGCAACTGATCGTCTCCGGCGGCATCCGCAATGGCGCCGACGTTGCCAAGGCCTTGGCGCTCGGTGCGGATGCGGTGGCGATCGGTACCGCGGCGCTGGTGGCGCTCGGCGACAACGACCCTCGCTATCAGGAAGAGTACAAGAAGCTCGGCACCGTGGCAGGCGCGTACGACGACTGGCACGAGGGCAAGGATCCGGCGGGCATCACCACCCAGGATCCGACGCTGGCTGCGCGCCTGGATCCGGTGCAGGCGGGCCGTCGGCTTGCCAACTACCTGGCGGTGATGACGATGGAAGCGCAGGTCATCGCACGCGCCTGTGGCAAGTCGCACCTGCACAATCTCGAGCCCGAGGATCTGTGCGCGCTGACTGTCGAATCTGCCGCCATGGCACGGGTTCCGCTGGCTGGCACCGACTGGATCCCAGGGCAGTTGCGGTATTGAGCTTGCTCGGGCTGAATGCCGTGACGACATTCAGCCCGCCGGCCCTTTGCTCGCGACGATGTGGCCGATCAAGCGTCGCGAAAGCCACTCCGTTTCACAACGATACCTCGACGTCTGCCGGCGCATGACCTGTGGGCCGATAGCCACCGAGCCCACGGCCGACGACCAGTAGTTTCATCAGCACGTAGTAGCTGGCGCCGGCGAAGAGGAGCGAGGGGATCGAAGCGCCGGCGAATCGGAACGGCTCGCTCACCTTCAGCGACAGCGGGTCGAACAACCAGATGTACAGGGCGATCGTCATCACGATCACCGCGACGGCGATCCAGTTGACGCCGCCAAGGAACCAGTAGTCGCCTTGCCGAGGTTTGGCGAATAGATGCGATGCCTGGACACGTTGCCGACGAAGGATGAAGTAGTCGACAAACACTACGCCGGTCGGGCCGACGAACAGCACGGAGTTGTAGGCCAGCAGCGTCATCACGTGGCCGAATATCCATGGGGTATTGAACACGACGACGATCGATGGCAACAGCACGATGGCGGCCACGACCTGCCAGGGACGTCGTGCAAACGCGGAGAGCTGCTGCGCCCCGACACCGACGATGTAGAACTGCGCCACCATGGTCCCGAGGTTCGTGATCATAATGGTCACGAGCAACACGTTGCCCAGGGTGCGGCCGCACACTTGCTGGAAGATGGCCACCAGGTCCGTCTGCCCTGTGGCCATGGATGCCAGCGTGCCGGCGCCGGTCACCAGCGTGCACCCGAACACGGCATAACCCCAGACGGGCGGCCCGATCATGTGCCGCTTGTGCTTCACCAGTCGGACGAAGCCGCCAATGAACGGGAACAGCCCCAACCCGTTGCCGAGTCCGAACTCCACCGCAAAGGCGATCTGCAGCAGATGGTTCGAGGTGTACGCCTTGGCGGGATCGACGTTCGACATCAGCGGGGCCACCAGCCCGTATTTGTGGATCGTGACGCCGAGAAATATCACCGCGACGGCGATCTGGATCATGGCGCCGTAGGAAGCTGCCTTCTCCATCATCCGCGCCCCTCGACGGAGCAGCACCCAGATCAGGACGATGAGAACCAGGCCTGCGCCCGCCACGCTGGAGTTGGAAAGCTCGCCCGGGAGGGACGTCCCGTGCGGTAGCAGTTCGACGATTCCGTTGGCCGTCATCGCGAGAAGGACATTGGCCCAGCCGACGCACGTGATCATCACGCCGAGCAGCACCAGCACGGATCCGCGCGAACCGAAGGCGGGCTTGCAGGCGTCGACGGGGTCCACGCCGAGTCGATAGGACACGGATCCTGCCGCAAATGCCGAGATGGCGCTGCCGATGATCAGGCCGAGCATATAGCCGAGGAGGCCGATCCAGGTGCAACCGATCGCTGCCAGCGAGGTGCCGACAAGATAGGCGTAACTTGCCGCCCCGAGCGTCGTGCAAGTCAGCAGGAATTCGCTGTACTTCACGTAGAGACGCTTCTGGAATGGGATCGGAATCCGTCCAGCCAGCGCTTCCTCTCGGATCGCGCTGCCATCGGATGTCGTCGGTTGCTGCGTCATGGTTGAGGTGGTGTTGACGGTCGTTCCTCAGTCTAGGTCGCTCCCCTGGGCGCAAGAGGTTGTCTTTGACCGTTTTCCAGTGAACGTCGGCCACTTGCGGCGATGTTTGTCGACGTCCGCGAACGATGCGTCAGCGAGCAATGGGAAGGGAAATTACCAACAAGATTGTCCTACAATAACGTCCGACGGAGATTGACAACAATACCGTCTGAACCCATCATCCTGCCCATTGACGAGGCAAGTTCCACGTCGAGTGTTCTTCGGTTGCGCAGCGTCGATGGCGTCGCGCCTTGATTCATGACAGGAAGCTCCCAGTGACGACGATTTCAGCCAACGACATCGAAGCGATTGTCGAAATGTTCGAGCGCAGCCAATGGAAGGAGCTCGAGCTCCAATTCGGCGGTTGTGAACTCTTTCTGGGCAAGGACGCCAGCGGCCGTGCCACTTGGGAGTCGCGTGCCGGGGCGAATGCGCCGTCTGTGCCGGCCACCGGGAAGCCCGTTGTGGCAGCGGCAGCGCCCGCTCCGGCAACTGCTCCCGCGACGAACACCGCCAGTCAGAGGAGCGCCTTCGATCCGGCTGCCGTCGCGGCGGGGCACCGGGTGATTCCAGCGCCGTCCCTGGGCTCCTTCTATCGCTCGGCCAAGCCCGGCACCGCCCCGTTCGTCCAGGTCGGCGAAAAGGTGACCGAGGACACGGAGCTCTGCCTGATCGAGGTGATGAAGCTCTTCACGACGCTGCGCGCCGGCGTGGCTGGCGTTGTGCGCGAAGTTCTCGCAAAGGACGGCGACCTCGTCGAGTTCGGTCAACCTCTCTTCGTCATCGACACAAATGGCTGACCAATCCGCTCGAACGCCACGGTTGTTCGTGGCTAACCGGGGAGAGATTGCGTTGCGCGTCCTGAAGGCCGCGCATGCACTCGATTTCGAAACGGTGCTCGGCGTGTCGCTGGCCGATCGCGACAGCCTGGCTGCCCGGGAAGCAGGGCGCGTGGTGGTCCTCGGGCCGGCTCCGTCGCGCGACTCCTATCTCAACCAGGATCTTGTCGTTCACGCGGCCGTCGAGACGGGTTGCACGGCGCTGCATCCCGGATACGGATTTCTCTCCGAGCGCCCCGGACTGTCGGCACTTTGCGACCAGGAAAACATCACTTTTGTCGGACCGACAGCCGATTCTATCCAGTCAGTGGGCGACAAGCTCTCGGCGAAGCGTCTTGCCGAGTCGGCGGGCGTGCCGCTGACCAAGGGAAGCGACAAGGTGGCTGACGTCGCCGACGCATTGAAGATCGCCGAGGGCATCGGCTATCCGGTCATCACCAAGGCATCCGCCGGCGGCGGGGGGCGGGGCATGATCGTCGCGCGCAATGCGGCCGAGCTTGGCCGGGCTTTCAACGAGGCGCAGACGACGGCGCGCGAGGCCTTCGGCGACGACACGCTCTACATCGAAGCGTACGTCGAGAAGGCACGACATCTCGAAGTGCAAGTCATGGGCGACGGCAAGGGACGTGTAATTCACTTCGGTGAGCGCGACTGCTCGATACAGCGCCGGTATCAGAAGATGATCGAGGAGGCGCCTGCCGCGATCCTGCCTGACGATGTGCGCACGCGACTGCGCGAGGCCGCCGTCAACCTGTTGTCGTCGATCAACTACCGCAACGCCGGGACCGTCGAGTTCCTGTACGACGTCGATCGGCAAGCCTTCTCGTTCATGGAGGTGAACGCCCGGATCCAGGTCGAGCATCCCGTCTCCGAAGAGATCACTCGCACCGATCTCATCAAGATGCAGATCGACATCGCGACGGGTCGCAGGGAATTGCCGTCCCAGGAGTCCATCACCACGAGCGGGCACGCCATCGAGGCGCGGATCCTGGCAGAGGACCCCAAGCGGGGCTTTGCACCCTGTCCTGGACGGATCACCCGATGGGTACCTCCGACCGGCCCGGGTGTCCGCGTGGATGCCGCGGTAGGCGAGGGTACCTCCGTGCCGCCGTTCTACGACAGCATGATCGCCAAGTTGATCGTGCGCGGTGACACCCGCGATCAGGCTGTCGATCGCATGATCAAGGCGTTGACCCGGTTCCAGGTGGAAGGCGTCGCCACCAATATCCCGTTGCTGATCGCCATCGTTTCTCACGACGACTTCCGCAACAACCGCTTCAGCACCCGCTGGCTGGAAAACACCCTGCTGCCCAGCTTCAAGTCATAGAGGAAAAGAGATCATGGCTCATATCGAATTCGTCGATGAAACGTTCCGCGACGGTCAGCAAAGTCTTTGGGGCATGCGGATGCAGGCCGGTATGGCATTGCCGATCGCCGGCAATCTGGACCGGACGGGGTTTCGCCGCCTAGAGATGGCGGGTTCCAACTACTTCGAGGTGATGGTTCGCTACTGTCGCGAGAATCCCTGGGAAGGGCTCGACGCCCTCGTCGAAGCCATGCCGCGAACCGTGATCCGTTCGGGCATGCGCGCGAACGCCATGGCCACCTTCCGCACGTCGCCGGATGCGGTGGTCGATGCCTGGATGCGGCAACTCAACCGTCATGGCGTGCGCAGCTTCTGGATCTACGACCTGCTGTACAACATCGACAAGATGCTGCGGTTGGCCAAGATCGCCAAGGAGTTCGGCTCGGAGGTGGTGGGCTCGCTGATGTTCACCCTGTCGCCGGTGCACGACGACGCCTACTATGCCGACAAGGCGGACAAGCTCTCCGCATCGCCCGACATCGACACGCTGCTGCTGTACGACACCGCCGGCGTGTTGAGCAAGGAGCGCCTGGCGACGCTGTTGCCCGCCATCCAGGCGAAGGCGCGTGGCAAGCCGATCGAGTTCCACGCGAACAACCTCCTGGGCCAGTCGGCGAAGAATTACCTGGATGCCATCGAATACGGCGTGTCGATCATCCACACGGCCAGTCGCCCGATGGCCAACGGGCCGTCCGTGCCGTCGACCGAGATCATGGTCAACAACATCGAGATCCTGGGCCACACCCACAATCTGGACAAGCGGCAGTTCGCTCCCGTGGCCGACCACATGGAACGCGTTGGCAAGGCGGCCGGATTCCTGGTAAACCAGAATGCCGAGTACAACGTCCTGTCCATCCAGCACCAGATCCCGGGCGGCATGACGGGCACGCTGAAGGCACAGCTCAAGCAGCACGGCATGTCGGATCGGCTCGACGATGTGCTCAAGGAAGTTGCGGTGGTTCGACGTGAACTCGGGTATCCGGGCATGGCGACCCCCTTCAGCCAGCTCGTCGGCATCCAGGCGGTGCTGAACCTGGTCAACGGGGAACGCTACAAGACGGTGCCCGACGAGATCGTGGAGTACGCCCTTGGCTACTACGGTCAGGTGGCCGCCCCGATCGATCCGAACGTATTGGACAAGATCCTGGGGAGCGCTCGCGCGAAGACCGTGCGCGAGAACCCGCCGGAGCAGCCGACCATCGAGGAACTGCGCAAGCGTTACAGCACCGACGACGACGACGAATTGTTGCTCCGGGTGATGCTGCCGGAGTCGGACCTCGAGCGCATGAAGGCGGCCGGGCCGCTGAAGCGCGACTATCCGCTGCTCTCGTCGCCAGAGCTCGAGCAAGTCGGCAAGCTGATGAAGATCGCGACGCTGCCGGTCGTGCAGATGCGATCCGCCGAGCTGTCCGTCGCCCTGCGACGATGAGCCAGAGCGTCACGCCATCAGGTGAATCGACTTCTACGTGGCCGCTAGCTGACTCGGAAGCGACAGCTGACAGGTTGCTGAGCTTCGAAGGCGGAGGCAACTTTCGCGACCTGGGTGGTTTGATCGGCCTGAATGGACGCAAGATCAGACGCGGTGCATTGATCAGAGGCAGTCAGCTTTGTGATTTCACCGCGTCCGATATCGCACGATTCGATGCGCTGGGCTTCGAAGTCATCTTCGACCTCCGCGACGATCACGAACGCTCGATTCGCCCGGCACGGCTATCCTCCCTGGCAACGAGTCGGCTCGTCTGCAGGCCTCACCCGCGCAGTGACGGCGCGTTCACTCAGATCCGCGCCGACGGCCCGACTACGTCCGCCGACCTGTACGAGGAGATGAAGGCTGTCTACCGCACGCTTCTCGTGGAACAGGTCGAAGCCCTCTCTCGGATCATAAAATACGTTGGATCAGGTCGAACGCCACTGTTCTTCGGATGCGCTGCGGGCAAAGATCGCACCGGAGTGATCGCTGCGCTGCTGCTGGAGATTCTCGGAGTCGCTCGTTCAGGCATCCTGGCCGACTACGAGTTGACGAACCTCAATCGCGAGTCGATCCGGCGGCGATTCCTCGCACACACCGGTAGCGACGATATCGACGATTCGTTTTGGGATCCCGTCGTCGATGCAGACCGCGCCTATCTGGTGGCCATGTTTGACGAATTGGATAACCGCCACGGCGGCCTCGGGCATTACCTGCCCCAGACGGTCGGACTCGAGCCATCCGAGATCAAGCGGTTTAGAGAGCAGTTGCTGCAGCCGCTCGCCTGAACCCGAATCGACGCGACATCAGAGCTTGGTGTCAGCCGCACGCCCTGCTCAGAATGCCGGCGTCGTTGAGACGCCGGCTTTTCTATTTGGCACTCACCGCGAGCGGAAGCGGCCCCAGCGGCGTCAGGATCAGTGGCGCATTGTGCGAACCGACGATCACCGCCGACAGTGGCAGGCGGTCAGGTCGGTCGCTGGCAGTGAAGGTCGTGGCGTCATCCGCGCTCATCAGCATCGCCCCTTCCAGGCCCACGGCGAAGATCCGCCCGTCGGGTGCCTGCGTCAAGGCGGTGATCGAGCTCTTCGTCACTGGAGCGACGCCATTCCAAGTCTCGCCGTCGTCGACGCTGCGATAGATCTTTCCGCTGAGACCAGCGACGATCAAGGCGCCACTCTTGAGGCTGATACCAGCCCAGAACGTGCCCTTGTTGCCGGTGTCGATGGACGTCCAGGTTGCGCCAGCATCGGTGGAGCGGTAGATAGTTCCCTGTTCCGCGGCGATGAGCAGCGTTCCCTTGTCGCTGACGAAGACGCTGAACAGATTCTTTCCTGATCCTGCACCTCCTGTCCCGCTTGGCGCAGCGCCACCGGCGTCGGCGGCTGGCGATTGGCCAGCCGCCGCGGACGTGATCTGACCGCTTTGCCAAGTCTTTCCACCGTCGCGCGTCCGCAGCAGGAGCGACCACAGACCGACCGCGACGCCGTCCTGTGCTGAGCTGAAAGCGACGCTGAACAGAGGTTGGTCGACGGTCACGTCATCGCGCTGGAGAGTCCACGTCTCACCCGCGTCGGCGGTTGTCAGTATGACGCCCCAATGCCCTACTGCCCAGCCTGTCTTGCCGTCCGGCAGGAAGAACACCGCCGTGAGCGTCGCTCGAGTAGGGACTGAATGGGCTTGGTGAAAGGTGGCACCGTCATCGTCGGAGAGCAGTACCACTCCGCGATCTCCGACGCTGACCAGTCGCTTGCCGGCGTGCGACGCAGCGAGCATCCCGGTCTTGAGAGAGCCCGGAGAAACCACCGCAGGCTTCTCGGACAGAACCTGTTTCGGCAAGATGCTGGCGTCGACCGCGAATGCAGGGAGCGCATTCATCAGGGCGATGGAGGCGGCGGAGGCGAGGGCTGCTTTGAGTACATTCATGGATCACCTCAGTGCTGCAACAGGGCGGACGCCTTGACTGGCCGCTTGCGGGGGAAGACGAGTTCCAGGATCACGGCGAACGCAGGCAGTGCGGTCATGGCCATCACCAGGTTGACCATGAACATGAAGGCGAGCAGTTTCCCCATGTCGGCCTGGAATTTGAGTTCCGAGAACGACCAGGTCACGACGCCGACCGCCAGCGTCAAGGCCGTAAACACCGTGGCCATCGCCTCGAATTCCAGGGCTCGCTCCATGGCGACCTGGATGGTGGATCCTTCCCCGAGATGGCGCTGCAGCCGGTTGTAGATGTACAGGGCGTAGTCGACGCCGATGCCGACGGCCAGCACCATCACGGGCAGAGTGGCTACCGTCAAACCGATGTCGAGCGCCTTCATGAACCAATAGCCGATGAAGGTAGCAACCGTCAGCGGCAGACAGCAGGTGATCACGGCGCGGAAGTCTCGGTAGACCGCCAGAACCAGGATCGCGATGGCCGCGTACACGTACAGCAGCATCGGAAGCTCAGATTTCTCGACCTCGTCATCGATTGCGGCCTGGACACCCGCGTTGCCGGACGCCAGGCGTACCGTCACGTCAGGCATCTTGTTCGCGTTGCGCCATGTGTTCGCCGCGGCGATCACGCGCTTGAGAGTCGTTGCCTTGTGATCCGTGAGGAAGAGATGCACCGCCGACATCGTGCAATCGCCGTTCACGTAGCCCTTCGTGCGCGAGATCTCTGTCGCCAGGCCGGCGAAGTTGGCTGGGTCGATGGGCGTGACGGCCATCTTCGGATTGCCTTCGTTGTATCCTTGGCTGTAGGTGCGCAGCTGGCTCGAGAAGGATTGGACGTTCTGTACGCCGTCCACCTCGCTCATGCGACCGACGAAATCATCCTGATACTTTCCGAGCGCCACGTTTGCACACGCTTGGTCCTTGCTTTCGAAGACGATGGTCATCCAGTCCAGACCCACGTTGTAGTTGCTTGAGATCGAAACGGCATCTCGATTGAAGCGTGATTCCGGACGCAGCTCCGAGGCGCCTGGCTGCAACGTGCCTACCACGCGGTCTCGGCTTTCCCAGACTGCCGTCGCAAAGATCACGGCGGTAATGCTTGCGACAATGATGGCGTTGCGCGGCTCGACGACGTGGATCAGCAACCGCAGCCACCTCGCACGGCCTTCACGCTTGAGCATTGCCCGGTCGGCATACTCCTTCGTGAAATGGCAGTAGGACGCCGCCAGGGGCAACATGATCAGGTTGGTGAAGATCTTGTAGCCGACGCCGATGGACGAAATGATCGCCAGTTCCCGCACCATGGGGATGGGAATCAGCAGCAACGTGACGAACGAAACGAACGCCGTGACGAGTGCCAGTGCACCAGGGACGAGGAGACCACTGAAGCTCAGGCGCGCGGCCTGCATCGTTGTCTTGCCGAATGCCAGCTCGCGCACGATGAAGTTGATCTGTTGAACACCGTGCGAGACGCCGATTGCAAAGACCAGGAATGGAACGAGAACGGCAAGCGGGTCGAGTCCGTAGCCGAGCAGTCGCAGCGTGCCGAACTGCCAGATCAGTGACGTCAGGGAACAGAAGACGGCCAACAAGGTGAGTCGGACGGAGTGGCAATACCAATACACGGCGAGCGCCGTCAGCAGCAGGGCCAGCGCGCAAAACTGAAGCACCGCTGAGGCGCCGTCGGCGATATCTCCGATCTGCTTTGCGAAGCCGATGATCTGGATTTCGTAGCCACTGTCCTCGAACTTTTTGCGAATCTGAGTTTCCAGGATCTTGTTGTAGGCCACGTAGTCGAGATGCTTGCCGTCGGGGTATATCTCGGCGATCTCCGCGACGATCATCGCGCTCGTCAGATCGCGCGAGACGAGCGTGCCGACGAAGCCCCCCTGGTTCGTAGCACGCTGGATCTTCACGATCGTTTCGGGCGTCAGAGACGGCGGCGTGACGGTTCCTTCGATGACGGGCTGGGAGCGGAAACCTTCTTCGGTGATCTCATTGACGAATGTGTTTGGTGTCCACAGCGACTGCACGCCGAGGCGATCGACCCCGGGGAGGAAAATGACGGCCTGGGTCACGTCGTACAGTCGGGTCAATCCCGCCTGCGTGAAGATGGTCCCCTGGCGCGCACGCACCACGATCGTGAGTCGGTTCGCGCCGAACAGTTGGTTGCGGTATTTCTGGTAGGTCTGGATGTATTCGTGCGAGGTCGGCATCTGCTTCTCGTAGCCGGCCTCCATGCGCAGTTGCACACCGAACCAGCCCATGACCGCGGTGAACGACAACAGGATGATCAGGACGACGGCTCGTCGGCGAAAGAGCAGGTCTTCTAGCCGGTGGATCATTCGATTCAAGGGAACCTCGCAGACGGGATGGAACAGGCAACAGAAGACGGGTGTTTTCTGCTGCACTTGGTCACGATACTAGGGGTAGCCCCCCGCGGGGCACAGGTGTTTTGCGGACGAACGCGGGTTTCGCGTGGACATCGACTGCCATTGCGTGCCCCGCGGTCCGAGGGCCGCCCATGCCCAGGCCCGACAGGAACGTCCCCACGGGGCTTCGGCGCATCCCGCGCCGGACAAGGCAGATCGCGGGCAATGTGCCCGCGCCTGCAGCAGGAGGTCAGCGCCCGGCGTTCACGCCGCCATCATTGACCAGGATTGAGCCTGTCATGAAGCTGGCATGGGGAGAGGCCAGGAACAGGATGGAGCCGATGAGGTCGGCAACCGTTCCGCGGCGTCCGATCATTGGAAGATCGCCGTGACCAGCCTCGCCGGCCTCTTCAAGACTGCCCCGGCAGATGCAGTTCACGCGGATGCCATCCACGCCTAACCGCAGTGCCGCCATGCGGGTCAAGTTCACGATGGAACCCGAGGCGGCCGAGACGGCGCTCGTCCCGGGGTCGCCACCCATTAGACCGGCGATCGTGGCGATGTTGATGACGTTCCCGCCAGAGGCTTTGAGGCTGGTGGTGGCCTGCTGCGTGCAGAAGAGGGCGGCCTTGAACGTGCCGTTGATCGTCGCGTCCCAGTTCTCAGGCGTCACGTCTTCGAAGCGCTTCGGATCTTGCGCCGAGGCCGCGTTGACCAGGACGTCCAGGCCGCCCAACGGCCCCAGTGCATCAGCGACAACCTTCTTGCAGCCTTCCGCGGTGGAAAGGCGGCCCGACACGGCGATCAGCCGCGATCCGCCGCCGAGCTCGGCCACCGTGCGGGCGGCACTCTCCGGGTCGTCCCCGTGAACGGCGACAGTCGCCCCGTTGGCCAGAAAGCCTGCGACCGCACCCCGCCCGACGGGTGAGGTTGCTCCCGTGACGAGCACGCGCTTGCCTGTGAAGTCGATATGCATCTTCATTTTCTTGAACTCCTTGTGCTCGAGGCGATAGCTGTGGCGCTGGCGCCTAGTTCCGTCCGCCCCAGGAGCGGTTGACCGTGCATCCGCCATCATTGACCACGACGGAGCCGGTGAAGTAGGCGGCTTCGTCGGAGGCCAGGTAGACGATCGTCGATGCGCATTCGGCCATCGTGCCGATGCGCGCCAGAGGGACGCAATCCTCGATGAACCGGTAGACCTGGCCTTCGAACTTAGCGTTCTCGGCCGCGATCAAGGGCGTGTCGATGTAGCCCGGGCAAAGGACGTTCACGCGCACGCTGTGTGGGGCCAGTTCGAGTGCCAGCGTCTGCCCGAGAGCGACCATGCCCGTCTTTGCGGCGGCGTAGACGAAGCTGTCCGTCGGGCCGGCGCACATCGCCGTGGCCGACGACGTGAAGATCACGTTGCCGCGCGATGCCTTGAGCGCGGGAAGCGCGTACTGCGTCAGGAAGAACGCGGAGCGGAGGTTGACATCCACGACCCGATCGAAGTGCTCGTCGGTCACGTCCTCGAGATAGGCCATGTCGCCGATGCCAGCGTTGTTCACCAGGCAATCGAGGCCACCGAGTCTGGCGATGGCCTCGTCGATCATTCGCCTGCAGGAAGCGAGATCGCCGACATCCCCGACGACGCCGACCAGGCGGTCACCGCCGCCAAGTGCGTCAATGGCCTCGTTCACGCGGCCCTTGTCGCGTCCATGCACCGCCACTTTGGCACCGGCCTTCAACAGACCCTCCGCCGCAGCATGGCCGATGCCCATGGTGCTACCCGTGACCAGGATCTTCTTGCCAGCGAGATTCATGCTCGTTCCTTTGTTGCTTGATGCGTCGCCCGCGAAGTCGCGACAGACGGCCGTGTTCTACTGCTGGCCGAATTCATGGCCGTACTGCGCCCACAGCGCGTCGAAGCGCGGCAGCACGAGATCAACGAGGCCTGCCAACGACTGCTGCTGCCCGGGAAGCGAGACCCTCATGCTTTCCGCCATCTCGTCCGGCGTGAGGAAGAAGTACGGGTCGAGATTGCATTCCATGACCTCGGTGCACAGACGCAGCGCTGCGATGAGCTGGAAGGCATGGACTTCACGCAAGCGTCGAGCCATCTCGTCGCCTGCCAATTTTCCGTAGTACTGCTCGAGCGCGAACCGGTTCATGTCCTCATCGGCTTCCGCCCACATGAGCATCTCGCCGAGGTCCCACAGCGGATGGCCATACGCACCGCCGTCCCAGTCGATGAACATGAGATCGCCACTGCGATCGAAGATCATGTTCACGAAGACCATGTCGTTGTGGGTAAGCTTCGGGTGAAAGGGGCCGATGGCTCGTTCCAATCGATTGACGATGTCGCGATAGCGCGGAACCCGGTCAGCCCACTGCGATGGCTGGAAACCCGTTGCCGCCTTGCCAGTCTCCATCGCTCGAAGATAGCGACGAACGGTGTCGAAGGGCCACCAGTAGCTGATCGTCTCCTGCACGGCATCCGTGCCGTTGTGCAGGATCTTCATCCGTTCGATGACGGTCCTCATCGTCGCCGGATCCTTCATCTGCTCGAGCTCCATGCTCTTGCCTTCGACGAACTCGGTGATGCTCAGGTTGGGCTCGGCGTAGATCAACCGCGGGCCCAGGCCAAGCGCATGCGCGGCAAGGGTGCACTGGACGACGGAGGTCTGGCGCGTCCGGCATTGGTCGAATCCAACGCGTGCAGCGTAGCGTTTGCCGGAGCGGGTGGTGACGAAGAAGGTCCGGTTCTGCAGGCCGCCGAATTTCTGTTCGACCTGCACCTCTTCGTCCCAGATCTTGAGATCGAGGATGTAGCGGCGCGTCTCTTCCGGAGTCCAGGTGCGAAGTACCCGAGACTTTTCTTCGATCGTGGTGCCTGACGACTTCATTTCTATTTCCTGCTTGGCATGGCTGTTCGGAGGACCCATCGATCGACGTTCAGCGGTACGGGCCGACGTTTCAAGATCTCGGCTTTCTCGACGTCCAGAATAGTCAGCGGCCCCGTGGCGCAACAGGTGCGCGCCGGACAATGGCGGTGTGCTTTGAGCCTCTCGTCAACTGCTCAGTCAGGAGGTTTCTGCGTTGGCTCAGGGAAGATTCGGTTGATCGCGAAACCCCGATTGCTCGGAATGGACGCTGTCGTCGAGGGTCTTCTGCAGCGCACGCAGGCTCCTAGTCGCCAGTTGACGGGCCTCGTCTGCGTCGAGCACGTAGGGCGGCATGACGTAGAGGGTCTGGCCGATGGGTCTCAACAACACGCCCTCGACGAGCGCATTGCGGGCGTATCTGCGCGCGAAGTCCGGGCCGGCTTCGATCACATCCCAAGCCCAGATCATTCCGAGGTGGCGCGCGTTGCGAACCCGGGGATGAAAATTCAATGGTTCAAACAAGGCGTCCATGACGCGCGCCTGCTCGATGTTCGCTGCCAGCACGTCCTCGTCCTGGAAGATGTCGAGGGTCGCCAGTGCCGCGCGACAGGCCAGCGGGTTGCCGGTGTAGGAATGGGAGTGCAGGAAGCCCCGCGCCATGTCGTCGTCGTAGAAGGCGTCATAGACGGTGTCTGTCGTCAGTACCGCGGCGAGAGGCAGTGTCCCGCCTGTCAAGCCCTTCGAGAGACAGATGAAGTCCGGTCGGATCTCCGCCTGTTGATGGGCGAACATCGAGCCCGTTCTGCCAAAGCCGGTGGCGATCTCGTCCACGACCAGGTGTACCCCGAACTGGTCGCACGCGGCCCTCGCTTCGTGCAGGTACACCGGATCGTGCATCGCCATGCCCGTGGCGCACTGGACCAGTGGCTCGACGATGAGTGCGGCGGTCTGGTCATGGTGCGCAGCAAGCCAATCGCGCAGGGACGCTGCCGCTCGCAGCGCAACATCGACCGCGGTCTCCCTATTCTTCGCGCCGCGCGCGTCGGGTGACGGAACGGTGTCCGCAGCCCTGATCAATGGCGCGTACGCCCCTTTGAACAGCGCGATATCCGTGACACCCAGTGCCCCCGCTGTCTCGCCGTGGTAGCCGCCCTGCAGCGCCACGAAGCGGTTCTTCTCAGGCTTGCCAATATTGCGCCAGTAGTGCGCGCTCATCTTGAGTGCGATCTCGGTCGCGGATGCGCCGTCGCTCGCGTAGAAAGCGTGGCCGAGGCCGGTGAGCGCCGCCAGGCGCTCCGACAACTCGACCACGGGCGCATGGGTCATACCCGCCAGCATGGTGTGATCCAGCCGGCTCAACTGGTCGACCAGCGCGGAGCGGATCCTCGGGTGACTGTGACCGAACAGATTTGTCCACCAGGAGCTGATGCCGTCGAGATAGCGCTTTCCTTCGACGTCGGTCAACCATGGCCCCTCGGCCGAAGCGATCGCGAGCAAGGGCGAGGCTTCTGGCGCGGGGCCGTTCGGGGCGCCGTGCGCCTTCATCTGCGTGCAGGGGTGCCACACCGCGCGCAGACTGCGCGCACGCCAAGTCGCGTTGGAGTCGGGAAGAAGAGCCGTCATGCGCAGCGTCTTGGCGGTAGCACGGCGCCCGACATCGATGACGATGCAGCAACTGCCTGCGAACGAGGATTCAGTAGATATTCTTCGCGCCGGCGTTGACCCAGTCGTCGCGCTCCAGCACCACGCGAGGCTCTTGCATTTCAACCCAGCCGCAGAACGGGGGGCAGGCGGCATATCCGAGCAGATCCTGCACCTTCTTGGGATATTTCTTGACCATCTCGAGCGGGACGACGAGGTACTGGTTCTCCTCTTGACGGAGGTAGCCCAGGGTCAGTGCCAGACCAATCGCGGTACGCGTCTCGTCAGCGGTCGTGTTCGGGCCGCCGCCGTGGTACGTCGAACCCAGATACACAAGGCCGGAACCTTTGTTCATGACGGCCTGCACTGTCTCTTCCATCTTCGGACGGCGATCGTCATCCCATTTGTGACTGCCGGGGATCACTAGCGTAGCGCCGTTCTCCTTCGTGAAGCGCGTGCCTGCGTAGAGGATCTGGATGCTGCTATCCGGCCCGGGATGGCGGCGATGATGCAGGGCGTCGTCGCGGTGAACGACCTGTGCGGCCTGACCGGGCCAGATCTGGATGGCTTGCGTGAAATTGAGCTGCATGGTGGGCATGAGCTCCATCGAGGTCTCGCCATTCACCCAGGTATAGGGCTGCGGGATCATCTTCTCCGCTGCGCCCAGGAAGTGCTTCTGGGTCAGCATGTCCGCCGTATGGACGGACTTTCCCATCAAGCCACTGCAGCGTCGCGTGCGCGTCCCGGCAAAGCCGTCTTCACCGAATCCGGTGGCGTGCAACTGAGGCCCGATGTCGGCCCAGAACGCGTCCAAGGTGCTGTTGCTGAGCATGTTCTCGATGATGACTGCGCCGTCCCGCTCCAGGCATTCCACGACGTCGTCGACGCCCGCGGACTCGGGAAGAGTGGTGATACCGGTGGATGCCATTGATCGTTCCTTTAAATTCCGCCCGGCCACCGATCAGTCGGTGGCGGCTGCTGTCGTTGAGATTGCCGATGACCCTAAAGATAACGACGGAGATGCTCTGCCGACAGGTTTGCAGAGGTCATGCGAGGGTGTCCCCGGGCCTACTCGTCGGGCCGGGCGCATGCTGCTCTTCAGAACCAGTCTTCGTGCATGTCCAGAGAGGTCGTGTCGGCGTTAGCCAGCACCTGGAACCACGCTTGAATTCGCGGAAGTTCGCAATGGAAGAAGAAGCGACATGCCTGCAGCTTGCCGCTGTAGAACCCCTCGTCGTCGATTCGATGGATCGCCACGTGGGCCTGCTCGAGCCATAGCCATGCCACGACGACGTGTCCGAAGGCTTCGAGGTAGGTGCTGGCGTTTGCGAGCCGAACGCGTGCATCCTCGACGCCCAGGAGCTGGGACGTGATTGCTGCCAACGTCGTCCAAGCCGCGCGCAAATCCTTCGCATAGGAAACGAGCCGAATGTTGCGCTCCGCCTCGTCGATCGTCGCGTGGATCCGACGTCCCAGCAGCTCGATGCCTGCACCGTCGTGCAATCGAACCTTCCGTCCCAGGAGATCGAGGCCCTGGATTCCGTGCGTTCCCTCGTGGATCGGATTGAGCCGGTTGTCCCGATAGAACTGCTCGACGTTGTAGTCGCGCGTGTAGCCGTAGCCGCCGTGCACCTGGATCGCGAGATCGTTGGCCGCGAGGCACCACTGTGAGGGCCAGCTCTTCGCAACGGGGGTCAGAAGATCGAGCACGAGCTCGGCCTCTTCTCTCTCTATTTCGCTGTCGAGCGTCGATGAGTCGTCGACGAGTTTCGCGCAGAGGAGCGTCAGCGAGATGCCGCCCTCGACATAGGCCTTTTGCGCGAGCAGCATCCGCTTGACGTCGGTGTGCTCGATGATCTTGACCTGGCTGATCGACGGATCGCGCGTGCCAGGCAACCGGCCCTGAGGCCGATTTCGCGCATAGTCCAGCGCGTGGAGATAGCCGGTGTAGCCGAGGACGGCAGCTCCGTGGCCGACGTTGATTCGGGCCTCGTTCATCATGTGGAACATGAACGCCAGCCCCTTGCCCTCGGTACCGATGAGGGTGCCGACCGCACCGGGCTTGCCGCCGATCAGATGCCTGCCTTCGCCGAAGTTGAGAAGCGTGTTTGTCGTGCCGCGGTAGCCCATCTTGTGGTTAAGTCCGGCCAGCACGACGTCGTTGCGCTCCGCCACGCTGCCACGCTCGTCCACCGTGAACTTCGGAACGACGAACAGTGAGATGCCGCCGACGCCAGGGGGTAGGCGTCCGTCGGCATCTGGCACCTTGGCGAGGACCAGGTGCACGATGTTCTCCGACAGCTCGTGCTCGCCGGCGGAGATCCACATCTTGTTGCCGAAGAGGCGATAGCTGCCGTCCCCCTGGGGCTCGGCACGCGTCTTGATGTCCGCCAGCGAAGAGCCGGCCTGCGGCTCCGACAGGCACATCGTTCCAAGGAATCGACCTTCCATCATGGGCCGTACCCAGGTCTCGACCTGTTCGGGCGACCCGTAGGTACTGAGGAGGTTCGCGTTGGCCATCGTCAGAAACGGATAGGCCGCGCTGCCGGCGTTGGCGGCGATCATGAAGCCCATGCCGGCCAGTGCGACGACGCTGGGCAGCTGCATTCCGCCCAGCTCGTAGTCCTGCTCGGCCGCCATGAGACCCGCAGCGCTGAATGCGTCCACCGCGAGCTTGACCTCTGGATTCATGCTGACACGCTCGCCATCGAACTGCGGCTCGCACTGGTCGTTCTTCTTGTTGTGCGGTGCGAACTGTTCAGTCGCGATCCGCTCGTAGATGTCCAGCGCAGAGTCGAAGGTTTCGCGCGAATGATCGGCGTACCGGGGGCGTGCGCACATCTCGTCGACCTTCAGCCACTCGTAGAGCAGGAAGCCGATGTCGCGGCGGGACAGGATGAGGCTGTTCGAGGCCATCGCGTCAGTCCTTGCCGGACCGCGGGTTGGACACCAGGGCGCGCAGGTCGTTCTTCATCACCTTGCCAGTGTTGTTGCGCGGCAAGGCGTCCACGAAGACATATTGCTTGGGACGCTTGTACCGAGCCAGGTTATCCAGGCATAGGAGGTCCAGCTGCTCGGGCGTGGCTCGCTCACCGGCCTTCGAAACGACGAAGGCGACCACGCTTTCGCCCCATTCGGCGTCAGGCTGTCCGACCACGGCGACTTCGGCCACGCACTCGTGAACCAGAAGGACGTCCTCGACTTCGCGGGGATAAATGTTGGATCCCCCGCTGATGATCAGGTCCTTGCTGCGGTCCTTCAGCGACAGGAACCCGCGACCATCCATCGCGCCCAGGTCGCCAGTGTGCAACCAGCCGTCCTTGAGGGCGCCCTTCGACGCTTCCGGGTTGTTCCAGTATCCGCTCATCACGATCGGGCTGCGAACGACGATCTCGCCGATGCCGTCGGTGGGCAACTCGCGACCTTCATCGTCGACAACGCGCACTTCGACGCCCGAACGCGCGATGCCCACGGAAGCGAGTTGCTCGTCGCTGAGCTCGGAGGTGTAGAGATGCTTTGGCATCGCAGTGATCGTGCATGGGCATTCGCCCTGGCCGTACCCATTGGTGAAGCGAGGACCGTAGGCCGCAAGTGTCCGTCTCACGTCGGAAGCGTAGAAGGGCGCGCCGCCGCCGATGATCGTCGTGACGTGGTCGATGTTGCAGTTGGCCATGTCGCGGCTATCGAGCATGCGACGCAGCATGGTCGGCGCGGCGAAGAAGGCCATTCGGTCGTAGCGATTGATGAGCGAAGCGATTTCGTCTGGATCCACGCCGCCGCTTGAGGGGAGGATGTTGTTCGATGCCTTCGCGACGTGTGCGAGCGACAGCAGACCGGCCGCGTGAGACTGGGGACCGAGGTGGAGAAGGCAGTCCTGGGGCGTCAGGAGGTCGAAGTCGCAGAGGTAGCTCCACGTCATCAGTTGCAGATTCAGATGACTCAACATCGCCCCCTTGGGGCGACCCGTTGTTCCGCTGGTGTAGAAGATCCAGGCGAGTGCATCCCTGTCGGAGGCCGCGGCCTCGACCGGCTCGCGCATCAGCTTCTCGTACTCCGTGTGATCGACACAGATCACGCGCGTCGAGCGCGCAGCGCCTGCGTCACTCGCCAGTGCGGCAGCAATGCCGTCGGCATGGTCGGCCGTCACCAGGCAGAGTGCAGCTTGGCAGTTCTCGGCGATGAAGGCGACTTCGCGCGGGTGCAGCTTGGCGTTCACCGGAACGGCCACCAGCCCGGCATGCCAGATCCCGAACAGCACCTCCAGGTAGGTGGGGCGGTTGCTCATCGCGACCACGACGCGGTCACCGCTTCTCAGGCCTTGCGCCAGGAGACCACCGGCAAGTTTCGAGACGCGATGCGCAAGTTGCCCATACGTGAAGCGGGTCTCTTCACCGACGGAGATCGCGGGCCGGTCCGGATAGGTGCGAGCCGCATTTCGAAGCAGGACGGAAATGTTCATGGACGCTCGATGTTGACTACCGGAAATTGACGCGGATGTCCGCGCGACGGATGCATAAGAAGGTCAGGCGAGCAGCCTGGCGCCCGCCGCATCGCGGATAGCGGGCGTGACGCCCAGCACGGTCTCGAGGTAGGAGTCCACGCTTCCGTGCCGATGCACGATCGCGTCCAGCGCTGATTGCAGGAAGCTGGCCTCCACCGACGTCACGACTTGAACGGCTTCATCGGAAAGCGTTCTGCCGAATCGTTTCTCCAGATCCTGTCGCAGCGCTGCGACACGGGCCTTTCCGTCGCCGGCCGTGTTCGTGAGCAGGTAGTCTTCGAAGATGTCGTCGCGATGGACGCCGAGCATGCTGTGAAGAAGTGCCACCAGCACGCCTGTGCGATCCTTGCCCGCCGAGCAATACACGACCGTCGCTCCCGACGTCGTTGCCAGCGCACGGAAATACTCCCGGAAGACCGTCACCAACAGCGGCCGGAATGGAATCGTCGCGTAGCGCTCCTGGAACAGCCTTCGCGCATCGGCACCGTGAAGCGCATTGGCTGCAACGTCCGTGTGAGGGGCGGCGACGGCTGTCTCGCCGTCCGCGAAGATGATCTTCGCGTCGAAGCCAGCAGGACGCCGGCAGGGTGCGTGCGCGCGCTCGCCGGTTCCCCTCAGGTCGATGACGGCCTTCAAGTCCAGTCGCGACAGCAGCTCGAGATCTGCATCCGTGGCCTTGGCATGCTCGCCGGAACGGTACAGCAAGCCGTGCTGGATATAGCCATTGCTGGTCGCGTATCCACCGTAGTCGCGGAGGTTGTGGATCCCCGTTGTCGGCAGGGTCCGTGGCATCGGGATCGAGAAATTCGGTTGAGGCGCGTTCATATGCAGGTCGATTCACCAGTGGTCCAAGCGGACACCTGCACCTCCGCAACGTTTGCGGGCAGGCGACAGAAAGAGGATTCACTCTAAGTTCGACGTGGTCTTGTCGACAGGTTTGCAAGAGCCAACTTCGTGTGACTGATGCCAGTCCAAGAGTGCGGTCGTGCATCCCATGCCTGCGAGTGTTGCGAGCTCGTGGACATCGATCCCCTGAATGTGGCCTCGATCCACCTTCTGTCGCCTGTGATGCGAACTTAGGCTCAACCACTGCACTCCCTCGCGTGCCTGGAGCGTCCGGGTTGCGCCCTCCGAACGGAAACCGAGATTGAGGAACAACGATGCCAGTGTCCTACCGCGTGGATGGATCGATAGCGACCATCACACTCGAGCGGCCCCCAGTTAATTCTCTCGATGCGTCGATGCGGCGCGGGCTTCTGGAAGCCGTACGCCGTGCGCTTGCCGACGAGAGCGCGCAAGGCGTCGTGATGACCGGAGGAGAGCTGGTGTTTTGCGGCGGAGCGGATATCGATGAGCTCGCGGACGGCCGCGTGCTGGACGAACCTCTGCTGACGATCGTTCTGGGAGAGATCGAGGACGCGGCGAAGCCCTTCGTCGCCGCGATCGCGGGGCATTGCCTCGGTGGCGGCCTCGAGCTGGCACTGGCGTGTCACTTCCGGTTGGCTGCGCCCGGGTCGACGTTTGGCTTTCCTGAGGTCAAGCTGGGGCTGCTACCCGGCGCGGGAACGCAGCGGTTGACGCGTGCAATCGGTGTCGTCAGTGCCTTGCAGATGATTCTCTCTGGCGACCGCGTGGATGCGCAGGCAGCGGTGCACCTCGGCTTGACGCGACTCGCTCAATCCGGTGATCTGCTGTGTCAGGCCCATGGGCTGGCGCGTGAGGCCGTCGCTCGCGACCTTCGGCCGCGGCTGCGGGATGTCCCCGTGCACCTGCCGGGCGGCCGCGAGGCAGGTGAATTCTTTGACGCCCAGGTGGCGGCGCTTCGATCCGTTCTGCCCGCGCAGGTGAAATGTGTTGCCGCGGTTCGCGCCGCAACCGAGCTGCCGTTTGATGAAGGGGTCAAGCGCGAGCTCCTGCTGTTCAAGGAGCTGCTTGCGTCGCCCGAGTCAAAGGCACTGCGCCATGCGTATTTCAGCGAGCGCGCCGCAACGAGGATCGTGGACGCCGGCGATGCGACGAAGATCGAGACCGTCGCGGTACTGGGAAGCGGCACCATGGGAGCTGCCATCGCAATGTGCTGTGCGGACGCCGGGCTTCCCGTTCTGCTCCTTGATCTGAACGCTGCGGCACTCGACCGCGCGTTGACGGGGATCCGCTCGAACTATGACGCGATGGTCAAGAAGGGCAAGTTGAGCTCGGCGGGCGTGCAGCAGCGGGTCGACAGGATCCGCGCCACGACGTCCTACGCCGAACTCTCCGAGATCGACCTGGTGATCGAAGCGGTGTTCGAGGACATCGAAGTCAAGAAGGAGGTGTTTCATCGCCTCGACGACACGATGAAAGCCAGTGCGATCCTGGCCTCCAACACATCGACCCTGGACATGAACCGGATTGCCGCCTTCACGCGTCGTCCGCAGGATGTCGTCGGGCTGCACTTCTTCAGCCCCGCCAACGTGATGCGCCTGCTCGAGATCGTGCGTTGCGATCAAACCTCGGAGCGTGTGCTCGCGGCCGTTCGCGTCTTCGCGAAGAAGATCGGAAAGATCGGCGTCGTTGCCGGCGTCTGCGATGGATTCATCGGCAACCGCATGCTCGAGGAATACTTCCGGCAGGCCTATCTCCTGCTCGAAATGGGCGCTCTGCCGGCGCAGGTGGACGGTGCACTTCGACGTTTCGGCATGGCCATGGGCCCGTTTGCGGTGATCGACCTGGCGGGAGGGGATATCGCTCACGCCATTCGCGCGCGTCGAGCCGTTGAACAGCCCGATCGTCCCTACTCGGGTCTGCCGGATCGGCTCTTCCAGATGGGACGCTACGGGCAGAAGACAGGCGCCGGCTTCTACCGCTATGAACCGGGAAAGCGCGGAGCGCTTGCTGACCCCGAGGTGGACGATCTTGTCGTTGCCTATTCCGCCGATATCGGCGTGACCCGGCGTTCGATTTCCGATGAAGAGATCGTCATGCGTTGCGTCCTGGCCCTCGTCAACGAGGGTGCTCGGATCGTCGCCGAGGGCGTGGCGGCGCGTGCGTCAGACGTGGACGTCGTCTATCTCAACGGCTACGGATTCCCTGCGCATCGCGGCGGCCCGATGTTCCATGCCGACACGATGGGCCTTCCCAACGTGCTCGAGGCGATGGAGGGATTCCGATCCGGCTACATGGGGCAGTTCTGGGAACCGGCGCCGCTCCTCGTCCACCTCGCAGCGCAGGGCAAGACCCTGAGCGCCCCTTGAATCCGTCTTCGAAAACTTCAATCCTGGATCTTCCATGCGTCATGCCGTCATCGTCAGCACCGCTCGCACTCCCATCGGTCGCGCCTTCCGAGGCAGTCTCAACAACATCAAGTCGCCAACGCTGATGGGACATGCCATCCACCATGCGACGCAACGCGCCGACATCGACGGGGCCGAGGTCGAGGATGTGGTGATCGGTACCGTGCTCGGCGCGGGCACTGCCGGCATGAATCTGGGCCGCCTGTCGGCGCTCGCTGCCGGGCTGGGTCAAGGCGTATCGGGCCAGACCATGGATCGTCAGTGTTCCTCCGGCCTGATGGCGATCGCCACGGCTGCCAAGCAGATCATGGTCGACGGGATGGACGTGGTCGTCGCGGGCGGGCAGGACAATATCTCTGCAGTGCAGTCGCGCTTCCTGGAGTGGGTCGCACAGGAGCGTGATCCTGCCGTGATCGCCATGTCGGAGCACGCGTACATGCCGATGCTCGAGACGGCCGAGTTCGTCGCCCGAAAGTTCGGTGTCACCCGTGAGCAACAGGATGCGTTTGCACTCGTTTCACAGCAGCGGACCGCCGCCGCCCAGGCGGCTGGACGCTTCGATGCCGAGATCGTCCCGATCTCTGCCTCCATGGCGGTCGTCGACAAGGAGACCAAGGCGATCTCCTACCGGGACGTCCTGCTCGCCAAGGACGAAGGCAACCGTGCCGATACCACGCTGGATACGCTGGCAGGCTTGAAGCCGGTGGTGCCGCAAGGAGTGATCACGGCGGGCAACTCCAGCCAGTTGTCCGATGGTGCATCCGCCTGCGTCCTGATGGAAGCCGGACTCGCCGAACGGCGTGGCCTGGCGCCTCTGGGCCTGTATCGAGGCATGACGGTGGCCGGCAACGCGCCGGAAGAAATGGGGATTGGACCGATCTACGCCATCCCCAAGCTGCTCAAGCAGCACGGCCTGAGCGTGGGCGACATCGGACTCTGGGAACTGAACGAGGCCTTCGCGGTACAGGCGTTGTACTGCCGCGATCACCTCGGCATCGATCCTTCGATCTACAACGTGAACGGCGGTGCCATCTCCATCGGGCACCCGTACGGCATGACCGGCGCACGTCTCGTGGGACATGCCTTGATCGAAGGCAAGCGCCGCGGAGTGAAGTACGTCGTCGTCTCGATGTGTGTCGGCGGGGGCATGGGCGCCGCAGGCCTGTTCGAGGTTCTCTGATCGTCCCGGCGTTCTTGCGAACCGGCAGGCAAGGGGTGCAGTGGCCGGTGCGACTCATCGCGCACTAGCCACTTGCCATGCTGGTGGTTCAAGCCGCGACGTCGCGCCTGCGAGAGCCGGCCGCCATCTCGGCGAACTTGACGCTTTGGTCGATCGCGGTCGGCAGGCTCTTGCCGTTGCTCAAGTCCAGAAGGTCCGCGAACCGACTGGCAATGCCTTCCGGCGACAGTTCATCGCCTGCGAAGTGCAGCCCTTCGCTCTCAATGGTCTGCGCGACGGAGAAGCAGCCAGCGCCCGCACAAAGGACAAGCCCCGTCGGAGCATCGTCACCGGCCAGGAAGAGAATTCCGGGTGCGACGCTTTCCGGGGTGAGCAGCGCCAGCGCCTCCTGGGAGAGGATGTCGCCGGTCATGCCGGTGGCCGCATTCGGCGCGATCGCGTTGACGCGAATGCCACTCTTTCGGCCCTCGATGGACAGCACGTTCATCAGGCCCACGACAGCCGCCTTGGCGGCGCCGTAGTTCGATTGCCCGAAATTGCCATAAATCCCGGAGCCGGACGTCGTCATGATGACGCGGCCGTACTTCTGGGTCTTCATGGTCTCCCACACGGCTTTGGTGCAATAGACGGATCCCATGAGGTGGACGTCGATGACCAGGCGGAAGTCGGCCAGGTCCATCTTGCTGAAGGTCTTGTCACGCAAGATGCCGGCGTTGTTCACGAGCACGTCGATACGCCCCCACCGAGCCATGACGCGGGTCACCATGTCAGTGACCTGGTCCGGGTCGGCGACATTGGTCGCAATAGCCAGGGCAATTCCACCCGAAGCGTTGATCTCGTCTGCGACGGCCTGTGCAGCCGGCGCGGACAGGTCGTTGACGACAACCTGCGCACCGCGTGCTGCGAGTTCTCTTGCATAGGCGCGGCCGAGACCGGCACCAGCGCCCGTCACGATGGCGACGCGGTTGTCAAAGCGGAGTGTCATGGAAAGGTTCCTGAGGGGGTGGCGATCGCGAAAGCGATCAATTCCAGTAGTCCACGGTGCTGTGCAGCGCCTGCGCGGCACTGTGAAGCGCGGAAATGTTTCTGCGAGCGGTTCCTCGTCGTTCAGGTCCTCGTGCTGTCGACTGTTGCGAGGCAGAGAAGTGGCGCGGCGATGCGCCTGTCCAGCGCTTGAACGCGTGGCGGAAGTTGGCGGCCTCGCTGTAGCCGAGTCGCTCGGCGATCTCTTCGGTGGTGAACTGGGTGGTCGTGAGGTAGCGGATGGCAAGTTCCTTGCGGACTTCTTCCAATATCCCGACATACGAAGTCTCCAGGGCCTCGAGGCGTCGCCGCAGCGTGCGCCTGGAAAGGTGCATGAGGTCCGCGATATCGGAAAGCGACGGGGGGCTGTCTATCGACTTCAGGAGGATGTCCTTGACATGGCGGACCAGGTCGAAATGGATCGAGAGACCGTCGATCAGTTCTCCGCATATCCGAAGACATGCCGAATGCGTGTCGGAGTGGGACTGCGGAAGGGCGCGGCGCAGGAGCCTGGCGTCGATCCGAATCCAACCATCGACGCCGCCGCGCTCCACCCGCGTGCCGAGCAGTTCGGCCAGTTCTGTCAGTTGCGCGTCATCTGCATCGGCACAGCCTGCCGCCAGGGGCCTGAAGTCGTCGCCAAGCACATCACGCATCAACACGGCGAGCTTGGCGGTCTCAAGCACGCGATACGACAAACGCATGTCGTCCTCCATCGCGTAGCGATCCGCGAGGCGCAAGGTTGCGAAAGATCCGTTGACTTCCAGCGACAACGAGAGTTTCAGATTGAGCAGGGGTGCATGGAACGTCGCAAAGCGGATCGCATCTTCCAGCGTCGCACTGCTCAGGAGTGCGTAGCCGGCGATGCCATACGTGGTGACGTGAAGGCGACGAGCCAGGCGAGTGGACAGTCCAACGCCGCCAAGGAGGCATTCGGCGGCCAACTGCACTCTGTACTGCTGTCTCAACGAGATTCGCGTGGCGGAATTGCCCAGCATGGACTGTTCGAGGTTGGCAGATCGAAGCGCGATCTGGATCGCCGGGCCTCCACCTTCCAGCATGTCCATGAGCACGGCCACCTCCGACGTCGTGTAGACGCTGTCGTCGGGGGTCAGAAGGAGATTGTCTTCCCGGAAGGACATGTCGTCGGTGCGCTATGGGGTCGAAAAGGTTGATCGGCACGCATGGTGGCGCTGCGGCAGGATGCAAGTTTGGTCTAGCGACCATATAAAACATATAGGGAAAGTACTATAAACTTGGTCGCGTGACCACATAGCAATTTTTATGAAGGAATGCTTCAATGAGGCACGCGACGTGCGTCGTCGCAGCTTTCGATCGTTGAGGCCCGAAGGGGGAAATTTGGAAGCGCCAGAGGAACAAGTCAAGAACGACCTGGTGCGGCAACCGGGACAGCGGCAAGTCAACCGCGAAAAGCGGCTGACCGAAATCATCGAAGCCTCTCTTCAGGTGTTCGCGGACGAAGGCTATGCGGGTTATTCGCTCCGCAAGGTTGCGGCAGTCGCCGACATTCGTCTCAGCACGATCCAGCATCATTTCGGGGACCTGAACTCGCTGCTGCTTGCCACCATCCGCGTCATGATGGACGGCTATGTGGAGCAGTACAGCAGACTCGCCGCAGCTGACAGTCTTTCGCCACGCGAGCGCTTGCTCAACATGCTCGACGACATCTTCGGTGAGAGCAGGAAGCCCGAAGTCCGAAAGTTCTTCTTCGAGATGTGGACGTTTGCGAACCACGATCCCGCAGCGGCCCTTCTTGTCGAGAAGGCCTATTCAGGGTACGTAGGAGCCATCGCGCACCTGGTCCGAGGTATGGAGCCAGAACTCGCGGCCTTCGAAGCGCGCGTCATCGCCTCGATGATCGCAGCTTGGACGGAGGGTCTCGTAGTGCTCGCGCAGTACGGGCGAGCCGACGACGAACTGCTGGCGGAAGTTGTCGCCCTGATGAAGGCCCAATGCATTTCGCTCTTCCGGGCCGCGGACGATGCGGACATCTTAAAAACGAAGGTTGTCGATGGCTCAGGACATGAATGAACCGACGATGGTGACAGGCAACCTACCGGTGCAACTCGCACGTCGCACCAGGACGGTTCTGTCCCTGTCGTCATTGAGGGCAAGAATTTGCGTGGCCGCCGTGCTCTGCGCAGTCGTCAGCTTGGCGGCAACATGCGCTGCAATCGTCCAGCAAGGTCGATCGATGGCGCAGGACGCCGCCATCGAGAACATCTCTCTGACGGCCAGCCTGGCGGCTCGCAGAGTAGAAGGCTCCTTGAGGCAGCGATTGCAGGCACTTGAGACGCTCAGCATTGCGCTGGCGCGGCTGAAGACCGACGGGAGGGGCCTCGATCGCTCCGAGCTCGACGCCGTACTGAGATCGACACTGGAGGCCAATCCGGATTGGCCAGCCGTCTATTCGGTCTGGGAGCCGAATGCCTTCGACGGCCTCGACACGCGCTATGCCGGCAAGCCTGGAAGCGACGCGTCCGGACGATACATTACCGCTCTCGACCGGCTATCGGGGCCAATTCGAACAGAAGCGATCACAGGCTACGACTCTCCGGCGGAAAACGCCTGGTACGAAATCCCGAAGCGGACATTGAAGCCGCTGCTCGTCGAGCCCTTCTTCTACCCGCTAGCGGGCAAGCAGGTCTGGGAGACAACGCTCGTCGTGCCTGTGGTGATCGATGGGCATTTCGCGGGTATTGTTGGCGCCGACTACACGCTCGATGGCGGCGGCCAGGCGCTGGCCAGCATCATCGATACGCCGGGCTCGCGCGTCTCGCTCATCTCCGCAGAGGGCATCTATGTCAGTAATGCGGACTCGACCCTCGTCGGGAAGAAGGCCTCGGACAGTTCCATCGAAGCGCGCCGCGCACTCGACAGTGGCCGCGTCTATCACGCGGTCGATGCCGGGATGATCAACGTGGTGGCTCCGCTCAGGATCCGCGATGACGCGGCTCCATGGCGGCTGCAGATCAGCTATCCGGCTGCACTGGCCGAGGCTCGAGCGACCCAACTCATGCGCTCAAGCATCGCCGTCGGGACGGCCTGCGCTGCCCTGGTTGGATTCATCATGGTCTGGGTGGTGACGATGGTCATGCGTCCGCTGACGAATATGGTGATGGTCGTCGAGGGGCTTGCCGCCGGCGACAGCAGCTTGCGCGTCACGATAGCGGCCGAAGGGAAGGATGAACTCGCTCGCATCGCGTCCGCCTTCAACTCGTTCATTCAGAAGCTGGGCGATGCGTTCAGCGATGTGCGCGACGCCAGCGTCGGTGTCGACACTGCGGCCGGCGAAATCTTTGCAGGAAACCTCGACTTGTCTCAGCGGACCGAACGGCAGGCCGCGAGTCTCGCGCAGATCGCATCGACGATGGAGGATATGGGAAAGGGCGTGCGAGCCAATGCCGAAGCCTGTCGGGGTGCCTCGGCGCTCACTGAAGAGGTTACAGCAACAGCCAATCGAAGTGCCGCGACTGCGGGAAACGCAGTCGCGGCGATGAACGAGGTTCAGACGATCAGCAAACGCATCGCCGACATCACGTCGGTCATCGACGGGCTGGCATTCCAGACGAATCTTCTTGCGCTCAACGCCGCAGTGGAGGCTGCTCGCGCTGGAGCACATGGCCGAGGATTCTCTGTCGTTGCCTCCGAGGTGCGCACTCTGGCGACTCGTTCCGCGGATGCGGCTCGGGACATCAGAGTCTTGATCGAGCAGTCGCTGGTCAGTGTCTCGCAGGGATCCGAGCTCATTCGAGAGACCGGACGCGTGGTAGGCGAACTGGTCGGTGCGGTCGAGCGCGTGTCGTCGCAGGTACAGATGATCGACCTTGCGACACAGCGACAGGCAAACGGCCTCGTCGATGTCGTGCATTCGGTCAGTCAGCTCGATACAGTAACTCAACAAAATGCGGCGCTCGTGGAAGAGGCCGCCGCTGCAACCGCGTCGTTGAGGCAGCAGACGAGCCGCGTCAGTACGACCATCTCTGCGTTCATCTGAAATGCCGCGCCGGACTACGAGTCCGAATGGGACTCTTCATCGTACAAGGACAGTATGAACCCGACCATCGCCATCTCTTTGTCGTCGCTCCACGCTCGGAGCCGCCGTGTAGTCGAACCGAGCGACGTTCGCTGGCCCGTGAGCAAGATCCAGGCCCTCTTCGAACTACCGTTCCTGGATCTTCTGCATCGCGCGCAGCAGGTGCATCGCGAGCACTTCGACTCGAGCGAGATTCAACTATCGACCCTGTTGTCCATCAAGACGGGTGGGTGCGCCGAGGACTGTGGCTATTGTCCGCAGTCGGCACATCACGACACGGGTGTGGAAGCGAGCAAGCTGATGGCAGTGACGGCGGTCGTCGAGGCCGCGCTGTCGGCGAAGGAGCAAGGTGCCACGCGATTCTGCATGGGTGCGGCCTGGCGCAGCCCCAAGGAGCGCGATATGGAAGCCGTCGTGGAGATGGTGCGCCAGGTCAAGGCGCTCGGACTCGAGACCTGCATGACGTTGGGCATGCTGGAGCCGTCACAGGCCGAGGCGCTTGGCGAGGCGGGGCTCGACTATTACAACCACAACCTGGACACTGCGCCCGAGTTCTACGGGAAGGTCATCAGCACGCGTACCTACGAGGATCGCCTCGAGACGATCGCGAACGTACGCGGCGCGGGGATCAATGTCTGCTGCGGCGGTATCGTGGGCATGGGCGAGACGCGAGCGCACCGGGCGGGCCTGATCGCCCAGCTTGCGAACATGCAGCCCTATCCTGAGTCGGTACCGATCAACAACCTGGTGCAGGTCGCGGGGACGCCATTGGAAGGGACTGAGCCGATCGATCCGTTCGAGTTCGTGCGGACGATTGCCGTCGCGCGGATCACCATGCCCCGCACCATGGTGCGCCTGTCGGCAGGACGTGAGCAGATGGAGGAGGCGTTGCAGGTTCTATGCTTTTCCGCGGGTGCTAATTCGATCTTCTACGGTGACCGATTGCTGACCACGTCCAATCCCCAGGCAGACCGCGATCGTGCGCTGATGGCTCGTATTGGATTGAGGGCACAGGGCGAGCGTTCGACGCGTACCGACCAGCATGCTAGAGCTTGATCCCCCAAGCGCTGTTTTGGCTGGAGGTGTGAGCCGGACACCTGTGCGTGACCTTCACGCACCTGTTAAGGATTGTTGAACCTGCCTATTCTCGGTTCATCGACGGTGACGCGGATTGGCCAAGACGCAGCTGGGATACCGGCGGTTTCGAGCGGGCAGGGCTAGGCGAATCTTGGCTATGTGAACAGGTTGATGAAGTTCGCTAGGCCGTACGCCCCGGGAACGTCGAGGCTGCTGGCATCCGTGCCGCGGCATGAGGGTTTCGAACGATCAGCAACGTGCCGAAAGAATCGGCCAGCCATCTTGGGGAACTATATGAAGACATCGATTCGCGCCGCGCTTGTGAGTGCAGGGGTCTGCACGTTGCTCATTGCGGAGCCCGCATATGCAATCGAGTTCCAATGGGGCGACATCAGCGGCTCTTTCGACTCGACGGTCACCATCGGTGGCGGCATCCGGACAAAGAACCCGAGCTGCAGCATCGTCGGCGATTCGGCCGCTTGCGGCGGCACCGCCAACACTGCCCAGTGGTCCGCAGGTGACGACGGCGATCTCAACTACAAGAAGGGCGATTGGTTCACACAGTACGTCAAGGGAACGCACGAGCTTCTGTTGAAGGACACAGATGGCTGGAAGGTCTTCGTTCGTGGAACCTGGAAAGAAGATTTTGCCGCGGACAAGACGCGCCGCACCGATCTCTCGAACGCGGCCAAGGACCAGATTGTCAACAACACCGAGTTGCTCGACGCATGGGTGAGCAAGGATTTCTCCCTGGCCGGCCAAAACGCGCGACTGCGCGTCGGAAACCAGGTAATTAGCTGGGGCGAAGCGCTGTTCTATATCGGTGGCATCAGCAACAACGTTCTTGACTTCCAGAAGCTTGCCGTTCCCGGCACCCAGATGAAGGAGGCGTTCCTTCCGGTATCGGCAATCGACCTCAGCACCAGTCTCACCGACTCGATTAGCGGCGAGGCCTACTACCAGCTGAAGTTTCGCCGCACTCGCATCGCGCCCGTTGGATCCTATTTCAGCGCGAGCGACATCTACGGCGCTGGCGCCGTGCCTGCAAGCTTCTCGGGCACCAACTTCAATGTCACCGGCAATGACCAGTACACGATCACTGGCAGCCGTCAACTGACCGATCAACAAGCGATCGATGCCATCAATGGCAACGGGGACTTTGGCGTACCAATTCTGCCTGACAGACTTCCGAAGCAGAACGGCGAATACGGTTTGGCGCTGAAATGGTCTCCCGAGGGCTCGCGGTTCAACTTCGGGGCCTATACGACCACATACCATGATCAATTTCCTGTTCTGAGCGTGGTCAACGACGGAGCTGCGTATCAATGGTCGTTTGCTCAGTTCAGGCATATGTACGGCGTCACGGCCAATTTCCCAGTAGGCAACTGGGCCATCGGAACCGAACTGTCGTATCGTCCCAAGGACGCGATCACGCTCGGTGGCTGCTTTGGCCCCGACGGTCCGCTTGACGCCAACACGAACAACGCCTCGCCGAACTGTCCGCTTTGGAAGGACAACAAGAAGTACCAGCTCAGCGTGACGGCAATGTTGCAGCTTCAGAAGAGTGAGAATCCGTTCGTCCTGGGTTTGTTGGGCGCCGACAGTGCGTTTCTGACGATCGAATCGGCAGTGACCGAATATCCCGGCGCGAGCAAGCCTTACCTCCGCACAGTGAACGGCGTGGAAGTCAAGCAAGTCGCAGCCGCCGGCTACTTCACGGCGTTGGATACCTCCGATCCCGCCAACCCGATCGCACAGCGAATCGGGACGGCCATGTCGTGGGGATTCATCACCGACTTCAACTGGACGTACGACGGCAAGCTGCTCAGCGGTTGGCAGGTGACGCCGGGTGTCACGTTCTCCGATTCTGTGAAGGGCGACACCCCCAACTTCACGGCACAGTTCCTCGAGGGGAACAAGTCTTTGAACTACTACGTCCTGTTCAACCAGAACCCTGTCAAATGGCAAGCCGGAATTAACTACACGGCCTATTTCGGTGGCAGTACGACGGGCGTCACTCGTCAGTATTACAAAGATCGCGATTTCGTTGGACTGTTTGGCAGCTACAACTTCTGAGCAAGTTGATGGCGCATCCAACCGTGTCGCCGGAACATCGAACCCCACTGTCTATCGGAGCAATTAGATGAAATTCACGTCTGTCATTTCGCGATCCCTCTTCTCGCTTGCCGCACTTGCTGCGCTGAGTTGCGCATCAGCGCAGGCAGCAGAAAAGGCGCACATACAACCGCTGGACAAGGCGATCCAGGCGCGCTATGACGCGATCACCAAGATGTTGGAAAGTGGGACTCCCTCGGCCGACATTGGTCGCGCGCTCTATTGGCCGGATGTGATCGTCACCGGACAAGGAGCCGAGAAGGTGTACCGCGGCCTGGATGCCCTGCAGCCGACGCTCGCCGCGGTGCTGAAGGATCTCGGCCCTCACTGCAAGTTCAGCGTGAGAGATCCCGCGGCGCAGTCGGGCAGCGTCGCGGCGGTCTACTCGCAGCTGGGTTGCAAGTCTGCCACGGCGGGCCAGCCCGACATCAACCTGCGACTGCTCTACGTCTGGGAGAAGCGCGGCAACGAATGGAAGGTCGTGCGCGAGATGTACTCCGAAGGCACGATCAACTGACCCTGAACTGCCTGTCGATCGGGAAACCATGACCGCTTCAAAGAACTCGACTGTCGCCGTTACCCCTGGCCAGTTCGCGAAGGTATTGACCTACCGCGACCTGATCATCTACGGCCTCGTCTACATCGCGCCGATCGCTCCCTGGGGAACGTTCGCGTACGTCTACGATCTGTCCGCCGGCGCCGCGGTGCTGGCCTATCTGATCGGTGTCGTGTGCATGTATTTCACGGCCAACTCCTACAAGGAGATCAGCGGGGAGGTCGAGGGGCCAGGTTCCGTCTATGCCTACGCACGCAAGGCGATGGGAACCGGTCCTGGATTTCTCGCGGGATGGATGGTGCTGCTGGACTACCTGATGATCCCGGCGTTGATGTACGTCCTGGCGGCCGTCGCGTTGGGAACATTCCTTCCGACTGTGCCCCGGTGGGTCTGGGCCGTGGCCTTCGCCGCTTTCGGTCTGGCGATCAATTGGTTCGGGATCGCGATGACAGCGCGGGCGAACAAGCTCTTCTTGCTGATTCAACTGGTCGCTGTCGCAGTCTTCATCGGATGGGCGCTGGTCGCCAATCACGCTCCGCTGTCACAGGCATTTCCGCTGGACGCGCTCTGGAACGGTTCAGTCTCGGTCAGCGGAATCTTCGCGGCGACTTCGATCTGCATCCTGGCTTTCATCGGTTTTGACGCGATCACGACGTTGACCGAAGAGGTTCGTCCGGAGCAGCGCCACCTCGTGGGCCGCTCCGTCGTCGTCGTGCTCCTGATCATCGGGGCGATCGCCATCGCGCAGGCTTGGGTCCTCGCAGGACTCGCTCACGGCTACAAGTTCGCGGACCTCGCTTCTGGCGTCTACGACCTGACCGGCGCCAAGGTCTCTCCATCGGCGGGGCTGGCCATGGCCTGGATAGCTTCGCTGGTGACCGGCATTGCGCTAACACCGCCAATGCTGGCTGCAGTGGCTCGCGTGCTGCACGCCATGGCAAGCGATGGTCAGCTCCCGAGATACTTTGCCGTCTTGCACCCCAGGTTCGCTGTTCCGCAGCGCACGCTGTTGCTGTCGACGCTGGTGTCCCTTGGCGTTGCCCTGGCGTTCCTGAACCAACCTGACCAACTCACGGGCATCGTCAACTTCGGTGCGTTGGCAGCCTATGCCGCGGTGCACCTCTCGGTGATCGTCCTGCTGGCGATCAAGAAGAAGTCGGGCCGCTGGATCGCCCACGTCATTGTTCCGCTACTGGGCCTGGCCATCATCCTGGCCGTCGTTTCGCAGATGAGCGTAGCGGCGCTGGCCCTGGGTGCCGGGTGGTTCACGGTGGGCCTCGTCTACTACTTGCTCCTCAAAGCCTTTCGCCGTTCGGCGGTCGAAGTCCAGGGCGCGGTTCGGTAACCCAACGATCGCCTCGGGGCGCCGGCCCTGCCGGCCTGTTCAACCGGCATCGCCATGTCGCCTCTCGATCAAGTTCCCTCCTCCCGTCGCAACTCGGTGTTGCATCCGTTTTCTGAACTCCATCGCGGGCGCGCCACCGAGTCCGTGGTGATGGTGCGGGCCGAAGGTGTCTCTCTGACTGATTCCCGCGGGAACACCTACCTGGACGCAGGGGGAGGGCTTTGGAACGCGAACGTCGGGTTTGGCCGCCACGAAATCATAGATGCGGCCGCCGAGCAGATGCGGCAGACCAGCTTTCTGCACACGTTCGGCCGGTTCACGAACGAGCCTCTCGAGCGCCTGTCAGATCGCCTGCTGGCACTATCGCCCGGCAACATGACGCAAGTCTTCTTCTGCAACAGCGGATCCGAGGCGAACGATACGCAGATCAAGCTGGTCAGACGATACAACAACATCCGCGGACGTCGGCAGAAGAAGAAGATCATTTCCCGATGGGGCGGATACCACGGCACGGGCCTGGGCTCGGGCAGCTTGACCGGACTACCTGTCGTCCACCGCACGTTCGATCTGCCTCAGGCCGGCGTACTGCACACCCACGCGGCCGAGTACCACCGACGCCCTGCCTATATTCAGAGTGAAGAGGCGTATTCGCACTACCTGGCGCAAGAACTCAACACGCTGATCGAAGCCGAAGGCCCGGAGACGATTGCGGCGTTCATCGCGGAGCCGATCATGGGATCCGCCGGTGTCCTGATGCCGCCGGCTGGCTACTTTCGCGAGATCCGAGAGGTGCTGCGACGCCATGACGTCCTCATGATCGTCGATGAAGTGATCACGGCCTTCGGCCGTACCGGTGCCTGGTTCGCCAGTCCGAAAGATGGCATCAAGGCGGACTTGATGATGATCGGCAAAGGGCTGACCAGCGGCTACTTTCCCATGTCGGCCTGTCTCGTCTCGGGCGAGATCGCTGATGTCCTGGAGTCCGAGCGAGAGTCGGATGGCCACTTCGGTCACGGCTTCACTACCTCGGGCCATCCTGTCGGCGCCGCGGTCGCACTGGCTAACATCGACGTGCTCGAGAACGATCGGCTACTGGAGAACGCCCGCGATGTCGGGCGACACCTCTTGGCCCGACTGAACGACACATTTGCCTCTCATGAACTCGTCGGCGAAATTCGCGGACGAGGACTGATGATCGGCATCGAACTGGACGCCGACCGCTCCGCAAGGCGCCCGTTCTCTGACGTCGCTCGTATCGGTTCGCTGCTGAGCAAGGCCTGCATCGACCAAGGTCTGATCGTCCGTGGAGGACACGGGCGCGTCGTCGCAGCATTGGCGCCGCCGTTGATCCTGACACGTGATCAGGCGGACGACATCGTCGAGTGTCTGGAGGCTGCTTTGAAAAAGTTCTCCGCCACCCTCACTGCCCGGGATCGTGCCCTCTGAGCAGGTCACCCAAACCACCAAACTCGCCCGGCGTCCGACGTCGGAAACACGACTCATCGAGCCGTGCCATCCATGGAGACCCACATGAAATTGAATGCAGTGATCGCAGGTGTCGGCACCACCCGCTTCGGCAAACATCCCGACCGCAGCCTGTCCAGCCTGGCGCACGAAGCCATCCAGCAGGCGCTCGATGACGCCGGCATTCCAATCAGCCGTATCCAGGCCGTCTGGGCAGGCAATGCTGCGGCGCCGGTGATCACTGGCCAGGTGTGCATTGCGGGCCAAGCCATCTTGCGCGGCATGGGACTGGGAAGGGTGCCTGTCGTCAACGTGGAGAACGCCTGCGCGACTTCGTCGACGGCATTCCAGCAGGCAGCGGCCATGGTGACATTCGGCGCCTATGACATCGTCCTCGCCTTCGGCGTCGAGAAACTCTACAGCCCCGACAAGCAGCGTGTGTTCTCGGTTTTCAAGGGTTGCGCGGATGTCGAGAACACGACCGCCCTTGACGCCTTCGTCCTGGATGAGGGGCGACAGTCGGAGGGGGCAGGGCAGACCCGGTCGGTCTTCATGGATGTCTATGCGCGGATGGCCCGGGACTACATGCGCGACGCCGGAGCAACGGCGTTCGATTTCGCGTCGGTGTCGGCGAAAAACTCCTTTCACGGCAGCCTGAATCCGAATGCCCAGTTCCGCGATGTGTTGACGCCTGAAAAGGTGTTGGCATCCACGCCGATCGTCGCCCCGCTGACCTTGTTGATGTGCTCGCCGATTGCGGACGGTGCCTCTGCGGCCGTGATCATGTCGCCCAAGGCGGCACGCGAGCTCGGCATCGTCAATCCGGTGAAGGCGTTGAGCTCGGTACTCGCGAGCGGATACGACTACGCGGATGGCGACCAGAAGCTGACGGCGTATGTCGCGGAGCAGGCCTACAAGTTCGCGGGCGTCTCGCCAAGCGACATCAACTGCGTGGAGCTGCACGACGCGTCGTCGCCCGCTGAACTGATCTACTGCGAGGCGCTTGGCCTCTGCGGGCCCGGCGAAGGGTTGCGGATGCTGCGGGATGGCGAGACCCGGCTGGGCGGCCGAGTGCCTGTGAATACGTCCGGCGGCCTGGTTCGCAAGGGGCATCCGATCGGAGCTACCGGACTCTCGCAGATCCACGAACTTACGCTTCAACTGCGCGGCCAGGCCGGATCCCGGCAGGTCGAGGGGGCAAAGATCGGGCTCGCCGAGAACGGAGGTGGATTCCTGGGCACCGACTCGGCCGCCATCGTGCTGACGATTCTGTCCTCGTAACTACTTCGCTCCAAGGAGGCCCGAAATGGACTATTCAAAGCACGAAGTCGCGTTGGTCACCGGTGCGACCTCGGGAATCGGCGCCGCGACGGCGATCGAACTGGGACGACGCGGCGCAGTGGTCGGCTTGATCGGGCGCAACCAGGCCGCGGGCGAACGCGTTGCCGAGCAGGTTCTCGCGGTGGGCGGGCAAGCAATCCTGCTGCCGACGGACGTCACGAGCCTGGCAGAGATCGAGCAAGCGGTCGCCGCGCTTCTTGAGCAGTGCGGGCATCTGGACACGGTCGTCTCGAACGCCGGCATTGCGGTGGGTGGGAACGTGGTGGACATGCAAGTTGCCGACTGGCATCGCATGATCGACGTCAATCTCAACGGAACGTTCTACCTTGCTCGCGCGACGATGCCGCACCTGGTGGCACGCGGACGCGGCGCGTTTGTCGCAGTGAGTTCGGATGCGGGCGTGCAAGGAGCGCAGGGGTTCGCTGGCTATTGCGCGTCGAAGCATGCGGTGAACGGCTTGGTGAGATGTCTCGCGCTCGACTATGGCGCGAAGGGTGTCAGGAGCAACGCAGTTTGCCCCTCCTTCGTCCAGACGCCGATGGCCGACAGGCTGCTGGCGGGGGCGTCGGAGGCCGAGCAGTCCTACTATCGCAGCGTCATCCCGTTGAATCGCTTCGCACGGCCGGAGGAGGTCGCTGCTGTCATCGCGCATCTGACCTCGAGCGCGGGCTCATACACCAACGGCTTGATGTATTGCCTGGATGGTGGCGAGACCGCCGGTCTCTACATGGCGCAAGCCTGACGGCTCGGCTCGGCCAGAGCTTCCGGTTCGCGACGAGCGCACGGAAGTGGCCAACGAGGCGCCAGATTGGCCCTCGCCCACCTGTCTCGAAGGTCGCTGCGCGACTATCTTCAACATCGTGATGACGAGGCCGGAGAACACATCGGCAGATCATCGGTTGGGCCGGCCGTCGCCGCTCAGCTCCATCAGCAGCAGGAGTTTCAATGACAAGAGTTCTAGTGCTGGGTGCGACCGGCAACATCGGCGGGCTGACAGCAGCGACGCTGCAGACCCATCACCCTGAAGTCGATCTGCGGCTGGCAAGCAGTCGAGACAGCGGCCTGGAGAAACTGCGCGACGCGTTCCCTGGTGCCGAGGTGGTCGCCGCGGACTGGTACGACGTTGAGAAGCTCACCACGGCACTGCGCGGGGTCGACAAGGTCTTCATGTGCACGCCCGATTTCTACACGGACGAGAGTGTCGTGACGCCCAACGTGATCGAAGCCGTTCGACGCGCCGGGACGGTGAAGCAGATTGTCAGATTCATCGCCATTCCCGATGGATTGACCGCCGACAAGCTCGCTCCGGAATTCCTTGCGACGCGTTGCGGAGCAAACATGCATGTGATCGCCAAGCCGCTGCTGGACGCGAGCGGGCTTCCGGTGACGTACATCAACGCGCCGTGCTGGATCATGTTCAACCTGCCCTGGTTCTTCGCGGACGAGATCAAGAACAACGATCGTCTGGCGATGCCCGCGAGCTCGAACGCCGCACGCCTGTGGATATCGGAAAACGACATCGCCGACGTTGCGGCCAAGATCATCGCGGATCCCGCTGCCGATCACGTCGGCAAGGAATACGTCGTCACCGGCACGGAGCGCCTCGACTATCGCCAGGTGGCGGCCCTGTTGAAGGAAGTACTCGGCAAGTCCATCGACGTCGTCGACGACGACACCGCGCTGCGGGCGGCGATGGGGGTCAACTTCGATCGGCTCATGACCTATTTTCGACACGAGACTCGTGACTACGGGGTGGTCAAGTCCACGGACACCGTCTCACGACTGCTAGGACGGCCGCAAGTGACTCTGCGTGACTACGTCGAAGCGAACAAGGCCATATTCATCTGACGCAGTGCTCGCAGACGCAGGCGCGATGCAAGATCGAGACTCCGCGTGGTGCCATGTGGAAAGCTCAAGTTTCATGAGTTCTGAGGTAACAGCGATGGAAGTCATTCAATCGGCGCAGGTCATGCTGTCGGATCCTGCACACACGCGCCTTCCCCATGAGGAGCGCTACGAACGCGGCTCCGCGTTCGTCAACGGCGAATATTGTGGGCTTGCTGAAGCGACGATTCCGCTTCTGGACCTTGGCTTCCGGCACGGAGACGCGACCTACGACGTTGTCAGTTCGAGCAAGGGATACGTGTTTCGCTTGCAAGAGCACCTGGAGCGCTTCGAGCGATCCTGCGCGCTGCTGCGGCTCAAGAACCCGTACGGTATGCCCGAAACGGCTCGCATCCTGGACACCCTCGTCAAACTGGCAGGCACGCGCGAGGCCTATATCTTCTGGTGCGTCACGCGGGGCCTGGCCAAGCCGGGCGGCCACCACAACGATCCGCGGGGCTACGACAATCGCTTCTATGCCTACGTGGTGCCCTACCGATTCATCGCCGACGATCCGATGCGCTCGAAGGGCATGAAGCTGATCGTCAGCAAGCAGTTCATCCGTATCCCGCCCAAGGCAGTCGATCCGCGCGCCAAGAACTTCCATTGGCTGGATCTGCAACTGTCGCTGTTCGAAGCCCACGACGGAGGCAACGACTTTTCGGTGCTGTGCGATAGCGACGACTATCTTGCCGAATCGCCAGGCGCCAACATCTTCCTCATCAAGGACGGTGTCCTGTTTACTCCGGACAGCGGTTGCCTTGAAGGCATCACTCGCAAGACGGCGATGGAACTCGCCGCAGAGATCGGAATGCACGTTCGGGAGGAGCGCGTCCATGTTCGCCAATTGCTCGAGGCGGATGAAGCATTCCTGACCTCGACTGCAGGGGGAATCATGCCCATCGACAGCGTGGACGGAAAGGCTCTGGGAGGCATTGCCGGCCCGGGTAGACTGGCAGCCCGTCTGCACAACCTCTACTGGCAGAAGCGGTGGGATGGCTGGCATGGCACGCCAACCGATTTCTCGATTCCGGCAGACTTGACGGCAGGTCGCCGATAGCTGGCCCGCGTCACCGCTTGCCGGTAGTTCGACGATCGCTTGGATCCGCGGGTCAAGGTGCAATGAACATGGATGCTGACGAGTACGCTGCGGGCGTCGCCAAGGCCTATCAGGACGAGGTGATGGGCGAGGGCATGACGTGCGGCTTCCTGGCGTGGTGCCCGGACGACCTGAAGACCGTCATGGCCACGCTCCTGCAACTCGAGAGCGAGGCCAAGGTCAGGCTGCGTCCCCTGGTCCACCGGATGGGACTGCCTTTGGCCGAGGACGAGCGCGGTCGGCAGATCGGCCGCGAGTATGCAGAGGGGTGGCGTGACATTCCGTGGGGCGAGGCCGCTCTCAAGCTCGCCGAGCTCGCGAAGCCCTACCTGGAGCGGTTCAAGCAGCTCGAAGCGGCGGCCCCCGACGGTGACAAGCCGTTCCTGAGCTACATGGTCGCGCACGAACAGGCGATCATCGACTATTGCGAACTGGAAGCCGCAGGGCAGCGGCAAGCGGGTCTCGATCGCCTGGTCTCGGTGCTCGAGCACCCTTTGAGGGGTCTTCCAGGTTGAGTCGAACGCGACCTCCCCGATCACGCGCCAGCGATCAGTAGGCGATGGCCAGCACTACCCAGACGGTCGTCGCTGCAGCGACCCAAAGACTCGCCTCGACCCCTGCCCGGAACAGTGATTCCTGGCATTCGCTGCTTGCGTGAGGTTCCGCTCCGAGTTGGTCAAGGGCAGAAGCGAGGTCGCGATCGACCGCAGTGGCATCGTCGGCGAGCGACAGCGTATCGCTGGCAGGATGGGAGGCACTGATGGACGTCATGTTGATCTCTTTGCCACGCTGTTTTGCTACTCTACGGCCTTGAGCATGGCCTCGACGATCTTCTTCGCGTCGCCGAACACCATCATCGTCTTGTCCATGTAGAACAGTTCGTTGTCGAGGCCCGCGTAGCCGGCCGCCATCGAGCGCTTGTTGACGATCACGGTCTTGGCCTTGTAGGCCTCGAGGATGGGCATGCCGTAGATGACCGAGCCCTTGATCAGCGCGGCGGGGTTCACGACGTCGTTGGCGCCCAGGATGATCGCGACGTCGGCCTGGCCGAACTCGCCGTTGATCTCGTCCATCTCGA
>FTIR01155895.1_pt1 | contig 48986 bp, 51 predicted proteins | sample 1658041 | NCBI WGS metagenome assembly FTIR01 (sample SAMEA3914793, study PRJEB12502) | metagenome | biome: forest; material: soil | place: Canada | collected 2011-07-03 | depth 0.3 m | reverse complement strand
AGCGCCTGCGGGTGCGCGCAGACGGCCGTGACGCCGTCGAGGCTGTTGGTCTTGCGCAGCAGGTTCTGGCGCACGAACAGGCTGGTCTCGCCGATGATGAACAGCGGCGTGACGAGGAACTGGTCGAGCGAGCGCGCCACCATGCCTTCGGTGGAGTTCTCCACCGGCACGACGCCGAAATCGGCCGCGCCGGCCGTGGTGGTGCGGAACACTTCGTCGACGCTCGCGCACGGCACGCGCACGATGGACGAGCCGAAGTAGCCGAGCGCGGCTTCCTCGCTGAACGTGCCGGCCGGGCCGAGGTAGGCGACGCGCGTGGGCGTCTCCAGCGCGCGGCACGCCGACATGATCTCGCGCCAGATCGGGGCGACGCTCTCGGCCTTCAGCGGCCCGGGGTTCTCGGCCTTGAGCCCGTCGATGACCTGCGCCTCGCGCTCGGGACGGAAGGCGACCGAGCCTTCGCGCTTCTTGACTTCGCCCACCGTCTGCGCCAGCTTGGCGCGCCGGTTCAGCGCGGCGAGCAGCTCGCGGTCGAGGGCATCGATCTGCACGCGCAGCGCGAGCAGGTCGGGGTTCGGGGCGTCGTTCTCAGCCATGGTTTTCAGCAAAGTCGTGCAGCCAGGAGACCAGCGCATGCACGCCGTCCACGGGCATCGCGTTGTAGATCGAGGCGCGCATGCCGCCCACGCTCTTGTGGCCCTTCAGCGCGAGCAGGCCGCGCTCTTTCGCGCCGGCGAGGAACGCGTCGTTGAGCGACTCGTCGCGCAGGAAGAAGGGCACGTTCATGCGCGAGCGCGAGGAGGGCGCCACGCGGTTGACGTAGAAATCGGTGGCGTCCAGCGCGGCGTACAGCAACGCCGACTTCTCCGCGGCGCGCGCGTCCATGGCGGCGACGCCGCCCTGGGCCGTGATCCACTTGAAGGTCAGGCCCGCGATGTAGATCGCCCACGTCGGCGGCGTGTTGTACATCGAGCCGTTGTCGGCGATGACCTGGTAGTTGAACGCCGACGGCGTGATGGGCAGCGCGTGGCCCAGCAGATCCTCGCGCACGATCACGATCGTCAGGCCGGCCGGGCCGATGTTCTTCTGCGCGCCGGCGAACGCGAGGCCCACGCGCGACCAGTCGATGGCACGCGACAGGATGTGCGACGAGCAGTCGATCACCAGCGGCGCCTTCGAGCCGAGCGCGGCAAGGTCGGGCAGCACGTGGTACTCGATGCCGTCGATCGTCTCGTTGGAGCAGATGTGCAGGTACGACGCGCCGTCGCGCAGCTTCCACGTCGCCGGATCGGGGATCGCGCTGTCCGCGCTGCCGGCATTGCTCGCCGCGATGGCGACGTCCGCGTAGCGGCGCGCCTCGGCGATCGACTTCTTCGTCCAGCTGCCGGTCTGCACGAAATCGACCTGGCCGCCGCGCGAGAGGTTCATCGGCACGATGGCGTTCTCGCCGAGGCCGCCGCCTTGCAGGAACAGGATGCGGAAGTGCGCCGGCACGGCCAGCAATTCGCGCAGATCGGCTTCGGCCGCGGCCGCGATCTGCGTGAACTCCTTGCCGCGATGGCTCATCTCCATCACGCCGACACCGCAGCCGTGCCAGTCCAGCATCTCGGCCGCCGCTTCGCGCAGCACGGCCTCGGGAATCGCGGCCGGGCCGGGCGCGAAGTTGTAGGGACGCGTGCTGCCCGCCATCGCGTCAGGCCGCCGGGTCGTTGCCGCCGTCCGCCGGCGCATCGCCTTCAGCCGGGTTCTCGCCGTTGTCGCCGTTGTCCACGTTCGCATCGTTCTCGACGATGCGTTGCAGGCCCGACAGCTTGGAGCCGTCGTCCAGCGCGATCAGCGTGACGCCCTGTGTGGCTCGGCCCAGCTCGCGCACCTCGCTGATGCGCGTGCGCACGAGCACGCCCTTGTCGGTGATCAGCATGATCTCGTCGTTCGGGCGCACCAGCGTGGCCGCGACGACCTTGCCGTTGCGCTCGCTCTGCTGGATCGCGATCATGCCCTTGGTGCCGCGGCCGTGGCGCGTGTACTCGACGATCGAGGTGCGCTTGCCGTAGCCGTTCTCGGTGGCGGTGAGCACGCTCTGCGTCTCGTCCTCGGCGACGAGCATCGCGATGACCGTCTGGCCGGCCTCCAGCGTCATGCCCTTGACGCCGCGCGACGTGCGGCCGTGCGGCGTCACGTCGGCTTCGTCGAAGCGCACGGCCTTGCCGCCGTCGGAGAACAGCATCACGTCGTGCGCGCCGTCGGTCAGCGCGGCGCCGATCAGGTGGTCGCCGTCATCGAGGTTGACCGCGATGATGCCGGCCTTGCGCGGATTGCTGAAGTCGTCCAGCGGCGTCTTCTTGACGGTGCCGAGCGCGGTGGCCATGAAGATGAAGTGGTCCGACGGGAACGTGCGGAACTCGCCCGTGATCGGCAGCACCACCGTGATCTTCTCGTCCTTCTGCAGCGGGAACATGTTGACGATGGGCTTGCCGCGCGAATTGCGTCCGCCCTGGGGCACTTCCCACACCTTGAGCCAGTACACGCGGCCGGCGTCGGAGAAGCAAAGGATCCAGTCGTGCGTGTTGGCGATGAACAGCTGGTCGACCCAGTCGTCTTCCTTCGTCTGCGTGGCCTGCTTGCCGCGCCCGCCGCGGCGCTGCGAGCGGTACTCGGCCAGCGGCTGGCTCTTGAAGTAGCCGGTGTGGCTCAGCGTGACCACCATGTCGGTGGGCGTGATCAGGTCCTCGGTGCCGAGTTCCTGCACGTTGTGCTCGATGTGGCTGCGGCGCACCGCCAGCTTGGTCGTGCCGAACTCGGCCTTCAGTGCCAGCAGCTCGTCGCTGATGATGGTCGTGACGCGTTCCTTGCGTGACAGGATGTCGAGCAGGTCGGCGATCTCCGCCATGACTTCCTTGTACTCGCCGACGATCTTGTCCTGCTCCAGGCCGGTGAGGCGCTGCAGGCGCATCTGCAGGATTTCCTGCGCCTGCGTGTCGGACAGCCGATACAGGCCGTCGCCTTGCAGGCCGTAGTGCGCCGGCAGGCCGTCGGGGCGGAACGAGACGGCGCCGCCCGGCGCGCCTTCGACCGCGCGCGAGAGCATCTCGCGCACCAGCGACGAATCCCAGCCGCGCGCCATCAGCGCCGTCTTGGCGACCGGCGGCGTGGGCGATTCCTTGATCAGCGCGATGAAGTCGTCGATGTTGGCCAGCGCGACGGCCAGGCCTTCGAGCACGTGGCCGCGTTCGCGCGCCTTCTTCAGCTCGTACACCGTGCGGCGCGTGACCACTTCGCGGCGGTGCTCGAGGAAGACGGCGATCAGCAGCTTCAGGTTGCACACCTTGGGCTGGCCGTCGATCAGCGCCACCATGTTCATGCCGAACGTGTCCTGCAACTGCGTCTGCTTGTACAGGTTGTTCAACACGACCTCGGGCACCTCGCCGCGCTTCAGGTCGATGACGATGCGCATGCCCGACTTGTCGGACTCGTCCTGGATGTGGCTGATGCCTTCGATCTTCTTCTCGTGGACCAGTTCGGCGATGCGTTCGAGCAGCGTCTTCTTGTTCACCTGGTACGGGATCTCGTCGACGATGATCGACTGGCGCTGGCCGCGGTCGATGTCCTCGAAGTGGCACTTGGCGCGCATCACCACCTTGCCGCGGCCAGTGCGATAGCCTTCGCGCACGCCGTTGAGGCCGTAGATGATGCCGGCCGTCGGGAAGTCGGGCGCCGGGATGATCTCCATCAGCTCGTCGATCGTCGCCTCGGGATTCTTCAGCAGGTGCAGGCAGGCGTCGACGACCTCGTTGAGGTTGTGCGGCGGGATGTTGGTGGCCATGCCCACCGCGATGCCGGTGCCGCCGTTGATCAGCAGGTTGGGCAGGCGCGTGGGCAGCACCAGCGGCTCGCTCTCGCTGCCGTCGTAGTTCGGGCCGAAGTCGACCGTCTCCTTGTCGATGTCGGCCAGCATCTCGTGCGAGATCTTCGACAGGCGGATTTCGGTGTATCGCATCGCCGCGGCGTTGTCGCCGTCGACCGAGCCGAAGTTGCCCTGGCCGTCCACCAGCATGTGGCGCAGCGAGAACGGCTGCGCCATGCGCACGATGGTTTCGTAGATCGCCGAATCGCCGTGCGGATGGTATTTGCCCATCACGTCGCCGACGATGCGCGCCGACTTCTTGAACGGGCGGTTCCAGTCGTTGTTCTGCTCGTGCATCGCGAACAGGCAGCGACGATGGACCGGCTTCAAGCCGTCGCGTGCGTCAGGCAGCGCCCGACCCACGATCACGCTCATCGCGTAGTCCAAATACGAGCGCCGCATCTCCTCTTCGAGGCTGATGGGCAGTGTTTCCTTGGCAAATTGGGTCATGGCCTACAGACAGACGCCCTGCGTTCTCGGGTGAATCCCGGCGCAGGCGGAATATGGGATTCTACGGGCTGGAGCCTGTCGCTGGCGCACAACACTCAGCGAGTGCATTCGAGGGGCGCTCACCAAAATGAAGCCCCTGTCACAGGCCGATGGCACAATGATTTTTGTCGGTGGTGCGCGCTCGCCCGGCGGACGCGTGTCAACGTTACCCACATCCGATTTGGACGTATCGCAGGCGACTGCGGCTTTCCTCGAGAGGAGAATCATGAAGAAATTGAACAAGGTCGCGATGATTGTCGCCACCGTCGCGATTGTTGCCCCGATGTCCAGCGTGTTCGCGCAAGCCACGACCGCCCCTGACCGCATCGATAACTGGCGCAATGTCGACGGTGAAGTCTGGAAGAACGGCACACGCGAACTTTGCTGGCGCGACAACTTCTGGACCCCGGCAACTGCCGTGGCCGAATGCGACGGCGCATTGAAGCCCGTCGTGGCCGAAGTGGCTCCCCCGCCGCCGGCTCCCGCGCCCGTGGCGCCGCCGGCTCCGGCTCCCGCGCCTGTCGTCGCGCCGGTTCCGTCCAGCGAGAAGGTCACCTACGCTGCTGACGCGTTCTTCGACTTCGACAAAGCCATCCTGAAGCCGGAAGCCAAGACGAAGCTGGATGACCTGGTCAGCAAGACCAAGGAAATCAACCTCGAAGTGATCATCGCCGTCGGCCACACCGACGGCATCGGCACCGACGCGTACAACGACAAGCTGTCGGTTCGCCGCGCCGAGTCGATCAAGGCCTACCTGACGTCCAAGGGCCTGGAAGCCAACCGTGTCTACACGGAAGGCAAGGGCAAGCGCCAGCCGGTCGCCGACAACAAGACCGCCGAAGGCCGCGCGAAGAATCGCCGCGTGGAAATCGAAGTGGTCGGCACGCGCGCCACCAGCAAGTAAGAAGGAACGCTGAGAAGCCCTCGGGCTTCGCGCTTTTCAGCAAAGACCCGCTCCGGCGGGTCTTTGCATTTCTGAGCCTCTGTTTCCTGCGTGGCGCGAACACGCGCTAGCATTCGACCCATGACAAACGCCGATCCCCAGGAACTCGAGAAATTTGGTGAGCTGGCCCACAAGTGGTGGGACACCGAAGGTGACTTCAAGCCGCTGCACCGCATCAACCCGCTGCGCCTGGACTGGATCGCCCAGCGCGCGACGCTGCACGGCAGGACCGTGCTCGACGTCGGCTGCGGCGGCGGCATCCTGGCCGAGTCCATGGCCCAGCGCGGCGCCACGGTGCTGGGCATCGACCTGTCGGTCAAGCCGCTGAAGGTGGCGCGCCTGCATGCGATGGAGTCCGGTGTCAGCGGCCTCGACTATCGCGAGGTCGCCGTCGAGGCCCTGGCCGCCGAGCGGCCGGCCAGCTTCGATACGGTCACCTGTATGGAGATGCTGGAGCACGTGCCCGATCCGTCGTCCGTCGTCGCAGCCTGCGCGCGACTCGTGAAGCCGGGCGGCATGGTGTTCTTCAGCACGCTCAACCGCAACGCCAAGGCCTTCCTGTTCGCGATCGTCGGCGCGGAGCACGTGCTCAAGCTGCTGCCCAAGGGCACGCACGAATACGCCAAGTTCATCCGTCCGAGCGAGCTGTCGGGCTTCGCGCGCGCCGCCGGGCTGGAGACGCTGGAACTGGTGGGCATGGAATACAACCCGCTCACGCAACGCTACTGGCTGTCGGGCGACACGTCCGTCAACTACATGGTGGCCTGCCGCCGTCCGCTGGCCTGACATGGTCGATGCGACGGGTTTTCGCGGCGTGCTGTTCGATCTCGACGGTACGTTGATCGACAGCGCCCCCGACCTGGCCGGCGCCGCCAACCGGCTGCGTGCCGATCATGGCCTGGAGCCGCTGCCGCTCGCGTTGCTGCGCCCGATGGTGGGCTCCGGCGCGCGCGGCATGGTGGGCGTCGCCTTCGGCGTGGCGCCGGGCGAGCCGCGATTCGAGCCGTTGCGGGACGCTTTCCTGGCGCACTACGAGGCCGGGCTGCTGCAAAGCACGCAGCCGTTCGAGGGCGTCGACCGGATGCTGGCGGCGCTCGATGCGGCCGCCATTCCCTGGGGCATCGTCACCAACAAGGCGACGCGCTTCACGAGCCCGATCGTCGCGGGCCTGGGACTGGCGCAGCGCGCCGCCGTGGTGGTCTGCGGCGATACGACCGCGCACTCGAAACCGCATCCCGAGCCGCTGTGGCACGCGGCGCGCGCGATGGGGCTGGCGCCCGAAAGCATGGTGTACGTGGGTGACGACCTGCGCGATGCGCAGGCGGCACGGGCGGCCGGCATGGCCATGGTCGCGGCCACCTGGGGCTATCTCGGTCTTGGGGAGCCGGTGCACGACTGGGGTGCGGACGCGCTGCTCGATGCGCCGGATCAGCTCTTGAACTGGCTGCGCCAGCGGGCGGCCTGACCGGCTCCGCCGGGCAAATCGAGCGATCGGGCCTCGTTGCCCATCCTTGGCAGGGTTCTTGCATGCCGATGCTCGCACCGGCGGGAAACCGTAGAACAGAGGTTTACACGACACTATCGGCAGATTTTCAGTTCAAGTTAGGGGGCTGCTTTGTCGATCGTGATTTTGGTCACGAGAAAGCACCCGAATCAGCCGGTTCGAGAGACCCGCTGATAGGTCGCTGAAAGGCGCTCTGGCTAGGATCTCATCCATTCATCCTGGGGGAACGAACATGAAGAAGATCATCGCGCTGGCAGCACTGGCTGCCATTTCGGCCACGGCATCGGCCGCCAACCTGCTCGTCGACGGCAGCTTCGAGAGCATCACGCAGGCTTCGGGCACGTGGAATACGTACACGAGCGTGCCGGGCTGGACCGTCACGGAAGCCAATGGTGCCCCGTCGCCGCACGGCCTCGAAATTCGCAACAACGTCGCCGGCACCGCCGAGAGCGGCCACAACTTCATCGAACTCGACGGCTACGAGAACGACAAGATCAGCCAATCGTTCGCGACTGTGGTCGGTCATGACTACCAAGTCTCGTTCTGGTTCGCCGACCGCGCCGGCGTTGCGCCGAGTTCGGAAGGCTTCAGCGCTTCGGTCGTCTCCGGCGCTTCGGTGTCGGGCACGGGCTTCGGCGCCGTGGGCGACAACGGGGCCGCCTGGCACCTGATCACGATGGACTTCACCGCCGGCAGCACCACCTCGATCTTCTCGATCAAGGCGACGGGCACGTCCGACAGCGTCGGCACGTCGTTCGACAACTTCCAGGCCGTCGCCGTTCCGGAACCGGCCACGCTGGGTCTGTTGGCGGCCGGCCTGGCCGTGCTGGGCCTGTCGACGCGCCGCCGTCGCCAGCAGTAATCGCCGCGGCCGCTTCGCGGCCTGAACGACGCGAGGGCGTTCCGCTGCAATGCGAAGCGCCCTTGTCTTTTTTCGGGCACCGCGCCGTCCCATTCGAGTCAATTCGGCGATTGAGCGCGGCGGCGCCCTTGAAGGCGTGTTGCTTGCCCTAAAATGGTTCTTCTGGGGCCGACCAGGTTTCGACGTGGGTACGGATCCGGCGCAGGGCATGCCGAGCACCAGTTCGCTCGTAAATCCACTGGAAACAAAGTAACTGCGAACGACTCTTCGTACGCTCTCGCGGCTTAAAACCCGTGAGCCTCTCAACGGTTGGCCGATGGGCCGGGTGAGGGATCGCAAGATTCTGAACTGAGAGGTCATTCACATTGGCTGGTGTCCCGTTGGGCTGCTCAACGGGAGACGAGATCTAGCAGCTGGCGTCAACAGTAGCGTGTTCCTGCGCGACTGTTGGAGCGAGACTCAAATCAGAGAACTACGCATGTAGAACTGTCCGGTGATGGCTTACGGACGGGGGTTCAATTCCCCCCGGCTCCACCATTTATCGCTCCGCAAGGGGCTTGAAAAGACCAAACCGCTAAGCAAATCAACGGCTTAGCGGTTTTTTTCATGTCCGCATGTGACCGGATAGGTACGCTTGCACCCAGCCATTGACCGGATAAGATACCGGACAACGGCCCCTCTCGGGCGGCAACGGCTGAAAGTTATCCGGCATGGCAGCATCCAAGGTTCTCAGCGACAAGGCGATCAAGGCAGCGCTCCGGGCTGCGGTCGAGTCGGGCAAGCCCGCGACGATCAACGACGGGGGCGGCCTCTCGATGATCTGCCGTCCGGACGGGGCAGGGTGGTGGCGTCTACGGTACTGGCTTGCCAGCCGGGAGAACCGGCTTAGCCTGGGCACCTATCCAGACGTCTCGCTGGCTGACGCACGGTCGCGGTGCGACGACGCGCGAAAGCTCGTGGCGGCGAAGATCGATCCGAGCGAGTCGCGCAAGGCCGAGAAGGCGCAGAAGGCCGTGAGGGTCGAGACGGAGCGCCTAGCGGCCTCGGGCCTGCCCGGCCAGGGCACCTTCGAGCACACGGCGCGCGACTGGCTCAAGACCATCCACGAGGCGAAGGTGAGCACCGGCCACGCCGAGCGCACCCGGATCCGTTTCGAACAGGATGTCTTCCCGTGGATCGGGCGCCGGCCGATCGCTGAAATCGAGTCCCCCGAGCTGCTGGAGTGCATCCGGCGCATCGAGTCGCGGGGTGCCATTGAGACGGCCCACCGCGCAAAGGACTCCTGTGGCCAGGTTTTTCGCTTCGGCATCGCGTCAGGGCTGTGCAAGCGCGACCCCGCAGCCGACCTCAAGGATGCTTTGCGCCCGGTGCCGACGCGCCACCATGCGGCGATTGTGGAGCCCAAGCGAGCTGCGTCGCTGCTGCGCGACATGGCTGCCTATGTCGGGCATCCCGTCACGCGCGCCGGCCTGCTGCTCTCTGCGCTGCTGCTCGTGCGGCCTGGCGAGCTGCGGCACATGGAATGGGCGTGGATCGACCTTGAGGCGGCGCTGCTGACGGTGCCGCCCGAGATCATGAAGCGCAGCAAGGAAGACAAGGCGGACGGGGCGCCGCACCTAGTGCCGCTGGCGCCCCAGGCGGTTGCCATCCTGCGCGAGCTGCAGCCGCTGACCGGCGAGGGCCGTTACGTCTTCCCGGCGCTGACCACGCGCCAGCGCTGCATGAGCGAGAACACGGTCCGCAGCGCGCTCCGACGCATGGGCTACGGCAACGACGACATGACGGCCCACGGATTCCGAGCCATGGCGCGCACGATGATTGCTGAGCGTCTCGGCATCGTGCCGGAGGTCATTGAAGCGCAGCTGGCGCACGCCGTGCCCGACGCGCTGGGTCGCGCGTACAACCGAACGCAGTACCTCGAGCAACGCACAGGGATGATGACCAAGTGGGCCGACTACGTCGACCACCTACGCGCGGGCACTAACGCGTCCGGCTCAACGTTGACCGAAGGAGCAGTATGAGAACCATCTATTGCCCCGTATGCGCAACCGAGTGCGAGTACACGGCTTTCGAATTTCGTTGCTATGCCGGAGGTGGGCTTTCTGCCAAATTGGGGAATCAGGTCATCAACGCTGTTGGTCGGGCCATCAAGCCCACTTGGCCGCCGCGCGTCCCCGCCATCGCGGAGTATTTGAGCTGTCCGAACTGCACGGCACCGTTCGGCGATCACACGTCTAACGATCGCGCGCTGCGCTGCGCGCGGTGCACTTTTGAACTGCCTGTGCTCGCACAGCTTGAGCTGAACGAAGAGCGGGCAGCTCACCCTGCATTGGATACGGACGAGGACTGAGAAAACCCGTGCCGGCCGGTAGCCGGCAAACAGCGAGGCCCCGATGTGGTGGAACACATCGAACAGTTGCGCGCCGTAGAGCTGACGTGCACGAGCAACTCAGCAAGGAAAAGAGATCCGACGCGGGCCGGCAGTAAGCCCGCAAATAGCGAAGCCTCGCCGGTGCGTCAACACCGAACGAGGCTTCTGACCGCAAAGTGCACCGCCATCAAAGGAACGCACATCATGGCTGACAACATTATCTCGTCCGGCGAATCCGCCTCTATCCCCCCGAATGGGGACCGCACCATTTTCATGGACGGCGTCAGGCTCGCTGCCGACATGCTGGACCACGCCGAGCGCCTCAACTTGCGGGGTTGCGGCGCGTCCATCGTTGGCGAATTCCGCGAGGGGGTGCCGCAGGATAACTTCGCGCTGACCTTCATCCGCCAGGCGCTCGAACAACCTGATCTCATCGAAGGCTTCGCGGCGGTGCTGAGTGATTTCCTTGGCGATCAAGACGTGCAGACACTTGCTGCGTACTACACGGAACTCCGCCCGGAGCAGGTATTCGACGCGGGCGCGTGACGCGTCACAATCGGTTCGCTGCGCCTAGGCTGATCCCCGAAGACCGGTCTACCCCGACTGGCTGGCGCGGCTTCTCTCACAGGGGTGCATCGGGGGATGCATGACAAATCAGCGCAGCGACGTACCTGGCGGGTTCGTACTGATTCCGAAAGGTGGTCGACCACCGAAGACCGCTCGAGACGCAGCGATCTTGTTGGCGCGGTTTTGGCGCATGAAATGCATAGGTGAAACGGCCGCGAAAGCCGATGCGTGGATTGCCAGCCAATTTCAGCCAGGCGTCACTTCAGCGCGCCACGTACGAACCCGCATAGGCATAGCCGAAAAGACAACCTTCTTGAGCAACTGCGCGTTCACTTTTAATGAGGCAGTGATGATCATGGGAGACAGCGTCACCCGTCGGCCAGACACCGACAGGACGCTGTCTGAGGCGTGGCACCCGTTGGAGTCTTTGCCTGAGCAATTCGATCGCGAGAAGTGCTCAGTAATGGCGATGAGCATGTCCCCCGGCTCAAGAGACATGGCATGCATCTGGACGCCTGGACAGAAGGTGGCCGGCCGTGCTCGCCTGGTTCCAATAGAACCTCCTTTGAATATCCCAGCGGCAGACACCTCGCCAAACTGACGAAAGATTTAGGGGGGCAAGAAACCGATTCTCGCCTGGCAAACAACTGTTGTTTGCCATTACGTCGAGAAAACGAAGGCGGTCAACTCGCGTCATCGAAACAGATGGGGCCGAAATTGACCGCTAAAGACTTTCAAAGCGCTGCGCCGCGCGCCGTACCCGCCGCTCTGGCCAGCGTCGCACTCATCGACGCACAGACCTGTGCCGCAGCCGGTGGCATGTCGGTGAGTTGGTGGCACGAAGCCGTGCGAGCGGGCAGGGCGCCCGCCGCTGCTATCCGTCGACCGCGCTGCACGCGCTGGCGCGTCGCGGACGTCCAAGCGTTCTGGCGGGCCTTGGTGGAGGTCGACAGCACCGAGAGCGGCGCGCAACTGACCGCGAACCTGACGCGGGCCAGCGGACTCGCCAAGGCGAAGCGTCGTGCCCAAGCGGCGGAGGCGTGACGCCATGCACGTCACCACCGTACCGGCTGCGGCGGCCAGGCCGCCAGTCGACAAGCGCTTCGCCACCGCCGAGGCCCACGCCATGTGGTTCTACGGCATCCGCCTCGACGCGATCGACGGAGACGACGGCGCGCCGCTATATGTCGCCACGCTGCACGCGCTGACGAAGCGATTCCGCACGCTGCCCGAGGTTGAGGGCTGGCTGCACGCGCTCGACGAACTCGACGCGCCGCGACATGAGGTCGAGCGGTTCATCGGCACCCGGGAGCAAGCCGCGTGAGCGTTCGAACCCTATCGAGGGTCTGGGATGACTCGAAACACTCTGGCACCGAGTTGCTCATGCTGCTCGCGATCGCGGACTTTGCCGACGACGACGGCCGCGCGTACCCGGCAGTCGCGAAGCTGGCGAAGAAATGCCGCACGACGCCACGTCACGCGAACCGGCTGCTTGCTGCCTTGCGCGACAGCGGCGAACTGGAGATCCGCCTCAACGCTGGCGAGTTCGGCCAGAATCGCTACCGCATCCTGTTCGCCGGACTCGGCAAATCCAAGGCTACCCCTGACGTCAACGTCACCCCTGACAAGCGCGTCACCCCTGACTCAGCAGTCATCTTGACAGCAGCGTCCGCAACCCCTGACGTGGACGTCCCGAAACCCCTGACGGCTACGTCAGACAAACCGTCATTGAACCGTCAAGAACCGTCAGGTCGCCGGAAACCGGCGAAGGCGCTCGCCTGCCCATACCTCGAAATCGTCGCCGCGTATCACGACGCATTGCCGGAACTCCCGCGCGTTCTCGTCATCGACAGCAAGGATCGCAAGAAGGCGTTGGACGAGTTCTGGAGCTGGCTGCTCGCCAGCACGCGAATCGACGGGACACGCCGTATTGCCGACGGCACCAGCCCAACCGAAGCAATCAACTGGATCCTCCGATTCTTCAAGCGCGCGCGGCGATGATTTCATCATGGGCCGGGTTGGTCGCGGCCCAGGGCACGAGAACTGGAAGGCCGATCTCGAATACGTCATCTCAGACAAAGCGCGGAAGCGCGTCATCGAGAAGGCGGAGGTGACGGGATCAACGGGCCGACGCGACTCCCGACGTACAGCATCGAGGACGAACGCGCGGTGCTGGGCGCGCTGCTCACCGACAACCGAATCCTTGGCCGCCTGCAGGGACTCAGCGAGTCGGACTTCTACGGTCCGCGCAATGCCAATGCGTTCGCCGCGATCGCTCGCCTCATAGCGTCCGGCGAGGTCGCCGACGTGTTGACGGTGCGCACAGCGCTCGCCACCGGCGACGAGCAGGCAGATCGCGAGCAGGTCGCCTATCTCGTTGGCCTGGTCGACGCGGTGCCAAGCCTGTCGAACGCGAAGGCCTACGCTGCCGCAGTGCGCAGGCGTGCCGATCGTCGGGCATTGATCACCGCTGCTGACGAGGCGCTTAACTTGGCGTGGACGGAACCAGATCTGCCAGCGGCAATCGACGGAATCACCACGCTGTTCGCAGGCGTGGTGCAAGCCGATACGAGCAATGTGTCGCGGACGATCGCAGAGATCGCACTGGAACGGCTCGAGTACTACACGGCGCTGGAGGAGGGCTCGATCAAGCCTGGTTGGTCGACTGGAATTCCGTGGCTCGACCACACCCTGAACGGCGGATTGCGCGCAGGCAGCCTCTACATCCTGGCCGCGCGTCCGTCGGTCGGAAAATCCTCGCTCGCGCAATCGATCGGCATGACGCTCGCCGGGTCCGATCTGCCGACTCTGTTCCTGTCGATGGAGATGACCGAGGCCGAGGTCGCGGATCGCGGTGTTTCGAACCGTGGCCGTGTGAGCCTCTCCGCGATGCTCACCGGAAAAATGTCCGCCGAGGATTGGACCCGGGCGAGTGAAGCGCTGGAGCAGATGGCGAAACTCTCGCTCAGGACTAATGCGCAGCCGCAGCTCAAGCTCAGCGAGATCCGCGCGAAGGCGAAAGCCGTCAAGGGCTTGAAGGTTCTCGTCGTCGACTACCTGCAACTGGCCGATAGCACGCGCAAGGATGGCAACCGGAATGGCGAGATCGAGATGATCAGCCGCGGCTTTAAGGCTCTCGCGAAGGAACTGCAGTGCGCCGTGATCGCGCTGTCGCAGTTGAATCGGGACGTCGAGAAGCGCGCCAACCGGCGTCCGACGCTGAGCGATCTTCGCGACTCAGGCGCGATCGAACAGGATGCCGACGTCGTCATGTTTCTCTGGCCGGTACGTGAGCTTCCCGCCGAAGGCAAGAACGTGCTGGGCCTTGGAGTCGATAAGAACCGCCAAGGCCGGCTTGGCGAGATCGGGCTCGACTTCTACGGCGATAACCAGCGCTGGCAGCAGAGCACCGCGGACATTCGCCCAGAGAAGCACAGCCGAGCGGCGAAGGACGATTTGTGAGCACCGCCGACCGACTGCGCGCCGCTGCGTCGAACAACGCTGAGCGCGACCTGCTGCTCTACGCCCGGACGCGCGAGCGGGCTTTCGTGTGGCGGGTCTACAAGGCCCATCGTCGGGCCGGGATGGCGATCCCTGACCGGGTACTAACGATCTTCGACGAATGGGCATCAGAGCCAGCGTCCAGGCGATCTGCGAAGAAGATCCGCGCCGCGGAGCACAGTCTCGACATCGTGCAGGACACCCATATCCGGCAGCACGAACTCGGCCAGACGTCAGGCAAGGCGGACGAGGCGACCGCTGTGCAATTCGGCACGACAGTGGGGGCAGTTCGGACGAAGAAGTCACGTTGGAACGCCGGCGCCGAGCCGCGTGCGTCTGCCGCTGTCGACCAATCCGACGAGGCATCGTTGCAGACCGTCTGGCCAGGTGTTGTGACGCAGAACGGCGAGTTGCCGTAACAACCCCCCGCGATCTATTGTTTGCCGAACGCCGACGCACGTTGGCGATTTGGAAGGTAGGTCGATCATGTTCCAGCACGCCAATCTCGTCCGCACGCTCGTGCCACTGCGCCCCGCATTCCAGGCTGTTGGCCTGCGTACGACGGCCGGCTATGAGCAGATCAAGAACCAGCTCTTCCCGGTGCCCATCAAGGACGGCCGGCGCTCCCTCGTACCGTCAAACGAACTGGACGAGATCATTGCCGCGCGCATCGCCGGCCAGAGCGAGCAGCAGATCCGCGCGCTCGTACAGCGGCTGCACCAGCAGCGCACGGCCGGCGTCGCTGTCTGAGCGTCGGTATGAACGGCCCGGCAATCGATTCCGCAGCATGCCTGCCTGGGCTGGCCGTCAGCGGTGTCCCGCTGACGATGACGACGCGCGAAATCGCGGAACTTACGGGCAAGGAACACAAGAACGTGCTCGCCGACGCTCGGCTGATGCTGACAGCGCTCGGGGAAGCCGCGGCTGACTTCTCAGCCGCTGCTTCGGTTGCGGGCCCGAACGGGTCGATTCGACCCGTGATCATCATGCGTCTGCCGAAGCGCGAAACACTGATCCTGGTGTCGGGCTACAGCGTCAAGATGCGAGCCAAGATCATCGATCGGTGGCAGGAGTTGGAAGCCTGCGCCCCCGTGGTTCCGCAAACGCTGTCCGAGGCATTGCGCCTGGCCGCCGATCTTGCCGACGCAAAGGCAAAGGTGGAACAGCAGCTTGCTGTGGCTGCGCCAGGGGCCGAAGCGCTGGCTTGCCTTGCGGACGCCGATGGCCTGCTCAATCCAACGGATGCAGCCAAGGTGCTGCAGGTCAATCCTAAGCGTCTATTCGACTTCATGCGGGAGCATGCCTGGACCTACCGCCGCGCCGGCGGTCGCTCGCACATCGCGTACCAAGACAAGATCGCGGCGGGCTACCTCACGCACAAGGTGCGCGTGCTAACGCGTGACGACGGATCTGAACGCGTTTGCGCGCAGGTACTTGTCACGCCCAAGGGGCTGACGAAGTTGGCTGCCGAATTCGGTGCGGGGTGTGCGTGACGACGGGCAGCACCGCCGAGAACGGCGATAGAGCGACGATCTCACGCAGGGTCAACATACCTTTGCCTGCGCGCCGATCGCTTCGCGGCGAGGCCGCGGCGGTGGTCGTTGAACCCATCGCGCATGGGGCGGGGGGTGTCGAATCCCTGGGACTGATACCTGGAAACCGATGGTGTGCCTCCGTTTGCACACCCGCGAATCAGAACTATTTTTTTTGGAGGCGAACGTGAGCCGCAGGCCCAAGCCGACAGCGCTGAAATTGGTGGCAGGAAATCCCGGAAAGCGAGCCGTCAACAAGCGCGAGCCGCAGCCCAAGCGTGCACTTCCGACCTGTCCCACGCACCTGAAGACGCCGGCCAAGGCCGCTTGGAAGCGGCTGTCGGCCCTGCTCGGTCGAATGGGCGTGCTTACCGAGGCTGACGGGTTCGCGCTTGAGCGCCTGTGCGGTTGTTACGCGGAGATTCTCGAATGCAGAGCGCTGATCGACGCCCACGGCAGCACGTACACCACGACCAGTACGCAGGGCGAGACGACGCTGAAGGCGAATCCGGCTGTCTCGATGCTCGGCGACGCCGATCGCCGCTTCCGCGCCTGGTTGCTTGAGTTCGGCCTGACCCCGGCAGCACGCGCGAAAGTGCATCGGATTGGTGGCGACGACGGCGCCCCCGACCCGTTAGACGAATTCTTCCACTAGCACCCGCAGACGCCGATGATGACGCAGATCCCGAGCAGCCAACGACGCCCCTCGCACCATGGCGTGGGCACCGCTCCCATTCAGGCGGTGGAACGACGTAAAAGCTGGAGGCGCCGAGGCGGACGCCGCATGTGGGCTGCCGAGGCGTCGCGACGCAGCTCCAGGACGCGTCAGAACGGCGCTGGTTGCGTCGAGGTAGCAACTCGACGCAGACGTGCACCGCTACGAGATCGCCTCAAATCGGGGTGTTCGTCGGGCTCGCAGCGGCATCGTCAAGGGGTAGGGGGAGTCGAAAACCTACCGACCCCGAGGCTCGAAACCGCATGTGGGCTCACGCAGGGATTGCGGCGCTTGTATGAACCCGCTCGGCGGGTTCAAAACGGGTTCAAAGGTTCAAAGGAGACGACATGCCACGAGGAGGAGCACGCGCGGGATCGGGCCACCCCCCGACCCGAACAGTGCACGTTCAAAGGCTCGGGCAGCGAAGGCAGCGAGGGCCGTGACGTCCCTACCGAGCCCTGTCGCAGTGCTGCAGCCGATTGCGCTGGTGCAGTCCGGCGAGCAGGCGGCGGGGTCAACAGCGTTCCCGGTCAAGAGCGGACGCGAGCAGCCGTTGGATCTCATGTTTCGGCTGATGGCGTCGGACGACCCTCGCATTCAGTTGCAGGCGGCCATTGCCGCGGCGCCGTACGTGCACCCGAAGCTGGTTCCGGTCAAGAGCAAGTCGGAGGAGAAGGAAAAGAAGCCCAGCCGGTTCACTACTTCTCTGCCGCCGGTCAGGCTCATCGTCAACAAGTAGTCAACTCCAGACCATCATGAAATTGAAGTCGCCGGATATCGAAAAGCTGCTGCAGTGCCTCGTCGCTGATGGGGCGGTCGCGCGCGCGGCGCTCATGGTGCTGACGACGTCGAGCGACCGCGACCGGTTCGCGGAACTCTTCAAGATTGAGGTGGATGCGCTCTTGGAAAAGGCGAACCACGACAACCCGGGCGAGCGACGGCTCCATGAACTGATGAAAGCGGCGCGTGATCGATTGCTCGGCCACTCGTCGGTGCCTTCTTCTGCTCACTGAGGAAACGAATGACCGTCAAACTGCTTCCCGCCCCGCATCCACCGTTCCTGGTGGGAGGTGCATCAGCATGAGCAAAGGGGTTGTAGCCGCGTCAGAGTTGGTCGCATCCGTCGCTCTGCTGATCGAAACCGAGGGCGCGAGCTGGCAACAGTCGGCCGCACTCGCAGCGGCAGCGCTCGGCACAGAGCGCGCCGCACGCGCGGAGATCACCGCACGCAACGCATACAACGCGAGCCTTCGCGACCGGTATGCGATGGTCCGCAGCTCGAAGGCTGCACGGCGACTCGTATTCGGCCGTTGCCGCGTCTCAGGGCCAATTTTCTTCGGAGCCAGCTATGGCCCAGACAACGAACACCTGACGATTTGCGTGGCTCTGGCGGCGCACGAGGTTGACGCAATCGAGACGGTCTATTTCGACGACAAGGTCGTGACGCTGGATGGCTCTGGCAACGTGCTTTCGGTGCAAGAGCACGACGCTTTTTCGATCACCACGTCGAGCGCGACCGTCTCAATCTCGAAGACGCCAGCGACTGGAACCGTCACTGCGACCGCGCGATATGGCGACGCCCTCGTGCCGCTGACAGTCTCGGGTGTCTCTGGCGTCAACGTGACCGTGACGGGTGCCACGTCGGGCTAGGTGGGACAGCTGGATATTTACTACCAGCCGACGCCTGATCCCTATGCGCCCAACGGCGTGACACAGCGCTCGGCCCTCTTCACGGTCACGAGTTCGACTCAGACATTCGCATTGTCGAACAGCTACCCTGCGCCCGACGCGTCTGGCGTGTATGCGGTCTATCAGGTGACCTCGTCGCAGTCGGACAACTCCACGTCGATCGCGTCCCCCTCCGTCTCTGGCCGCAACGTCACGCTCACCGGCCTGACCGTCGGCCGAAACGTCGTCATCTATTACCAGACGGCCAATGGCACGACGCTGGCCCGCGTGCGCAAGTATCTGGGTGCGCCAGGGCAGTCAGCTGATGCCGGGATGATGACGAATTTCCCGGGCACCTGGACGGCCAACCACAAGGCCAGCGGGATCGCCTACCTGATCATCGAGATGGATTACGATCAGAACGCCTTCATTGGCGGTGTGCCGTCGGTGTCCGCGGTCGTCCGCGGCATGAAGTGCTTCGACCCGCGCACCGGCACCACGGCTTGGACGGAGAACCCAGCGCTTCACGCGCGCGCGCTGGCAACGCACTCGCTCGCGGGCGCTTTGCCGACAACGTGCATCGACGACGCCTCCGTTTCAGCAGCGGCGAACATCTGCGACACGACCACAACCTACACAGTGGGCGGCATCGACTTTGTTCGATCGCTCTACAAGTCGGCCTACGCCTTCTCGGTCGACAGTAAGCCGATGGACGGTATCACCGACCTGTGCCAAGCCATGGGGAGCGCCTGGGCATGGTCCGGGGCACAACTGCGCCTGCACTCTGGCGCGTATTGCACTCCGAATCCGGGTGTTCTTGATGAGACGTAGCTGATCGATGACCAAGCAGTTCAAATACAGGTTGGCAACTCGCGCTTGTCGCTGGTGAACACGATCACGAGTTCGTTCGCGGACCAATACCAGGATTACGTCGTGGTGCCGTTGCCGAGGTTGTCGCCACCGGAATACACGACGATCGACGGAGCGACGCTCTCACAGAGCATCCAATACGCTGCGGTGCCGTTCTCCGGCCAGGCGCAATACATCTCGAGTTGCCTACTTCGGCGCCAGCGCCAGGGCCTCGTCGTCACGCTGCGCTGCAACTACCGCGCTTGGCAGGACGAGTGTTTCGATGTGCGCAACGTCTCACTTGCGCGCTTTGGCTGGGTAAACAAGCCGTTCGAGGTCATCAAGGCCACCTGGACCGAAGACAGCGCATTCGAGCTGGTACTGCAAGAGACAGACCCGTCGATATACGACATGGATGCTGGCTTTGTTGCGGCTGACGTCGCGCCCAACACGAACATGCCTGTTCCTTGGGGGTTGCCGGTCATCACGAACCTTGCGGCCACCACTGGCGACGCAACCCTGCTGCGTCTGGCGGATGGCACAGTTATTCCGCAAGTGCTGGCGACCTGGGACGCGATCACCGACAGCCGCGTTCTTCAAGGCGGTTACATCGAAATTCGATATTGGCGGTTGGGTGATCTCGCCGACACTTACAGGACCTTCAGGGCGCTGGGCAGCGACACCCAGGCACTGCTACGAGATGTTCGTTCGGGTTCGACCTATCTCGTCGCCGCGAGAACGGCCAGCGTGGTCACGCAGGGCCCTTGGTGCACCCAGGTGCTCACCAACGCCACCGGCAAAGCCGCCGCACCGAGCAACGTGACGAGCGCGGCATATTCACTTGGCAGTGGCCGGGTGCACCTTTCATGGGAAGCCTGCACGGATCTCGACTTCAAGCTGACCGAGATCCGGGTGGGCACATCCTGGGCGGCCGGCACGAAGATCGCGTCCGTTGCTGGCGCGGCATTCGATTGGGTGCAGGCGAGTACGGCGACCTATACCCTCTGGTTCGCTCATCAGAACTGGAGCAATGTCTACAGCGCAACACCCGCGTCTCTGAGCGCCGCGGTCGACGCCTCCGTGGCGGCGCTCTACCCATCAACGCTGAATCAGGCGATCGGTACGATTAGCGCGACGGGGATCACGACAGGCAGCGTGCAGGCCAACGCCGCGGTGCTCCTGAATAGTTCCGGGTTCATCGCCACTCGGCACGGGAACAACTCGTCAACCTTTGCGGACACCACGACGAAGTTCGAAAACGCGGGCTCATTTACGGCGACCTACTACGCACAATATGACGTCCTCTCGCCGCCCTCAAGCGGAACGCTCTCAGGCACGGGAACGCGCACGCCTGTCAATGCTTCGACGCCTGGCAGTCCGGTGACGCTCAGCGTGACCAACAACAACGCATCGGCGTTATTGGTCTGCACGATCTATGACTCGACTGGCGCAAATAAGCTAGCCAGCTTCAACGTCACGCTGAACGTCTCTTCCTCACCTTGAGCGCTGCGTGTCAAATTTGGCTGGTCCATGGTCACCAGTCATCACGGACCGACAAGCATGACCTTGTCGATCTGGACCTCGTCGTGCGCGTCAGCCACCGTGGCCTCAATGAACACCGACTTGCCGGCGGGCAAAACGAAGATAGCGGTATCGTCAAACTCAGCGTGCGGCAGGAAGAGGTAGCCGTCGTCGGGCAGCAAATCGGCCGACGCAAGCTTCTTCCCTTTCTCACCTGCGATAGTCGAACCATTCCGAGCGTGGTCGGGAACCGCGTAGACGTCGATCGCGTATCGATCCGCTGGCCTGTCGAACTCGAACTTGCGATCGAGTGGATTCACCGCCCTCAGATGCACTGCGACCAGTCGCGTGTCGGCGTCGTAAGGCAGCACATCGGCGGACATCTGCAGATTCACCATCCAGTCCCGGCCCCCACCTTCACTCCAGCGAAAAAGGCCCCACGCTGCGGCTCCGACAACACCGAGTATGGTCATCCATTTCGCAATGAACTCGGTCGCGGCGCCACGGGCCCAAACGCGTGGCTGCGATGGCGCTGCCGCGACTGCAACGCGCCGCATTTTGCCGATCGGATATTGCCTTGGCGTTTTCACGTAATCCTCCCGCGGATTGGACTCCCGTCGGGCATCTTGCCTCACGACGTCGACCGGCGCCCGCGGCGAGCCTGTCGCTTGCCAGCATGCAGCGATGATCAACGCGATCCCCAACCGCACGCCTTGCTGGCACTGCCGCCACATGATCTCTGTTGATGCGCGGACCATGATCGTCGCCTGCGGCCGCCCCGAACGGCGTAGCTGCATCGTCCAATCCCGCAACGGCTGCGCCGCGTTCGAGCGCGAACCTGGCATCGATGACGACGGCTGGGAGCCACGCGAGCTGCCTGCCGCGCCTGCGCCGCCGCCTCCCGCTTCTCAGGCGCGGAGCGTAACCGTAAACTGCCTTCTGCGGCGCCCCCGCAGCGACGCATCAGGACACCCCGATGATCAAGCTCGCCTCGAACGGAAACAAAGGTGCCGGCGCGCCCTGGTGCGGCCGCGATCCGGCGTTGATCATCTACCCGCACATCTCCAGCTGCATCACGGTTACCTGCGTGGCAGGCGGCCAACTGGCGGGCGCGCATCTGTCCATCTACCCGACGCAAGACGAGACTAATGCTGACCTGGCCGTCTTTGCGCCACTCGCCGCGGGCACTACTGCCATGTACGTGATCGGCGTGCTGGGCGGGTGAACGGCGCAGCGAAAGAACCGCACCGGCTTGCACTACCAGGGGCTGGGTGGCGGCTCGCTGATCGCGCGGCTGCGGGAGGCTGTGGGTTACGACGGCGTGGTGCAGGCCTGCGACACGTCGGCATTTTCGAGTGAGGTCAAGCTCAGCGCGAGCCTGGCGCGCGGTGCTGCGACATTCACATGGCGCAAGTACGGCGACCATGCCGTCTTGCCCGTCACGCAATTCCAGACCGTGGCCGGTACCGTCATGTTCGCGGCACCGGCCGCCGGCAATGGGGGCTGCACCGGATGTGTGATCTTCTAGCGGCACGAGCCGGTGGCGCGATTGCCTGCGCGCCTGCCGGAATCTAGCATCAGAATAGTACGCAACCTTCGCTCGTCGGCGCCACCGTCGCTGCCACTGGCGTGGGCACACCGGCATCCGCGCTCAAGGTGTAGACGGTCAGGCCGGGTGCCGAGTTGACCTCGTTGATCGGATTCAGCGTCGGGATCTCGGCGATATAGCCCGTGGTCGGGTCGAGCACCACTTGCTTCCAACGCGGCTGGTGGCCGCCGATGACTACCTCGTTCGGCCCGAGGCATCGATGGTCTCGCACGGCATTGACGTTGAGTCCTGGCGTGGTCAGTGCGTTCAACAGCTCGGCGTGGCGCGGCGGGTCAAACTTCGCCCCGCCCACCAGCAGCACGCCGAGGTTGGCAGCTGTGCCGCCGCGCGTGACCAAGAACTGCGCCATCGCCGCGATGGCTGGCGTAGTGGGCGTGCCCGGTGAGATGTGGGCCATGGCCGCGTTGCCGTTGCTGGCGTCGTGGAGCGCGATGATCAGGCAGCCGAACGAATTGCGCGAGGACAGGCCGGCGCCGGTCGACGTGATCATGTGGTCGGTCATGACGTTCATCGGCCCGATCCCGGCCAGGACACTGATGGGGACGCCCTGCATACAAACTCCCCTGAGTTGAAGGCTTGAAGTGGTGCATGGTAATTGCCTTCGTGCGCCCCTTCGTTCCTAGATCGTGGGCCGCGTGCCGGGCGGCGCCTGCTAGCGCTCAGGCGGTGCGTCGGTGATGGCGAAATTGCCCCGGTTCGAGCGGATCCAGAGGTATTTCTCGGCATCGGATGGGTTTGTCGTCGGATGGCGTTGCTGCCCCTTGCGCGAGTTGTCGACGGTGCCGAGCAGGATGTGTGGCGAAAGAGCTGGGGCGTTGAATCGCGGATCGCTGGTCATGGGGCCCCTGAAGTTGGCGGCCCGAGTCGGACGGTTGTCCGATCAAGCCTGTTGACTCCCTCAAGGGCATCTAACCTCGGTCGCAAGCAGAGTTCGCAACTCGGAAGCGAAACTAGCTGGCCTCATGTTTCGCACGATCCATGTCGGCGGGATTGCAACACGGCCTGGGCGGTGCTAGAAAAGCGCTTGAATGTCAAACGGGTGGGGCACGCGATGCGCAATGCTTTCATTTCGTCTTTGTGCCTATGTCTCGCGGCGTGCACCACACCAGCGACGAAAGAACCCGTTGAATCGCTGCAACAACGCATAACTGGAGTCTCATCGAAACCAGCTTCAGCAACTTGTCACTGGAACGACCCGCACGCCTGCCACTGGGGCGTTCAGTTTTGGTGCTGCGAAGACTATCAGTTCTGTAGCGAGGAAGAACCAGGAGGGTGCGTCGATAACGGACCGCAGCAGTCCAAGCCGCAGGCTGCGAAACCTTGAGAGGCTGATTGCCAGCACTACAGGGGATGCACGCCTCATCCTTGCGCGAAAACTCTAGTACGGCTCAAGCGGTGCCGCTGCGATCATGAGCCTGCCGCTTGTCACGATCCGGCCATGCCTGAACCCACCATCCGCCTCGTCACAGACGACGACATGCGCTCGATCACGAGCCAGAACGTGGAGGACATCTTGCAATTGCCGCACCTCTACATTGCGACCGACGACGCGACAATTTGCAAGAGCTGGGGCGTTGCTGGCCAGCTCAACGATCACGACGAGAACACCGTCGCGTCGGCGGATCGGATCTATCCAGGAACACTGGTGGCACCGCGGTATGCCGGCGACCGCCCGCTGCGCGCCGACCTTGAGGACATGGGCGCGGAGCCGGCGGCTGCTTTCATTCCGCGGCCTTGAGCAAGGGAATGCCTAGTCGGAGGGCCGCCGCGAGCGCCGCGCACCCGGCGCGTGATCTCGATGTGGTGGCGGGCGATAGCGCTTATGAAAGAAGAGCCAAGTGGCGAGCCTATCCAATCTGCCTCGGTATCGGGTCAGACGCGCCGTGGCTGACCGTCACTGGACAGCGCGCGCACCCAGTGCGAAAGTCCGCGCATGGTCGACACAGCATCCTCGTCACAATTGCTTCGACATGCCTCGCGGCGTCGGCGATTTGCCGCGGTGGCTGCCCTTCTGGCAGTGTCGGCGAACGCTGCGCACGGCCTGGATGCGCTCACCGCCAAGCCGCCTGTAGAAGTGACCGATGGCCGAATCACGATCGGCCAACGTACGCTATGGCTACCGCCAGGCTCGGGGCGCTGGGTCTACATTGATCATGGCGAGATTGCGGTCTCCGGGGGCTTGGACGGCAACGACACGACCATGGACGATCGGGTGGTGCTGGCGCGCGTCGATCACGGTGTTTTCACGTTCGGACTGGAGCTCTGGCTGCTGCGCAAGGACATCGTCCGTAGCGGATGGGACTTCGGCTACTGCGACAACACGGCGAATATCTACTTCAATCAACGCACTAGACTTCCTTCGCAGCGTGATTGCGTCACCGTGCGCGGGCAAGTGAGTACCGTGTTCCAGCAGTATCTGGCTGGTGCGCCTGGTGCCTTGAGCTGGCTGCAGAGCCAGCAAATCCGCTTGCCTGACGCGACTGCCAAGATCAGGTTTGGCCGCGCCTATACGAATACCTACGGCGTGATCGACGTGTTCATCCCGGCGGATCGTTTCGACAGCGAACTGGCGACGATTGCCTGGGCCGAGTCGATGCGTACCGCGCTGAAGCCGCTTTTCGAGCACCACGAGGATGAGGGGCGAATCCCGCCCCTTCCGCAGACACCAGCACCGCCTTAGACCGCGGGCGCATGCCATCGCCCGAGGAACTCGAGCGGCCTCCCGGCGCGGAATGGGCGGTTTCCGACCATTTTGCCGCTGGTGCCGGGCTTACCCACACCCACCTCGGAGCCGCCGAACCGCCCAAGCTGTCGTCCGCCACGCAGGCAGGGATTTCCCTAGGGAAAGATCGCACGCCGGGGCGTCATGAAGATAGTGCCCGTGCTCACAAACTCGGTCTCGTGAGGGAAGGCGTAGCGATTGCACATAACGCGATCCCTTGTGATGTTCTAGGCGTTGAGCGTCAGGATCAGTGCCTTTTGGAGCTTCATCGCGAAATCACCCAACTGCATCAAGTCGTCGGTCGAGACGCGGCAATCCGGCCGAAATGACGTTGCCCCGGCGGCCTCCTCAAACTGTTGCGTGCCACCATCGGAGTGGGCAAGAAGCCCATCACGTAGCGAGCGGAGACGAGACTGGAAGGCGTCGAAGGTTGCTCGCTCGCTCGGCGCTGCAAAAACTTGAGCCACTGTCGCTTGACGCGCGGCGTCTACCGCCGGCTCGGTGTTTCCTGCCACAAGTCCAGGTGCTTGGTACCCCACGTTGAAAACTGTCATGAATGTGATGACAGCCATTTGCGCGGCCGCATTAGCGCTCATCAGCGTGTCAGCCGCATCGTTGGGCGCAGAGAACGATTTGAAGTGGTCGGGATCATCGAACTTGCTGCGCAGGTTGTTGGCCCCCTGCGTTAGGCGTGCGCAACGAATTAAGGCTTCAATCCAGATCATCTTGCGACGCGTAAGTTCGCCTGCCGCTCCGGCCGGAGGTATCGCTCCCCCAATGAAATGTGCGGTCTTGCCAGCAGGCAACTGCACGGCACGCTGCCGCAACGTAAGCGCGCGGCGATCCCATCTTGACTTCCTTGCGGGGAGCCGAGAAATGAAGGCGTGGGTGTCCCTCACCGGCATTGCACAATGCCAAGTATGAACAAGGGTGAAACCATTAACGATCTTGCGAGGGTTCTGAACCGCGTAGAAGAGTCGTTCGGAGCAACGCGACCGCCGAAGGTATGTCTGCCAAACGGAGTGTCGTTTGAGGCTCGACGAGCGGCGGACTTTTTCAGAACCGCAGGTGGCAGGACGTCACTCTGGCCGTGCTTCGGCAGGCCGAGCACGAGCGCGTCGAGCTGCTCGCGCGTGAGCGTCAGCGTGCCGGTGACGTCCTTCGGCCAGGCGAACTTGCCCGAGTGCAAGCGCCGTGCTGCCAGCCAGATTCCGACGCCGTCGTGCACCAGCACCTTCATCCGGTTGGCACGGCGATTGGCGAAGAGGTAGGCGTGGTGCGGACGCGCCGAGCCGAAGACATTGACGACCCGGGCCAGCGCCGACTCGGTGCCGGAGCGCATGTCGAGCGCGTCCACCGCCAGCCAGGCGGCATCGACGCGGATCACCGCAGCAACTCGCGCATCCAGCTCGCACATTCGGCGAGCGCAGCCATCGGCCAGGCCACCGTGATCGTCGTTGGACCGCGCCGCAGCTCAACGCGGATGTCGCCCACGGGAGGTGCGAGCGCAGGCACTTGAACGGCCACAAACGCCGCCGGCGCCGGAGCTGGCGACGAGTTCGGAAGTGCCTTGACCGGAATAACCTCGGCTTCGCGAAACTGAAGTGGACACGAGCATCCTTTGCTCCTAACCCGATTTCAAGATGGGTTCGCCGCGCGCATACACATCGACTCATATTTTTCCATCCCGACCGACCTGGCGGCAGAGATGCGCTCGTGGGAAGAGTTCGTGACGGGACGCGAATACAGCGTCACTCTTCATAGCGAGCTTGAAGATGTCAGCACATCGCTGGAAGAGGACGAAGGCCGGCCGTTTGTACTGGTGAGCGGCACGGGCGACGGCCCACTCTTTTTCCGGGTTCTCGGGCTGACGCTCTATGCCCTGGCAGGGCATAGTGACGATGTTTGGCCTAGGGTGATGCGGTGAGAGTCGGCCGCATCATGACGATCCTCCCGCCTGCGAGCCAAGGGCGCCGACTGTCCTCGGCTGTCTGAGGTCGGCCACGAGCGGTCTCTCCCGAACGTCGGCTTCGGAGCAGGCTTGCGGCGGCGGAGATTGGGATCCCGGAATCGCGAGACTTTCACCTTGAGATTTGATGGAGCGAACTTGGACGATGCGGGAGTAGTGGGTTTGGTAGACGCCTTCGAGCACTCGATCGAGGCAGGCACTGCCGTTGCGACTCGCGAGCCAAGACTGATTCGCGAGCGAACGTCGTTGGGGGAAACGGCTTTGCACCTTCTCGTTCTGGGTAGCAGGCAAGATGCCGTGAGCGCGATGTTGAGGCTTGGCGCAGATGTATGCGCCCTGTGTGACTTTGGCGAGTCAGCCCTGTCACTTGCCGCTTCGCTGGGAAAGGTTGAGGTCGTCCAGATGCTGCTGCACGCTGGGGCTCCGGTCGCCATCGACGGTCAACTCACGCCAACCCTGCATAAAGGTGTGCAGAGCGGCAACAGGCAAGTTGTCGAGCTCCTGATTGATGCCGGAGCTGACGTCAACGAGCAGGCAGACTTTGCGGAAGCACCTATCCACATTGCCGCCGAGGAAGGCTTTGCTGAGATTGTGGAACTGCTGCTATCGAAGGGCGCCGATGCGCAGCTCAAGAGTACTTTTGGCGGAACTGCGCTCGACGTTGCAAGAGACGCAGGCCACGAGGCGTGCGTCGTGTTGCTTACCTCGAAGCACTGAGGTCGCAAGTCGGCCAGAACCTGCCGGTCGCCAACGTCGGCTAACGGGTCGGTGGCCTACCGAATATCATGGCCGCCATGCCCGCCTTCAAAACTGCCCTTGGCGCCGTGTTCGAGATCGAGTCGAGTCCGTACGCAATGCGGGTGATCGCATTTGATGACGCCGAAGTCATGTACGACGTGTGGTGGCCCCACAGAGAGGCCTGGGGTATGGCGCGGCTCTTGGGAGACGTTACTTACCTTCGACTACCTCGCGACTACGTTGAAGCGAACGCGCGATACACCCGCACAGACCCCTTGTCGGAGATGGAGTTGCAGATTCATCGACCCGAGCTACCGTTCGCGGTCGCACAACGGCAAGAAATCTCATGGTACGAGCCCTCATGGAATGAGGGCGTCCTCGAGACTGTACCGGTGCTCGCGGCGAGCAGCATCTATCTCTCACCATTCGGCCCTCGCGACAGCGCAAAGCAGGCTTCGCTCCTCGCCGCGGATGACGGAAATGCATTCACCGAGGCAGAGCTGCTAACGAAGGCGAGAATCCTGCAAGCCCCGTTCGTCGGTGACATTCGCCTTACGGAAGGGGTGGGGATCTACCGTGCAGGAATCAAAAAGCGCTTGCCCTCGTACTACATCTGGGGGGCGAGGAGTCGAGCCGATTCACCATCGGCCACGCTCAGTCACGCTGCCAAGTTCGCGTAATGTCCCTGACCGGCCAGGAGCCGCCGTTGGCGAACGCCAGCATTCGGGTCGTAGGCTTGGCGGCAGTTGGATTGAAGTGGAGGCGGAGCTCGATGTGGCTACTACCCTGGGAGAAGTTGCCGGCGCTCGTTCTTGGGCCATTGATGATGCTTGTCGGCGTCTTTGTGTTTCTGGTTCCGGATGTCCAGGATCCTGCGAAGCGACGTGATTCGCTGCTCTGGGGTGTCGGATATGTCGTCGTTGGCGTGGCGGTTACAGCCTACGGCGTATGGAAGCAAGTCAAGAAGACTGACAGCGACTCGCCGTAGTGCGCGACCGACAGCCGTACGGCGTCCGCTTTGTTGCGTTCAATCCGAATGCCCGAACGTCGGCTCAGGGCCGGCAGCTTTACGATCTGCTTGGCGGCATTCTGGCGGCACGCGGCCGAGGGTGTGTGAAAACCCCGGTCCGCGAATGAGGCTGGCCGCGTAGAGTCCCGAAGCATATCGAGAAGGGATCGGTATGCCCAGGTTCATCGAAGGACAGGATCGGCACCAGGTCACGCTGCTGCCGGAGTCGCTGGACGATTTCATCGCGGAGGACAACGCGGTGCGTGTCGTCGATGCATTCGTCAATGAACTCGATCTGGCGGAGCTCGGCTTCGAGGGCGTCCAGGCCGCCGAGACAGGCCGGCCGTCGTACCACCCGACGGTGCTGCTCAAGATCTACGTCTATGGCTATCTCAACCGTGTTCAATCGAGCCGGCGACTCGAGCGCGAGTGCCAGCGCAATCTGGAGGTGATGTGGTTGACGGGCCGCCTGGCGCCGGACTTCAAGACCATCGCCGACTTCCGCCGCGACAACGGCAAGGGTGTCCGTGGGGCCTGCAGCCGATTCGTCGAGTTGTGCCGCCACATGAAGCTGTTCTCGCAGGCGGCCGTGGCCATCGATGGCAGCAAGTTCAAGGCGGTCAACAGCCGGGATCGCAACTTCACGCCGGCCAAGATCGCCGCGCGCAAAAAGCAGATCGACGAGAGCATCGAGCGCTATATGGGCGACCTGGATGCTGCTGATCGGAACCACCCTGGCGAGTTCGTTGCCAAGACCACGCGGTTGACTGAAAAGATCAAGACGCTGCGCGAGCAGATGCGTCGAATGGACGGCTTGCAGAAGCAGCTGGACACGCAGCAGGAGGCGCAGATCTCGCTGACAGATCCGGACTCCCGCGCCATGATGTCGCAAGCCACGGGATCTGGTGTCGTGGGCTACAACGTGCAGGTTGCTGTCGATACGAAGCATCACCTGATCGTTGCTCACGAGGTCACCAATGCGACCAGCGACCGTCAGCAACTATCGAAGATGGCGCAAGCAGCTCGCGAGGCCATGTCTAAGCCACGGCTGCGAGCCTATGCCGATCGGGGCTACTTCAATGGGCAGCAGATCAAGGATTGCGACGACTCCGGCATCGTGCCCTTCGTGCCGAAGCCGATGACCTCGAACGCGAAGGCCGACGGCCGCTTCGACAAGCGCGACTTCATCTACATCGCCAAGGACGACGAGTACCAATGTCCGGCCGGGCAACGTGCCATCTATCGCTTCACCCGCGAGGAGAACGGGCTCGAGATCCACCGGTATTGGAGCAGCGCGTGCCCGCAATGCCCGATGAAGGCGCAGTGCACAACGAGTGACTACCGGCGCATCGCGCGCTGGGAACACGAGTCAGTGCTCGAGGCCATGCAACGTCGCCTGAATCTGCAGCCCGAGGCGATGACGTTACGCCGATGCACGGTCGAACACGTCTTTGGAACACTGAAGCACTGGATGGGTTCGACGCATTTCCTGACGCGCCGACTCGTCAACGTGGGCACGGAGATGAGCCTGCACGTGCTCGCGTATAACCTGAAGCGCGTGATCAACATCCTCGGCATTGCCAAAACGATGAAGGCAGTCAGCTCGATGGGGGCATAGGCCCACTTTTGGCCGCCAAACTTGGCCTCAAGGTCTCGTCAGGGCTTCGATCGACGCGGCCGAGCGGCCTGAGACCACTGTTGATCGAAACTGAGTGCGAGATTGACACCGGCGCCGCTTGGCGAGCATTTAACGAGACGTTTTCACACGGCCTCGGCCAGAAGGAGCCGTTTACCAACGTCAGCTCTCGGGGAAGTCGGATCGCGCAGCGGCTCCGCATACTTCTCGCGCCCGTTCGGATATCGCGGTGTCCGAGATCATGCGCAGCATTGGGGGCGCTCCTGAACGTATCAATGAATCTTGCGCACCGCGGCGGAGTTGAAATCGGCCACATAGACATTGCCGCTCCCGTCCACTGCCAGTTCCATCGGCGAATAAAACGTCGCGCTCGCACCGGTGCCGTCGAAGTCACCAGGCGTCTGGCTGCCGGCCAGGATGCTGATGCCGCCGTAAGGCGTGATCACGCGCACGTCGTTGCCACTCGTGTTGCCCACGTAGACGTTGCCGTTGGCATCGACGGCGACGCCGTAGGGATACGTAAAGGGCTGCTTGAACTGCCCGCCCGCGTAGGTGCTCACGAGGCCGTCTGGCGTGATCCTGCGGATCGCGTGGTTGAGCGTGTCCGCGATGAAGACATTGCCGCTTCCGTCAACGGCGATACCGTTGGGATCATTGAAAGACGCGGCTGCGCCGACCCCATCGACGTATCCCTGCGAGCCGCTACCCGCGAGGGTGGTGACGACGCCTGTCGGCGTGATCTTGCGCACGAGGCATGCTTCGAGATCGGCCACATAGACGTTTCCGGCCGCGTCGACGGCGATGCCATAGGGTTGGTTAAAAGACGCGGCGGTGCCGATACCGTCCTGCGATCCAATCGCGCCGCTGCCAGCCAAGGTCGTGACTACCCCGGTCGACGAGATCTCACGAATCTTGTGGTTGTCGCCATCGGCGACGTAGACGTTTCCGGCGCTGTCGACGGCAACGCTCGTCGGATAGTTGAATGAAGCGGCCGCGCCGGTGCCGTCGGCTGCCCCCGGCGAGCCGCTGCCGGCGAAGTTGCTCAGAAGCCCCGACGGGGTGATCTTGCGAATCATGTTGTTGCCAGCGTCCGCGACGAACACGTTGCCTGCCATGTCCACGGCAACCGAGCGCGGCGAGCTGAACCCGACTTGTGAGCCTGTGCCAACGCTACCGCCGGCCAGCGTTGAGACCGTCCACGGCGTGCAGGTGACGGCGACGTTGACGATGTCTACGGCACCGACAACGCCATTCGCGTTGACCGCGGCGCAATGCGTGAAGTCCGCGGAGGTCTTGACGCGGACGGCGTAGGCCGCGTGGGCCGACAGGTGGGTCGCGAATGCGAAGTTCGAGTTCGCGCTGGTCAGCGCGAGATCGTCACCGCCATTGTCCTGCAACACAAGCCCGCTGCTCGACGCAAGAGTCGGCCACGCGACGGTACCGCCGATGGCGTATGTCGGTGGCGACGCAACGACGACTGTGGCGACCCAGGCGGCGGTCGAGCCGTCGGCCGCAGTGACGACATAGGTCACCGCGTGTGTAAAGTCGTTCGTGCTGGTACCGCTTGTTTGCAAGATGCTGTTCACCGAGACGCTTGCGCCAGAGGTGCTGAACGTCGCGACTGCCGTCGCGACGCTCGTCGCGTAGGGAACCTCGACGGCAATCGTGCGGGCTATCGCATCGATGACGCCCGTCGAGCCACCGATCGAGAAGGCCGTGATGGAGTTCGCGCTCGATTCGGCGATGCTCACCGTCACCGTGTAGTTCGCGGTGCTACCGTCAGCAGCTTGCACGACATAGGTGATCGGGCTCGCGAAATCGTTGACCGTCGCGCCGCTTGCCTGAACTGTCAAGCCGATCGTCACGCTCGCGCCAGTTGTCGTGAACGTCGCCACGAGCGCATGCGGGTCAGTGCCGAAGGGAACGGTCACGGCAATGGCGTGGGCGGTTTCGTCGATCGTCCCCGGGGTGCCCCCGATGGAATACGCCGTGATGGCCTTCGCCGGCGAGGCTGCGATGACAACAGTGACGACATACGCGACGGATGAATCGTCATCTGCGGTGACGGTGTAGGTGACGGGCGCGGTGAAATCGTTAGGTGTCGTCCCGCTGACCTGGGCAGTCGAGGCGACATGGACCGCCGCACCCGTAGTGGCGAACGTGGCGACCAGCGCGTGCGGGTCGGTGCCAAAGGGCAGCCCGATCGCGATGGTCCGTTGCGTCGCGTCGATGGCGCCAACGGCGCCGCCGATGGAGAATTCGGTCAATTCCTTCGCGGACGATGCGGGCGGCGGAGCGCTGGAGCCGCCACCGCCGCACGCGGCAAGCGCCATCGATATCGCCCAGCCCGCCAGCCACGGCGCGCATCGCGCGGCCTGCCGGAACACGCGCGCGAACAAGTCGCCTCGACGCTCGAAGCGTATCGTGGACATATCGTTCCTCCCCCCTGGTTATGGCGCGCATTATGAGGCCAGCGGTTTTGCCTGGGTTGATGACGGCCGGACGGGTTGCGGCGAACCGCTGTGGAACTGCGTGGCTCGCTCCGACGCGTTACTTCCGCTTTTCGGCATTGAAATCGCAGTACTGAATGTCGCAGATGGGTCGACCTGCGCCGGCCCGCAAAAGCCGGCCAAGGCCGGCTATGTTGCGCACAGCGGTAATACGCCGGTCAGGCTAGCATCCTGCGGCTTGGCGATCGCCGGCGAGGACGCATGTCGGCCACTTGCTGCCGGTCGCGAACGTCGGGTTTCCGGCCGCCCATTGAGCCGAAGAGCTGAACGAGAACGCGAAGCATGTCCGGGAGGCGTGCGATGAATGATTGCAAAAAGAGGAGGAATCGAGATGCAGCAAGGAAGACTACTGTTCGCGCTGGTGCTGTTTGCCCTCGCGTCGCCATGCGCGGCGGCAGATTCACTTCCAGCCTTGAACTGCAAGCTCAGTCGGCCGCCAGCTTCGGCTGGCGAGGAGTTCGACCATGGAGTCACCTTACGAATCTATCCGCGCGCCGCGGAGATCGGCTCCACGTATTCGGGCTGTCAGACCATGTGGCTCCCCAAGGGAAGCGGCTGGCGGTTGGTATCTCAGGTAATGATCGAAAAGGGTGTGCCGGTCGGCATTCGGATGGTTTCCGATCCGGGCACTCCGTCGCTCTTTTGTCGCTATTCCGCAGGACAACTTGTCGAAGGCGATGCGACGCAGTGTCCGGCATCAGAGTTTCTGATACAGAGGTCGTTCCCGCCTGGATGTGTGGACAAGATCAAGGCCATGGCGGCACAGTCCGCGCAGGCCGAGGCGTTCCTTCAAGGCTGTGAGTCGGACTGATTCTCTGGCAATGACCTTACCTGACGTCGCTGTTCGGCCAATAGGCGACGGTCGCGGACGGCCGCTTTGCGGTAGGCTATCCTGCGCAGCATGAACCTGCTTCGCCCGTTCTTCATCCTCTTCGCCTGCGCGGTCGGTGCTGCCGGTGCCGCAACGCACGCGGCACGCCAATCCGACGCCAGCTTTGCCGCGGCGATCAGGAACCAGTCGACAGCGCCTTCGTACGTGCTAATCACCGAGGTGGACGGCAACACGGGGAAGTCGCAGCAGACCTGCGTGACAGCCAACTTGTTCATGGGGGCGATTCATCGCGAGAACGAGCTCGGATATGACGCGAAGGACCAGATGACTGCGCTTCACATCGCGTTGACGACCCCGGATCACGTCTTCACGTTCACGAAGCAAACCGCACTACAGAACATCCCACGCTACTACTCCGACGATCAGCTCGTCCAGGTGCGAGACGCGCTGAAGCCGTTGACGGAGAAGAATTTGCTCGACGCGAAGACTCGGGAAGCAGCACTGGGGAAGCTCGGGGAGATTCCTCACGATGCCCTCCGTGATGCGACGGCCTGCGTGCTCATCGAGCGCGGGCTCTCGCCCGGCATGGGCGACATCACCGACCAGCTCTGGGTTCAGCCTTGATAGGGAGGGCTCCGGAGGGCAGCGGAGCTCCGGCTGGACACCGGGATTGACATGACAGGCCCAACGTCCGTCGCAGGCAAGACTCGGCCACGAGCTGCCGCTCGCGAACGTCGGCTTCGAGGTCGGTTACCCATGCGACTTCCGCGTCGGCTACTTCGACATGGGCGCAGCGGAAGGGGGCGAAGTTGCCAGCGTGATCTGCATGGCTTGCTCGCCGCTGAAGCCCTTGTTCAACAGCGCGTGGTGAAGGTTATTTTTGAACGCGGCTATCGTGTCTGCGGTTTCCGATCGTTCGTCGAACTTGAATTGTGCCTCGCTGGTCACCTCGGTCAACCTTGCTTCTTGAGAAGTATTGAGCGTCAGTGCTTCAGCGCAACCCACAGAATGAAGTAACTGCCAACGACTACGACTACGCTGCCCCATGCGAGGAGCTTCACTACGCGCCACCAGTTTTGTTTCTGTTGTTTCCCGTACTCGTCGTCACCGGCCTGGTAAAGAGGCTTGGGATCACCGCATTGGGGACAGGGATGGTGTTGTATCCATGAGTGTGTCTCCTGGACGCCATGACCATCGACTACTCGCATTGCCCCAAGAGCGCTGCCTTTGCTGCGATGCTTACTCACCGGCAGCACCGTGTTGCAAGTCCGGCAGTGCCCAATGTTTGATCCTCTTGGCACATGACACTTTGGACATGACGTCGCCGCGTCACTGATCTGCGCGCTGCAGGCGGCGCAACTAACTATCTTCATTCTCACCTCCGTCGACTACGAACGATACGCATCGTGCCCTTGCTCTGATTGGCATTTGGCCTCGCCGCTTGTAAATCTGCCACACCAGTTCAGCGATTGGCCTCGACTGAAGTTGGGAGTGCCTCGTCAAGCACCTGGATGCCCGCCGGCCGCGATGATGTTGCTATTCAAAAGGTCGACGGGCAATCGAGCATCCTCGTCCTTGCCTTGCAAGTCCCGACGAGCCTCCAGAAACGCAGCGAGGGCGCCGGCGTGATTGCCGCCCAACATGAGCGCGCGTCCCCGGTCGAACGCCAAGCGAGCCTCCCAATGATCATCCTGGACGTTGTTGTTCAACGTCTTGGGGTCGAGCCCCGATAGCAAACGCGTCACGTCGGCGGACTTGCCCTGGTTCAGCAGCGCATCGGCGAGTTCGAAGTGCAATACCTGCATCAGTGCATCGCTGTCCGGATGGGCGTCTCGAGCATCGCGGATCAGGTTCTCGATGGCAGCCTGTTCCTCGGCGAACTTCTTCCCGTGACGAAGGCATTGCGCTTCGTTCATTCGCGCCGTTAGGATCCAGATGCTTTTTGCATCTGAGCGCGCAGTGCGACGGCGCACCACGTCCGCGTATTCAGTTGCGGCTTGGTCCCACCGTTCGGCCTTGTAGTGAACTCCAGCCAAAGTGTCCAGCGCGGTGATGGCGCGGTTGTCGTTGCGCCCGAGGTGATTCTCGAGGCAACTTAGTGCCGACTGCGCAAGTTCAAGTGCCTCGGGCACCTTGTTCTCGAAGCCCAACGTCTGCGCGAGTGCCATCGCCGTGTAGCAGGTGATGGGGTGGTCGGCGCCGTAGCGCTGCCGCTCCTTTCCGAGCAATGCACGCAAGGTGCGGTCGGCGACGTCGAGGTGCCCGATCATCTTCTGTGCTGCGCCGTACTGCAGTTCGACCTCCTCGCGATCGCTTTCGGAGACCCCGGACGAAGCTGCGGCGACTCCGCGTGCCGCGTCGAGTTCAGCGAGTTGTCGATTGAGATCGAAAGACTCGCCGTAGACCAGCGCCGTCTCAATCCTGTATTGCACTTCCAGGGATGCGTCCCGCGCGGGAGATGGTCCGAGCAACGATTCCACCGCTGCGAGGTGCTGGCGCGCCTCGTCGAGGCGACCGAGATGGCTATTCGCCCGCGCCAGCCCGATCTCGATCTCCGCGGCTTGACGCATCGGCACTGCGCCTCGTTCGGGGTAGGCGCTTAGTGCGCGCTGGCCGGCGTCGATCGACTCCGTGAAGCGCGTGAGTTCAAGCAACGTTCCCTGGAGTTCCGCATGCAGCAGCGCGCGCGTCGCCGCCGGGGCCTCGGCATACTTGGTGTCGACCAGTGCCTCCGCTCGGACCGCCGCATCCGCCACGCTGAGACCGGCGGTGCCGACGATGCGCGGGTCGGCGCTGCCGATCAGATCCTCGTCGAGGAATCGGTTGAGCGTCTCGATCGATCGGCGCTGATCCGCCAGTTCGAGATTGCGTCGATGCGACTGCCACAGCAGCGTGCTGATCGACAGCATGCCCGCCAGCAGCAGGCTGAAGGCGATGGCAATCAAAGGCCGCCGTGCTTGGACGCGCGCCTCGTGCAAGCGCAACCGCGCATTCTCCTGCTCCATTCGCGCCGCCTCAGCCACGGCCTGAACGGCCCGAGCCCGCACCTCGCGGCGCACCGCCAGGCTGCGGATGGAATGCGCAAATTCGTTCACGGAGACGAAGCGCTCCGCCGGCTCGCCGTCGATGGCACGGGCCACGTCGTCTGTCAGGTCCGGATCTTCGACCAGCCGCTGCCAACCGGTGTCGGGCCGCTGCGACAGGTCACCCACCAGCAACTGGAGCAACAGGATGCCAAGCGAGTAGATGTCGCTGCGCTCGTTCGGTCGGCCGCCTCGCCACAACTCTGGGGCCATGTAGACGAAGGTGCCGCGCGTCGGGTCGGCCAATGCGCCGTCGGGAGCAGCCAGGCTTTCCTGGATCGCGCCAAGTTGCTCGCGCACACGCGTGACCACGACGAAGCTGCTGCCGAAGTCGATCAGGCGCACCTGGGGCGCGCGGCCGCCTGCACTGTCGATCAGGATATTGGACGGCTTCAGGTCAGCGTGCACAGTACCTGCACCATGCAGCGCCGATACACCGTCGGCGATCTTGAGGAATAGCGCGATGCGATCGTCGCGCGAGCTGGACTTGAGGAAACCGGCCTCGCGTTCCCAACGAGCCAGGTCGGGCCCGCCGTAGTCCATCTCGATGAAATACGGCGCCGCCTCGAAGTGGGTGGACAGGATCTGGATCAGGTCGTCGCGCGGTCCGAGGGTGCGCGCCACGTGGCTCAGCAGCCTCGATTCGCGCCGCAGTTCGCGCAAGCCGTCCGCATCCGACGCTATCTTGTATACACGAGGCAGGCCGGTGACGACGTGGAGCGCGCGCCAGACGTCGCAGCTCTGGGAGCGCGAAAGCAGCTCCTCCAGCCGCATGCCTGGCCGCAGCAGCATCTCGGCGCCTGCCTCCAATGCCTGGGTTGATTCGTACTCGGTGCCTACGACCTCTCGAATCGGTGTCGCCTCAAGCCGATAACCCTTGCCGTGGACGGTACGGATGTTGGCGCCATCGGGTCCGAGCGCGCGCCTCAAGCGGTCGATCGCACTGGTCAGGGCATGATCCTTGGTGTCGGAGTTGTAGCCCCACACCTTGTCGAGCAATTCGTCCCGGCCCAACGCCACTCGCGGCGTGGTGAGCAGGCAAGATAACAACTGCCGCTGCCTGAGCTGAAGGTGAACGGCGGCGCCGTTCACATAGACCTCTGCCCGTGCTTCGTCGTAGACGACGGCACCGAACGAATATCGGTACAGGTTCCTCAAGACGTCCTCCCTCCACCGGTCGGTGTTCCGCCGGCTTTGCCCAAGGCTACGTTGCCCGCGAATCCGGCGCAAGTCCCGTCAACTTCCGCAATCTCACGGAGTTCTCGCAAGCGGGTGCCACCACGCACCGTGACCCCCTTGAGGGTTCGGCGAGATTTCGGTGAGGTATGGGGACGCCGTCGCCCCTATGGTTAGCGCCAGGGCTCGAACGCCGAGCGGCATTCGCCGAGCTCGATGGCCCGGAAGAGGAGGACAAGATGTCAGGAATTCGAAATCCCTTGTGGCAAGCGTCTCCGTCGGCAACACGCCACGGCTGGCGAGCAGGCCTTGGCGCCGCTGCCCACGGCGTGCCGTGGCTGGCGGTCCTCGCAGTGGCGGCCTGCTCCAGCGGTTCGTCAGAGTCGCCCGAGAACTTCAAGAAGGCGATCGACGCCTACCTGAAGGATCGCGCCCGGCTTTGCTATGCGAGTCCGGTCTACGACAGCTGGCCGAACAAAATTCCCAAGGTCACGGGCTTCGGCACCTCGATGTACGAGGTCTTCCAGGCGACGACCAAGGCCGGCCTTACCAGCCTCACCCGGCAAGACGCCAACACTGCCACTTACGACTTGACGCCAAAGGGCCAGGCGTTCGCCGGAAAGGGACCGAACGGCCAATTGAACGGCTCGATTTGCTTTGGCGAGACCACGGCTGGGACGATCGAGAAATGGGCACCCGGGCCAGCGAACGCCAGCAAGGGCAGCCAGCTCGTGTTCTTCACCGCCAGGACGACTGCCTACGAATGGGCCAACGATCCCGAGGTGGGCAAGGCGCTACCGGCGCTCCAGGCGGACCTTCGATCCACCGACGGCAAGAGAGGCCAGGTCGTGGTGACGCTAACCAACGAGGGCTGGTCGGTGGTCGACGGAACGGTGCAGTAAACCGTTCACGGCGCGGGCCAGGCCCCGTAGAAGGTGACGTCCCCCCCAGGATTGAGGCGGACCGCTCATCCGCCAGTCATGCCATGCATCTCATATCCAAGGAGGCTTGGACCGCGCAGGTCAGACCCACGATTCAGACTTCACTGCCCAGCCAGGGTCGTACCACTTAAGTAGCTCGCAGAACTCATGCCGGACTGGACGCACCGTACCGTGGTCCGTTACCGGGAAAATTCAAGTCAGATTTATCGAGGAGAAACCATGTATTGCCGTTCAATCGTCATCCTGACGACTGCCCTGCTGGCAGGGTGTGCCGATGAGTCCATCCGGGCCTTCCAGGCCAAAGTGGACAATAACTTCCACACGGTCGAGATTGCTGTGGACCCCGCTGTCGACCCGAACGCCAGATTCAGCCAACTGAAGTTCCAAGCGTTGTTCCACGAGTCGACTTATGGCGTCGCAGGACATGTCGCTTATGACAAGTCATGCAAGATGCTGCAGATCAAGGGCAAGTTTATCGGGACAGACGGAGGCACGGTCGCCGCCGGAATTGGCGCGGTAACCAGCTACGACAAGAGCGAAGATCGGCCGTTCGAGATGGGGCCCACGGAGCGCCTTTCCACGAGCATCGGGGGCGCGAAGCTAAGCAAAATTGTCATTACAGGCATCACCTGCCTATGAGCGATGAACCGCCGACCACTGTCAACGTCGTGCCACTTCGGCAGACTTGCTGAAGGACTATGACAATCATCCGATCGCGCGGTAACGAAGGATGGCGTGGTGCAGAACAGGGTGCCAGCTTTATGACAGAAGGCGCAACTCGAGCGCTCTGACTCGGAACGGCGCGAACGTGGATGGGCGCGTCCGGGCGGCGATACTGCCCGGTTCCGCAACGCGGTCGCGTTCGGCGATTTCCTCCATGTCCTGCCCCCGTATCGCCCCGACGTGCGCCACCTCTCGTAGGGACATCTCCATGGCGGCGCTGCCGAACGCGTGACACGCCTGCACGGTACGAGCCACAAGTTCTTGCCTGCGCGGCGCGAGCGCGCTCGGGTGCCAGTCGATGGATGAGGGCTGTCGGCCGAGCCTGCAGTCTTGGAGCGTCCGTCAGTGTACGGACGCCTGCTGACGAATAACCTGGTTAGGGAAGAAAACGAACGATGAGCGACAAATTCATGCGCAACGCGCCGTCCACTCGCTTGGCCGTCAGTGCTGTCCTGCTGGCTATGCCTCTCGCGGCCGCTGGGCAGTCCGCGCCGCCCGATCCGCAGGGCCAGTGGCGGGGCACCTATCAATGCGCGCAGGGCGAAACCAACATCCGTTTGCGCCTGGATAGCGTCAGCGGCAATGGTTATTCGGGCATCGTCGACTTCGAGCCTTCATCGAACGCTCGCGTCCATTTCCCTGCGGCGGAATACACCGTCTCGGGACAGCTCGAACCCGATGGCCACCTGCTGCTGCGTCCCGGCCAGTGGATCAAGCGGCCGGCGCCCTTGTTCATGGGCACGCTCGATGGCCGCCTGTCGCCGGACGGCACACATTACGAGGGGGTGGTGGTCGAATGCGGCGCGAACCGTAACTTCGCGATGACACACGACGCCGGGCCAGCACTCGCGCAGGCTACGGCGGACGCGCCGGCGCGGACGAAACTCGATCCGCTGGCAGCAGTCAGCGGCTACGACGCACTCGCTCGCGCCGATTGGCAGGGCTTGTACAACTGCTTCGGCCTGAACTCGGTTATGCACTTGAGACTCTCGCCGGCCGGACGCGGTTCGCTCGCGGGCACCGTGGAATTTGAGCCCTTCCCGCCCCGCGATCCCGTGCAGCGTGCCAGCTACCGTGTGGTAGGTCAGCTACAAGACGACGGTAGCCTGATGCTGGTCCCGCAAGGCTGGGTGCGTCAGCAACCCGGATACGTCATGAGCTCCATCACGGGCACGCTTTCACCCACGGGCGACCATTTCAACGTCACAGCCACCGGTTGTCCGAACCGCCTGGCCACCGACCTCACGCCTGGACGCTCGGCCCAGGTCGAGGCATTCATCGCGGCCGCTGCGGCCTCGGCGGCGGACCGTGCGAAGCAGGCGACCGTCGCTGCCGCCGATGCTGCCCGAACGTTGCGGCTTGGCGGCGTCGCACTCGGGATGACCAAAGAGGACGCGGTGGCGGCGCTGAAGAAGGCTCATCCAGACGCCGTAGTCATCGACATGTACACCGGCTACGGGATGAACGGCTCGACGCGCCAGGGGCCACTGTCGACCTTTCGCCCGGCAGACGCCGGCTACCTGAGCGGCTTTGTTGCAGTACCGTCCGCGCTGTCACGCAAAGCGATGTTTCACCGGGACAGCGACGTCACGGACATGGCATTCAACCTGGGCTGCAGTGCCGGCGAGCGCAGGCGCCGCGCCATGGACGAGACGACTTATCGTGTCGAGCTTAGTCCACAGCTGGTTGCGCCGCGCGTCCTGCTGGTCGTGGAGAACCACAGTTACTGCGATCCGGAGACGCGCGTCCCCACGGTCATCGACGCGCTTTACGCGCGCTATTCACGCGCCACGACCCGCCTCTACGGCCTGCGTAGCGATGGCGAGCGGATAGGCGATGGGATCTATCCCGGCACGGGTGATGGCGCGGCCTTCCTCGAATGGCGTTTCGGCGCCAGCGGCGCCGCGATCGAATCGGTACCCGAGGTGCCGTTCTGGAATACATGGGGCGGCATGTGGCGCTTCCTTGGCAACGAGGGTGGCGGGGTCGTGGTTCACGCCGAGGTCTGGCCGCAGCAAGACATCAACTATGCGAGCGCTGTCCAAACGGTGCTCTGGGACGACAACGCCTACGGCTGGTACAAGAAGCAGCAGTTCAACCTGCTAGGCGAGCTGGACCGACTGGGCATCTCCGTCGACCGACTCCACGACAAGGCGCTCTTGGCGAAGGTCAAATCTGCTCCGCGGCCGCCGGGCTATTGAGCGGAGTGGACGTGGGCGCTGCGCAGTTCAGCCAGGGTCGTACCATTCAAGAAGGGATTGGGAGTTCCGATGGATGCCCAGAATCGTGTCGGGCGCTGCCGCAGGTGCAGCAAGCAGCTCCGCTTTATCGACTTCCTGTATCAGCGTCCAGTGCAGACAGAGACGCTGAACACTTCGGTCACGGTGAACACCGATGGCACCGTGTCGGCGCATTCCTGGAAGGGGATGGCGCTCTCGTTCCACCTCTTTAGGAGACCCTGCGATTCGTGCCGCGAGCGCGATCCGTTGGCTCGAGCGCGCGACACGCGCTTGAACACGGTTCTTCTATGGCTAGGCCAGCAGTTCGCCCGCGGATGGGTGACGCTTGGCTGGCTGGTGGTCACGTACCTTACGTTAGGCCCGGCTCGAGCGAAGGAGCACGTCACGCTCATCGTCGTCTGGCTGATCATGCTGCAACTCGTTTGTAGCGCGCTCTACACGCGGTGGAAGAGCTACTCGCGCTACGTGCCCGTCGTGAACTCGCAGCACCGGTTGGCGGCCGATGACTACCCCGCGGGCCAGCTCTTTCACTGGTATCGGTTCCTCGTGCAGTACCTCGCCGTGCTTGGACTCGTGCTGGTACCGCTCGGTACCGCTGGGGTGGTGTATCTGGAGAACTATCACTCGCCGACGTCTTCGAGCGCGTCCTCAAGTGGACCGGGCGCGGCCGCTCCGTCCTTCACGAAGCACAAGCGTGCGAAGCATGCGCCTGCCCAGGCGTCATCGTGACATCGGCACCTGCCAAGTGGAACGCGTACTGCCCGCTCCTCAGCAGGCTGCGCCTTGACTCTTTTCGGAATGCGGCGGCATGCTTGCAGAGCGCCTCCTAGACGACCACTGTAGACTTCCCCAAGCTGCAACTACTTACGATGCGGGAGCTTCCAATGCGCATGACCACGTGCGGTGCCTGTCAAAAGCCGATGAGCAAAGACGCTTCGCTCTGCCCAGACTACATGTGTATGTTTCCCGCGAGATGGAATCTGGGCAACTGCCGTGAATGCAAGGCACCGTTGCCAAGAGACCATCATCGAGTCGTGCGAACCTCGGTTTCTCAGGGCATCACAACGACCAATGGCAACGTCCACAGCACGAGCAGTGTCATGAGGTACGTCCAACACCTGCCTTGTCCCAAATGCGGGAGCAAACGCCCACTGCGTCAGCTGGAAGACACCGTGCTTGGTAAGTCGATTCCACTTCTGCCAATCTTCATTCTGGGGATCGCGTTTATTTGGGGGCTAGCGTCGGATCACCCAACGCGGATAGACAGAATCTTCCCAATCCGCATCTCGGCACTTGGCATGAAGGCAGGGACACCCGAGGAGTGGTGGGTTTCCTTCATCATCATTGCGTTTCTCTTTTACGTCACGTCGTATGGCGCCGTGCGTGTGTTCGGTCGCGCAACCAGGCCGTAATGCTCCTCGCAGCTTCTGCGCGCCAGTTGCACACCTGATTTCGTTTGGCTACAGACCGCATTGCCTCTGATGATCCTGCGAGGAAACTCTTACTGCCCATAGTCCTACGGGCTCATACGCTACGGCGTGCCCACTCGCACAGGAGAGCCAGTGCGTCGGGTTGATCTGCCGGCTTTGCAAGCATGTCTGCAATGCTGCGCCATCGGGCCATCGCACGCTGATTGCGGACGGCCGCTGCCGGGGGCTGCCAAGGAGTCGTCAGCCGAATGGTGACCAGCAGCCCGACGAGTTCGTTAATCGGCGCTGCAGCGCGACGGTACGAACGACCGGTATTCGGCGTCTAATCTGAAACTGCGCATGTCATGCCGGGGTCGGGAACTGTCGTTCGCAGACGATCCATCCGAAAGTCGGGTTTCTGGCTTCGAATCCGACGATGCGAAGGACAGCAGTGGGTCGACAGCTGTCGGCCAGGCCGCCGGACAGCGGTCGCTCGCCGGGCGCTCGACGCGAAATCCCACCAGAACGGCCTGGGCAAGGGTGGTGAGGAGCCATTCAAGGCTGCGTTCGCGCCGTCATGACCGCAGTACGCCCAAACCGGATCCCGAGACCTGCAGCAAGCTTACCTCCTGGAACTTCAAGCCCATCTGAACGCGATCGACTTGTACGACCGCTTCGAGCGCAAAGCCGACTGGTCCCGCCGCCGGCCCGAGGTGCCCTTCGGGGCACAGCCGATTCGAAAGTGGGGTTGGTGGCTGGCGCGCAGTTGGGTCCTGCCGGTCGCGTCGGCGACCAGCGGTCATCCGAGCGATCGGGCTGGAGCCCAGGCATCGCCCCAATTTCTCGAAAACCGCGTCCTCGCCAGCGAAAAAGCGCGGATTTACGCCAGCGCCAACACCCGTGAGCCGGATAGGTTGCCGCAGGTTTCGCAAGTAGCTACCCATCGCCTCGCGAGGATGTTGAAGTGATTAGGCCAGTGCCCGCACCGAGCTGCTCTCGAGAACTGGATGCATCCAGAGCCCGATCACGAGAACCATTGCTTCGAGGGTGCTCAAGATGAGGTTCTTCTTGTTCCAGCGAAGGGAACGAGCGAGACCAGCTTCTTGCTTCTGAGTCATAGGCGTCTCCACTTTCTCAGCCGCGGACGGCTGATGAATGCACGCGCGAGCACGTGCGGGTTGGTGATGCCCGATGCAGGCCTGTACCCCATTGGCTGGCCTAATCATTCCAGAGGCCATTCTGCCACTCGCCAGTCGTGAGCGATCGCCAGAGGACGATAGCGAGGCCTTGCAGGCCCGCCGCCGGCGCGTGGCTTGAAGCGGTTCCAACCGCATTTGTCGTTGGTAGAAGGATTGGTAGAAGAAAACAAAAAAGCGCCCTGGAGGGCGCATTTTTGCTGGGTTTCTGGCGGAAGCGGTGGCCGCCTAACCACCTGCTGTTGGCGCTACACGCATCGAAGGTTCGAGCAGGACTACAGGATGTGGCCGGAGCGCCAGGGGCGGCACCGATTTCCTTGGAATCAGCTTCCCGCCCTGTGGTGGCTTTGGCCCACTTTTGGCCCACTGCGATCTGCGCACGAGCCGCTTGGCACCCGGCGTAAGCGCAAAAAAGCCCCGCAAATCAATGACTTGCGGGGCTGTGTGCTTGGTGCGCCCGACACGGTTCGAACGTGCGACCCCTGCCTTCGGAGGGCAGTACTCTATCCAGCTGAGCTACGGGCGCGAGGTCGCCATGTTATCCGATCAGGCCTCGCGGGCTGTCATGCAGGCGCTTTAGACTGGGTCGATGACGCAACAATCCTGGGCGGCGATCGCGCTGGCGCGGGCCTGTGACGGCCCCGCGCGGATCCCGTTCGTGCTCTCCGACGCGCGCGGCCCCGTGCTGGGGTCGGTGGCGCTTCACCACCTCGGGGCCTTGCGGGCCTGGCCCGACGCATTCGAGTTGCTGGCCGCGCCGGACGGCACCCCGCGCGCGCTCGCGCTGAGCCTGCCCGCGAGCGGGCGTGACGCGCGACTGGCGCGGATCCATGCGCGGCTGCGCGCGGACGGCCTGATCGTCGCCTGGCGCGACGAACCGTACCCCTTGCGTGACCGCGCGGGCGGCGAGCACGGCACGATCGAGCGGGCCGCGAGCCGGTTCTGGGGAACGCTGACGCTGGGCGCCCATTGCAACGGCTACGTGGCCGACGCGTCGGGCCGGCCAACCCATCTGTGGATCGCGCGCCGGGCCGACACCAAGCCCACCGACCCCGGCCGGCTCGACAACCTGATCGGTGGCGGCGTGCCCGCGGGGCAGTCGCCGCGCGAGGCGGTCATTCGCGAAGGCTGGGAAGAGGCGGGTCTCGAGCCGCATCGGATGACCGGGTTGGCCACCGGCGGCCTGATCGACCTGGAATGCGACATTCCGGAAGGGCGGCAGCACGAACGCCTGCATGTGTTCGACCTCGCCTTGCCCGCCGGCCTGCTGCCGCGCAACATCGACGGCGAGGTCGCCGAGCACCGGTTGATGCCCGTCGCCGAGGCGCTCGAGCGTGCCGCCGCGGGCGAACTGACCACCGATGCGGCGCTCGCGACGCTGGATTTCGCGGTTCGCCACCGATTGCTTGAACCGAATCCGCCGGCTCGGGAACCAACCGGGGCCGGCGGAGCGGCGGCGGCACTGACGACGGCGCAACGGGCGGCCTTCGAGGCGCTTCGTCCCAGTGCACCGAAGCGGTTGTAAGGGCTTGGGAGGCTGAACTACCATTCAAAGCAACTGAAGTGCGGCGTCAATCGCACTCAACCCGACGGCCTCGCAAGGCCGGGACACTGACCCTCGCGATGCAACGCCGCATCCTTCGCCCGCAACAACACCGCCATGAACCAGCCCGCCACGCGCTACTCCCGCACCGCCATCTTCCTGCACTGGCTGATGGGGCTGGCGATCGCCTGCAATTTCTGCCTGGGCCTGTACATGGCGGACCTGCCGTTCTCGATGATGCGGCTCAAGCTCTACAACTATCACAAGTGGGCCGGCGCCACGATCCTGCTGCTGGCCGCGCTGCGCCTGCTGTGGCGCCTGACGCATCGCCCGCCGGCCGACCTGCCGGCGCCGAAATGGCAGCACACCGCGGCGTCCGTCACCCACTGGGGCCTGTACGCGCTGTTCTTCGCCGTGCCGTTGATGGGTTGGGCCTACAGCTCGGCGGCCGGTTTCCCCATCGTCGTCTTCGGCGTGTTGCCGCTGCCCGATTTCGTGCCGAAGGACCATGACCTGGCCGAGGTGCTCAAGCCTTTGCATGGCGACCTGGCCTGGGTGCTGTTCGCGCTCGTGGCCCTGCACGTGGCGGCGGTCGGCAAGCACATGGTCATCGACCGCGACGGCCTGCTGCGTCGCATGCTGCCCGGCCGCGGCTGAGTCTTCTTACTGGAAAACCCATGAAAAACATCCGCACCGCCCTCGTTCTCGCCGCCTCGCTCGCCGTCAGCGGCGTCGCCTTCGCCCAGGCCAAGGTCGTGCCGGCGCAAAGCCAGATCACCTTCGCCATCAAGGAGATGGGCGTCGCCGTCGAAGGCAAGTTCACGAAGTGGACGGCCGACATCGCGTTCGACCCGAAGAAGCCCGAGGCCGGCAAGGTCGCCTTCACGATCGCCACCGGCAGCGCCGCGTTCGGCGCGCCCGAGACCGATGCCGAGGTGCCCAAGCCCGAGTGGTTCAACGTGGCCAAGTTCCCGAACGCCACCTTCGCGTCGACGGCCATCAAGGCAAAGGGCGGCGGCAAGTTCGACGTTGCCGGCAAGCTGAGCGTCAAGGGCACCACCAAGGACGTCGTCGTGCCGATCGCGCTGACCCAGGCCGGCCCGACGACCACCGCCACCGGCGCATTCACGCTCAAGCGCAACGACTACAAGATCGGCGAAGGCGAATGGGCGGACACGTCCCAGGTCGCCGACGACGTGGTGGTGAAGTTCAAGATCGCGCTGACCGGCGTCGCGCCGCTGTAAGCATTCCCAAGCCCCACGCGGGGCGGCAGCCGGTGGCGCGGGTCAGCGCCGGGACGCTTCATTTCCTGTATTCCTGACCCGCTGGAGTTCCCCCATGAAGAAGTTTTCCCTGCTGGCCGTCATCGCCGCCCTCGGCTTCACCGCGGCCGCCCACGCCGAATCGGCCACCTATGCGATCGATCCGAGCCACACGTTCGCCACGTTCGAGATCGGCCACATGGGCACCTCGACCAACCGCGGCCGCTTCAACAAGACCAGCGGCACCGTGACGGTGGACAAGGCCGCCAAGACCGGCGCGCTGGACGTCACCGTCGACACCACGTCGCTGGACACCGGCACCGCCGCGTTCACCAAGCACATCTCCAGCGACGAGATGCTCAACGTCGCCGCCTTCCCGACGGCGCACCTGGTCGCCACGAAGTTCGTCTTCAACGGCGACAAGGTGGCCGAGATCGAAGGCAACCTGACGCTGCTGGGCAAGACCAACCCGGTCGTGCTGAAGGCGCAGAACTACAACTGCTACATGAGCCCGATGGTCAAGCGCGAAGTCTGCGGCGGCGACTTCGACACGACGATCGTGCGCAGCCAGTACGGCGTGTCGTATGGCCTGAACTACGGCTTCCCCGACACCGTTCACCTGATCATCCAGGTTGAAGCCGTCAAGCAATAGGGTGCGCGGCGCCGCCGTCCGGGCGGTGCTTGCAGCCTTCTGCGCCAGCGCCGGTGCCGCACCCGCGCTGGCGCAGTCCGTTTCGGGCCCGGTCACCTACCGGCTCGATCCGGCCCACACCTTCGTCACGTTCGAGGTGCGGCATTTCGGCACCTCCACGCTGCGCGGCCGCATCGGCCCGGTGCCGGGCGAGGTCACCGTCGACCGCGGCGCGCGCACCGGCGACCTGCGGCTGCGCATTCCGGTCGACACGGTCAGCACCGGCATGCGCGTGCTCGACGCGCGCCTGAAGCAACCCGACCTGTTGGCCACCACCGAATACCCGGAAGCGTATTTCGTCGCCACCCGGTTCCAGTTCGACGCCGCCGGCGGCGTCAAGGAAGTGCGCGGCGAGTTCACGCTGCGCGGCGCCGGCGAGCCGCTGTCGCTGTTTGCGCGCTCGTTCGCCTGTCGCCACGACGAGACGCTCAGGCGCGAGGTCTGCGGCGGCGATTTCGAGGCCGACCTGAAGCGCGGCCGCTTCGGCGCCACGTTCGGCGAGCCGTTCATCGGCGACGACGTGCACCTGGTGATCCAGGTCGAGGCCATCGCCCCTTGATTTCGCGGTGGCACGCCGCTGCCCGATAATCGGGCGTGCGCCGCTCCGGCGGCAATGAAATGACGAAAGCTCGGCGATGACTCTCCCTGACGATTGGCGGCACGACCGCGAGATCGGCGTGCAACTCGGCACGACGCTGGACACCACGCGTGTCGACGACGTGCGCATCGGTGCCGTCCGGCCGCTGATCTCGCCGGCGCTGCTGCTCGACGACATGCCCGCGCCCGACAGCGCGGTGTCGCTCGTCGAAGGCGCGCGCGTCGAACTGGCGAAGGTGCTCAGCGGCGCCGACGATCGCCTGATCGTCGTCGTCGGCCCGTGCTCGATCCACGACCACGACCAGGCGCTGGAGTACGCGCGCCATCTGAAGGTGGTGGCCGACGCGCTGAAGGACGACCTCGTGGTCGTGATGCGCGTCTACTTCGAGAAGCCGCGCACCACCGTCGGCTGGAAGGGCTACATCAACGATCCGCGCCTGGACGGCAGCTTCCGCATCAACGAAGGCCTGCGCAAGGCTCGCGAACTGCTGCTGGACGTGGCCGCCATCGGCCTCCCGGCCGGCACCGAGTTCCTCGACCTGCTGAGCCCGCAGTACATCGCCGACCTGGTGTCCTGGGGCGCGATCGGCGCCCGCACCACCGAGAGCCAGAGCCATCGCCAGCTCGCCTCGGGCCTGTCGTGCCCGGTCGGCTTCAAGAACGGCACCGACGGC
>FTIR01452748.1_pt1 | contig 51748 bp, 51 predicted proteins | sample 1658041 | NCBI WGS metagenome assembly FTIR01 (sample SAMEA3914793, study PRJEB12502) | metagenome | biome: forest; material: soil | place: Canada | collected 2011-07-03 | depth 0.3 m | reverse complement strand
CGGGAACGCGACGTCGCGCGCACCGATCTGCAGCGGCACGACGAAGTTCATCAGGCCGACCATGAACGTCATCGCGACGAAGAAGATCATGATCGTCCCGTGCGCCGAGAAGACCTGGTCGTAGTGGTCGGGCGGCAGATACCCCTGCGCGTGTCCGGCCGCGAGGGCGAGCTGCGCGCGCATCATGATCGCGTCGGCGAAGCCGCGCAGCAGCATCACGAGCGCGAGGATCACGTACATCACGCCGATGCGCTTGTGGTCGACGCTGGTGATCCACTCACTCCACAGATAGGGCCATGCACGCTTCCACGTGACAAACGCGAGCACCGCCAGGATCGCCAGCACGACGACGACCGCCGTGACCAGCGGGATCGGCTCGCCCCAGGGAACCGCGGACCAGGTGAGCTTGCCGAACATGTCAGGTCGATCCATCTGTCATGGCCATGGCGGCGGGCTTGCCTTGCGTCGATTTCACGATGCCCTCGAAGAGTTGCGGAGCGACGCGCCCGAAGGTGATGGGCGACGCCAGCGTCCCCGGCCGCGCGAGCTGCGCCAGGGCCGGGGCGTCGAGCGCCTGCGCGCCGGCGCGGGTGGTGGCGAGCCATTGGGCGAATTCGTCCGCCGTCATGGCGACGGTGTCGAAGCGCATGTCGGAGAAGCCGTCGCCGCTGAACTGCGCCGACAGGCCGGGGTAGGTGCCGGGGCGGTCGGCCTGCAGGTTCAGCGCGGTCGTCATGCCGCCCATCGTGTAGATCTGCGAGCCCAGCTGCGGCACGAAGAAGCTGTTCATCACGCTGGCCGAGGTCAGGTGCAGGCGCAGTGGCGCGCCGGCCGGCACGACGAGCCGGTTCACACTGGCCACACCGAGATCGGGGTAGATGAACAGCCACTTCCAGTCAAGCGAGACGACCTGCACGTCGATGGGCACGGCGGCGGCCGGAGCACCGACGGGCTGGCGCGGGTCGAGGTCGTGCGAGCCGACCCACGCGATGCCGCCGAGGAACAGGATCACGAGCATCGGGATCGCCCACACCGTGACCTCGATTGGCCCCGAGTACTCCCAGTCGGGCTGGCGTCGCGCACGCTTGTTGCCGGCGCGGAACCACCACGCGAACGCCAGCGTTATCGCAATCACCGGCACGATCACGGCCAACATGATGATCGTGGCATTGAGCAAGATCGTGCGTTCGGCTCCGGCAATGGGTCCGTGTGGATCCAGGATTCCCGACTGCCAAAGTTTTTCGTATCCCAAAGCGTGACTCCAGCCTGTTCATGGATTGGGCGTCTGCTGAGCGCGTCGAGCAATATCGTTTAGTGAGCACGTCACACATTCACTATGGGCAGAGGCGGTACCCCGTCTTTCGTGGCATACCGAATCGCCGCGGGGGGCGAGCTGCTCTGAAGGAGAATCTGCGCCGTAGAGGCCTTGCGCAAAACTCAAATCCGCCCCGAGGGACGATCAGGAAGTAGTTCGGCCTCAAGCCAAGGGCGGGAATGCAATGTTCTCCTCTCCGCGGTGCTCCTGCTCGCGGAGGCTCGGGAGACAGAAATGAGATGAGTAAGGCTGCTGTCGAAGGGAAGTGCGAAGGAAATGCAAACACATTGAACTAAAGAGCAATGCGCTGCTGCCATGCTCGGCGCATACTGTCGAACGATGCAATCGATCGCAAGACGGTTTGCCGCAAATTGGCCATCGGGTTGCCCAGCAGATCTCTTGGTGCGTCGGGCCTGACACAGACGCATGTTGGAACGCGGCCGCTCAATGCTCCGCGAGGAATACGGCGATGAGACGGTTTTTCAAGGCTGTAGGAGTTGCAGTTGGCGTCATAGTCGTGGGCGTCGCTGGGTTCGCGGTGTGGGCGGCGCGTCCTGCGATCGCCCCCGCTGCTGTCCAATCTGCGACCTCATTCGATGCCGCGCTGGTGGCGCGTGGAGAGAAGCTTGCCGCCGCAGGCTACTGCCTCACATGCCATACCTCTTCCGGCGGTAAGGCGTATGCCGGCGGACTTGCGATGGTGTCGCAGTTCGGCACGATCTACTCCACCAACATCACGCCGGACGTCGAAACTGGGATCGGAGCCTGGTCGCTGGAAGCGTTTGAACGGGCGATGCACGAAGGCGTCGCGCGGGACGGCTCACACCTGTTCCCAGCGTTCCCGTACGATCATTTCACGAAGGTCTCGGATAGCGACGTGGAGGCGATATACGCCTTCTTGATGACACGCCCGGCAGTCAATCAGGAGTCGCGCGCGAACACTTTGCCGTTTCCTCTTAACGTGCGCCTGCTGCAGGCTGGCTGGAAGCTACTTTTCTTCAAGCAGGGCCGCTACGAGCCGGTGGCCAAGCAGAGCCCCGAATGGAACCGAGGGGCATACCTTGCCGAAGGGCTGTCGCACTGCGCGTCCTGCCACTCACCGCGCAACGCGTTGGGCGCTGAAAAGACTAGTGCCGATGCGCGCTACTCGGGCGCTGTCGTCGATGGCTGGGACGCCCCGCCGCTCACGGCTGCCAACCCGGCGCCGGTCCCGTGGGACGCTGCCGAGTTGTACGGCTATCTTCGCAATGGCGGCACGCCCTATCACGGGGTCGCGGCAGGTCCGATGTCGGAGGTCGTGCGGCAAGGGATGGCGCTGGTCGATGAGCAGGACGCACGCGCTGTCGCCACCTACGTCGCGAGCATCGACGGCTCGGCAGACCGCAAGGCCGATGTCGGCCAGATCGTCAGCGGCGCGGTTGCAAGGTCGAGATTCGACGTTGCGCAGGACAGCGACCGCGGCGCACACATATACATGGTGGCATGCGCGTCATGCCACTACAACCCTGTTTCGGGGCCGCAACTTATGAGACCCGAACTCGGTCTAAAGAGCTCAGTCAGTGCCGCCGAGCCGACCAACCTCGTCCAGGTGATCGTGTACGGCGTCAGCGCTAAAGATGGCCTTCCCGGCGCAATGATGCCGGCGTTCGGCAGCGGCTTGTCGGACGACGACATCGCCGCGCTGGCTAACTACCTGCGTACGACGCGCACCGGGCTGCCCGCGTGGCAGGACATGTCGACCGTCGTTACTCGAGTCCGATCCGGAAGGGCCGCATGACCACCTTCACTCTGAATGGCCAGACAATGTCGGTAGACGTGCCCGCCGACACGCCGCTGCTGTGGGTCATCCGCGACCATGCCAATCTCACGGGCACCAAGTTCGGTTGTGGCATCGGAATGTGTGGTGCGTGCACCGTCCACGTCGAGGGACGTGCGACGCGCTCCTGCATAACACCGTTGAGCCTCGTGGACGGCGCAGCGATCACCACGATCGAAGGACTGTCGACTGACAATTCGCACCCGCTTCAGAAGGCGTGGATCGCCTGCCAAGTTCCTCAGTGCGGCTACTGCCAGTCTGGCCAGATCATGCAGGCGGCGGCGATGCTCAAGGACATCCCACAGCCGAGCGACGCCGACATCGACGGCACGATGAGCGGCAATCTCTGTCGCTGCATGGCCTATGTCCGCATCCGCAAGGCGATCAAGATCGCTGCCGTAGAGATGCATGGCGGCGTGGGACCTGCATCGGCCTCATCCGCGCCGGCTATTGCCACCTCGGAGGTCACCAAGCATGCTTGACTCCCGTGTTTCGAACGCATCTGCGGCGGGGCTGTCGCGCCGCGGCTTCCTGATCGCTTCGGCTTCCGTTTCGGTCGGAGTCGTCTTTGCGTTCTCGCGCGACGCGTTCGGCGTCGACGATCCCGTGACGGCCGTAGCCACCGGAGAGTTCGAGCCGACGATCTGGTACAAGATCGACGCGCAAGGCATCGTCACGGTCAACATCATCCGTGCCGAAATGGGCCAGCACGTGGGCACAGCTCTGGCGCGCATCGTTTCGGATGAGCTTGAGGCGGACTGGAGCAAGGTACGTATCAAGTACGTGGATAGCGATGCGAAGTGGGGCCTGATGGTCACCGGGGGGAGCTGGTCGGTGTGGCAGAGTTTCGCCACGTTCAGCCAAGCAGGGGCAGCAGGGCGGCAGGCGCTCGTCGCGGCGGGTGCCAGGATGCTCGGCGCCGATGTTGCGGCATGCCAGGCGCGCGAAGGCGCGGTGCATGCGGGCGCGAAGTCAGTGAGCTACGGCGACATCGTCAAGCAGACTGGTTTTTCCGCGAGCTTCACGGCCGATCAGCTAAAGGCGATGCCCATCAAGAAGCCTCCCGAGCGACGCCAGATCGGTGTCGACACGCAGGCTGTCGACATCCCTGACAAGACTGACGGCAAGGCAATCTTCGGGCTCGACGCGAAGGTGGACGGCATGGTCTACGCGACGCCGAAGATGCCGCCCACTCGCAATGGCTCAAAGGTGCTGACGGTCGACGACAGCCGGGCCAAGGCGGCGCCAGGTTATCAGGGCCATCTGGTGCTGGAAGATCCAAGCCACACAGTGCCCGGATGGGTGCTCGTTTTCGCCGACAGCACTTGGAATGCGTTCCGCGCGGCCGCGCTCGTGACCGTAACGTGGCAGTCGGACAGCACCGCTGAGGTGTCAGAGGACGACATCATCGCGTTCGGCAAAAAGCAGATTGACTCCGGCGAGCCGGGGGCGTTGGTGGTAGCCGACGACGGCGTTGACGAAGCCTTCAAGGGTGCGACCCACGTGCTTGAAGCTACGTACAAGACTGCGAGCGCGCTGCATTTCCAGCTTGAGCCAGTGAACGCGCTCGCGTTCGAGAAGGACGGTAAGTGGTGGATCCACACGGGCAACCAATGGCAATCGCTCATATTGCCGACTCTGGCCAAGGCGCTTGGCGTCGACGTGAAGAACGTCGTCATGGTGCCTTACTTGCTGGGTGGCGGATTCGGCCGCCGGCTCAACGGCGACTATGCCGTGCCGGCCGCGCTCGCGTCGAAGGCGTTGGGCAAGCCGGTGAAGGTTGTGCTCGCGCGTCCCGACGACGCGCAGTTTGACTCGTTCCGCTCACCCTCGATCCAGAAATTGCGCATCGCCTTTGACACGAACTACAAGGTCGTCGCGATGGAGCATGCTGCGTCCGCGGGCTGGCCTACACAAGTGATGATTCCGGCCTTTCTCTCGAAGGGCAAGAACGACGCGCCCTACGATCCGTTCGCGATCTCAGGGGCCGACCATTGGTACACCGTCGGTGCGCAACGCGTACGCGCGCTGTCGAACACATTGGCCAACCAGGCCTTTCGGCCGGGCTGGCTGCGTTCGGTGGGTCCGGGCTGGACGAACTGGGCCGTTGAGTCCTTCATCGACGAGGCGGCGCACGCGTGTAAGGTTGATCCGGTCGCATTCCGCATCAAGCTGCTCGATGCGGCGGGTCGCAATGCCGGGACAGCCCCCTCCGCGGTCGGTGGCGCTGCACGCCAGGCCACGGTCGTCAAGCGGGTAGCCGAGAAGGCTGGCTGGGGAACGGCGATGCCGCCCGATACGGGACTCGGGCTCGCGACGACCTTCGGCCAGGAGCGTGACATGCCAACCTGGGTGGCGTGTGTTGCCCGTGTCCACGTCGATCGCAAGACGGGCTTCGTGAAGCTCGAGAAGCTCACTCTCGTCGTCGATGCCGGAACTGTGGTGCACCCCGACGGCGCGTTAGCTCAAGTGCAGGGAAGCGCGTTGTGGGGCGCAAGCCTGGCCTTGCATGAGGGCACGCGCTTCGAGCACGGTGCTGTGACAGACCGAAACCTCGACACCTACACGCCCATGCGCATGGCGCAAGTGCCAGAGATGGATGTGGAGTTCATCCCGAGCGTCGAGATGCCGGTGGGCCTCGGCGAACCCGGGACGACGGTGGTCGGTCCGGCGATAGGAAACGCAATTTTTAATGCCGTGGGTGTGCGGATGAGAGATCTGCCGATTCGCGCCAACGCACTATTGGCACGATTGAATGAGTTGGCTGCACGTCCCTCCACTTAGGCAGCATGGAGGCAGACGCCTGCCCGAGTTGTCCAACTTGGAGCCCGGCTGGACATCGTCGCCGATTGGCTCCTGCTTCCTGAGCCGGAAGCACGTAGAGCCATATTGGTGCATTCGCGAATGAGTCGTCTACTCATTTGGAGATATGCGGCCATGTGGCCTCAGTCGAATGCCCCTGCGGCCGCCAATCGCAATAATTGATCGAAGGAGGGTTCGACCATGACCCCTGTGACGTATGAAGCGAGCTCCACGCCGACATTGCAGCTCGAATCTAAGGGAGCCCGGTACGCGTACCGGCGCTTCGGAAAACAGCGCGGAAGGCCGCTTGTCTTTCTTCAGCGCTTTCGCGGCACGATGGACGACTGGGATCCGGCGCTCCTGGAGCCTATTTCGAAGCATCGACCCATCATCTTGTTCGATGCGCCCGGCATCGGTCGCTCCGACGGCAAGACTGCGTCGACAGTCGCTGGCATGGCGTCCCAGGCGGCGGGGTTCATCAAGGCGCTCGACGCAGGCCGCGTCGATGTGCTGGGCTTCTCGCTCGGAGGCATCGTCACGCAGCAACTCGCGCTTGATCACCCGGATCTCATCGATAGCATCATCGTCGCCGGCGCAGGCTCGGGCTATCTGGCTGATGCCCCCCCAGTTGACGAGAAGGTCAAGCAAGTCAGAGATCGGCCAGTCTATGCGGATGAAGACTTGCTCTACCTCTTCTTCCATGATTCGCCCAGTAGCCAGGCTGCGGGGGTGGCGCACTTGGCGCGACTCAGGCAACGCGCCGACGCCTTTGCCAAGTTGGTCGTACCCGAGTCGATTGCGGCCCAGACATCCGCCATCATGGCCGTTGGACAACCCGAAGGCTCACTGGTGCCCCTTCTGTCAAGGGTGTCCAAACGTGCTTTGATTGCAAACGGCTTCCATGACCGAATGCAGCCAGCCTATCGATCCTACGTGGCTGCGACCAGGATTCCAGACGCCAAGCTGGTGCTCTATCCGGATGCTGGCCACGGGTTCCTGTTTCAATATCATGAGGAGTTTTCGCGGGAAGTGCTCACATTTCTTGCCAAGTAAATCCGTCGGTGATATCGCTGAAGCAGCCTGGAAGGTCTCTGCAATTTCATCGCTTGGGGCTTGGTCGGGAGCCGCTCATGAGCACAGCTAGGTTCGCACGTCGCGTTGAACACAGCGATGGCAGTCACGTCGCTTTTCCTGTCCGCAAAGCCTCGTCTTCGATCTGCGTCGACGTGGTGCACGAATGCATGGTCATACGCTGCGGATTCGCTACGATGTTAAGTCAGCTTGCGGACGTTTCCGTCGCGCGAGAGTTCGAAAGTGCAGCGGTCTATGTCGACCTGCCGGCTGCGTGCCACGCTCCTGTCGCCTTGGTCAGCCCGAAGAGCTACGTTGACATGGTGAAAGGCGGCACTCGGCTCAGCTTGATGCGCTGCAAGTCCCCTGTGGCGATCATCATCGTGGCGCCTGCGTTCGGCGACCTCGATGCGCACGAGGCATTGGAGCGTGGCGTCAAAGGGCTGCTCCTGCATTCAGTGGTGCCGATAGAACTGGGTGCGGCGATCAGGCGCGTATCGCAGGGTAGCCGCTATGTCATGCACTCGATCGTCATGTCGGTGAACGAGCACATCGATGGCAGCTCCGTCACCGCGGAGGAGCGTCAGACGCTCAGTCAACTCTCGGACCGCGACGGGCCTTACGATGAAGCGGAATAGCCGAGCGACCGCAATGCCTGGCGCGTAGCGCCTTTGCGGTCAAAGTGGATTCGAAGGCTGGCGAAATCCTCATCGGTTGCCCGAGACGCGTGCATTTGACTCGACCATCTTGAGTGCAGGAGGCGCGTCGTTCGTCCATCCGCCGCCCAACGCACGGAAGAGGCCGACCTTGGAGATCAGCAGCGAAGCGTGGAGCTGCAGGATTGCCTCGTCGACGTTGAACAATGCTCGCTCGGCCTGCAACTCATCGAGATGTGACGAATAGCCCTCGTCAAATCGGCGGGTGGCGATGCGCAGGGATTCGGCGACTGCGACGCGCTCGGCCTCGGTGGCTTCTAGCTGCCGCTTCTGGTCCGCAAACGATACTAGCTGGGTCTCAACCTCGGAAAGCGAGTTCAGAACCGTACGCTCGTAGCCTATCAAGGCTTCGTCGCGACGCGATGAGCTCGCCTGCGCAAGCGAACGGAGTCGACCGCCGTTGAAGATCGGTGCCAGCACGCTGCCGCCCAGGCTCCAGATCGTAAAGGGACTGCCAAGCAAGGCCGTCGACTCAACGCTACCAAATGTGGCAGATAGTTGTACCGACGGCAGCAGTTGTCCTCGCGCCGCGGCGAATCGCGCATCGGCGGCAACCACTTGTTGTTCCGCACTTGCGATGTCTGGTCGGCGTCGCAATAGTTCCGATGGCAGTCCCGCATCGGGAAGACTTTCGAGCGGGAACGATAGCAGCGGAAGTCCGCGCTCGATCGGGCCCGGCGTGCGCGCGAGCAAGATGTCGAGCGCGAACTCCTGCCGTCTCGAGGCCAATTCGAGGGCAGGGATCACCTGCGCCGTGGCGCGCCATTCGGCCTCGGCTTGCGCCGTGTCGAGCGCCGTGCCATATCCGCGCTGCTGACGTGCGCGCTGGATCTCAAGTGAGTGTCCACGCGAAGCGAGCGTCTTGCGCGCGAGTTCGAGTTGTGCGTCCAACGAACGTAGCGTGATATAGCTACTTGCGATACTGGCCGCGACGCTGAGCGCAACACCGTCCTTTGCGTCACGCGCGGCCATGCTCGTTGCATCGCCTGCAGCTGCCAGAGCATGCACGCGCCCCCACAGATCAACTTCGTACGAAGCCTGGAACTCCCAGGCGTGATCGGTGGCTCGAAACGGAAATCCAAATCCCGGATTGATGCTGCGAGACCTGTCCAGCTCGTATCCTGCGTTGAGCGCCGGCCATAGATCGCCATGCTCCGCATCCGACACAGCACGGGCTTCCGCCAATCTGGCTGTAGCTTCGCGCAGGTCGAGATTTCGCGTGAGCGCCTCGTTGATCAGGTTCACCAGTATCGGATCGTTGAAGCCGCGCCACCACGCTTCGGAGACGGAGGCGTCGCCGCCTGTCGACATCCATTGCGCGGGCATGTCGAGGTGCGCCTGTGCTGGTGGCGGCTTGGTCAACGAACAGGCAGCCAACGCGATCGCCAACGCGCACGCTCCGAATGGTCGACCGGACATCTGCGCGGATGAATCGGCCTGCCTTGCATTTCGACGGCCGTGCTTCACGGTGCCCCCGTTCGCGTGTCGACGCGTGCGATGACTGACATCCCTGGCCGAAGTCGGGCTGCCAGCGCTTGGCTGGCATCAATGCTCACGCGCACGGGCAGCCGTTGCGGGATCTTCGTAAAGTTGCCTGTTGCGTTGTCGGCCGAAATCACGCTGAACTCGGAGCCAGTAGCTGGCGAGATACGCTCGATGTGACCCTTCAAGGTCGCGTCGGCGAGCGCGTCGACCTGCAGCGATACGGGCTGTCCCTCGGCCATGCGCGAAGTTTGGGCCTCCTTGAAGTTGGCCACTACCCATACCGTTGGCGGCACGAGAACAACCAGTTGGGTTCCAGGGGTCACGTACTGGCCAAGTTTCACTCCAACTGCGCCGAGACGGCCGCTGCGCGGCGCGAGAATACGCGTGTGCCCGAGGTCGATCTCTGCCAACTGGAGTGCTGCTTTGGCGGCTTCTACAGCAGCCGCAACCGCGCCGCGGTTGACAATAACTGATTCGAGTTCCTGCTGTGCCGCCGCCAGCGCTGCACGGGTTTGCCGGATCGCCGCGACGGCTTGCGCGCGAGACGCCTGCGCCTGACGCAGGGCGGCCTCCGTTTGATCGGTCTCTCGTTGCGAGACGGAGCCATCGCCGACGAGCGCCTGCGTTCGACGCTGATCAGCCTCGGTGCGCGACAATTGAGCGTCTGAGTTGACCTGTGCAGCGAGCGCGGATGTGATGGCGGCCTGTGCGTTGAGCACGCCTGCCTCTCGCACGCGCCTCGACTGCGCTACGTTTGCGAGGTTCGCCTCTTGGGCCGCCAGATTCGCACGCGCCTGGGCCACCTTCTGTTGATAGTTGCTATCGTCGAGCCGCACCAGCAACTGTCCCGCTTTGACCTCAGCGAAGTCCTGCACCGTCACCTCGAAGACGTAGCCGTCAACCTTCGGGGCGATGACCGTGGGGTCGCCGCGTACGTAGGCATCTTCTGTTGTCTCGACGAAGCCCCGGAAGGGCGGCAGGTGCCAGGCGTAGAGAACAAGTAGGATGCCCGCGAGCGCGGCGACCACGACCATGGCCGTGACTGCGCGCTCGGATTTCAAGAATGAGGTCATGGGGCGGTTGCAAGTGAGGGTGTCTGGTGTGCCGCCGCTGCAGTGATGGCTGCTGCAGCACGCTGTCTTAGGAGGCCGCGCCGCGCTAGGAAGGCCAGCCAGACGAACATTGCTGCGCAGAGAGCTGCGATCCATGCGAATACGTCGTCGTACGCGAGCACGTACGCCTCACGCGTGAGCTGGCGGGCGAGGGCCGAGACGCCTTGCAACCTGCCTTGCACCGGATCGGTCACGACTTGACCGATTGAGCCTGAGTATTGCGCGAGGCGCCAGACGACCTGGGGATCCGTCAGCGAGAGATGTTGCGCGAGTTGGGCGTAGTGCCATTTCTCGCGGTGGTCTACGAAAGTCTGAATCGACGCCAACCCGAGCATGTAGCCCACATACTGCGCCATGTTGAAGGCCGCCAGGAAGGTGATCAGGTTTCGGCTGCCGTCCGCAATGACCGGTCCGAACCCTAGTAGGCACGCCGAAGCGAAGAAGACGGTCAGGCCGGCGGACATCAGCACCTGGCTCGCATAGAGTTCGGTCGGCCGCGTGAGCGACGTCGAACTAGAGTCGTGCCAGGCCGCCGCCGCAATGAGAAGTACCGAAAGCAGCGTCAACAGGGGTGTTCCCCCGCGCATTGCGAGCATCACCGAGGCGAGTATCCCGGCGATCATCCCGAGCGCCGCGAACGAGAAGAGCGTCTGCATCTGCTCATTGGTCTGTCCAAGTGTCGACATCAGGCCAACAACGCCCACGTTCTGCTCCGAGAGCACAATCCGAAACAGCAATACCGCAACGATAAAGCGCAGCATGTATGGCCTCATCAGCCAGCGTAGGTCAAGAAGTGGGTTAGTTCGACTCAGGTCGAATGCGGTGTAAAGACCTATGCAGGCGATCGCGCCGGCAAGGCATACGCCGATCCAAGGGGCGTCCGTCCACCAATACGTGCGGCCTTGCGTCAACACAACGCTGAGCAACGCCAGTCCCGTCGCATACAGTGGGAACGCGATCAGGTCACCACGGCTGAATGACGGGCTGCGCGGAATCTGAGCAATCGGCACCGCATGGATTGCTGCGAAGCTGAGCAAGGCCAGCGCGACGTCGATCAGAAATAGTCCATGCCATTGGCCGTAGTCCAAGAGATGAATTGGTATGACACGTGATAGCGGCTGCCCGAGCTGAAGTGCGCCGAATCCAACGACGAGAGCGATTGGCGCGAGACGAGGTGGAAGTGCGCCGAGCATGTAGAGGATGGTGAGTGTGCTCAGGGGCGCTGCGGCGAAGCCGAGCGCTGCACGAACCGCGACGGCCGACGCCACCGAATCCGTTGTCAGATGCAGCGCGCTGACGACAAGGAATACCGTCAGGCCGATGCTAGCGAAGGAGCGGATGCCAAAGTGGAAGCGAAATTTTGCCAGCAGCAATGTCGACGACAATGTGCTGGCTAGATAGGCGGTGGTCAGCCAGCTCGCTTCAGCTGCCGTTGCACCTAGCGACCCTTGAATCGCAGCCAAGTTGGATGAGACAAGTTGTAGGCCTAAGCCTTGCGTGAGTGCGACAAGGAGTGCCGTCGCGATGCTGCAGGCCGAATAGACGGCACCGGAAGGCGCAGCTGACGCGGGAGCCGTGGTCGCACCGGCTTGCGAGGCAGCGGTTGGTGAGGGCGCGGCAGCATCCGATGTCATGACAGGGTCGAGGAGTGCGGTTGTCGGTAAGCGCTCAGGCGAACGTGATCCTGGCTGACCAACTTCGAAGCTACCGGACGGGCTTGCTGTCATCCTGTCGACCGGCTTCTTCCTGCGTTTTCTGTGCGTCTGAATGAATATCGCCTCTTCTACTGTGCTGGTCATTCCGCTTAAGTGAGGTATGTGGACTTCTCTAAAGTGAGAGGCATCTGTTACGTCTCGACCGCCTGTGTTCTGACAGACGAACTGCCACTTTGCTGATCGATGTTGACGCGCCATCGACGCAACGTCTCTTGGCTAGTGAGCCTGGTCGAGCGGCAGGCGCGCTGCGTTGAATGCCAGCACCGATTAACAAGCAATAACTCGCGTTGCAAGGAGGTTTCGACCACCATTTGCTGGTGACGGGCGACCGGCTCTGCCACCGGGGAAGCAGCGCTCTGGCTCTCCCGCACAGGAATCGACACAGACGGAGGCGACCATGGCGCAGCCAACATCGACGTATCGGGCAGTCCAAGCAGTGAGCCCGGGCAAACTTGAGCTCGTACAAAAGCCTCTTGTCGATCCGCCGGCGGGTCATGTCCGCATCCGCGTCGAGGCTTGTGGTGTATGCCATTCGGACTCAGCCACGGTCGAAGGAATATTGCCGATCCAGTGGCCGAGGGTGCCTGGTCACGAAGCGGTGGGACGGATCGACGTGATTGGTGCTGGCGTCGAAGGGTGGAAGGTAGGCCAACGTGTCGGCGTCGGCTTCCTGGGAGGCAGTTGCGGATACTGCGAATACTGCCGAGACGGTGATCTCGTGAACTGTGTCAACCAGGGCTACACCGGCGTCCAGCATGATGGCGGCTACGCTGAGGTGATGATCGCCAAGTCCAGCGGACTAATCGCCGTACCAGACGAGCTCTCGTCGGTTGATGCGGCGCCTCTGCTGTGTGCAGGCTTGACGACCTTTAGTGCGCTCCGGAACTCACCGGCGAGGGCGGGAGACCTGGTCGCAGTTTTCGGTGTCGGAGGGCTTGGCCACCTCGGCGTGCAATATGCCCGGCGCATGGGGTTCGAGGTCGTCGCGATCGACCGCGGCGACGACAGGGCCGAGCTGGCGAGAAATCTCGGCGCCCACCACTACATCGACGCGTCGGTCACCGATGTCGCAAAGGCACTTCAGGAGCGCGGAGGTGCCCACGTGGTGCTGGCCACCGCTTCGGGCGGCAAGGCAGTCGCTGCTGCGCTCGGCGGTTTGCGACGCGGTGGTACGGTAATTTCGCTCGGAGCGACGGATGAGCCGATTGAGTTGTCGGCGCTTGAGGTGCTGTTCAAGCAACTGTCGATCGACGGCGCACTCACTGGAACTTCCGCAGCCGGTGACGCCACGCTCAAATTTAGCGCAATGAGCGACGTTGGAGCAATGGTGGAGACCATGCCGCTCGAGCGTGCAGCCGAAGCCTACGCAAGGATGATGTCTGGGCAAGCCCGATTCAGGATGGTGCTCACGATGGATTGAGTACTGGCCTGGCCGCGGCCTCAATTTCCAGGGGTGATGCAATGAGCGATGACAACTCTCAGGTTCCCGGGAAGCTGACCGGCCGCTGCATGTGTGGCAAGGTCACGTACACGATCAGCGAAAAGCCATTGGTGGATGGCATCTGTCACTGCGACCGCTGCCGACCGCAGTCTGGTACCGCGTTTTCAACAGTCATATTCATTCACCGCAGCGCTTTGACGCTCACCGGCGAGACCAAAGCCTTCGAGGACGTCGGAACGAGCGGGCTCAAGGTCCTGCGTCGCTACTGCCCGAGTTGCGGTTCGCCGCTGACGACGGAGCCTGACTTGACCCCGGACCTCTTCATGGTCAAGGCTGGCACTCTCGATTTCAACGACTGGTTCCAGCCCGTATGGGAGCTCTTCGTCGGCCGACGCAGGCACTGGATCAGCCCCGTCCCAGGCGCCAAGCAATTCGACGGCAACCCTGACATTTAGGCGAGACCACCATGAACCAGTTCCAAGAAATCTTCGACGCCCAGAAGGCGCTTTTTGCCTCTGGCGTCACACGCACCTACGAGTGGCGTGTCGACCAACTCGATCGCATGGCTCGCATGATTCGTGAAAACGAAACGCGCTTCCAGGAAGCGATGGTCAAGGACTTCAAGACCGCCTCGCAGGAGTACATCTTCGAAACCCAGGCATCGGCGGGCGAGTCGGAGGTACAGAAGAGTCAGTTGAAGGACTGGATGAAGCCGGTAGAAGCGCCCATCCCCCGGTTCCTGGCAGCGACGGGCCACAAGGGAATGGTCTATCGCGAGCCTTATGGTGTGGCGCTGATCATCGGGCCATTCAATGGGCCCTTGCTGCTGCTGGTGCGCCCCGCGCTGGCGGCGCTCGCAGCCGGCAACACCTGCATTCTGACCCTGAGTGAAGCACTCCCAGGAACGACCGGCGTGTTGCGCGAGCTTATTCCAAAGTATTTCGACCCACGTGCCGTGACTTTCGTGAGCGGCGGCAGAGAACAGAACACCGAGCTCCTGAAGCTCTCGTTCGACTTCATTTTCTTCACGGGCAGCACGGTCGTCGGGAAGATCGTTGCCAGGGCCGCGGCCGAGACGCTCACGCCCGTCCTGCTCGAACTTGGCGGAATGAACCCGGCACTCGTCGACGAGACTGCCAACATCCCCGACGCGGCGAAGAAGATCGTTTGGGGCGCAATGGCGTGGGGTGGTCAATGGTGTACATCGCCGGGCTATGCCTACGTTCACGAATCCGTTGCCGATGCCTTTGTTCGCGAGGCCAAAAAGGCGCTGATCGAACTATTCGGCAAGGACCCGAAATCCAATTCCGACTATTCGCGGATCATCAATGAGCGCGCTGTTGATCGGCTGGCCGCGCTCATCGACCAGACCAAGGTGATCGCCGGCGGCAAATCTGATCGAGATGCGCACTACCTCGACCCCACGCTTCTCTATCCCATCACTTGGGATGACAAGATCATGGAGGATGAGATCTTCGGCCCGATCCTACCGATTCTGACCTTCAAGACCTTCGACGAGGCGATGGCGCGGATGGCGAAGACTCCGCGCGCCCTCGCTGCTTCCGTCTTCAGCCGCGACCAGAGGACCATAGACCGGTTCATCGGCGAACTCTCCTACGGCGGAGGAGGGGTGAACCTGGTCAATGTTCACCTGTTTGTCGAGACGATGCCCTTCGGCGGCACGGGATCAGCGGGGATGGGCCACTACTACGGGAAATACGGTTTCGATGCGCTCAGCCATGCCAAGTCCGTCCTGATATCTCCGCCCGACGTCGCGATCGAACATCTCTATTCGCCCTTCACTGACGAGAAGAACCAGGCGCTCAAAGGGTGGTTCGATTATTGAAGTAGCAGTTGCGCAAGCATGCATCTACGCGATGGCGGATCTTCAATAGAGGTTGGATCAAGTGGCGACGATCCGGCCAGCACAAATCTGGGCCTCTGAGCGCTCAGAAAGTGAAGGGGCTTGGCCATGCCTTTGGCGCGTATGAAATCTGTGGCAGGCGTGAGGATTCCGGACACGCAACTGTGTGGTGCTGCCGTCGACTTGCTGCAGGCAAGCTCACCGGAGTTTCTTTGCACCCATTGTCTTCGAACGTATATCTTCGGCAGCCTCGCTATCGGAAGTGTCGGCCGTAGAGTGGCTGATGAGGAGGCAGCGTTTTGCGGCGCAGTCTTGCATGATCTCGGACTCGTTCCAGCATACCTCGGCGACAACCGTTTTGAGGTCGACGGCGCTGATGCAGCGCGCGAGTTTTGCCTGAAGCACCAGGTATCGCCCGAGCGCGCCGAATTGGTTTGGAAGGCGATCGCCCTGCACACTTCCGCGGGACTCGCCACCCGGATGGAAGCAGAGATTGCGCTGGTCCATCTAGGCGCTGCGTGTGAGTTGTTCGGCCTGGGCCTTGGTCAAGTGCCCCAGCGGGTTGTCGAAGAAATGCTCGAAAGTTTTCCGCGATTGAATTTCAAGACCGCGTTTCGCGATTTGCTAGTGAAGCACTGTCGGCGTAATCCGGCCGCTCAAGTCCTGAACTGGACAGACGATCTCGCGCGCGTCAACGGCTGTATGTTGGACGGTGATCCCATCCCAACAGCTACTCAGTTGATGCGAGCTGCACCATTTCTGGAGTAGCTGAACCGCTATCCGGATGTTTCGCCGGCGTCGGTCGACAGGCTGCACCAGATCGAGGAGGCGTCGCGTAGAATTTGGCGACCCCGTCGTGCAACGCTTGTTCGACGAGGTCATCCGGCATCTGTCGGCAGTTGGCGGATTGAGAGCGTGCTCCGAGGTGGGTGATTGAACGACGCATCGGTAGCCCGGGCTCTGTAGTGCGTCTCGAAATCTGTCTCACAAGTGCGCCCCTTTGACTTGCGGGAGAGCTCCGATGAAGATCTTGGTTCTTGGCGCGTCCGGCCTCGTTGGAAGCAACGTCATCTCTCAGGCCTTACGCAGTCCGGAAATCGCACTGGTGATAGCTCCGACGCGTAGACCGCTGAGTCCCGACGAGAAGTTGGTGAACCCCGTCTTGGCTGATCTTGGGGACGGCATGCGCGATCCGGCCAACTTCGCAGTCGATGCAGTCGTCTGCGCTCTGGGCACTACGTCCAAGAAGGCGGGTTCAAACGAGGCCTTTCGCCACGTTGACTACGAACTGCCACTAGCCTTCGCGAGGGAGGCGTTTCGCCTTGGCGTGAATACGTTCGCGCTGGTAACCGCGATTGGTGCGTCAGTGAACTCCAGCTTTCTCTACCCGCGACTCAAAGGCGAACTTGAGCGCGACATCAAGACGGTTGGGTTTACCTCGCTGACGATTGCTCGACCGAGCATGATCGGCGGCGACAGGGCCGAGCACAGAGGCGGCGAGAGCGTTGCGCTGTTTCTTGCAAAGTTTCTTCGGCCTGTGTTGCCGAGAAAGTTTCACGTTAATCCGGCAGAAAACATTGCCGCGGCGCTCTTGGAAGCAGCTGTAGACCAGCACCCCGGTTGCCACTATCGGTACGCGGAGAGCATGGTCTAAAGAGGGCGTCGCGACTCGATTGGCAGACGGTCCAGTCGCGCCCAGCCTGAGTAGCCTGCAAATACGAAGCGCCTGACCAAGTCGATGCCGTGTTCGCCCGGGTTCACCGTTGAAAGGGGCGCGGCAAGCGGCTCGGGCCGCCCCCTCCGAACGCGTCACCCAGAGCCCGCGATCTAACGCCCACGCGGTGTTCGACGCGTTAGCGCGGGCTCGGTTCGTCAATTTACATGTTTGCCGGCAAGACCCGAAGCAAACGTGTCGAGATGACGGGCGACTTCCTCCGGTGCCTCGAGCAACGAGAGGTGCCCAACATCAGGGATCACGCGCAGCACGGCGCCAGAAATCAGGGGCAGAAGATTGCGCTGGAGGCTCTCGACCGTGTCGATCTTATCGTGCTCACCAGAGAGCACGAGCGTTGGCGCGATGATGCGTCGCACCGCCTCGCTGATGTCCTCGAGGCTCGTCTCGCTAGGCCACGAACTTCTGGCCGCCGCTGAACCGCGGATGGCATCGGAGACCATCAGCTCGAGATCTTCGTGACTGAGCTGCTTATGGGTCAACATCTTCTCGGCGGCCATGGTCACGAACCCGCGCAGGTTGCTCCCCCCCATCTGTGCACGGACTTCCGGCGGTACGATGAGAGGCGAAGGAGGAGCCGGTGCGAGGAGAACCAAGCCGACCATGCCCTTGGGGCGACGAGATGCCAGGAACTGGGCAGTCTTGCCACCCATGGAGTGGCCGACAAGGATGTAGCGGTCCAGGCCGAGAGCCGCGATCGCACCCTCGGTGTCGTCGGCGAGATCCTTGAGACTGTAGCCGCAGAGCGGATGATCGGAAGAACCCCATCCGCGTTGATCGATCGCCACGGTACGGTAGCCGTGCGGAAGGGCAGCAATGACGCGGCGCCAGGTGCGAGTGGAGCTTCCCCACCCGTGAAGGAAGACCACGGCCAAGGGACCTTGGCCTTGGTCTTCGACATGAAGCGAGATGCCATTGGATGCGATGTTCATGGAGGGAATCCTCAACGTTTCGTACGTCTTCACTGTGTTGATGTGGCGCCGCGGACTGACGGGCTTAGTAGCCCACGGTGAATCGCGCCTTGATGTGCTTGGGGGTCTCGAGCTCATCGACGAGCGCAATAGCGTAGTCTTCGAACGAAATGCTGCTGCCCGACTCGTTGGCGATCAGTTGGTCGGTGCCGAGGCGGAACTTGCCGGTGCGCTCGCCAGGGACGAACATCGCCGACGGAGACAGGAAGGTCCAGTCGAGGCCCGTTTCGCTGCGCAGCCTGTCCAAGGAGACACCGCCTGCCGCAGCTTCAGGCTTGTATTCGGCCGGAAACTGGGGCGCGTCGATCAGCTTGACGCCCGGTGCCACTTCGAGGCTTCCGGCGCCGCCCACCATCAGGTATCGCTTGACACCAGACTTCTTGACCGCGGCGATCAGCTTTTTGACATCGCTGGCGCTGAAGTGAATCGAGGTCACCACGGCATCGTGCCCGCGTAGGATTTCGCCCAGAGCGTCTGCATGCTCTGCGTCACCGGCGACCGCCTTGACATTGGGAAGCTTCGCGATCTTTTCCGGGCTTCGGGCGATCGCGGTTACCGCATGACCGCGCGACGACAGTTCGGCGAGAATGCGCGAACCGACATTGCCGGACGCGCCAACGAGTGCTACTTTCATTTCAAATCTCCTGGTTTACGTGGGTGGGAAGGGAAGCAAGAATTTCGTCGATCGCTGCGAGCAGCGTTGGGCCGCCGCTATAGATGGTCGGACCCTGGAGGATCCGGTCGTTGCCGTCGACGGTCATGACGAGAGCTGGGACGCCCTGCACGGGCAGGCGGTCCATCAAATGACCGCTGGTAGCAATGCGTTGGCACACCTTGGCCGCCAACGTATCGTCTTCGATGAGCGACCGCTCGAACTTCTTTGCATTGAGGCTGAAGCCGGCATCGCTTGCGACCTCGACGGCTACGGCGGTGACCTCAGCCGGAAGCGACGTATCGCGAGCGTGGACGTAGCGGGCGGTTTGCTTTGCGTGCAGGAACCGAGGTTCCAGGGAGCGGTCGATCTCGCCCAGCGCGACCAACGCGAACGTTGCTGGGCCTGAGTCAAACACGCCGTTCGGCTTTCTCAGGAGCTCGCGGAAGTACGCGTCCGAGTAGGCCTGGCCGGTCTTCTCCGCGATCAGCTTGCCGTACCGCGTCGAGTGGTCAGCGATTTGAGCAAGCGGCCGGGATCCGCTACCAAGGAAGAGCCCCGACGGCATCATTTGTAGCTGTTCACCGTAGCGGTCTGCCAGCGCTGCCAGCGCTGGTGCGCTCGCATAGCACCATCCGCAAAGCGGGTCGAACAGGTATCGGAAAGTCATCGACGTCATGGCGGGGCACTTCTTTGTTTCGTCCTGCAGCCAGACTGTATTCGTGCATGGATCGTCGATAAATGGCACTATGATCTACAGACTGTTGCATGGATCGATGAAATATGGACCGCATGACCGCTGCGAGGGTGTTCGTGGAAACCGTGGAACGAGGAAGCGTTTCGCGCGCCGCTGAGCATCTAGACATGTCGCGAGCTATGGCATCACGCTATGTCTCCAGCGTTGAAGACTGGGCCAATGCACGCCTGCTGCACCGCACGACTCGCCGGCTGAGCCTCACCGAGGCGGGCAGGTTGATGCTGCCGCTTTGCCAGCAACTGCTGGCGATTGAACGGTCGGTCGGCGAGGTGGCGATCCCCGACGACGTGCCGCGTGGCACGTTGCGGGTGGCGGCGCCGACAATTTTTTCGGAGATGTATCTCGTCAGCGCGATCGCAGAATTCCTGGCTCTGAATCCGCAGGTTTCAATCGATCTTCAAACCTCCGACCGCACGGTTGATCTCGTGGAGGAGCGGATTGACATCGCATTGCGGATCTCGCAGCAACTCGATCCGAATCTCATCTCTCGTCAGCTTGGGCCATGTCCATCGGTACTGTGCGCCTCGCCGGACTACCTGGAGCGACGGGGAGTGCCTTCGAGCCTTGCCGATATCAAGCACCATGACTGTCTCACCTATGCGTTCTTCGGTGACGGTGAATGGCGTCTCGACGACGGAAGTGGTTTCCAGTCCATAAAAATTAACGGCCGTTTCCGTACCGACGAGACACTGGAAATACGGCGCGCAGCCCTTGAAGGGCTGGGTATCACGATACTCCCCGAGTTCGCCGTTCGGAACGACCTTGCAGATGGACGGCTACGAACAGTGCTGGAGAGTTGCCGCTTGGAGATGATGTATGTCCACGCCATCTACACGTCGCGGCAGCACCTGCCTCTGGCAACACGTCTCCTCATCGACTTCCTGGACAAACACCTGACGCGTTGGATGAGCAAATAGGCTTAGAGGAACGTCAAGCCTTGCGGGCTTTGGACGGGATGCCGCGACGGCGTGATGTTCAACGCCCTGAAGCAATCCGAAAGCGGCCTCGAGGTCTGCGCCGGGACCAGCAACGCGAAGTGATTCGCGGGACTGCTCGAGTCAAGGCCTGGAAGGCCGGCGAGGAAACTCGTCGCCCGCTCGCGTTCGGACGTGTTGGCTCACTAGTTCGCTGGATGTAGACCGTACGTTGATCCCGATAGAACAGGTCACCGCTGCGACCGACACGAGGCCGGCAAGCGATTAAGTCAATCGGTTGTTCGCCTGCCGAAACTACTGGGCGGGCCAGTAGGCGTGAGCGGAGGCCGCCTCTGAAACAACCCGACATCAAGGCTGGGCACTAGTCGAAAGAGAGATTGCAAGCATGCACCGCTGAGGGATGCTGTCTGCCTCAAGGGCGTCGACAGTGTGTGTGTTTGAAGCTCGTCGCGGACTACGGTCCTTGGACGACTACACAAGGGCTATCTGTCGTAGGTTGAGGTTTTGGAAGAGCGGCAAGTAGCAACCCCGACCCGAGGGGCAGGGGTGGAGCGCAAGTCGCTGCGTAGAACGCCAGCCCCGGATCAACCAAGGACCATCATGAAACTCAGAAACGCCGTTGTTCTGATCACCGGTGCCAACCGCGGAATAGGCCTCGCCTTCGCAACGGAAGCCCTCGCGCGCGGGGCTCGCAAGGTGTACGCGGGCGCGCGAGACGCCAGCAGCGTCAAGCTGCCGGGCGTGATACCGCTAACGCTGGATGTGAACTCTGCGAAGGACGTGGCGGCTGCAGCGCAGCTGGCTAGTGACGTCACAGTGCTCATCAACAATGCGGGCGTCGCAGTTTCCGGTAGCTTCATGGCCCCGGACGCAGAACGCAACCTACGCCATCACATCGAAACCAATGTGTTCGGCGTTCTACGGATGACGCAGGCGTTCGCGCCGGTGCTCGCAAAGAACGGAGGCGGCGCGCTTTTAAACGTTGCTTCGATTGCCGCCTGGTTCAGTTCGCCGCAGCTCGCGAACTACGGTGCATCGAAGGCCGCCGTCTGGAGCCTGAGCAACGGGGTACGTAACGACTTACGAGCCCAGGGAACGCAAGTCCTGACGTTGCACATGGCCGCCGTGGATACCGATTTGACGAAGGCGTTCAACATGCCGAAATCGAGTCCTGAAACCATCGTCATCCGGGCGCTAGATGCCCTCGAGGCCGGTGAAGAAGAAGTTCTGGCAGACGAGAGCACGCGACAAGTCAAGATGGGACTGTCGGACGGCAACTACCTTGGGGCTCGCTAGCGACGGACGGTGCCATGAGGATGGCCATTCGGCGATTTCGCCGATTGGATCGGCCGGTCATGCCATCGCATCAAAAAGCCAAGTGGAAGGGGAAGACATGAAGATCAATCGCATCGGCTCAGCTGCTTGGCAGGGAGGGATCAAGGACGGCAATGGCTCAATCACGACACAGAGTGGAGCCCTCAAGGCATATCCCTACGGTTTTTCTAGTCGCTTTGAGGGAACACCGGGGTCCAATCCCGAGGAACTCCTTGGCGCGGCGCACGCGGCTTGCTTCACCATGGCGCTCAGCTTGATTCTCGGAGAGGCAAAGCTCACCGCCGAGCAAATGGATACCGCTGCGCAGGTGACGCTCGAGTCCGTCGAAGGCGGGTACGCAATATCCGCTGTTCACCTCACGCTGAGAGCAAAAGTACCGGACGCCAAACAGGATCAATTCGCAGAACTGGTGGCCAAGGCCAAAGCCGGATGCCCGGTTTCGAGGGTCCTCAATGCCGAGATCACATTGGACGCCACGCTAATTGCTTGACCGTCTCGATGCCACAGGCCAATGTCGCTGAGCTGAAGCGCACCGAAGGCCCGCTTGTCGCAAGCCGTGCCGTGGCGGGGTGATGCGGCGGTCGCCCCGCCAACCTACGTTCTCATCGAGAGCGAGATGAGTCACGACGCTACTGCCTTCTGAAGGTTGGCGGCGGCCGCGCGAAGGCCGGTCGAGCGCTTGCTTGATCAGTTCAGCCAACGCTGGCGTGTCGTAGAGCCCCTCCAGGTGCCTAGCTCGCTGGTCGCCGACGCGGGTCACCGCGGCTTCAAAGTCAATGCGCCGCGCTGCCGTTCGATCTCGACGATGTCGGGCTATGCTGCCGGAGCCCAGGCGACGCCTCCGGCTTTGCGAGGCTATCAGGCGCGCTCGACAGCAAGTGCGATTCCCTGCCCGCCACCGATGCACAGAGACACCACCGCTCGCCGCTCGCCCGTGCGTGCGAGTGCGTGGGCGACCTTTGTAAGCAAGATCGCGCCGGTCGCACCGATCGGGTGACCGTGGGCGATGGCGCCGCCATCGACGTTGAACTTCGCAGGGTCGATCTTCAGTTCGTCACGCACTACCAGCGCGACGGCAGCGAAGGCCTCGTTGACTTCAAATCGGTCGACCTCACCCACCGTCCAGCCCGCGCGGTCAAGCGCCTGGCGGATTGCAGGCAAGGGGCCAATGCCGAACATGCCTGGCTCGACCCCCGCCAAGCCAATGCCACGGATGGCGAGCATCGGCGCAAGCCGCAGGTCGTTGGCGACCGAGCGCTCAGTGACGATCATCGCTGCTGCGCCGGCGTTGACGCCGGGCGCATTGCCCGCGGTTATCGTGCCGTCGGGACGGAACGCTGGCTTTAGCTTGGCCAGCGTTTCGACGGTCGTGTCCGGACGACCGCCCTCGTCAGCCGCGAACCGCACCAAGCCTTTGCGGCCAGGGATCTCGATCGGCGCAATCTCGGCCTCAAACCAACCCGCGGCCTGTGCTGCGGCGAAGCGTTGCTGACTCTGGGTTGCGTAGGAGTCCTGCGCCTCCCGCGTGAGACCGAACTTTGGAACGAGATCCTCAGCGTGCCAGCCCGAATGCTTGCTTGAGAACGCGTCGTGCAGGCCGTCCCGCAAAAGTGCGTCGACAGTCTCAACGTTGCCCATGCGCGTGCCGAAGCGCATGCCGGGCAGCAGGTACGGGGCTCGATCCATGTTCTCCAGGCCGCCTGCGATGACCACGCGAGCAAGGCCGGACGCGACCTCTGAATATGCGCTGACCACAGCCTGCGCACCGGAGCCGCAGACTCGGTTGACAGTCAAGGCTGGCACTTCGACCGGTAGGCCACCACCGATCGCCGCTTGGCGTGCGACGTTCATGCCGTTGCCAGCCTGCACGACGTTGCCCATGACGACCGCGTCGACCAGGGCTGGATCAAGCCCTGAGCGCTGCAGTGTGGCGGAGACTACGTGCGCGCCAAGCGCGGCCGCGGGTGTGTCTTTGAGGGTTCCACCGAAACCGCCGATTGCGCTGCGAACGGGGAAGCTGATAACGATGTCATGAATCACGGTTGACCTTCCAAAGAAAAGCTATTGCGTTACGAGCATAATATAATGAGGCTGCTTTGAATGCCCCACCCTTGACAAGACCATGCAGCAACGAGTCCCTCTGAGGAGCCACGTTCGCGACCGTGAGACACGGCGACCCCGCGAGCATCCGTTCCGGTGCGGAACGCTGCACTATCACAGGGCGCGCCGGTTGTGCCCGGTGTTGACCATCATGTCCGCCCCGATGGCGTCGGGCGTGGCGGCAATGAGTTTTGCGACAACCGCGGTTTGACAAACCAAGATCGGGGCCACGCACACGACTTGTGCGCTCGGCCTCAGCAAGCCCCATACGGCCTCAGGCCGCGCCAAGAAGATACGGAGCTAGGATGCGATATCAGCCAGACCACAAAGAGCGCACTCGAAAGCAGATCATCGCCACGGCCGCGAACCTGTTTCGAAGAGATGGCGTAGTAGCGACAGGTGTCGTCACTCTGATGAAGGGCGTTGGATTGACCCAAGGTGGCTTCTACGCGCACTTCGCCTCAAAAGAAGCACTCATCCGCGAAGCCGCTACCGCTGCAGTACTGGAGACGTCGACGGCCTTGGAAAAGATCGTCACTGACGCAGGCAAGAGCACTTCTGGTCTAAAGGTGCTCATCAATGCCTACCTCTCCGAGACCCATCTCAAACACGTCGAGCGTGGCTGTGCGATTGCTGCGGTGGGTGCTGAGCTCGCCCGCGAGCCGACGGAGACTCGAGAGGCCGTGATGCTCGCTGCTGACAGGATCGTATCTTTGATTGCCAACCATCTCCCGGAAGACACGCTCGATCCCCGAGGCGTCGCGCAATCTGTCTTTGGGCTACTTTCCGGCACGCTTCAACTGGCCAGGCTCACTGCCAATCCAGCAAGGGCCTCGGAAATCTTGGCCTCAGGTCGGTACTCGGCTCTCGTACTGTGCGGTGTGCCAACCTCGTTTCCACAGCCGCAGCGACCGCCGCATTGACCGCGCTCGACGCCTGAGCAATGAACTCCCGACCGCCTCATCGTCGCTGTTGCGCGCTGCGAGCCGCGCTCCGATCAGGTCGTCCGGCAGGCTGAGACTCACCGCTGGTCAGGAGTCGAATTGCTTAAGTTCTAGGATGAGCTAGCTAGTGTCTCAGGTCATTCTGTATGTTCCGCCAACCCATTCCACTAGCAAGTCTGTGTACTTTTCGGGGGCGTCTTGCCAGACGAAGTGGCCGGAATCAATGATTTCTACACGGCACCGAGCCAAGTTTCGGCCCAGAAAGGCGGCATTCGCCGGAGGTGCAATGGGATCATCGCGCCCTGAAATCACAAGTGTCGGCACGTTCACCTTTTCAATGGCTAAAGCAAGATTGGGTAGCTCCTTTGCATAGCTCTTGATGTACTGCGCGGCCGCCGCCCAGCGGCCACCAGCAGACGAAAGCCGATAGTCCTCGACAGCCTCCGCACGCACGGGCGTGCGCATAAACTGCGAGAGTGCTCCGAAAGCCGCGTCGCTCCCTTCGAGCCCGTCAAAGGCATCGCGTGGTGCGCCGATGATGTCGAGAACGGGGCCGCCCGCGTATTCGAGTGCGACTGCTGCGCTTCCTAGCACGAGGCTTTCGAAGAGTTGCGGAAAGGCTGCGGCTGCGAACAAGAGAGCCGAAGTGCCAACATCGGGACCGACACCATGGACCGGTCCAATGTTCAGCTTCTCGATAAACTGCGCGATAAACTGCCCCATACCCTTCGGCGACATCACGTCGGACCGGCCTTCCGACCGCCCAAAGCCTGGCAGGTCGACCGCTATCACGGGCGCCGCTTCAGTGAGTGCAGGCCACAGCGCGTGGAAGGCCAAAAGACTTTCAGGCCACGGTGTAGTCAGAAGAACAGGAATGCCATCTTGGCGACCCGCGCGCACGTAGCGTATCTTGAGGCCGTCGATCTCCACAAAACTCGGCTGTAGCTTGAATAGGTCGGACATTTTCGTGGCTTCGAAGCGAAAAACGGTATGGCCGACCTCTGCCGGCACCGCGGGAGACAAGCGTAGCTATGGCGGCAAATCGAAGTGCGACAATTTCCCAGTCAAATGCGCCCGATTCGTGCACTGACCTCGGCGAGTTCGCGCCGGCGCTCGCAGAGAGGGATCAGATCCGTCTTCACGTCTTCACGGATAGCTACGCCGGCTCTGCCTCGGGAGCAAAGCTTCTTGCATACTCCTTCGGGCTGACTCCAAGGCGTCTCGTGAATGCCTTTCGCAGAATGTCCACGCTGTTGTAGCCGCAACGGCGCGCGATCTCCTCCATCGACTGCCCCCCGAGCTCAATCGCACGACGAACCGCTTCAAGCCTGGCCTCCTCGACGTACTTTGCTGGCGTTGTATTCAGTTCGCGTTGGAACGTTCGAATCAGAGTTCTGATGCTCGTCGCAAGCCGATCAGCAAGCACTTCTACGGTCAAGTCCTCATGCAGGTGCTCGCTTATCCAGACGCATAGCCCCTCAACATTGGAGGGCAGGGTCTCCTGGGACTTCAAGGCGACGCTGAACTGAGCTTGACCGCCCGGGCGGCGCAGGAACAGAACCAAGTTCTTCGCGATATCGAGAGCTACATCATCGCCAATGTCTTCACGAACAAGGCCGAGCGCCAGGTCAATCCCTGAGGACACGCCGGCGGAGGTGTAGAGATTCCCGTCCTTGACCCAGATTGGATTGGGATCGACTTGAACTTGGGGATAGCGCGCTCCCAGGTCAGCCGCCATCCGCCAATGAGTGGTGGCTCTGCGCCCGTTCAGTAGTCCTGTTTCTGCGAGGGCATACGCGCCCACGCAGATCGAGCACACGCGTCGGATTGATGCGGCGCGCGTTCGGATCCACTCCACAGCCGCCTTGTCTGGCCACTGAATCGCAGCAGGCCCCGATGCGACGATCAACGTGTCTATCGGTCCGCCCGAGCGGCGCTCTTGTTCTAGTGTCTTGTGAGCCTGGAGCCCGATTCCTGTTTCGCTTGCCATGATTAGGTCTGACCCCGAGCAAACGAGCTCTAGCCTGTACGGAGGGACGTCGCGGTCGCTCAGCCGATTGGCATACGAGAACACTTCCGCAGGGCCGATCACGTCGAGCGCATCGACCGGCGGTAGGCCCAAGATCACGATCCGCCTTTGCGTCGTGTCGGCTTTTGAGCTAAGGGAATTTGTCTTCTTCGGCATGCGTACCTCAGTGTTGCGAGGGCGTCCGCATTTTGACACAAAACGACCAAAAACAGTCAAAAATGCCACCCTGACGGATCCTAGACTCAAGTCTGAGCAACGTAAACAAAGGAGTTCTCATGACCGTGCTTGCGACCATCGCCGGGATCAGCGCCCCCGATTCAGAGTTCACCCGTAAGGCGACTTCCCTTGCCGCTCGAGTCCACAGCCAAGCAATGCTCAACCATGTGCATCGCACTTGGTGGTTCGCCGACTTCCTTGGAAAGAAGCGCGGCTTGAAGTACGACCGCGAGGTGCTGTACCTCTCCACGGTGCTGCACGACCTCGGGTTCACAGATGAATTCGCGGCTGAAGGCCGCTTCGAGGTCGACGGCGCTGATGCCGCGGCTCGATTCCTGAAGGAGAGCGGCTACCCGGACCAGAAGGCCCAGACAGTCTGGGAAAGCATCGCGCTCCACGCCTCATTCGGCATCGCCGATCGCCTTTCGCCCGAGGTCTGCCTCTGCTGCCTTGGCGCGTACGTTGACGCTTTCGGCATGAACCTCGAAGAGATCACTCCGTCGCTCGTCGACGATACGCTCGCCCTGTACCCACGCGTCGGCTTCAAGAACGCGTTCCAGCAAGCGCTCGCTGAGGTTGCCCGCAAGAAGCCGCATTGGGCGACCGGCACGGGATTGGCCGACGTCGCCAAACGGCATGTCCACGGGTTTGCCTGTGGAAATGTCTGCGACATGATCGTCGAGGCTCCCTTCGAGAGTTGAGCGCTGCCCCTGCAGTACTGTCGCGCTGGCGTAACTGGGAGCGGAGCTGAGTCCCGCTCACCGTCTCGCGCGCCGCCAACGTCGGCAAGATCGCTGCGATGGGCTGCCTCAACGACCACGTCCTCAGCCTCAAACGCACGATGAGCGGCCGCATCCACGCCCAGCGGCACCGTCTGCTCGTCGAGCCGACGGCACTCCGTGGTTGAGCGTGAGCGTCTTGTTTCCCCTCAGCGCGAGGCTGGGAACTAGCGGCTTCAACACCGTGGACAGGTCGGAGGCCCGGCTGAAGCCGTGCCGATCACTGCCGACGAACTCGCCGCCCTGAAGGCCGCAGGGCTCAATCGAGATCCACCTCGAAGATAAAATCCCGTTTGGCCGCCGTTGCGAGCGACAGGTCACCGCCCCCGAGCTTCAAGCGGGAGCCCATGTTCGAGAACACCGAGAAAGAACGGCGCGAACACTTCGGAGCGGGATCGACAGCAGTCGGCAGGTCACTCGGCGAAACGCCGTGCCATCAGAGCAAAGCGCGTCCTGCCTGCTGCATCGATGACTGCATCCGGGTCGTCCACAAGAAGACTCAGTGGCATCCTCTGACCCAGCCACTCACATGGGCGAACGAACCACTCGGCAAAGCTCTGGTCATCCATGAACACGCCCAGCTCGATCGAACAGTCAGCAACAGCCTGATTCGGGTTCATGCGCGGGTGTTCGAACTGGAGCATCGGAAGCAAGAGCTGAGTACGCCAATTGAAACTCACCACCCTACGCCCAAGGACCCACTTGGAAAGTATCGATATCGGCTGTCGCCAGTGTGGCCGCATCAAGCTGATGAGTTCGTCCGTCGTGGCTAGGCCACCGTGCGCGCCGTAGGTCTCCATCAGTTCGATAAGCGCGACGTCATCGCGACGACGCAGCGGAATGGCGGCCGACGGCGTCACCGCGGAAGGTCGAAATGTGGAAGCCTGGGTTTGCATGGTCATTTTCCTGTTGGCCGCTCCTAGAGCGGCAGTGTGAGGACAGGATCCGCCTCACCGATCGAACGGCATAGTCAAGAAAGATGGGCTCCAACGTGCTCCAGTGGAGCAATGCCGCGTAGACGCCTAGGGCGTACCGTGGCCTGTCGCTTTAGAGGGATTCCGATTCGATGCTGGCGAGCTAGTCTCTGCTGAAGCTGCAGCTGCAGCTGCAACACGCAAGGAGAAATCATGCAGGTCGTGCGTACGGGACTCGAAGCTCCTGAACGCGTCGATTACGCTCGATGCCGAACTTGCGACGTGAGCAGGCGTAAAGCGATCGCGCCCATTGCTCCGGCCCGCTCTCCAGGAGCGACTACTGCGGAGCGGGTGTTCGCGACTGGGACGGCGAAGCGCTGCGCTGGGGTTCTCTCTGTAATTCGAGTGAGCGCCGCTATCCCCACGGCTGATGCAGCCCGCTTTCTAGCCGCGGTCTGATAGCGCTTCAAACGCGCCCTACCCGTGCCGACACAAGCATCTATTCGCCACATCCATCCAACGGCATTAAAAGGGAAATCGCCATGAAGGAAACTTGGTTCCACGCGGCACGCGTGCTGCTAACGTGCGCGTTACTGAGCCTTGGGGCAAGCGCATCTCACGCTGCGTCCGCGGCCACACTAGACTGCACTCTGCATTTCCAGTTGAAGGGCTGGTCCGCGATCTACAAGCGCGCGGACGGAAGCGGCACCGTCCAATGCACCGACGGAACGTCGCTGCCGGTGACCATAAAGATGCGAGGCGCAGGCGCGACCGTCGGTAAGTCCCAGATAGACAATGGCACAGGGAAGTTCACTGACGTGCGCACCATCAACGACGTCCTCGGCTCCTACGTCCAGAGCGAGGTGCATGCAGGCCTGCTGAAGTCGGCCTCCGCGCAAGTACTGACCAAGGGCACTGTGTCTCTCGCGCTCGCCGGTGCGGGCGAGGGGATCGATCTCGGTGTCGAGGTCGGTGAGTTCACCATCGAGGCAGTCAAGTAGGTGCCTGTCAGCGACGGCCCGAGCGCGGTGGGAGTAGGGCGAGTTCGCCCTGTTATCGGCGATCTAGGAGGACGCGACGGCTCCGGCGGAGCGCAATCGCGAGAAACTCATGTCGACGATGGACGTCTTGAATCATCGATGGGGGGCGATTCCGTGCGCCTTGGGAGCACGGCGGCCATTGGAACTGGAGCAGGGATTCCGGCTTGGGCGACGAAGCAGGAGCGGCGGTCGTCGCGCTGCACCACGCGTTTGGAAGAAGCACCAGTGGCGCGCAGGTAGCTCGCCGATGCTTCCAAGAATGTGTCCATCGGATGCGAGATGGTGACCGAGGAAATCTGCACGATGCAAGTCAAGAAGAACATCGCCGGTGAGGTCAGCGATCGATTTCGACTGCCAGCGCCAACTGGGATATCCCATGTGGGCAAGTCCCCGCCCCTCGCCTTCAGCCATCTTCGCTGCGACCGGCCCGACCACGGCAAATCCAAGCACGTCAAGCCGGAGGACGGCTACGTCATCCATATCGCCTTGCAGGAGGTGACCGACGCCCAGCTCTGGCTGAACGGTCGGGACTGCGCCATCCCGCCCCTCCGCAAGGGTAATGTGCTGATGGGACATCTGGAATCTGACCCAGTCATCGCCTTTCACTCGGCATTCGACTTTGTCCGGTTCTACATCGCCAAGGCGACGCTCGACGAACTGGCGGAGGGCTCGGGCCAGCCCCGGCCGATCGGACTCCAGCGGCCGGATCACGGCGCCAGCGACCCGGTCCTTTACCACCTCGCGGCCTCGGCCGCCTCGCTCCTGGCGCGCGGGCCAGACATCGATCAGCTACTCCTCGATCACCTCGCTCTGGCCGCGCACGCCCACGTCGTCGAGGCGTACAGCGGTTTGCCCTTGGACGAGCGGTCAGGTCTGAGCAGGCTTATCGCTTGGCAGGAGCGTCGAGCCAAAGAGTTCATTGACGCCAACCTGGGTCGAAACCTGACTTTGCTGGAGATCGCGGAGCAATGTGCCCTGTCCCCAGGCCACTTTTCGCGTGCGTTCCGTCATTCGACTGGCCGACCGCCGCATCGCTGGCTGCTGGAACGGCGCGTCGAGGCCGCCAAGGCCATGTTGGCCAGCGAGGACACGCCGCTGGCCACGGTCGCTTCGGCCTGCGGGTTTTCCGACCCGAGCCATTTCTCCCGGGTCTTTTCCCGGATCGCCGGCGACACGCCCGGCAAGTGGCGAAGAATCACGCGCTGCTAGGAGGAGGGACCCGGGCCGCCCACTGTCCGAAGGACTGCTCGTTCCACTCTCTCTGCGTCGCTTGGAACACGGCCCCCACATGGAGGCTGTTGCCCAGGTTTTGCCCGAATAGCTGAGCCTGTCGAGCAAATCCCGGTGCAGCAGATTCAGTTCAGTCAACAGGCGCGAGTTCTACGTCGGTTTTGACGCACCAAAGCTGCGTGGCCCGCCATCGGCCCGGGGGCACACCCGCAACGCTGGAGAAAACCCGGATGAAGTGGCTCTGATCGAAGAAACAGCAGGCAAGCGCAATTTCAGCCAGCGGAGTGTCCCCCTCCAGCAACATCTCCTTCGCGACCTCGACCCGCCGACGCATGAGCCAACGGTGCGGGGCCAAGCCCGTGCTTCGCCGGAAGGCGCGAGAGAAGTGGCTGACCGATAGGCCGCAGGCTTCGGCCAGGCTCTGGAGGCGGACCTCCTGGCCCAGGTCGCGTTCCAACGTGTTGCGCGCCAGGCGAAGCTGCCACGGCGACAAGCCACCACTCGTCGGTAACTTGGGCGCCCGCATGCCTCCGTAGCGCTGGGCGAGGTGGGAAGTTACGGCCATAGCGATCTTCTCCACCACAATCAAGTTCTGCGCCGAGGCCCGCTCGATCGCGTGGCTGAGACAGGCGCCCAGGTGGCTCAGGACTACGTCGCCGGCTGCAATTCCATGATGCAGCTCGAGGCGGACGATCCGCGCGGCTCCGCATTGATCGGCCAGGCGATCGAAAGACATTCTCGGTAAGAAAACCCGGACCACGTTGTCGCCGTCCGGCGGGTATTCGTTGGTGTCTAAAGCCAGCGCCACAATGGCGACCGCCGACAGCGGAAACGGGACGACAGCCACAGAGCGGCCGTCGATCCGTAGTTCACGTGCCCCACCGTGGCCCCCCTGCAGATCGAAAACCAGAGCGCGAGGGGGCGGCGTGAGACTTTCCGTCCGCTCTAGGGCACGACCTATCGCCAAGGCTGGCGCATCGATCTGGAAGAAGTCTAGGTTTCGCATCGAAGCAGCGTTTGACTAGGTCCGTCGCTGACCGTGAGCGGCGCCGCTCTGATGAGAACAGCACTAAAAGGCGACTCTCCCTAGAGCCTAGCAGGGTGCGTTTGTTTAGTGCAGTTAAAGCATGTAAAGGCAACGTTCGTCGCGCCAGGCTGATTGCTTCGAACAATCGAAACTCGGATTTTGCAATCCGAAGCCGAGTGTTCGCGTCTCAATAGGAGGGGCACTCGACCTCACTGCAGCAGATCTCTGAGTGGGACCGGCAGTTCGAGGCGCGAAAGAACCACGCAACGGCCAAGGTCGCCAGCATGGTGGGGACCACGAGCACCAGCATGATCGGGGATTGCGTTGAGGAGGATGTCTTCTCGGCCTCGCCGACATGCCCCTGCGGATTGAGGATGGGCGTCCCGCACCCGACGAACTCGACCGGCAGGCTCAGCACCACCAACTGTGCGAGGCGAGGTGAACGCGAACGGAGCCGGTGGCGAACGGACCGCACCTTTGGTGGTACCTATGGACTGACGACGCGCGCAACCAGTGCGTCGAGTTTCGCATCCAGCTTTTCGGCCGCAGCCCGCAGGGGAGGGTTCTCAACGACCACCATCAATGACGACGGCCGCACGTACGTGAGGGTCGCGCCGTGCCCGTCCCCGTTGTCGGTGATCAGCAGTTCGACCGGCGCAAACAGGCCGGCGGTGATGTCGTGCCGAATCATGGTGATCGCAAGCAAGGGATTTCCGAGAATCCATCGGAGCACCCTGCGATGAATCCCGAACTTCGAGAGCCAGCCGCCATGATCTAGCTCGGCGAACAGCATGAAGTCACTCTCGCCGACGAACCGTTCCTGGACGGTATTTACAAACTCAGCCTCGGTGATCGGCTGCTGGGCCAAGCGCACCAGTTCGGGCAAGGACGACTGGCCCATGGCCTTGCGTAGCCGATCGATGACGTCGTCAAAGGGAAGGGGGCTCAAGACGGTTAGCCGAATCCCGGTGAATGGCGTGGTGATCGTCTCGCTGGTCATGATGCCGCCTCCAAACCGTTGCTCGCAGATTGGCATTGCAGACCGAGGTTGCGGCCGCGGCTTGCACATCCTCGCCACAATTGACTAAAACGGCGTCGGATTCGTCGTCAGGCCGGCATTCATAGATTTGTATCTCCCACTACGCCAGTCCCCACCCGGGGCAGGTCAAGCCGATCAGGCGCTGCAGTAGCTGCGGCACGGTCAAGGCTCACGAAGACAAGCCTTTGAGCCAACGCATGTGTGCCTGCGCGGCCTGCGACTTCGCGCTAGAGCGAGACTGCAACGCGTGCCGGAACATGGTGCGCTGGTCCATCGAAGGTCAGTGGTGGGACCGAAATGTTGAAAGCGGGCCCGGGACGGCCCCTGAAACTCCATCTGAAAAGGCGGCTTCGCTCGCTCCGGTGGAGTAGTTCACGAAGCTCCGGTTCAGCCATCGATGCGGGCCGCGATCGGTTTGTCCAATCAAAGCCTGAACGTGCAATCCGAGGCAGTGTCTTCGCGTCTCAAATCAATCGAACTGTCAGCGTTTGAGTTGCTGTTCAAACAGCTTGGGGTCGATGTTTTCTTACAGAGACGCCGAAGGCCGGCGAGGAGACGCTGCGGTTCAGTGCCATGAGCGATATCGCCGCGATGGTCGAGACCGTTCCGCTCGAGCGCGCGTCGGAAGCCCATGCAAGGATGATTGCGGCTGGCACGATTTCGGATGGTTCTGACCATGAGCTAGTCACCGCACATCGATATTCGGCGTGCTGACACGGAGGCCACATGAACAGAGATTTGAAGGCGATCACTAAGAAATTCTTTGCCGCTTATGACGCGCATGACGTGGACACCATGCTCACTCTTTGCGCTGAGGGGTCTCAGGGACGATATGTCCCCTACGGCAAGAATAGTGTCGTGCCAATCCGTGGCGGTCTTGAACAAGTTTGGCGTGGCTTTCCGCTGGCCGTCCCCGACTTTGGGGCCGAGATTGTCGAGATGATCCAAGCCGAAGACAACACCATCGTAGTGCAGGCGTTGGTTGGTGGAACGATGCCTGCGGATGTCCCCGGCCTCGTGAAAAAGGGTGAGGTCGGACGGATTGCCCACGCTTACATCGTGCGCTTCAACACGGACGGCAAGATCTCCCGCGTGGATTGCTATTGGGACAACACCGCTATCAACGCTATCAAGGCGAGCGCCCTCTAGACGCATTCAATCGAAGACCGATAAGGACGTCGAGCGCGATGGACCGTGGCGTCTGAGCTTTGAGAATGTCTTTCACGTGCAGAGCAAGACTGCCATGAATCGATTTCAGAAATGCTTCGACGCACAAAAAGCGCTCTTCGCCTCTGGAATCACCCGCACTTACGAGTGTCGCGTCGAACAGCTCGACCGCATGGCGCGCATGATCGGAGAGAGAGAAAATCGCTTCCAGGAGGCGACACTCCAGGCTGGGCTAAAGCTCGCCGACTCAGTTCCTCACGGACTGGATCAGCAAGAAGGCAGATAGGCAACCGAAGGCGGCATAGGAGCGGCCGGTTAGAAGCCGAAAAGCTATGGGCACCTCAGGAAGCCCAATCCGTTGGGGTCGCAGCAACCAGATCTTTGATGCGAACGCAGCCACATTGGCTGCGGGCCGAATCTCGGAAGCGCGGAAGGCCAAGGTTCAGGTTGAAGCCCGCGTTCCAAAGGTTCGAGGCAAGGTGGAGAAGCTCGACATGCAGTCGCGCTGGACTGACGGGCTCCCTTCGATGCATACTCTTTCACACCGGAGACTGACAGTATCCAGGAACCCGACAACTCGGAGTGTTGGCTCATGTCCAACGTGCATCACCCCACGCGGGCGGCGAAAACTGTGCGTCGCGTGGTGTTCGTCGTGGTATCTCCGTTGGTCGAACTGGATTTGCTTGGCCCGCTGAATGTTTTCCAACATGCCGCCAAGTTACAGGCTGACAGTGTTGGTCTCTTGGGCGGCCCTCTCTATGAGATTGTCATAGCCGGCAATACATCGGATCTCGTGCTTGAGGGCCACTGTGGCATGCGCATGATGGCTCATCAACACTTTTCTCAAGTGCGCGAGCCGATCGACACGTTGCTCATCGTGGCCGGGCCGGTATGTGTTGATACTCCGGTTGAGGCAGATCTTTGTGCGTGGGTAAGGTCGAAGAGCGCGATCACCCGCCGAATGGGCTCGATATGCGTCGGCGCGTTTGTTCTGGCGGCGACAGGTCTTCTCGACGGCCATCGTGCCGCTACTCACTGGGGATACTCAGAAGAGCTTGCTAGGCGCTATCCGAATGTGCGCGTAGATCCCGACCCCATCTGGATAAGAGATGGGAACATCTTTACGTCAGCCGGGGTGACGGCTGGAATTGATCTTGCTCTTGCGTTGGTCGAGGAGGACCTTGGTAGCCGGACCGCGCTGGAGATCGCGCGGCAGTTGGTTGTCTATCTAAAGAGGCCTGGTGGCCAACGGCAGTTCAGCGTGCCGCTGACGGCGCAAATGCCCAGTCGGACTTCGTTCTCAGACCTTGCAGCCTGGATCCCCGGGAACTTGGAGCGAACCTTGTCTGTCGAGATCCTGGCCGATCGGATGGCCATGAGTCCTCGAAATTTCGCTCGAGTCTTCAGATCGCAAATCGGTTTGACCCCGGCCGACTATGTGCGGCGCGTCCGCGTCGAGGCTGCGAGGGCGCTGCTTGAACATCCGGGCAAGAGTGTTGAAGTGATCGCACAACATTGCGGGTTCGGAAGCGACGAGAGCATGCGTCGCGCATTTCTTGACGAGCTCGGTGTGAGTCCCGCGCAGTATCGCGCAACGTTTTCTGTGCATGCAACTGATGCCGCGTGACGCAACTGCGGGTCTGGGCGAAATCGCTGATGCTTCGTCCGGGAATAGGAGCAGCGAGCTTTGCCCCCAACGCGGTTGCCTTCACCCTTCATCTTGAACGGGCGGTGAGCGAGACGCCGACCAGGCGCCCGGCCGCAGTCATTCAGGCGCTGCGATCCTTTGGCGCTAAACAAGACGGCCGCGCATTCCCCGCCTAGGCGAAAGTCAGGCGGCGGGTCAAGCGGCCCGGGCTTTACTACGCAGATGGCCCAAGAAATGACGGAGAGTCAGCATTCATGCGGGTTTGCCGACGGTTCGAGGGGTCGCTCAAGCGAATTTTGAACCTGGCTTCTGCCGGACGGCTGGGAGGTCGTTTCGCGTATTTCGCTTTTTTCGACAGATTCGGCCCGCTACACTGAAGCTATGAGCCTGGCCAAGAAGTCTCTCGCGACTACCCGCGCTGCCGCCCTCAAGGCCGGCAGCCGCTCAACCGGCTGGCAAAGTCCGCCGCGACGCCGTACCGGCATCCGCGAAGAGTCGAGGCAGAGAGGGCAACCGACCTGCTTCGACGCTGCCCGCCGACGTTGAACTGGTTCTTGTTGGGGCTTTGGACCCATTGGTTGCTGCCGTACGCCGACACGTGACCTTGGCACCCGCGGCCGCACTTGAGCTGCGCGCGGACCTCGCGCACACCCTGGAGGACCTGTTTCGCCGCAAACAGGGAAGCGTTGTTCCTGAGGGCGACCAGGTTTTGAGCACGCAAGAGGCCGCCGACTGGGTGGGTGTCTCCCGCCCATACATGGCTGCCCGCATTGATGCTGGGGACGTACCGCTTTTCCAGCGGGTCGGAAACCAGCGACGCGTCTTGGCGTCCAGTGTTCGCGCTTGGCACGAGGAGTCCCAGAAGGCACGGCGAAAGGCGATGGCTGACCTGGTCAACAGCGACCGAGACGAATACAGCAAGGCGGACTGACCACTTGTCGCAAGCCGTCGTAGCTGATGCCGGGCAGTAAGTCCTGCCCAACGCTCACGGAGAGCATGTCAGACGTTGCTCGCGGTCATGCCGCGAACGGCGCAGCGCTCGAAGAAGTGAGAAACCACAACCTACGCGCTTAGGCGCGAGGTGGTTGGTAGTTCACTAGTCGGCGAGCGACGAAGTCTCCGGTATCAGCCGTGCGCTACAAGCGCAGAGTCAGTTGTAGATCGGTAGAACGTCGCCGGAACGGGATGCTGGGTTAGGTGCGGCGCCGAGGACAACCGCAGGGGGGAGTCCACCAAACCTCGCTGCGTCGCGATGTTCGCCGCCTCTGTACGGCTGCCGGCGTCCAGCTTGCTCATGATTGCCCTGACATGAGTCTTGACTGTTCCAACCGTGATATCGAGCCGACTGGCTATAGACTTGTTGCATTGGCCAGACGCGATCCAGGTCAGCACTTCGGCTTCGCGAACGGTCAGCACTTCGCGCGTTAGGCTGTCTGCCATGCGCTGAGCCACGGCCAGGCAAAGATAGCGCGAGCGGTGACCCAGGCTACGTACGCCGGTGACTAGCTCGTCGACCGAGCAACCAAGCAACAGATAGCCGTGCACGCCGGCCTCCAGCGCCACCCGGACGTCGTGCTCGCGATCGAACACGGTCATGACCAGAACCCGGGGCATCGCATGGGCGTGGACAGAGTCGGCTGCCAGAGCCAAACCATCGCCATAGTCGGTGATGACGACGTCGGCTTGCGCTCCGCGCCATGACATCGTATCGGCCCCCTGCATCAATACATCGAAGTCCGGCTGTTGTCGCAATGCGGCAGCCAAGCCGAGGGCCAGAACTGGATCGGTATGGTTGACGAGAACGCGCAGTTTTCGCGAATCAACGTAGTTCATGGATATTTCCTCGTTTTGAACAGACTATTGAATCAAGACGCCGTGACACGTTGACCGGCGGCTACGCGGTCAACGACGCTCAAGGGCATCAACTCCGAGAGTGCCGATTTCGCTTGTTCAAGAAGCTCTTCGTCGCACCACTCAGGTCGACCCGTCTGGTAAGGTGGCTCCGGCGCGTACTCGAACAGCAACTCAGCGAGTCGTCCCATGCCCTCGCCAGCGAGCTCGCCCACGAGACGCAATCCGAAGTCGATTCCGGCGGTCATGCCGCCGCCGGTCGCGCGATTGCGATCGATGACGACCCGGTCCGGCGTCGGGATGGCGCCAAGGGCAGCCAGTTTGTCGCGCGCGTACCAGTAGCAACCGGCTCGATAGCCATTCAGCAAGCCAGCGGCTGCGAGCAGAAGAGACCCGTTGCATACGCTGGTGATCCATTTGGCCTTGCTGCCGATTCGAGCTAAGAATTCAAGCGTTTGCTTGTCCTCGAGCAACGCAAATAAAGCCTTCGTGTTGCCAGGAACGAAAAGAATATCGGGTTCTGGCAAGCAGCTATCAAAGGTGTTTGTGGCCGTTACGGTAATACCCGCATCGGACGGAACGGGCCCTGCTTGTTTCCACACCAATTGCTGTGCGTAACCTGGAATGAGCGACAGCGCCTGCATTGGTCCGACGAGATCTATCAGTGTCAGACCGGGAAAGACAAGAGAAACGACATTCAAGTTCATGACTTGACTCCGACGGTGTGAATTAGGAAGTTCAGCGCCTGAAGCGCAAGCATCGCTGCGCCTGTCCCGTTCAGCTGTTCAAAGAATGCGTACCAACCGGACAGGTTGACTCTGTCAAGGAAGGCATGGACAGCTTCGGAGCTGTCCATCTGCCAGATGGCCCAGAAGTCGAATTTGACAGGATTCTTTGCAGAGTGGTCGACGTGACCCCAGCCCAAGCTGCGGATTCCAAGCGATGCGAGGGACTCCATTGATTTCGTCCGGCCGACGATGAAATCCTGTAGCTCTTTCAAGGGCTTCGCAAGCCACAGTGGCTTGCACTTCCATTGTTCGACGAGCATGTGCTTGTTCGACATCGCGAGATCCTCCGATGAGGGCGCGATCGCGACCTCCGTCACCATTCGGTGGAATGGGTGCCAGGGCATCCGGCTAGCTCCACCGCTGGCTCAAGCGTAGATCCATACCGACCGGATTGAGAGACAACGAGCCCACAAAAAGAGCCATTCGGAACTGCGTCCAAGGTACCGGATGGCTCGGTGATCGGCACCGCCGTCAGCCTTCAACCGTCCATCATTGAAGCCGTGTCCGAGCGCTAACTGCCCAGGAAATGGCTCGCTTCTTCGGTCCGAAGCCGTTGACAAAGACGTTCTCATAGGTGCCGGCTGAAGTGCGGCTCGGCTTGGCGTCGCCGCTCGCGATGCCACGGCGGTCGAACCGCCGTGAAACGTGAGCAGCAAACACTATTCAGAGACCTTGGCAGTCTTCCGGCGAGTCGGGGCCAGTGCTTGGCCAGCCGCTTTCTTGGGCGTCGAAGCGCTGTGGCAACGGTTAAGGCGCTCGCGCGCCGCGTCGAGGAGTTCACCGCTAAGCGGTGTCCCCTCCGTCGCCCGGGCCAACATCAATGCGCCGACCATCGTTGCATAGTCAGAAAGCGCAGCCTGGCGGTCTCCAGCACCGTCGCCTGTCTCTTCAGTGGAGGCCAGAATATCGACGAGTTCGCCGAAGCCCTGGGCGTACGCCGACCGAACCGGGGAGCCCTTCGCTTCCCGAGCCACGTCAGCCGCAAGCGAGACCGTCGGGCAGCAGCGGCCAACCTTACGCACGTTTCGGGAGTCGAGATACGCATTCACCAAAGTCTCCCGCCTGGCAGAGCCCTGCTTATCCGCGATGCGCCTGCGCCAACGTGCAGTCGACTCCTCGAACGCATGCTTCGCTGCGACACCAGCAAGGGCTTCTTTCGACTCGAAGTGTCCGTAGAACGCTCCGTGCGTGAGGCCAGCCGCACCCATCAGGTCAGCGATACTCACGGCCTTGATGCCCCGCTCCTTGAAGAGCCGCGCAGAGACAGCAGTGATGACCTTGCGGTGTTCTTCTGCTTGAGCTCGGGAGACGCGAGGCATGGATCTATCCATTCAAAGACGATGAATATAGAGTTTAGTCGTCATGTTAAATGGATGTCAGGTGTCATCCATACGTTTGCGCGGGCGCGGGGAATTGGTTGGCTCACTGCCGAGCCGGAAGCGGCTGCCGCCGGCTCAAGTCGGAAAAGTGCCCGGCGCCAGAATGTCGCGATTGACGCCTTGATGTCCCGACGTCCTCAGGGGGCCACCCTGAAGCCCAACTCGTTGCGGACAGTCTGCCGTCGGCAGCCACACGCGCGTCCTCTGCATCAAGCACCCCCTTGAGGATGAGCTTGCCACGCCAGCGCTTCTTGACCCGTTCGACATTGTCCTAACTGAGCGCCGGGTCGAACTGTGTGGCAGTCCACGCGGATAGCTGGCTGACGTCTCCGATCCCCGGGGCGTGTCCGACGATGTTGCCGAAGCTGCGGCGTTTCGTGCCCGGCATGCCCATGCACCATCGAGGCTCGGTGACGAGATTGAGAAGGTTGGCGAGCGTCGGCTTCGCAGACGCATACAGTCCATTGTGGATGTCCCTGCGTCGCTGCCCGAGGATTTGTAGGTCAAGCGTCAGAACCAACGCGTTGCACTTGGCAACGCAACGCTCGATGAGCGCCGCGAACAATGTCGTCGCGCCATGCCTCACATAGTCGTGCGTGCGTCGCGCGGGCACGCCCCGCGCCAGCGAAAACATCTGCTGAGTTCGAACGAGGGCTTGGATCGGGCTCTTCTCGTCGACGTTCAGACTTGCGCCCGGCCGCCATCGACGAAAAGTTCGATCCCGGTCACGAAGCTCGAGTCGTCGCTGGCGAGGAACAGCGCCGCTTTCGCGATCTCCTCGACGGTGCCGATGCGTCCCATCGGGATGGACGAGACCATGCGCGCGAGTGTCTCGGCGGGCTGACCGGAGGTGGCTGGTGTCTCGGTCGGCCCGGGGCTCAACACGTTCGAGCGGATGCCCCGATCCTTGAGTTCCATCGTCCACCCGCGCACGAGGCTGCGCACGGCAGCTTTGGTGGCGCCGTACACGCCGAAGGCCGGCGTGCCCTTCACGCTCGCGACGGAGCCGGTGAGGATGATGGATGCGCCGTCGTTGAGCAGGGGCAGTGCCTTCTGAACAGTGAAAAGCACGCCTTTCACATTGACGTCGAACAGCCTGTCGAAGTGTCGCTCGGTGATGTCAGCGAGGGACGAGAATTCGGCGATTCCCGCGTTCGCGAACACAACGTCGAGCCGGCCGTGCGCCTTCACGGCGGCGTAGAGGCGATCGATGTCGGCCGGGTTGGCGACGTCGCCTTGCACGCCTGTCACGTTCCTGCCGATGGCCGCGACGGCCGCGTCGAGTTCCTTCGCGCGGCGCCCAATGATGAAGACACGCGCGCCTTCCTCGACGAATAGTTTCGCGGCAGCGAAGCCGATACCGCTTGATCCGCCGGTGACCACGGCCACCTTTCCTTGCAGCTTGCCCATGTCATCGTTCCTTTCGAAAGGCGAGTGCCCGGCCCGGCGCCACGTCACCGGGTAGCGGGATCAACCGCTCGCACTTCGGAGACCTGCAGCAGCAGCGACGTCGTGCCTGATAGCCAGGGTCCGCTCGGAGTGCGCTGCTCGACGCGGCGCAACGCAACGTCGGGATGAGCACGCCTCAAGCGAACAGTGACTCGTGGCAAACCCAATCATCGATCGTGTCCCGGAAGCGCTGCAGGAAGACAAGCGGCTTGCCCCGTCGAAGACCAAAGCGCCGGCAAGCGCGGATCATCCACCGGCTTACAGCTGAGATTTCGGTGTGGTGCTTTCCTCGTAAGCAAAAGCATTCATGGCCGAATCCTACGAGGAGAAATTATGGCGATTTGCTGTATTGACAGCATTCTCCTTTGGCTGCATGACTACATATCTCGAAATGGGTAGATGAGTCAACTACCGACGCGCGATTGAGTTCAACCCATCTTCTGTGTCCGACACCCAACCCCTGCGATGAGCGTCTAACCAACAATCGCGCTAAGTTTCTTGGAGCCGTCCAATTCCTCGACCGAATAGACGTCTGCCTCCCTGGTGTCCCTTGCGTTCATGGAGGTAGCCTGTGTGCAGCAGATGAGAACCTCGTCCACTTCGAAGCCGCAGACGGCGACCGAGTCACCAGCGAGCGCGATGACAGGTACCCAACCCCATTCGCAGGCGGAGTCTATGGCGTCATCGAGGGCGACTTCATTGACCCAGACTTCGATTGGATGTGATTCGTTTGGTAGGAACACTGTCCAGCCCTGATAGGTCGCGCTGCATCGCAGCGACGTGTCCGGATGGTTGAAGACCTGCGGCGCTTGCTCTGCGAAAGAAGCAAGGGATGGTTCGAACTCACGGGGAAGATGGAAAACGAGCGTTCTCTTCGACGCCAAAATCGAGTCGATGCTGCTGCGGTTCCAGTGAGGTGTCAAAACGGACAGCACGCATTCCGTGTTGACGACATGGCCGAGGCAGGGCGGGATAGCGCCCTCCGTTCGCTCGATGTGAGCGATGAGCTCTGCTCGCAGGTTGTCGATTTCCAGCGCTCGTACCTTTAAGGTGAGGCGGTCATAAAGGTCTGCGGTCGGGGGCTTGGCAGGCAGGCGGGGGATATCTTGCTGGGGCGAGAGGTCGTTCATGAGCTGCGGCACGTTGCCTTTGAGGTCGTAGCTCAGTAGAAGGGCTCGGCTTAAATTTTCGCTGGAGCAATCATCCGTGCCGCGTTTCGCGGCCCCGGACTTGGATGCCTTGCCCGCGGGTCGCGTAGACTTGCCGTTGTCACGAGAACCTGTCCGGAAGCGACATGAGACTTGCAGAGCTATTTGGAAAGCCTGAGTGGGTGCCGCCCCTTAACGCTGTGATTGTCACTTCTGATGGCGTCACGCTTGAGCAAATTGCGGAAGGCAAAACCATCTCTGGGCGGTTTGATCACAACATTCGGCTCGACCAGCCGACACACCTCCACGGCGATGGAAAGCAGCACGCGCATGTCTTTGGTCGCAGAGGCGACGAACTCGGCGTGGTCAACTTCGACGGATCGCCTAGCCATGGCAGTAAGTTCAGACTGCACCAGGCGGATGCTGCCGCGCTTCGCGCCAGAGGCTTCTCTGTTCGAAGCGACAACATCGTGGAATGGTTGCGACTGGAGCGAAGCGCCACGCCGCAGATCATTTTTGGCTAGGCGAGTCTTAGGACGGCTACGCTACTCAGGGACCGAAAGCGAAGAGGGCTTTCGTGCCCAGCTGGGCGTGGACGGTTGGTGTCCCCGTTGAGCTTTGGGTTGTGACGCGGCTTACTAGACGCTGTATCGAGCGCGTTCGAAGATATACCAGGTGAAATCGATGTTCTCCTGTGTGAGTTCCTTGTCGCGCAACCACCTGACCTCAGAACCAATATAACGTGCCCACCGCACCCCATTTCTGAAGGCTACGCGGTCGCCGGCCTTGACTGCAAGCTCGATGTATTGATTGACGAGCGTGTATTGCTTGGCACCCGCGCAGTACTTTGCTGCCTGGTAGGCTTCTGAGATCCATGTCCACGCTTGAGCGTAGTCCTCGCGGCGGTAGCTGATGCGAAAGCGCAGCCAAGGACAGATCCAGGCAAGAGCTCGCTCGATGTTCGAGCCCCGGAGGGTGCCTTCGTAGACATCGACCTGGGCGTCTGTCAAGTCGGGCTGCTTCCCTAGCCTCAGACCTTCGAAAAGCAGCGGACCGAATCCCTTAGGCACTGCGGGTTCGGACTTGTCAGGAAGGCCTGCCGTCACCGGAAGTTCACCAAATCGCTTGATGAGCTCGTCGGTGCGCTCTGGCGAGAGCGTTCCAGCCTGCAGATCTTTGTCGACCTCCATGCGAGCGTAGTGAGTGCGTTCGGCGATGCCTTCTGCCCAGGAGGCAAGAACGTCTGAACGCAGGCCAATATCTAGCGGGGATACGCGGTACTTCATTGCGAGCTTGGCGATTTCGCTCTCGAGCGGCTCCGTCTCTGCTAGAGCCATGCCCAGTTGATGCTGGAAGGCTTCGCTGACCTCTGCCAAGAAGTCCTCTCCAAAGTTGTCGGCGATGGCTTGACCGACGGAGGTAGCCAAGCGGCCAAGGAAGAGGGCAGCCTGAGCGCACTCAGCCTGGAGCGGCTTTTCGAATCCCGGTATCCGCTGAGATGTCTCCGTCTTCAGTGCGCGGCCAAATGTCCATCGCAAGACTGCAGCAGACGGCAGGCTACGGCCTTGCCGCCAGCTCTGTGCGTTCTCGAGATCGCGCTGCCGGTCGTCGTCGCTTTCTGCCGCGTCCCGGCCTGGGTAGTGGCATTGGGTCTGCGACAGAACCGCCCTCCCGTACAGCCAGGCCATGGCTTTCTGAAGTGGCCAACGTTGCTTGGTAGTCGCGTCACTTGGCAGGTACCAGCCTTCAGCCTCCGGGAAGTAGGGCGCGAACGCCCGTAGTCCGAAGCGCGTGATGCTGCGTGCGATCGCCCCAGCGGCCGTCGGCACCCACCGGTGTCGCAACAGCCAGCGGACGGTGTCGCGTTTGCTGAGGTAGGTACCTTCACCGCGGAAGACCTCTTGGTAGACGCTAAGCATGTCGCAGACGACGTCGTGGGCGGCTAACGCAATCGGTGGCAACTCGGCGTAGTCGGCGACGAGGGTGAGGAACTGGTCAACAAGCTCGTTGAACTTTTCCTCCAGCTCGCCTTCCTCCGTGGCGAGGCGCCCCAGCGCGCGCTGGAGCGACTTCCTCTTCGCGTCGTCGGGGCTGGCAGGATCACGCTTGGCCGGCAAAACGCCGGCCACGTTGAAGAGGAAGCGCAAGACCTCTCCCTGGGTCGGATACCCGACGTCGCCGTCAGCAGTCATTTGCCGGTTCGAGCCTGCGGCGTTCGGTGCTGCTGCTGCTGTGCCACGCGGTGTTGCTGGATCTGTCCACCGCGGTTGCCGTGGACATGGGCGTTTGTAATGTTGTTCCCCGAAGTTCCGCGGTTGTCGTTCAAGGTGTCGGCGTGATGGTCAAGTTGCTGTTGCGTGGGCTGATGCTTGGTCTTGGGCATGGAGGACTCGCCGGTCGTTGGTTGAGGAGGCTCCATGTTGCCGACCAACCGCCTCAGGCTCTACCTGCATTTTGGCGACGAGATTTTTGCGATCTTGTTCGGGGTGCCCAGGCGAACTGCTGGATGGAGAGCTGGTTCATCCAAAAGTGCGGGCGTGCCTCGATGTTCACAAAATCTAGCGCCAGCTTTGGCTGTCGCGCAGATTGGTGGCAAAGTCGAGATCTTGACGGCGTTGCATCAGGAACAGTATGAATCAGGTAGTTGTCGTTTCCCGTGACTTGATCGATATCTCAGGGCTCACTGAAATCAGCGATGAAGGTATCAAGAAGCATTTTAAGAACATCGAGTCATGGCAACCGCTTTTCGAGCTTGTTTGGAATGGCTTTGATGCAAAGGCGACGAACGTGTCTGTTCAAATTTCAGACACTACGATGGGCGGCACCGATGCTGTTAGTATTTTAGATGATGGCGATGGCATTGATTCCAATACGTTGAAAGACACGTTTGGGAGATTCAACGAGTCTGCCAAACGTGAGGACGCTGCTCAACACGGCGCACATGGCCGAGGCCGTCTTGCATTCCATAAAATTTGCCGCTTTGCAACCTGGCATACACGATCGTTAGCCGGGGATGCGCGTATCGAGGTCGATGCCACGTCTATCAAGAAATATAGCGCCAAGCAAATTCCAGCCGAAACGCAGTGCGCCGCTCTTCAGACGGCTGCGCAAGGAACTTTGACGGAGCTTGGCCAGTTTTCTGCTAACCTGCCGGCGATTGCAGAATTGCGCGATAAATTTTCGATTGAATATGGTTGGTTTCTTGCGCTTCATCCGAATAAATCGTTAACGGTCAACGGTTCTATTATTTCCGTTCCCCGTCACGAGATTACGACGAAGAATTTCAAGGCAGGCAGCTATGAATTTAACGTGCAGGTTATCAGATGGGAAGATCGTCCCAGTTCAGAGAAGTCTTTTACTTATTTGATTGACGATGTCGGAAACCTGGTCTACAAACGTCTAAGCACGCTAAACAATAAGGCAGGTTTTTTCACGAGCGTTTGTGTGAGTTCACCTTGGGCGCGTAACTTCCAACCTGAGTACGATCTTTTAAACCCTGACGCACCTACCCTCAATTCAGTGGAGTGGAAAGTACTTCAGAGGCGTCTGGACGAACTGACCGACGGTGTCTATGAGGACTTTCTTCGCCGCCAAGCCGAAACGGTCATTGCTGACTACGTTGAAGACGGATATTTTCCGACCTATGCCGATCTTCCTCCTGAGGAGCGTGACTGGCGCTTGGCGAACTCGAAGGAATTGATCAAGCAGGTTTATATTGCTGACCCCACAGTATTCAACGCGGCAAGCAAGAAGCAACGGAAAATTATTGTTCGACTCTTGGATCGGCTAGCTGTATCCAACGAGAACGACTCGCTTTTCGAAGTGCTGAACAGCGTACTTGAGCTGGACGAACGTGCGATAAAGAAGTTGGCACAACAGCTCAAACAGACCACGCTTGAAAACATTATTTCGACGATTGAGGTATTGCAACGGAGGCACACGGCCGCTTCACAGCTTCGGACCCTGATGAACGAGCACTACCTTGAAGTATTAGAAACTCCCGATTTACAGAAAATCATCGAAAATAACACCTGGCTCTTTGGGCCAGGTTACGAGACGCTAGGTGCAGAGGAAGATACTTTCACCAAGATTGCTAAGCGTCTTCGAGACAGTGTTGGGAAAATTGACGACATTGATGCTATCGACGTGGAGGATGTCGGTGAGATCCCCGGTGCGAAGCGGCAAACAGATCTGTTTTTGGCTCGGAAATTCCCGACCTATGATTCCGCCGGGAACCAAATCTATCGGTGCGTGATTGTTGAGATCAAGCGACCCGGAATTTCGCTCAACAAAAAGCATCTTCGTCAGTTGGACGACTACGCTGACATCATAAAAAGGCATGCGGAGTTCAAGTCACAGAAGATGAACTTCGAACTTATTCTGGTGGGTCGTCAGATTTCATCTGCGGACACTGAAATCCAGAGTCGAATGAATGGGCAAATTTCGAGAGGCGAGCATGGCCTCGTTAGCCACGATCCAGGGATGAAGCGGTTTGTACTGAACTGGTACACGTTGCTCGACTCATTTATGTTGACCAACACTTTCATGCTCGACCAGCTCCGACTGAAACGAAGTGAGTTTGAGGCTCTGAGTAAGGCAGAGCTGGTCGAAGAGTTACAAGGAGCTAATCCTTGAGGGCCGAAGGGTGCATCAAATTTGGCTCCCCTTTACTTTGGGGACTGTGACCCCATGTGCGAGGGTTGTTCGAATGCCTCGGACCTCCTGAAGTCGCCATGAACCCCAAGACTCACTCGCACGCTTCATCTTCCTCTGCCACTCGTGCTGGGGGCGCCCGCCTGGCCGTGGATGCCTCGACGAAGCTCAGGCCGCTGCGTGTGAACGTCCCGAAGTCCAAGGCGCGTGCGCTCAACCGCGAGTTCGGGCTTGATAGCGTCGCGCTGACCGCCGAGGAGGCTGACCAGCGCCGCGTGGACCTGGCTGCGCTTGTGAGCCTGGGCAAGGAACGTGGATACCTGACTCAACAGGAGGTCAACGACCACCTGCCGGAGCGGCTGGTCGATGTCGAGTTGGTCGAGGCGACTGTTCGAATGCTGAGCGACCTTGGAGTCCAGGTGTACGAGCAGGCGCCGGACGCAGCGACCCTGCTGGTCGCGGGCGCTTCCGGTGGGGTGGCGACCGCAGACGACGTCGACGAAGCCACGGAGGCAGCCGTCAGCAGCGTCGACTCGAATTTCGGGCGCAGCGTGGACCCGGTTCGCCTGTACATGCGCGAAATGAGTGCGTTCGATCTGCTGACCCGCGAGGGCGAGATCGAGATCTCTAAGCGCATCGAGCAGGGCATGCAGGACATGGTTGAAGCCATGTCGGCGGCGCCTGCAATCGTCGTCGAGATGCTCGCCTACGGCGAGAAGATTGCCTCCAATGTCCTGCGCGTCAACGAGGTGCTGGACGGCTTAGTTTCGGCCGCGGAGGCGGACGACTATGTGGCCGAGGAAGACGTCGACTCGTTCGAGGACGCTGACGATGGCAACGAGGATGGTGGTGCGCGGGCGACAACGGTTCGGCTCGAGGAGATGCGTGCGCAGGCGCTGTTGCGGTTCGGCCAGATGGCTTTGAGCTTCGAGGCGCTCCGTCGTGCGTTTCTCAAGGGCGGCTTCGACACGCCGGCGTACGTGAAGGCCCAGAAGGAACTGACCGGGCAAGTCGTCGCACTGCGGTTTACGGCGAAGACGGTCGACAAGCTGTCGGCGGCGATGCGTGCGCAACTCGACGACGTGCGCTCGCACGAGGGCAGCCTGCGCAGGCTGATGGTCGAGCGCGCGGGCATGCCGGCGCCGCACTTCCTTGCTCACTACGCGATGGAGGGCACTGATGGCGATTGGCCGACACGCGAGGCTGCTGGCCGCAAGGCGTACGCGAAATCGCTCGCTCGACATATCCCGGCCATCCATGAGCATCAAGCCGCCCTCCTGGACATCCAGGCGCGCAACGTTGTCCCGTTGGCCGAGCTGAAAGCCATCGGTAAGCGACTCAGCGACGGGGAGCGCACGATGCGCGGAGCCAAGGAGGAAATGGTCTCAGCCAATTTGCGCCTGGTCATCTCCATCGCCAAGAAGTACGTCAACCGAGGCATGCAGTTCGGTGATCTCATCCAGGAAGGCAACCTCGGCCTTCTCAAGGCTGTCGAGAAATTCGAGTACCGTCGCGGCTTCAAGTTCTCGACGTACGCGACCTGGTGGATTCGCCAGGCGATCACGCGCGGCATCGCCGAGCAAGGTCGGACCATCCGGGTTCCGGTGCACATGATCGAGCAGATCAACAAACTCAATCGGGTGAGCCGCTCCTACCTGTCCGAGTTCGGCATCGAGCCCGATATCGCGACGCTGGCGTCCCGGATGGGGATGCCAGAGGAGAAGGTGCGGCAGATCTTGAAGGTCGCCAAGGAGCCGGTGTCCCTGGATGCACCTGTCGGCGACGACCCTGGAGCGACTATCGGCGATTTCGTCGAGGACAAATCGGCGTTCGCAGCTGCGGATGCCGTCGAACAGGCCCAGTTCCGAGATGTCGTCGCGCAGCTCCTGAGCGAGCTCACCCCGCGCGAGGCTGCTGTGGTTCGCATGCGGTACGGCATCGATGTGGGCGAGGCCCGCACGCTCGAGGAGGTCGGAGCGCAGTACGAGCTGACGCGCGAGCGGGTGCGTCAGATCGAAGTCAAGGCGCTGCGCAAGCTTAAGGCGCCGGGCACGGCTGCGAAGTTTCGAGGGCTCGGGCAAACGCTCTGAGTTGCGAACTCGAGGGTGTCGCACCGTTTGGTGCCAAGTTCGACTGCGTGAGGTGGGGGTATCCCCCCACTTTATTTCTGAAATGGAAACAATCTATTGATGTTCGTCTAATTTATATTCCGATGCATGAAGAATAGAGTTGGCTACATCGATGAAGCAAACACATCGCTCCACCGAAGGCCCGGCAGGCGCCTCAAGCGACGCCACTGGACACACCATCTCAGTGAAGAAAGAAGTTCATCATGCAAGTCCGCCAAATCCTCGTCGCCTCGCTCCTTGCCATCACCGCCGTCGGCGCGATGTCCCAGGAAATCGATCGCAGTGAAACGCTGCAAGCCAAAAGCCTCGCCGCTCAAAAAGCGCAGGCCAACCCCGCGCAAGGTCGCACCCGCCAGTCCGTCGTCGCTGAAACGCGCAACCTCGAAGCGGCGGGGCAACTGAAGGTCGGCGAACTCGCCAACGCGCCCGTGGTCGATGTCGTGCCTAGCAGCACGTACGCTAGCGGCCTGACGCGCGCGGATGTTCGCAAGGACCTCGCGCAATGGCGTCAAACTCACAAGTTGGTCGTCGGCGACCTAGGCTGATCGGCTGAGCGAGCCTGCCTGAGCCCGATGGGCTTCGGGCGCCCGAATATCTAGGTACGGGCGGCGCCGCGAGAGTGGCACCGCCCGTTTCGTTTGGCGTTGTCGCTTCGTGCATTGTCTCGAAGACACTCATTACGCGCCCGGTCACACCAGCGTGGCGTTGGCAGAACGTCTTAGTGGCGCTGAGATCGCGGTGGCCACCACTAAAAGCTCAATTCGATCGGTTGACTTCGCTACCCGTGGAGTCGCCGTGATGCTTGAGCACGGGGCCCTTCCTGAAGACCCGGTCGCAGCCGCTGCGCGCAACCTTGCGGAGCGGATTGTTTCGCCAGGGTCGACAAGGCACTAAAAGGGAAGATTGATTTCAGAGGCGCGCCGTAAAAAGCGCGCCTTCCCTCGCTGAGTGAGGCTGCAGGGCCGGAAGCTGCTTTTGCCGAGTTCTCCGGGTGCGGCTGTGGTACTCGTGCATGCTGCACGTTAGGCTTTGGTTCACGCACTGCCGTTCCCAAACCTTTGGCGTCGCGGTACGCGCGTTCTAGTGCTTAGTGCGACCGAACAAGCGGGTCATGACTGGTACTGGTTCTTCTTTGTCGGTTGATCGCCATGCCTTGGACTGATAGTCACATTTCTTGCAAATCCAGAGAAGCTGAGTGAATTGATGTTGTTCGTCACCACCGGTTCGTAGTTGGAGATGATGGATACGGTACGGGCAAAGCTTTTCGGCTGGCATTGGGGGCGTTCTGGATTTGAACGCAGCTTATCGACCTAGACCGCAGAGACTAAAGCACTCTTTGTCGGAATGGCGCGTGCGCGGAGGGTGAAGACGATTCCGGGGATTGCCATGGCTGCAGCCCAGGCCAGCCCCAGCGTTACGCCAACCAAGGTGGCTAGTGCGGCGGAAAGAAATGCTTTTCTTACTAGACGGAGCTTTGTCAACTTGAGCTCCGACGGGACATTGCTGATGGTTGTCCCGTCCGGCAGGCGTATCGCCGTAATCAGGAACTGCGGCGTGGCGGGAAGGCATCGCATTGCCGCTCCATTCAATGCTAGTCGGTGGAGTTCGAAAGCTTCGACCGTTCCGTCGGTGAAGTGAGCTCTGAGCGGCTCGGGTACATGCACCAGAGTCTCATATGTCTCAGCGCCATCTGCTTCATAGATGACTACGAATAGCCCTGGAGCAGGCCGGGGCGGTGTAAAGACCGTCTTACGAATTTCCACCCTTGAAGGGCGCACGATGATTGAGGGCATGGTTCTCGCCGCGGTTGTTGACAGGATCGTGTAGCGACCATGAGCTAGCCTCTTGCTTCGTCGTTTGCGCGATGGGTACTGGCGGGTGCCGCCTTCGCTCCGGCAGCGAATCGAGGGCACTTATCCAACGCGGCGCACGTCTAGCTTTGCGGCGCCCACCTGGGCGACGTTTGGCAGCACGAGGCCTTCTGGCATAGCGAATATGCGAACGACTCTTTCGTTGGCGAAGGACTCTTTTGCCTGGCAAGTGACAAAAGACCTGCACTTCGTCGGGAACGACTTAGTGCCTGCCCAGAGAAAAAGTTCTTTGAAATCAATGAGGTAGCTCGTAGGTACGCTTTTGTAGGCTTTCAGCGCCTTGGCAACTGGCTGCTGAAGAAAGTCGTTCCCGTTTCTAGAAGGCATAAATTTCAGGAGGGCAAAAATGTCGTTCCCTTTTGAATCAAGCACTTAGCGCAGACTTTCGACCCCTTGCGATGGGGACGAGAACGACTCTCGCGTTGGCGAAATTCGGGAAGGACTCAATACCCGCGGAACGACTCTTTTGCCTGGACCCATCGACGGCCCGGGCTGGGAGGTGTTCCGCAATACCGGTGTCGCGCACCTGATGTCGATCTCGGGGCTGCACATCACGATGTTGGGCTGGCTGGGCGGCGCCGCCATCGGCGCGCTGTGGCGACGCTCCGAGCGTGCCGCGTTGTGGCTG
>FTIR01452766.1_pt1 | contig 52199 bp, 43 predicted proteins | sample 1658041 | NCBI WGS metagenome assembly FTIR01 (sample SAMEA3914793, study PRJEB12502) | metagenome | biome: forest; material: soil | place: Canada | collected 2011-07-03 | depth 0.3 m | reverse complement strand
GCCGGCTGGCCCACGCAGGTCATGATTCCGGCCTTCCTGTCCAAGGGCAAGAACGGGGCGCCCTACGATCCGTTCGCGATCTCTGGCGCGGACCACTGGTACACCGTCGGCGCGCAGCGCGTGCGCGCGTTGTCCAACACGCTGGCCAACCGGGCGTTCCGCCCCGGCTGGTTGCGCTCGGTGGGCCCGGGCTGGACGAACTGGGCCGTCGAGTCGTTCATCGACGAGGCGGCGCATGCGCGCAAGGTCGATCCCGTGGCGTTCCGCATCAAGCTGCTCGACGCGGCGGGCCGCAACGCCGGCAACTCGCCGTCCACCGTGGGTGGCGCCGCGCGCCAGGCGGCCGTCGTCAAGCGCGCCGCGGAGAAAGCCGGCTGGGGCGCCGTGCTGCCGCCCGACACCGGACTCGGCCTGGCCACCACCTTCGGCCAGGAGCGCGACATGCCGACCTGGGTCGCCTGCGTGGCCCAGGTGCACGTCGACCGCAAGACCGGCTACGTCAAGCTGCAGAAGCTGACGCTGGTGGTGGACGCCGGCACGCTGGTCCACCCCGACGGCGCGCTGGCGCAGATCCAGGGTGGCGCGTTGTGGGGCGCCAGCATGGCGCTGCACGAAGGCACGCGCTTCGCGAAGGGCGTCGTCGCCGACACCAACCTCGACAGCTACACGCCGCTGCGCATGGGCGACGTGCCCGAGATGGACATCGAGTTCATCGCCAGCACCGAGATGCCGGTGGGCTTGGGCGAGCCGGCGACGACAGTCGTCGGGCCGGCGATCGGCAACGCGATCTTCAACGCCGTAGGACTTCGATTGCGCGACCTGCCAATCCGGTCGGCGGACGTACTTGCCGGACTCAAGAGCTGAATTCGATGGGAACGCCTTCAGGTCTTCGATGAGAGAGAAGGCGGGCTATCCCGCCGAGAGGCCGCTACCCGGCTCCGTGCCGCTCGCCGATGGATGAGGTACCAGGCCGCCGGCACTACCAACATGCTCAGGAGCGGCGCGGTGACCATGCCGCCGACCATCGGCGCGGCGATGCGCGACATCACCTCGGAGCCCGTTCCGTGGCCCAGCATCATCGGAACGAGGCCGGCCAGGACGATGGCGACGGTCATCGCCTTGGGCCGCACCCGCAGGACGGCGCCTTCCTGGATGGCGGACAGCAGCGTCTGTTCGTCGTCGGGTTCGCCCGCGGCGAGCCGGCGTGCGTGGGCGTTCTTCAGGTAGACGAGCATCACGACGCCGAACTCCGAGGCGACGCCGGCGAGCGCGATGAACCCGACCGCCGTCGCCACCGACATCGAGTAGCCCAGCCCCCACATCAGCCAGAAGCCGCCCACGAGCGAGAACGGCACGGCTGCGATCACCAGCGCGGCGTCGCTGAACGAACGAAACAGCAGGTACAGCAGGACGAAGATGACCGCCAGGGTCGCCGGCACGACCAACATCAGCCGCTGCGTGGCGCGCTCGAGGTACTCGAACTGCCCTGACCAGGAGACGGCGTATCCGGCCGGCAGGGCGACCTGCTTCGCCACGGCCGCCTGCATGTCGGTGACCACGGAGCGAAGGTCGCGCCCGCGAACGTCGACATACACCCATCCCGAGAGGCGAGCGTTCTCGCTGCGCACCATGGGCGGCCCGTCCGCAATGGACAGATGGGCCACGTCTTCCAGCAGCACTGTCGCCCCCTTGTCGGTGACGAACGGCAGCGCGCGCAGCCGTTCCAGCGAGTCGCGAATCTCACGCGGGTAGCGCACGTTGATGGGGTAGCGCTCGCGGCCCTGGATGACCTCGCCCACGTTGTCGCCGCCGATGGTGGTCGACACCACGGCCTGCACGTCGGCGACCGACAGCCCGTAGCGCGCGGCCGCCAGGCGGTCGACATCGACGTCGATGTAGCGACCACCGGTCAGGCGTTCCGCGAGTGCCGAGGACACGCCCGGCACGTTCTTGACCGCGGCCTCGATCTGCGTCGTCAACCGGGCTATGGTCGCCAGGTCGGCGCCGGCGACCTTGATGCCGACCGGGCTCTTGATGCCCGTGGCCAGCATGTCGATGCGGTTGCGGATGGGCGGCACCCAGACGTTGGAGAGTCCCGGCACCTTGACGATGCGGTCGAGCTCATCGACCAGCTTGTCGGGCGTCATGCCGGCGCGCCACTGGTCGCGCGGCTTGAACTGGATCGTGGTCTCGAACATCTCGAGCGGCGCCGGGTCGGTCGCGGTATCGGCCCGGCCGGCCTTGCCGAAGACAGTCTGCACCTCGGGCACCGCCTTGATGAGTCGGTCGGTCTGCTGGAGCAACTGCGACGCTTTGGAGACGGACAGGCCCGGCAACGCGGACGGCATGTACAGGAGGTCGCCCTCGTCGAGCGCCGGCATGAACTCGGCTCCCAATCGGCCGGCCGGGATGACCGTCACGGCGAGCACGGCCGCGGCGACCAGGAGCGTGGCTCTCGGAAATCGCAGCACCGCCTCCAACGCCGGCCCGTAGACGGCCATCAGGAAACGATTGAGCGGGTTCGCCGTTTCGCGCGGGATGCGGCCGCGCACCAGGTACCCCATCAACACCGGAACCAGCGTGATGGAAAGCGCCGCTGCGGCTGCCATCGTGTACGACTTGGTGAAGGCGAGCGGCGAAAACAGCCGCCCCTCCTGCGCTTCCAGCGTGAAGATGGGAAGGAACGACAGCGTGATGACCAGCAGCGAGAAGAAGAGGGCCGGCCCGACTTCCACGGCCGCTTGCGTCACCAACTCCCACCGCTCGGCCGCGCTCGGATGCCGCTCGTGGCGCGTCTCGAAGGCTTCGATGTGCTTGTGCACGGCCTCGAGGAGAACGACCACGCCGTCCAACGCGGCGCCGCAGGCGAGCGCGATGCCCGACAGGCTCAGGATGTTGGCGTTGACACCTTGCCATCCCATGACGACGAACGCCGTTCCGACTGCAATCGGCAGTGCGATGACCGCGACCAGCGCTGATCGGACGTGAAACAGGAACAGGAGACAGACGAGCGTCACCGCGCCGAACTCCTCCGTGAGCTTTGCCCTGAGGTTGTCGATCGAGCGGGCTATGAGCTTCGAGCGGTCGTAGGTCTCGACGACCTCGACACCAGGAGGCAGGCCGGGCTTGAGCAGCATCAACTTGGCCTTCACCGCCTCGATGGTGGTGCGCGCGTTCTTGCCCGAACGCATGACCACGACGCCGCCGGCGACCTCGCCCTCGCCGTTCAGCTCCGCGATGCCGCGGCGCATCTCCGGGCCGACCTGGACGGTGGCCACGTCTCGCAGAAGGACGGGCGTGGCGCCCGAGACGGCCAGCGGGATGGTGCGGAAGTCGGCCAGCGATTTCAGGAATCCGCGCGAGCGAACCATGTACTCGGCTTCGGCCAGTTCAATGACGGAGCCGCCCGACGACTGGTTGGCGTCCTGCAGCGCCTTCACCACGACGCCCTGCGTCACGCCCAGCGCGCGCATCCGGTCGGGGTCGAGCACGACCTGGTACTGGCGCACCATGCCGCCGATGCTCGCCACCTCGGCGACGTCCGGAATGGTCTTGAGCTCGAACTTCATGAACCAGTCGTTCAACGCGCGCAACTGGCCGAGGTCATTGTTGCCGGTGCGGTCGACGAGCGCGTACTCGTAGACCCAGCCGACGCCGCTCGCGTCCGGCCCCAGCGCAGCGTTCGCTCCCGCGGGGAGCCGGCTCTGTACCTGGTTGAGGTATTCCACGACGCGCGACCGCGCCCAGTACGGGTCGGTCTTGTCGTCGAACAGGACATAGACGAACGAGTCTCCGAAGAACGAGTAGCCGCGGACGGTCCTGGCCCCTGGCACGCCGAGCATCGTCGTGGTCAGCGGGTAGGTGACCAGGTCCTCCACGACCTGCGGCGGCTTGCCCGGGTAGGTCGTTCTGACGATGACCTGGGTGTCGGAGAGGTCGGGCAACGCGTCGACCGAGGCGTTCTTGACCGACCAGATGCCGGCGGCGACCAGGAAGAGCGTGGCCATCAGGACGAGGAATCGGTTGCGCACCGACCAGCGTATGACGGCGGCAATCACTTCGAGCCTCCGACGCGTTGCACCTTCGCGAGTCGGTAGCCGGTCGGCCCACCGTCCCGGAATTCGAAGCGCACGATATCGCCGACCCGGATGTCGGCAAACGACGTGGGGGCGGGCTTCTCGAAACCCATCGTCATCGCGGGCCACTTCAGAGTCGCAATCGGGCCATGCGAGATGGTGATGGTGTCCGCGCCGACGCTCTCGACCTTCCCCTGACCAACGTGGACCATCGGAGCCATCTGCGGCGCGGGGGTTGCCGAGGCTGCTGGCTGCGCAGGCGCCGCCAGGTTGCCGGTCGCCGACCGCAAGCTCGCCTCAGAATCGATGAGGAACTGGCCACTGGCCACGACCTGTTCGCCTTCGGTCAGCCCTTGGGCGACCTCCACGGTGTCGCCCAGGTCGGCGCCAAGTTGCACGTTGCGAGGCTCGAAGCTGCCGGAATCTCTTCGGACGATGACCACCGTTCGCGTTCCCGTGCGGATGACCGCCTCCGCTGGAACGACCAGGCGTGAACTCGACGGGCCCGCAACTCGAAGTCGCAACAACATTCCGGGCGTCAACTGCCCTGACCTGTTGTCGACCTCGAACCGGGCTTGCAGCGTCCGTGTTGTGCTGCTCACCTGCGGAAGAAGCTCGGCGAGCTCACCCTCGAAGGTCTGCGCTGGGTCGGCCTCGAGCGCCGCCTTGACCTTCTGTCCCTTCGATAGATGCACGGCCTGTGCTTCCGGCACTTCCGCGACCGCCCACACCTTCTCCAGGCCAGCGATCCGGAACAGGGTCATGCCCGGCGTTACTGCAGCGCCTTCGCGCACGTCCAATTCGACGACGACGCCGCTGTCGGGCGCGCCGAGCGTGAACCTGGCCTGCGCGGTCCCGGTCTCCTCGCTGCGGCGAATGAGTGACTCCGGGATGGACATCGCTCGCATGCGTTGACGAGCCGCTGCCACGAGGTCTTCGGAAACCCCCGCGCGCTCGAGCGCGAGCAGTTCGTTCTGCGGCGCGAGCCAATCGGGCGCGAAGACGGTCGCGAGGGCCTGGCCCTTGCGCACTTGCTCCATGGGCGCGCGCACGGCGAGCCGTTCCACATAGCCGGCGACGCGTGTCTGGACGACGGTGCTCAAGCGCTCGTCGAACTGCACCGTGCCCACGGCGTCGAACGACGACGACGCGTCGGCGCGCTTGACGGTGGCTGCGCGCAGCCCGAGGTTCTGCTGCACCGCCGGACTCACTTTGACGCCCGTCGTGCCGGCCTCGTCCGCATAGACCGGCACCAGTTGCATGTCCATGAAAGGCGACTTGCCGGGCTTGTCGAACCGCTGCGCCGGCACCATGGGGTCGTGCCAGTAGAGGACCTTTCTGTCGCCGGTCGAGGCACCGGACGCTGTCATGGACGCCGCCGTCACGCTCGATTCAGGCGACGCCGTACGGCGCCCCGCGTAGAAACCACCGGCGACGAGTGCCGTTGCGGCGAAGACAGCGAGCAAGGAAAGTTGATGGCGGTTCATTGGTCGCCTCCATTCATGAGAGGCTTGAAAACCAGTTGCACCTGCGCCTTGGCGAGGTCGCGCTGCAGCGCCAGGAGCTTGCGCTCGGCGTCGACTTCCGCGTGCCGCGCTTCGAAGAGCGTCGTCAGGCTGACCTGGTTGGACCCGTAGCCCGCGGTCGCGGCGGCTATGCGCTGCTGCGTCGGCACGACCACGCCGGCTCGGTAGCGCGCCATGCGCTGTTGAAGGCGCTGCACATCGCCGAGGAGTGCTTCGTACTCCGCGCTCGCGGCACGCGTCGCTTCCGCCAAGTCGGCCTCCGCCTTCTCGACGAGCGCGAGTTTCGACGCTGTTGCCCTGTCCTGCCGGTGGGCGGGTGCGACCTGGAGCGGGATGCTCACACCGATGGACACCATGTCGGAGTAGCCCGTGCGCTGGCCGTAGGAAACCTGCCACGTCCAGTTCGGTGTTCGCTCGCTGGCCGCCACGGCGGCCGCCTGCCTGGCAACATCGACGTCGCGACGCATGGCAACGAGCGACGGCAGGCGCGCTACGAATTCGGCTTCTGTCGGCGGCGGCAACACGACTGGCGGAGCGAGTTCGTCGACGAGAATTCCGACCCGGCGCTGAAGCGCAACCACCGCCTCGCTTTGCTGCTGCCGCACTTCGTCGGATTCGTCTTCGGCCATGCCCCGCGCGCTCGCGAACGCCAGGACTTCCTGGCTGCTTCCGGTGGCCGACGCGACGCGCGCCTTTGACGCTTCGAGCTCCTCGTGCGCGTGATGCTCCATCAGCGAAGTCAGCTTGAGCGCTTCCTTCGCATAGAAGGCATCGACATAGGCGAGTGCCGTCTGCAGGCGCGCGTCGGCCATTGCGACCTGGACCTGTGCGTCGTCCCGGGCGGACACGGCATCCGCAGCAGCCTGGCGCGCTGCTCGCTTCTGCCAGGACAGCCACTCCTGCGAAATGCCGACGCGCTTCATCGTCATCGAGTCGCTGGTCGCGTTGAACGCGCCCGCGCCGGTGACCGGCAAGTTGTCGATGCCGGCTTGCAGCGTCGGGTCGGGCAGTTGGCCGGCGGCGTGTGCGGACTCGGCTGTACTCAGTGCGCCGGCTCGGGCCGAGCGGGTTGCCTCCGAGCGTTGAACCGCCAGATCGAGCGCCTGGTCAAGCGTGAGCGGAGAGGCGGCCTGCACAAACGCAGGCAGCAATGCGGCAGTCATCGCGACCGCGCGCAGAAGGTGGGAATGCATGGAAACTCCGAAGACGAACGAGGCGTTTGCCGGCAGCGGACGAACCGCGCCGGCGCCATTCAGTCGACGGAGGAATCAGACGCGAAGTCTGAGCGTGGCGAGAAAGAGAGGGTCTGGCGGCGGCCTGGCCTCGGGCGTATCCGCCTGAGGAATGGCGCCCGCTTCGGCTGCGTCCAGGACGAGCGGAAGTTGCAAGACCTGGATGACCATCGGCAGCGACGGCACGGGGACCTTGACCGCCTCGAAGGATTGCGGGGCACCGGCCGCCTGCTGGTGGCACAGCGCGGGCTGAGCCGTGTCCATGCCATCGCAGGACGTCCCCTTGGCCATCATCTCGGCCATCGCGGCCGGCTTCGCCTCAGCCGGGCAGCTGTAGTTCGCCATCGCCAGCTGTGAGAACAGCAGCGACATCACCACGAAAAGCGCGGCGGCGAGGCGGTGGGCGGGGCGGCGAAGCATGAGGAGGCGGAGTGTATCGCGGGAGATCTATCCCTGCTTGCGCACCCGCTCCACGCCTTCATTCCGCCGGCCAGGGAACAGTTCGACAGGGTGATCGGCGCATTCCGGGACTTCATCGACCCGCAACGCCGCTGATCACGACCGCGCGCGACGACTTTCCGCTTGCCTGCCGTCACCGCGCATGCCATACTGAACCGAATGGCTCAGTATTCTCAAGCTCGTTTCGACGTCTCGTTCGCCGCGCTGTCGGACCCCGTCCGGCGCGGCGTGCTGGAGCAGTTGATGCGCGCCGACTCGTCCGTCACGGTCCTCGCCGAGCGGTTCCACATGACCCTGACGGGCATGCGGAAGCACATCGGCGTCCTGGAGCAGGCGGAGCTCGTCACCACGCAGAAGGTGGGGCGCGTGCGGAGCTGCAAGCTCGGCCCGCGCCGGCTCGAGGAAGAGGCCGCCTGGATCGAGCGCTACCGCCAGCTGTGGGCCGCACGCTTCGACGCGCTGGACACAGTCATCGAGGAACTCAAACGCAAGGAGAAGCGTGATGGTCGCAAGAAGAGAGAGTGAGTCTGCCCCCATGAAGAACCGCACGACGTCGCAACGGAAGTCCGAGTGCGAGCTGGTCGTGACGCGAACCTTCGACGCTCCGGCGCGCCTCGTGTTCGAGGCGTGGACCACGCCCGAGCTGTTCAAGCAGTGGTGGGTGCCGAAGTCGAGCGGCGTGACCCTGCTTTCCTGCGAACAGGACGTCCGTGTCGGCGGCAGCTACCGCCTGGAGTTCGCTCACCCCACGGCCGCGACGCCCATGGCGTTCTTCGGCAGGTACCTTGAAGTGGTGCCGAATGCTCGCCTCGTCTGGACCAACGAGGAAAGCGACGACGGTGCCGTCACGACGGTGACCTTCGAGGAGAAGGACGGCAAGACGCTGCTGGTGATGAGCGAGCTCTATCCGTCGAAGCAAGCGCTGGACACGGCCACCGAGGGCATGGACGAGGCGATGCCCGAGGCGTTCGAGCAGTTGGACGAATTCCTCGTCGCCCGCGGCGCGGGCGCGGAACGGGCCTGAACGCGTCGATCTCGCTGGCGGCTGCCCGGAGTCGCCGTAATCCCGCAGTGGCCGTTCAGTTGCCGAGCCGGCATGCGTCTTCGCAGGTGCCGGGTCAGCCTTGGCGCTCGCAGACATGCAGCATGCGCTCGATCAGTTCCAGCAGTTCCCAGCCCGCCCGCTCGATGCCGCCGAGGTACTCGCGCTGGCGTTCGATCTCGAGCTTGCCCAGGTCCTGGCGCAGGAGCTGCGCAAACCCCAGCACGGCGTTCAAGGGCGTGCGCAGGTCATGGCTCACGTGGCCCAGCACGGCCAGCTTGGCCCGGCTGGCCGCCTCGGCACGGTCGAGTTCCAGGCGCCGATATTCGGCCTCGCGGCGGTCCGTCAGGTCGGTGAGGGTTCCAACGACGCGCAGCGCGCGACCGGTCGTGTCGCGGGCCACCACACGACCGCGCGACAGCACGATGCGGTACCGGCCGTCCGCCGCGCGCAGCCGGAATTCCTTTTCGTAGGCCACGCTGCGCGCATCCAGGTGGGCCTGCAGGGCCTGCAGCATGGGCTCGAGGTCGTCCGGATGGACTCGGGCTCGCCAGCAGGCGGTACTGTCGCGTTCGTCGCGGTCGTCGTAGCCCAGCATGGCCTTCCATTGCGGCGAATAGTGCACAGTCTGCTCGCAGGGGTCGAGGTCCCAGACGCCGAACCCGGCGCTCTGGATGGCAAGCTCCCAGCGGTTTTGGAGATCGCGTAGGTCGTCCCTCATTGCTTGGTGTGTTGGTGGTGGCGGTTTGCCGGTACTGGGAGCTGTGCCGCGCCAGACAGGCGGACCCCGGCGCGCCTCCGTGGCACCCCGCTGCCCCAATTGTGCACAGCCGAGCCGACTCGACGTCAGGCATTTCGTGAACGAATGCCTCACCCCAATTGCGCCACGGCAGCAGCCGTTCCGGCGGTCGACGATTGCCGCTCCGAAACCAGGCGCCCCGCGCCACCTCCTTCAACCTCGGGACGAGACAAGACGGCCAAGAACAGCGCCGCTTTTGCGCCCTTGCTCCGAGAACCTGTCCTTCAGGCGGCATGTCATCCTGCTGACAGGCTTGTGAGCGGTGTGCTCCCAGCGCCACAATCACGAAGTGCGAACATGAAAATCCTCCCTTCGTTGCTGATCACGTCAGCAGCAGCCTGCACGTTGTCGAGTGCGCCAGCGTTTGCGCTGGACGCGTTGTCCGGGCCTGGAATGATGCGGTGCACCGTCGTGCTCAGCCGCCTGTCGAGCCCGCAAGAGGCCGATCGCATGCCGGTGTTGACCTGGGCCCAGGGATATCTGTCCGGCATCGCTTCGGTGGCCTCGGCGTTCGACGGTACGTCCGATGTAGTGGTGCCGGCATATGACGAACTGCAGCCGCGGATCCTCACGCTCTGCAAGGCGGAGCCGACAATGGACCTGTACCACGTGGCGCGCCGATTGTCGGCCAGACGAACAGGTTACTGAAAGCCGCCGTTGATGCGCCCGTAGCGCGCTCCGGGCGGAACACTCGCTGCCAGCGGACAAGCCGATCGCGAGGCGCGATCCCTTCTCCAGATGTAGCCCAGGATGCCACGCCGATCACTGCGGGCAGGCGACCGCATCGACCGCGCCTCGCGGCGAAAAGCAGCTACTGCCGCACGGTGGCAGTCTTGATGTTCATGAGAACGTTTGCGGTGAACGCAGCCAAGCCGACAATGACTGCGCTTGCGGAAATGGACACGACCGGAATGGCTGCCGGGTGGCCTGTGAGCACCACACCAAGTCCGACCATGAAAAATGGCAGGCCGATGTTGTGCAACCAGAAATGAATTCGCGCGAGCAGCGTGAGAGCCGCATTCGGGTAGAGGTGATAGATCACTCCCGCAAGCGCCAACGAAGCCCAGCCCAGCAACGCGACGTGCGCATGCACGGGGGCCATGGCGTAGTTTTCGGTTGCCCCCATATAGCCGCCAAGAAGCGCGCCGAGGAATAGATAGATCACGGCGATCTTGAGAAAACGAATGCCCACGGGGGCCTCCTGTGAAGAACAAAAAAAACATCTCTTTGAGACGCACCGCCAGGGCGCAAAGTCAGCCTGGACGCGCCGCGCTGCACTCGTCGTCGAGGCATCGCCCTGGCGACGGTGAGCCCCGGACGACCTACGCCTTGAGTGCCTCTGCAATGGTCTCGGACATCAACGTCGTCGAGCGGCCGATCAACCTGCCGAGCTGGTGCGTATCGTAGAAAAGACCGCCCTGCGAAGCGCCGCCATCTGCATCTGCAAGCAGACCTGCGATCGGCTTCGGCAGTCCGAAGCCCACGAGCGCCGACTCATACTCCGCCTGCGGGAGGTTCATGTAGACGACCGGCTTGCCCGACTGACGAGAGATCTCGGCCGCAAACTCCGTCAAGGTATAGGCGGTATCGCCCGCCAGTTCGTAGACTCGTCCGGCCTGGTCGGCACGCGTCATGGCGACAGCGGCCGCGACAGCATAGTCGGCCCGCGCAGCCGAAGCGATTCGCCCGTCACCAGCGCTCCCCAGCAACGCTCCGTGAGCCACTGCGGTCGAGACCGCCATCGCGTAGTTTTCGGTGTACCAGCCATTGCGCAGGATCACATGCGCAATGCCAGATGCCTTCAGCATCGCTTCGGTCTCGCCGTGCTCCGGCGCCAAGCCCAGCGGAGAAGTGTCGGCGTGCAGGATGCTCGTGTATCCGACGAACTTGACTTCGCTTGCGATGGCCGCGTCGATCACGGCCCGGTGATGAGCGACACGCTGTCCGACCTCGCTCGAAGAGATCAAGAGCAGCTTGTCCGCGCCGACGAAGGCCGTCTTCAGCGTCGCCGGCTCGGTGTAGTCCGCGCGGCGGACTTGAACGCCGCGAGCGGCAAGTTCAGCCGCCTTCGCCGGGTCGCGAACTGCTGCGACGACTGCGCCGAATGGTCGGTGGCGTGAGCGAAAAGATGTTGTCGCAGACCCTGAAGCGGCTGGAGTCGGACGGGCTTGTTCACCGCAAGTCTTACGAGACGGTGCCACCCCACGTGAAGTACTCGTTGACGCCTCTGGGCAGGACGGTCGGCAAGAGAGTAGAGGCGCTCGCCGACTGTATCGAGACGAGCTTGCCGGACATCATGGACGCGCGGCGGCTGTCCGAACCGGCTGCTGCCGGCGCGCTCGTCGGCTAGCTGGACCAGCGATCCGGACAGGACGAGTGTAGATGGCCTGCCGAGCCGAAGTTCGCCGGCGTTCAGGTCCGCAGCTCGGTCAGCCCGATCGCAATTGACAGGCATGAAGATGCTTGCGCCCGAGCAGGTGCCCGAACTGGCGGACGCCCTGCTGGCGCATGGCTTCCCGGATGCCGACCTGGGGCGATGTCGGGCGGCAGCTGGCTGCGCATCGCGCGCCGGGTCTGGCAGGACTGACCCGGCTTCGGCGCGCCGTGCCGCTCAGTCACGGCGTTCGGACGTAGGGCCTGTCCCTGGCCAGCAGGATCTCGTGGTGGCCGCGCCCCGCCGGCATCATCGGAAAGCAGTTCTCCTCGGCGGCGACACGCACGTCGAGGAAGAACGGGCCGTCGCAGTCCAGACACTCCCGAAGCGCCTCGTCGAGCTGGTCGCGCCGGTCGACGCGGCGCGCCCGCCAACCGAAGCCGTTGGCCACCATCACGAAGTCCGGCAGCGCATCGGTGTAGCTGTGGCTGTAGCGGCCGCCATGGTTCAGTTGCTGCCATTGCCGCACCATGCCCATGTAGCCGTTGTTCGACAACACGACCTTCACCGGCGTGCGGTGCTGCACGGCGGTCGCCAGCTCCTGGATGTTCATCTGGATCGAGGCGTCGCCGCTCACGCACACGACCAGCTTGCCCGAATGGGCGATCTGCGCGCCGATCGCGGCGGGCAGTCCGTATCCCATCGTGCCGGCCCCGCCCGAGGTCAGCCAGCGGCGGGGCTCGTCGAAATGCAGGTGCTGCGCCGCCCACATCTGGTGCTGGCCGACGTCGGTCGACACGATGGCGTCGCGCCCGTCCAGCGCGGCCTGCAGCCGGCGGATCAGCGCCTGCGGCGCGATGACGTCCGGCGTGTCGTCGAACGCCAGGGATCTCTGCGCGCGCCACTCCTCGATCGACGACCACCACGGCGCCAGGCGCGCGACGTCCGGTTCCATCGGTCCCAACGCCTCCAGCAGCGCCTCCAGGAGCACCTGGCAGTCCCCCACGAGAGGCACGTCGGTCCACACGACCTTGTTGATGGAGGTCGGGTCGATGTCGATGTGGATGAACTTCGCGGTGGGGCAGAACAGATCGGTACGACCCGTGACGCGATCGTCGAAGCGCGCGCCGACGCAGACCACGAGGTCGGCCTCATGCATGGCCAGGTTCGCCTCCAGCGTGCCGTGCATGCCCAGCATGCCCAGCCAATGCGGATGGGACGCCGGAAACGCGCCCAGCCCCATCAGCGTCAACGTGCACGGCATGCCCGTGCGCCGCGCCAGCTCGGTGAATGCCGCACAGGCGCCCGGGCCCGAGTTGACGAGGCCGCCGCCGCCGTAAAGCACCGGTCGACGCGCTTCCTGGATGAGTCGGGCAGCGCGCTTCAACGGCTCCACGGGCAACCGCGTGCCCGGTGCCGCACGTCGGCTCGTGCGCATCCGCCCTGCCCTGTCGGCGCTGACGGCCTGCAGCTGCACATCCTTGGGCACGTCGATCAGGACGGGCCCGGGACGATCGCCGCACGCGATGGCGAAACCCTTGCGCAGCGTCTGCTCGAGATCCGCGGCGTCGCGCACCTGGGCGTTCCACTTGGTCACCGGCAGCGAGATGCCCAGCGCGTCGCACTCCTGGAAGGCGTCCGTGCCGATGGCCGACGTCGCCACCTGGCCGGAGATGCAGACGATGGGTGTCGAGTCGCACAACGCGTCGAGCAGGCCGGTCGTCGTGTTGCTCATGCCGGGCCCGGACGTGACGAACACGACGCCGGGACGCCCCGTGCTGCGCGCATAGCCCTGGGCCGCATGCACGGCCGCCTGCTCGTGGCGGACGAGGATGTGCCGCAGTCGCGGCCGGTCGACGAGCGCATCGTACAGCGGCAGCACGGCCCCCCCCGGGTAGCCAAAGACCGTATCGACGCCGAGTTCGACCAGGGTGTCGATCAGCACCTGCGCGCCATTCCGGCCCGGTGCGGGGATGGCGGGGCTCGCCGGGAGCAGCGATGACCGGCGAGGAGGCATGACGCCAAGAACGGAGAGAGTTTCCATTCATCCATTCTTGAGCGTTGGTCGCGGAAATGGCTTCCGAAGATGGCGCAGATCCCCTCACCTGCAGAAACTTCTTCTGCAAATTGCCATAATCACAGAATGGAACTTGACCGTATCGACATCGCGATCCTCGAATGCCTTCAGCGCGATGCCCGCATGAGCCTGCAGGAACTCAGCTCGCAGGTCGGGCTCACCAGCTCGCCGTGCTGGACGCGCATCAAGCGCATGGAGGAGAGCGGCGTGATCGACGGCTACTCGGTCCGCGTCAACGCCGAGAAGATCGGACTGGCCGACACGGTGATCGTGCAGGTCACCCTCGACAGCCATTCCGAGGCCGCGTTGTTCGAGTTCGGACGCGCGCTCGAAGCGATTCCCGAGGTGCTGGAAGCGTTCCTCGTCTCGGGCGACTACGACTACTACATCCGCATCGTCGTGCGCGACACGCGCGACTACGAGCGCCTGCTGCGCGAGCGCCTCTACATGATTCCCGGCATCGCGCACACGAAGTCGAGCTTCGTTCTGCGCAGCCTGAAGCAGAGTCATTTGCCGTTGCGGCGCTAGGCGGACCTCAGGCTCCCCGCTTCGGCATCCCCTCAGGCCTGCTCCGCAACCAGCACGCCGCGGCTCAGCTGGTCACGCTCCAGGCTCTGGAACAACGCCTTGAAGTTGCCTTCGCCGAAGCCGTCGTCGCTCTTGCGCTGGATGAACTCGAAGAACACCGGGCCCAGCAATGGCTCGCTGAAGATCTGCAGCAGCAGGCGGTTCTGGTCGCCCGATGTGCTGCCGTCCAGCAGGATGCCGCGGGTCTTCAATTCGTCGACCGGCTCGCCATGCCCGGGCAGACGTTCATCGAGCATCTCGTAGTAGATGTCGTTCGGCGCGGCCATGAGAGGGACGCCTGCCATCTGCAGCGCGTCCACCGAGGCGATCAGGTCGTCGGTGTGCAGTGCGACGTGCTGGATGCCTTCGCCGTTGAACTTCATCAGGAACTCTTCGATCTGGCCGCCGCCTTGCCTGGACTCCTCGTTCAGCGGAATGCGGATCTCGCCATCGGGTGCCGTCATCGCGCGGCTGGTCAGGCCGGTGTATTCCCCTTTGATGTCGAAGAAGCGGATCTCGCGGAAGCCGAAGATGCGCTCGTAGAAGGATCCCCAGAACGCCATGCGGCCCTGGTAGACGTTGTGCGTCAGGTGATCGATCTTCTCGAAGCCGTGACCCGTCGGGCGGCGATCGGCGTCGGGCAGGAACTCGAAGTCGATGTCGTAGATGCTCTTGCCGTCCTCGAACCGGTCGATGAGGTACAGCGGCGCGCCGCCGATGCCCTTGATCGCCGGCAGGCGCAGCTCCATCGGCCCGGTCGGGATCTCGATGGGCTCGGCGCCGCGCTCGAGCGCGAGCTTGTACGCCTTGTGGGCGTCCTTCACGCGGAACGCCAGGCCACAGGCCGACGGCCCATGTTCCGCGGCGAAATAGCCGGCGATGCCGCCACGCTCGCGGTTGACGATGAAGTTGATGCCGCCCTGGCGGTACAGCAGCACGTCCTTGCTGCGGTGCCTGGCAACGAGGGAAAAGCCCATCTTCTCGAACAAGGGCTCGAGGGTGTTGACGACAGGGGCGGCGAACTCGATGAACTCGAAGCCCATCAGGCCCATGGGATTGTCGTAAAGGTCGGACATGCGTCTGTCTCCGTAGGGTCGGGTACTCTGCCTAGACGAATCCGACCCAGCGCCCGAGGGTCACGACGCCGATCCAGAAGACCAGTGACAGCATCCCCGCCAGTCGCGCGGAAGGCGGCGTGACCGCATCATGGTCCCAGTTCGCGACGCTGCGGTACGTCAGGAAGTGGAAGACCAGCATGTTGATGCCGGCCAGCAGTATCAGCAGCAGCTTCACCTGGAACTGCGGCATGTAGGCATACTTGACCGCGGCAGAGCTGAACATCAGCGAACCGCTGATGACGGCAACGACGAACGCGACCCAGGTCCAGGGCAGTACTTCCTCGCTGAGTTCCTTGACGCCGCGGTGCGCGGATCGCCCGAGGAGACGCAGATCGACCATGGAGATCGATCCGATGACCAGCGTCAGCGCCAGGACGTGGATCGTTTCGATGGTCGGAAAAAGCAGGTCCGATTCGGCTATCTTCACGGCCCAGGGCGTGGCTTGGATCGCTTGCAGCAAGCTCTTGATTTCCACGGTGTGTCTCCTATTTCGCCTGGGCCGGGGCTTGCAGTTCAAGCCGGCGCAGTTCTGTCGATTCAGTCATGCTGGACGTACCCGATCCAGCGCCCGGCGCTGACGATGGAGATCCACAGGAGGATCGAGATCGCGGCCACCAGCCTGGCCGTGCGCCGCCTCGATACCGAGGATTCCCAGTAGTCATCGCTCTGCCCGACGCCGCGCTGGACAAGGAATCTCAGCGCGATTCCAACGACGAGCAAAGACATCTTCAACCAGAACGAAGCATTGGTCAGCTCGCGCGCCGGCTCGGCGATGATCAGGATCGTTCCGGTGGCGGCCAGCACCTTCAACGCGTTCCAGATCCAGGGCATCGCGTCACGGGTCATCCGGGCGATCGACCGGCTCTTGCCGGCGACCCCCATGAGACGCAGGTCGAGCATGGCGCTGTACGTCACGATGATGGCGACGCACAAGATGTGTATCGTCTGCACGGTCGGGATGACCCACGAGACGCTCTGGATGGTGATGCTGAGCTGGGTCTGCCCCAGCCACTTGCAGAATTCAAGAATCATGGTTGACCTTCTTCCTCAACCCGCAAGGAATGCATGCTCAGGCTCGGCGACGACCCTGTTCTCGATCCAGCCGAGACCGTCGATCTGAACCTTGACCACCTGGCCTGCGGTCAGGAAACGGGGCGGACTGGCGCTGTAGCCGACGCCCGAAGGACTCCCCGTCGTGATGATGTCGCCGGGCTCGAGCGTGAACACGGTGGAAAGCTCCTCGATCATTTCGCCGAAGGTGTAGACCAGCTCGCTGGTATTGCCGTCCTGGCGCAATTCGCCATCCACCCAGGTCCGGATGTTCAGGTCCTCGGGCGACGGAACCTCGTCGGCGGTCGTCAGCCACGGCCCGATCGGACCGTGCGTGTCAAAGGACTTTCCCAGCGTCCCGGTCGGCGAGCGGCGCTGCCAGTCCCGCACGCTGACATCGTTGCAGATGAAGTAGCCCGCAATGATGGAACGCGCCTGGCTGCGCGGAACGTGCCGCGCCGACCGGCCGATCACGAAGGCCAGTTCGCCCTCATAGTCCAGCTCCCGGGACACGCCAGGAAGGTGAATGTCGTCGTAAGGACCATTGATGCAGCTCACCTGCTTGTTGAACCACATCTGCCGATCCGCGACGATGCCCTTGGCGCGCATCTCCTCGATGTGGGACCGGAAGCTCAGTGCGAGTCCCAGAAACTTGCGCGGCGCGGCAATGGGAGCGCCGAGCTTGACCTGCGACAGAGGAATTCGCCGCGCGACCCGGGCCGCGCGACCGACGGCCTGCATGCCGGCTTCGCCGGCGCTGAGCACTTCCTGCACGCTGGCGGGAAGTCCGGCGCCGGCGGACGCGATGTCGACGATCTCGTCGCCCTCCACCAGGCCGAGCCTGGCGGAAGTTCCCTCGAAAAAACTGGCGAGCTTCATCCTGTCAGTCCCGGGTCGGCCACCAGCTGGGCCAGTTCGATGCCGTGGACGGCGCAGGCCTCGTCGTGGTCCGGATGATCCCCGCTGATGCCGACGGCGCCGATGATTTCGCCATCGGCCCGCTTGATCAGGACGCCGCCTGGAACCGGAACCATGCGTCCCTCGGAAACGGCCGCCAGCGCGGTGAAGAATGCGGGCGCTTTTTCCGCCCGCTCACGCAAGCTGCGCCCGCCAAGCCCCATCCCGAGCGCGCCCCACGCTTTTCCCTTGGCGATGTTCGGGCGCAGGATGCCCGAGCGATCCTGGCGCTTGAAGGCGACGAGATGTCCTCCGGCGTCCAGCACAGCGACGCTCAAGGGATTGAGCTTGAGCGTTGCCGCGTGATCGAGGGCGGCGTCGACAATTCGCGCCGCCAGGTCCAGTGTGAGATGGCTCATGGCTGAGAAACTCCGGGTGTCGAGGAAGGGACAGGGCTGAGCGGGAGGTAGGCCACGAACAGGCGCTCGTACGCATGCTCCGCGAACACCCATCCTTCGTCCGCATCGGGCACGCATCGGCACACGACGTTGCCGATGCGCAGTTGCAGATGGGTCTGGGATATCTGCGGCTCGAAGGCGTAGGTGGTCAATACCGCCTCCAGACGAGCGTCCCAATGGTCCGACGGCAGGCATTTCACGTTCGACCACAGGTGCCGCGTGACGCGCCCCGGGTCTGCCATTCGGGACCAATAGAAGCTCTCGATATTGGCGCGCCCGCAAATGATCTCGCCGGCGCGCCGAAACACGCCGTCGCGCGCGAACAGCTGCGCTGTCGCGCTGGCGTCGCGCTTGTCGACGGCATCGCTGAAGCGCCACAGGATGCTCGTGGCGTCCGATCCCTGCAGCCCGGCCGGGGGCGATGAACCCGGCAGGGAAAGCAGCCGCTCGGCGTTTCCACTTTCGTTCATGACACGATCCATTCTTAGAAGCGAACCCGGATTCCAGTCGTGTAATAGCGACCGATGAGATCGTCTCCGCTGACGGCGGGCACCGCGGTTCCGGGAATGGTCGAGCGATTCGCGGCGGGCGAGATGCGCGGTTGCTTGTTGAACACATTGCCGACATTCAGGAACGTCTGCAGCTGGACACCCGCGGGCAATGCAAAGTCGTAGCTGAAATTCATGTCGGAATAGAACTGCGACGGCAGCGACGAGTCCGCATAGATGACGGTCGGATCGCCGCTGCGCTTGACCGGGCTGTAATAGCGGTTCTGCAGATCCACATTCAACGGCCCGACCTTGTAGTCCAGGAAGAGGGTGATGCGGTCGGCAGAGAGTCCCGCGGCGCCGGCTGCGTTGATCACCGGCGACGACGCAAACGTCTGGGTGTTCAGCACCGGCTGATAGGCGTAAAGCAGCCGCGTATTGAGCTCGCCCGGCAGGGATTCAATCAGCTTGTCGAGCTTGAAACGGTAGGAAGCCTCGACGTCGATGCCCCGGGTGTAGGCCCTGGCCATGTTCAGGGTGTCGTTGTACAAAGCCGTCGGGAAATTCGCCGCCGTCGTATTGCTGTATGGCAGCGGTCGAACGACGGTGGCGCAGACCGGCGACGCTCCTTGCGTTCTTTCGCATTCGGCCAGGATCGTGGGATCGTTGCCGGCGACGCCGCCAATCGCGTTCGCGATGCGGGTCTGGTAGTAGTCCACCGACAGGAAGGAGTTGGGCAGCCACGAGGGCTCGAACACGAAGCCCATCGTGTACGTGCGTGCGATCTCCGGAACGAGATCCGGATTGCCGCTGTGCAGTACGTTGATGTTGGCGGTCACGCCGGTGTGAGGATCGGCAATGCGGGTGAATGTCGAACTCGTGCCCGCGTAGAGGTCTTCGAGCGAGGGCGCGCGAATGTCCTGCGAAGCCGACGCCCTGAACCGCAGTTGGTTGACCGGCTGGTAGATGAGGCCCAGCTTCCACGACGGCACGGTGCCGCTGGTGCTGTAGTCCGTATAGCGGTAAGCCGCATTGAGGGCCAGGCGCTTGGCCCAGGGCAGGTTGTTCGCCAGCGGCAGCAGGATTTCGGCGCCGGCTTCCGATACGGTGCTGGAGCCATGGGTCACGGGCTCCACGGGATAGGCCCAGGCGCTCGTGGGCAGTGCCGTGGTGGCCGGGCTGCCCACGCGAAGTCCGGTCGTGTTCAGCGGTTCCAGCGAATTGGCATCGGGCGTCTCGCTCAGTACCTGGCTGCGATGCTCGACGTTGAACGACACCGTCGCGGGGCCGGCCCAGGTGTGGAAAGGTTCTCCGCTGATGTTCGCCGCCACCTCGTTCATGCTGTTCAGCGCGGTCCACGAGGTGTTTGCGTAGATATAGGACTTGGCCGCGGCACTGACGTTGCCTGCGCCCAGCAGATTGACAGGCACGCATCCCGGAAACAAGGTGGGATGGGTGATGCTGACATTGCAGACGGTGGCGCCGGTCGAACTCGTCACGGCATCCAGGCCCGCGTAGAGATTCGAGTAGTTGATGTTGTTGTACGTCGTGGAATCGATGCGCGCTTCACCATGGGTGTAAGTCAGATTCCACGCGTAGCCGTCGAACAACTCGCCGCTCAAGCCCGCGGTGTAGGTCTGCGTCGTCGTCGATTGATTGAGCGACGCGTCCCCTGAAAGATCATTCAGGACGCGACCGAGCGCAAAGAACGGGGTCGAACTGCTCGTCAGCTGCGATTGCGCATTGGCGGGCAGATAGGGGTTTCCGCTGTAGATCGGGAACGACGTCTGCGAGCCATTGAGATTGTGCAATCCATCGGTGCTGCTCTTGCCCAGGTTGACCTGGAAAAAGGCAGAAATGTTCTCGCTCAGGTCGTAGTTGACTCTTCCGAATATCTGGTCGGTGGTCACCGGCGCGACCAGCGTATTGCCGCTGAAATAGGATCCATCCCCGCCCACCGCAATGCCCGTTGTCGCGGTGGGCGTGCCGGCATTGAAGGGCGCCAGCGTTCCCGTGCCGACGAACTGCTGGCCCTTGAACGGGCCGGTGGTGGCAAGCCCGCCGTTCGACGCCGTCGAAAGACGCGGGTTCTCCGTCAGCACATAGGGCGAGGCGGCCGTTCCCGCGCCGGTGAAGACCGGCAGCGACCGTCCCCAAGGCCGACTGGACAGCGATGCAACGCCCTTGTTGTCGTACTGCTCGGCACTCCAGATGACGTGACCGTGTTCACCGAGATCGAAACCGTTGGCGACCCCGAACCGCGTGGACTTGGCGTCGCCGTAAGTCGAGACGCCGCCTTGCGCGACCGCCTTGAAGCCCGTGAATTTCTTGTCGAGAACATAGTTGACGACACCCATGACCGCATCGGAGCCGTACACCGCAGACACGCCGCCAGTCACGATGTCGACATCCCGGACCAGCATTTGCGGCAGCGTATTGGTGTCGACCTGCCCGTTGAGGGCCGTCGAGGGAACGCGATTGCCGTCGAGCAGAATCAGCGTTCGGATCGCCCCGAAGTTCCGCAGATTCATGAAGTTGCCTGTGAACAGATTCGATTTGCCGCTGCCCGCACCGTTTCCGGTTCCGACGTTGGTGGTCGAGCCGCTGAATTGCGGGAGTTTGTTCAATGCATCGGAAATATTCGACGGGGTCAGCTGCAATTGCTCCGGCGACGCAATGGTCAAAGGCGTCGGTGACTGCTCGACGCTGCTGATGGTGCGCGACCCCGTCACCACGACCGTCTGCGACGACGGGTTCTCGACAGCGCTCGGCGTCACGGGCGCTTGCCCACCCGAAACTTGCGCCGATACCGTGGACGCCAAGGCAAACATGCCCGCACCCATACTGACTTTTCTCACTCGCATTCTGTCTCCAAGATTATTAGATTCTGAACCCGGTTTCCAGGCACCGACCTAACGGATCCGGTACTTGGCGTGTCGGTGATCCCGGGGCGCTTGTTGCGCTCTATTTCGGATTCGTAGACTATCTTCTCGGCAGTCTTTACACAATATATATATTCGTTTTTTCAATTGTGTCGCAGTATGTCAAACGCTATCCTAATTAGTAAGTAGCTGGACCAGCAAAGCGCGCACAGGGCGGCCGGCGCGAAGCTAGATCCTGAAATTCAGCGACACACGGAATTCGCGCAGCTCGCCCGGATGCACGGTCACGCCGTTGGGCACGACCGGGCTCGTCGGCGAGACTCGATAGTCCTGCTCGTACGCCATGTCGTAGAACTTTCGGTTGAAGAGGTTCAGCACGTCGACCGAGAGCGCGCACCAGGGCGTGAGCTTGCGCTTGACCTGCAGGTTCGACACGATGGCGCTGGGAGCCGTCAGCGTTCCGTCCTGCGACAGGGGATAGCTGCCGATGAACCGGGTCACGAGACCCGCCGACCAGGGCCCGAGGTTCGGCAACGTGATGCCCAGCAAGCCGACCCGGCTGACGGCGTTGGCGATGTAGTTGCCCTCTTCCCCGTTGGCATTGTCGTCCGCGTAGCGCGCATGCGTCCACGCCATGTCGGCATCGACCAGCAGCCAGTCGTTGAACACCAGGTGATTGTTCAACTCGATGCCGTGGCGCTTGCTGGCACCGTTCGGTTCGGTGCTGCCGATCGACGAGTTCGAGTTGTAGACCAGCTCCGAATCGCTGTCCAGCCGCCAGAACGCGAGGGAGATCTGCAACCCGGGCACGATCTGCGTGCGCAGGCCGAGTTCCGCGCCCTTGCTGCCCACGAGCGCCGGAACGGCGGACGCCGCCGCCCCCGTCGTGGAGTCGATCTTGTCGATGACGCCCCGCGCGTCGTTGCTGTGGAAGCCGCGCCCGGCATTGGCGAACAGCTCGGTCTTCTCCCACGGTCCGAAGATCAGCGACAGCTTGGGCGAGAACTTGCTCCCCGAGCCCTTGCCGCTGTTGGCAGGGATCTGGAGCGCGTCCATGCGCATGTCGACATGGTCTTCTCGCAGCCCCACCAGGCTGCGGAACCACGGCAGCCAGGTGGTCGTGTTCTGGACATGGGCCCCGACTTCCGTCTCGCCGACGCGGTCGTTGCTGACCGTCTGGAACGTGACCCGGGCCTGCGTGTTGTACAGCCCGACGTCGATGTGATCGTGTCGAACCTGGAGGCCGGCCTCGGTGACGGAATCGGCGCCGAACAGGCCGTGCTCCCAGCCGTGAACGACCTGTCCGCCGAAGAAGTTGCGGCTCTCCGACTGCTTGAACTGATCGCCGGTGGCGGGCCGGAGCTCGAAGAAGGTGAAGTCCGACCAGAGCGTGAGCTCGTAGTGCTGCGCGTAGGCGGAGAGGTTGGTGTAGCCGGCGGCATCGCGCTGGTGCCATTCGCCGGAGACGATGGCGCGCGAGCTCTTGCCGCCGTCCGTCGGATCGAGCGCCGAGTAGCGTCCGAGCTGCCCGGACTGGATCAGCTCCAGCGGCACCTGGTCGGTGGACGTCCAGTGCGACGCGTAGCCGACGCCGTCCACGGACCAGCCCTGCGCCGCCGTGCCGTCGCTCAATCGAACCAGTCCGTTGAACTTGCGCACGCCCTCGGGTGTCGTCCAGGGCCCGTTGTCCGTCTCCAGTTCGAGGGCGCCGAGCACGCGCGGTCCCGACGCGTCGGGCGACGCCGGCGTCCCGCCAAGGGATCGCGAATCCGCCAGCAACAGCCGGCGATAGCCGCCACCGCCGGCGGTCACGTCGAGCAGACCGTGCTCGAGGCTGTCGACGTACATGATCTTCGCCGACCCCGCGGACGAGAAGTCGCCGTTCTCGGCGAAGTAGGGCCCTTTCCGGTACTCGATCTTGCTCACCAGTTCCGGGATGAGGAAGTTCAGGTCGGTGTAGCCCTGGCCGTGGGCGTTCGTGGGCATGTTCACCGGAACGCCGTCGATCGACGTCGAGAAATCGGTCCCGTGATCGAGGTTGTAGCCGCGCAGGAAATACTGGTTGGCCTTGCCGTCGCCGGAATGCTGCGTGACGACCATGCCGGGGATGGTCTGCAGGACCTCGCCCGGCCTCAGCAACGGCAGGTCGGTCAGCCGCTCGCCGCTGATCGTGCCCTGGGAGGCGGCGTCCGACGTTCCGACCGCGTTGTCGTAGTGGCCCTTGATCTCCACGCTTTGCGCCTGTGCAACGACGATTGGATCGGAACCCTGGGAATCGAGTGGGGGCTGTGTCGATTGCGCAAAGCTGTGATCGAAGGCCGCGCAGGCGGCAGCAGCCAGGCCCAATCGACGCAAAGGGAGTTTCATGAAGGCGCTTGTCTATTGAATGAGGGGGCGGACACGTCGCGACGCATGGCGCCCGGAAGCGGTTGACGCAGGAGGCATGGCGACTCGGTGCCCTGTCACGACGAAAACCCGCAACCGGATTGACGTCGTCGACAAGTTCAGGTCGGCCGATGCCTTCGCGATTCATCTCCAAAACTACTGGATCCTGAATCCGGTTTCCAGATTCGGGTCGATCAGAACCGGTAGTTGGCGTGCCGCGTAGCCCGGGGTTCTCCCCACGCCATTGGCGATTGGAAGATTAGCTTCTGCATGCCCTTTGCACAATATATATATTGCTTGTTTTAATTGTGTCCCAGTATGTCAAACCATGTCGAAAATACTGTGAAGTAGGCCTCGAAAAATTCTCGTTAGAGGCTCAAGAATAACTGATGCTCTCCGAAAATTTTGCGACACATTCACAAGAACAGAGAATATCCATGAGCATCAAACTACGTATCTGGCTCCTGCCCATCCTCGCCGCAGCGATCTTTGCGGTCGGCATCGGCAGCGTCCTCTTCTTCTCGTCAAGAACGTCGAGCGCCATCGAGTCGCTGGGTGCCGTCGACTACCCCTATCTCGACGCCACGACGCAGTTCGCTTCCCAACTCGAAGCGCTCGGCGCGACCATGCAAAGCGCCGTGGTGGAGGGCGAGAAGAAGCGCCTGGACGAAGCTGCGGATCGAGCAAGCTCGATGCGCAGAACCCTCGCCGCGATGAAGGTACTGCCCGGCAAGAGCTCCTTCGCACAAGCGCTCGCGCAACAGTTCGAAACCTACTACGCGGCCACAAGCGACGCAGCGCGCGTCATCTTGGCCATCAAGAGCGGCGACCAGGCCGCCGCAGTCAGCGCGATGCAATCGGCACAGAAGACGCTCGAGGGCACCTTGAAGAGCGTGCGTGAAGACGCCCATGGCAACTTCAACGACGGCCTGGCCAGCGCCAAGCACGGCGTTCTCATGAGCCTGTATGCGGCGTTGATCGGCGCGGTCGTCGTGGTCGCCGGCCTGGGTGTCGGGTCGTATCTCGTCATCGGCGGCGTGTGGCGACAACTCGGCGGCGAACCCGAGTACGCACGCGATGTGATGCGTCGCATTGCCAGCGGCGACCTGTCGCGGGAAATCGCCGTTCATCCCGGCGCCGACAACAGCATGTTGGCCGCCATGCGCGAGATGGCGCACGGCCTGTCCTCCATCGTCGGCGAAGTGCGTGCCGGCAGCGTGACTGTGCGCCATGCCGCCACGGAGATTGCAGCGGGCAACCACGACCTGTCCGAGCGCACCGAGCTGCAAGCCGCCTCGCTCGAACGCACCAGCGCCCGCATGCATCTGCTGACCGAAACCGTCCAGTCGAACGCGCAGAGCGCACAACAAGCCAGCGACCTCTCGTCTTCGGGGGCCCGTGTCGCTTCGCGCGGTGGCGAAATCGTGGCGCAGGTCGTCTCGATGATGGAAGAGGTCAACACGAGCAGCAAGAAGATCTCCGAAATCATCGGCACGATCGACGGCATCTCTTTCCAGACCAATATCCTGGCGCTCAACGCGGCCGTCGAGGCCGCACGGGCGGGCGAGCAAGGCCGTGGCTTCGCGGTCGTCGCCGGCGAGGTGCGCAGCCTCGCGCAGAGATCGGCGGAGGCGGCGCGCGAGATCAAGACGCTCATCGGCGCCTCCGTCGGTCGGGTCGAGTCGGGGACCAGGCTGGTTCGACATGCAGGCACCACGATGACCGAGATCCTCGAATCGGTGGCGCGCGTGTCGACCATCATCAACGAGATCACAGCGGCCGCGAAGGCGCAGAGCGACGGCATCGGCGAAATCAACCGCGACGTCGCCCAGTTGGACGAGATGACCCAGCGCAACGCGGCGCTGGTGGAGCAGGCGGCTGCAGCGGCCACCGCGATGCAGGACCAGTCGCAAGGCCTCGAATCGTCGGTCGCCCGGTTCCGGCTTCCCGGCGATGCCCGCGAAGCGCACGTCGTGCCGTACCTGCAGGCCGCCACGACCTGAAAGCAGCGGGTTTGCAAGACCCGAACCGTCGCGCCAGCAGACCCGTGGAAGCGCCGGCGCAGTCCGTCGGAGCCTGCGTTCGGCGATCGGCCCGGCACGCAAACCGATCCCCCATTTCCCCCTCGCGCAGTTCGTCACCGATGTCGCGTCAATGCGTTTCGGCGAGCTCGAACCTGCGCGGTCAACTTGAGAAAGCACTTCGAAAATGACTCCCTCTTTCACCAGATCCGTGCTCACCGCGGCACTTGCTCTCGGCGCGGTCCCCGCCTTCGCCGGGACGCAGATCGGCGACTACCTGAACTTCAGCGGCTTCGGAACGCTGGGGCTGACCCGCACGAACACCGACAGCGCGGACTTCATTCGCGACGCCGAGGCCAGCGGAGCGACGAAGGACGTCAACGCCAATGTCGATTCGAACTTCGGACTGCAACTGACGGGCACGGCCACGCCGTGGCTCTCGGCAACGGTGCAGATGCTGAGCGCGGAGCGCAGCCAGAGCTACATGACCACCGAGCTCGAATGGGCCTTCGTCAAGGTGAAGCCGCTCGACGGGTTGACGTTGCGTGGCGGCCGCATGGCATTGCCGGTCTTTGCGGTCTCGGATTCGCGCAACGTCGGTTATGCGAACAACTGGCTGCGGCCTCCGGGCGAAGTCTATGGACTCGCAATGATTCCGCGCCTGGACGGTGCCGACGCCAGCTATTCGGCAGAGGTGGGCTCGTCCACGTTCACCGCGACGGCCATGGCGGGCAAGGGCAACTTGCCCAGGCGGGGTGCCACGGATCTGCTGACGGACAACCTGCGCGGCCTGAACCTGCAATGGGAAACCGATGGGGTCATGGTCCGCCTCGGTCAAGTCAGGACAAGAGTGCACACCTCCGTCGCGGGCAGTGTCGACGAGTACAAGTTCACCGGTGCAGGCGTGTTGATCGATCGCAACAACATCGTCGCGCAAGCCGAATACGTGACCCGCCGATCGGGCTCCAACGCCTCCCTGATCGACGCCAATGGGTGGTATGCCATGGGCGGTTATCGACTCGGTGCATGGCTGCCCTACGCGTCCTACAGCGCGACCAGGCCGAACGTCACCTCCAAAGTCCATGCCGCCGGCCCGCAGGACACGACCGCAATCGGTGCGCGCTGGGACGTGCTGAAAGCCATGGACGTCAAGTTCCAGCTCGAACGCATCGACACGAAGGGCACTCGAGGCATCAGCTTCACCTCAGTCCTCGCCAAGCCCGTCACGGCCGCAAGCGTCACCGTCGATTTCGTGTTCTGAGGAGGAGGACAAAATGAACCGCGCAACTTTCGCCAGACTCAGTTCCGTGCTGGTCGTCACCATCACCCTCGGCACCGCCCACGCCATCGACATCGTCGCAATCGGAAATCCCGCCGCGGCCCCGCTGACGAAGGAGCAGCTCGCCAATGTCTATCTGGGTCACAACCAGGCCCTGACGCCACTCGATCAACTTGAATCCGCACCGATCCGGGCCGACTATTACAAGAGGCTCACGGGCCGCGACTCGGCGCAGATCAAGGCCATGTGGGCGCGCCTGACCTTCACCGGCAAGGGCCAGTCGCCCAGGGAACTGCCCGACTCCAATGCCGTCAAGAAGGCGGTCGCCGCAGATCCCAAGGCCATCGGCTACATCGAGAAGTCCGCCGTCGACGACAGCGTCAAGGTGCTTGCCAACATAGACTGATCATGCGGCGGGCGAGCGGCCATCAGGAACAAACCATGACCCAATCCATCTTGACTCTCCACGACTACTTCCGCAGCTCCGCGGCCTATCGCGTTCGCATCGCCCTCCAGCTGAAAGGACTGGCGTACCGACACATCGGAGTTCATCTCCTGCGCAACGGTGGCGAGCAACTCGCCCCGGCCTACCGGGAAGTCAATCCGCAGGGTCTGGTGCCGACTTTGCGAGACGGCGACTTCTCGTTGACCCAGTCGATCGCGATCATCGAGTACCTGGACGAGCGCCATCCCGCGACCCCCCTGCTTCCGCGCGACATCGGCCTGCGGGCGCGGGCGCGGCAGTTCGCGTTGACGATCGCCTGCGACATCCATCCGATCAACAACCTTCGCGTCCTCGACTGGTTGACCACGCGATGCGGCGTCGACGAAGCCGGGAAGCTCGAATGGATCCGGCATTGGATCGAGCTGGGATTCGAGGCCCTGGACGACCAGCTCCTGGCTTGTCGCGACGCCGGGCCCTACTGCGTCGGGGACGCGCCGACCATCGCCGATTGCTGCCTCGTTCCGCAGGTCTTCAATGCGCGGCGCTTCGGCGTCGACATCGCGCGCTATCCGCGGATCGCCGAGATCGCGGCGACGTGCGACGCGCATCCCGCGTTCCAAAGGGCGCATCCGTCGGTCCAGCCCGATGCGGCGTGACAGCGGCTGGCGCCGAAGCCCTGTACACAGAGCGGACGCGCGAGCCGACTCGGCGACTTGTTGACGTGGAGCGTCATCCGCGCCTCTTTCGCGAGGCCGTCGCCGCCCTGCCCTTCAGCAACCCCTGCTCGTCGAACCATCGAGGCGTCCACGTCTCGATATGCTCGGCAAATCCTTGTGCCGCCGGCGACAGCGCGCGCGCAACCGGCGTGTACAGGCAGACCTGCCTGACGGTCTCCGGATCGAGCACGCGCCGCATCTCGAGGCCGAGCAGCCCGGCCAGCGCGCCCACGTAGGCGGGTGCCAGCGTGGCGGCCAGCCCTTGCGCCGCGATCCCCAGCGCCGTCGAGATGTTGTCCACGACATCGACCGGCGTCACGCGCGAATCCTCCGGCGCGTTCAGGCGCATCTGCGCGACGCTGCGCTCGTGATCGCGGCCCGCGGCGACGAGGGCATGTCCCTGCAGGTCGGACCATTTGAGCGTGCGGCGGCGCGCCAGCGGATGCTCCCGCGAACACCAGAGCACCCACGGACTGTCGAACAACGCGTGGCGCGCGACCTCCGCGCCGGAGTGGCGGTCGGGCCCGACGGCCATGTCCACGTCGCCGGCGGCCACGGCATCGACCAGGTCGTCGACCGACAGGTCGCGCACGCGGACGACGACCTTGGGGCGCACGGCCTGGAAGGCCTTGATGGCGGCGGGGACCGCGGCGCTGGCGAGCACCAGCGACGCGCCGATGCGCACCAGGCCGGCGGCCCGGTTGCGCACGTCGGCGGCGGCGCTCTCGGCGGCCTGCGCGTGGCGCATCAAGGTGTCCGCGGAGGCGAGGAAGTCGCGGCCCGCGCTCGAGAGTGCGACGCGCCGGGTGGTCCGGTCGAACAGCCTGAACGACAGGATGGCCTCCAGTTCGGCCACCAGCTGGCTCACGGCCTGACCGGTCATGCCCATGCGTTCAGCGGCGGCGCTGAAGCTGTGGAGTTCCGCGACGGCGGCGAAGGCCTCCATCTGGCGCAGCGTGAAACGGATCAGGGGCATGGGGCTCGATTATCAAGCAATGCTTGTGGATTGCGTCGAATCCATTGTTTGTGCGGGATGCACCGCGTCGCGACACTGGCCATTCGCCGAAGAACGAATGCCGCGCCAGGCGCGCCGACCGGAGACAAGAAGAAATGCTGGACAACACCACCTACGCCGCCCTGGCCAGGGAGTTGCAGGACTCCGAACGCACCCGCGTGCAGCTCGAACAGTTCTCGAAGCGCTTCCCCACGATGTCGATGTCGGACAGCTATGCCATCCAGCGCGAATGGATCCGGCTCCAGCGTGCCGAAGGCCGGCAGGTGATCGGCCACAAGATCGGCCTGACCTCGCGCGCGATGCAGATCGCCTCGCAGATCACCGAACCCGACTACGGCACGTTGATGGACACGATGCTGCTGCGCGACGGCAGCGAGGTCGAGGCGGCGCGCTTCATCGTGCCGCGCTTCGAGGTCGAGTTCGCCTTCGTGCTCGCGCGGCCGCTGAAGGGGCCGGGCGTGACGCTGTTCGACGTGTTCAACGCCACCGACTACGTCGTGCCCGCGCTGGAGCTGATCGACGCCCGCATCGAGCAGTTCGACCGCACGACCCAGGCGCCGCGCAAGGTCCTGGACACCATCGCCGACAACGCGGCCAATGCCGGCATCGTGCTCGGTGGGCGGCCGATGAAGCCCGACGCCGTGGACTGGCGCTGGGCCGGCGCCCTGCTGTTCAAGAACGGCGTGATCGAGGAGTCGGGCCTGGGCGCCGCGGTGCTCAATCATCCGGCCAACGGCGTGGCGTGGCTGGCCAACAAGCTGGCGGCGCACGACGAAGGCCTGGCCGCCGGCGAGATCGTGCTCGGCGGCTCGTTCACCCGCCCCGTGGCCTGCGCGGCGGGCGACACCTTCCATGCCGACTACGGCCCGCTGGGCTCGATCTCGGTGCGGTTCGTCTGATGCGCACGCCCGAGAACGCATTCAAGCGCGCGATCGCCGCGCCCGGGGCGCAGATCGGCCTCTGGCTCGGACTGGCCGACCCCTATGCGGCAGAACTGTGCGCCACGGCCGGATTCGACTGGCTGCTGGTCGACGGCGAGCACGGCCCCAACGACCTGCGCTCGATGTTGGCGGCGCTGCAGGCGGTGGCGCCTTATGCGTCGCATCCTGTCGTACGCGTCCCGCACGGCGACACCGCGCTGATCAAGCAGGTCCTGGAGATCGGCGCCACGACCTTGCTGGTGCCCATGGTCGAAACGGCCGCACAGGCGCGCGAGCTGGTGCGGGCGATGCGCTATCCGCCCGCGGGCGTGCGCGGCGTGGGCAGCGGACTGGCGCGCTCGTCGCGCTGGACGGGCTATCCGGACTATCTGAAGGAAGCCAACCAGCAAGTGTGCCTGCTGGTCCAGGTGGAGAGCGCAGGCGCGCTCGCGCAGATCGACGCCATCGCCGCGGTCGACGGCGTGGACGGCGTCTTCATCGGCCCCGCCGACCTGTCGGCTTCGATGGGCCATCTGGGCCAGCCCGGCCACCCCGAGGTCCGGACGGCGATCGAAGCGGCGCTGCCGCGCATCCTGGCCGCGGGCAAGGCGCCCGGGATCCTGGCCGTCGACGAGTCGCTGGCGCGCCGCTACATCGAGCTGGGCGCGCGCTTCGTCGCCGTGGGCGTGGAGGCGACGCTGCTGGCGCAGGCGACTCGCGCACTGGCCGCGCGCTTCCTCGGCAAGGACGACGCGGCGGCCCGCTCGGGCAGTTCGTATTGAGCTCGCCGATACGCACGACAAGCGCCATGAACCTCGACACGTTGCGCGCCGCATTCTCCGGCCGCCTGCACAGCGACGCGGCGGACATGGCCGCATTCCTGAGCGACTGGCGCGGCAAGTGGACGGGCCGCGCCATCGCCGTGGCGCAGCCCGACAGCACCGCCGACGTCGCGGCCGTGCTCCGCTGGTGCCACGCGCATCACGTGCCCGTGGTGCCGCAGGGTGGCAACACGGGGCTGTCGGGCGGGAGCACGCCCGACGCCAGCGGCACGGCGCTGGTGCTGTCGCTGACGCGCATGAACAAGGTCCGCAGCGTCGACGCGCTGAACAACACGATGGTGGTCGATGCGGGCCTGACGCTGCAGCGGGTTCAGGACGCCGCCCGCGAGGCCGATCGCCTGTTCCCGCTGAGCCTGGCCGCGCAGGGCAGCTGCACCATCGGCGGCAACCTCGCCACGAACGCGGGCGGCGTGCAGGTGCTGCGCTACGGCAACGCGCGCGATCTCTGCCTGGGCCTGGAAGTGGTCACGGCCGAAGGCGAGGTGTGGGACGGCCTGCGCGGGCTGCGCAAGGACAACACCGGCTACGACCTGCGCGACCTGTTCATCGGCAGCGAGGGCACGCTGGGCATCATCACCGGGGCTTCGTTGAAGCTGTTCCCGCGCCCTGCCGCGCAAGTGGTGGCCTTCGCCGCCGTGCCCACGCCCGCGGCCGCCGTGCAATTGCTGCAACTGGCGCAGGCGCAGCTCGGAGCTGCGCTCACCGCGTTCGAGCTGATCGGCGACAGCGGCATGGTCCTGGTCGAAAGACACGTCGCCGCGGCGCGGCTGCCACTGGCCGGGCGCTCGCCCTGGTACGTGCTGCTGGAGGCGAGCGACACCCGGGACGAGGCGCATGCCAGCGCCGCCATCGAAGGCCTGCTAGAGGCTGCGCTCGAACGGCAACTCGCGAGCGATGTCGCGCTCTCCACCAGCCTCGCGCAGTTCCGGGCGCTGTGGGCGCTGCGCGAGGACATCTCCGAATCGCAGGGCGCCGAGGGCAAGACGATCAAGCACGACATCTCGCTGCCGATCTCGCGCATCGCCGAGTTCGTGACTGGCACGAGCGCCGCGATCGACAGCCGCTTCCCGGGCCAGCGCCTGGTGGTGTTCGGCCACCTGGGCGACGGCAACCTGCACTACAACGTCTCGCCCGCGGCCGACCGCACCGGCCCCGAGCATGCGGCGGCCTTCGTCGCGCTGGAAGGCCCGATCAACCGCCTGGTGCACGACGCGGTGGCGGCGCTGGGCGGCTCGATCTCGGCCGAACACGGCCTGGGCGTGCTGCGGCGCGACGAGTCCGCCCGCTACAAGTCCGCCGTCGAGATGAAGCTGATGCGCGCCGTCAAGCACGCGCTCGACCCGCTGGGCTTGATGAATCCCGGCAAGTTGCTGACCTGAATCGCAAGGAACCCCCATGGCATCTCCCCTGCTCGACGTCTCCGGCGTCGCCGTCTCGCCCGATCACTACATCGCCGGGGAACGCGTCGCGTCGCCCGAGACGATGGACCTGTTCAGCCCGATCGACCAGCGGCCGCTGGGCCGCATCGCCGAAGGCACGGCCGAACATGTCGAGGCGGCGATCGTCGCGGCGCAGCGCGCCTTCCCGGCCTGGAGCGCGTTGAGCGCGGCCGAACGACAGCCCTTCCTGGCCCGGTTCGCCGACGAGATCGGCCGGCGCGCCGAGGCGTTCTGCCTCCTCGAAAGCAACGACGCCGGGGTCTTGCTGTCTCGCATGCGCCATGGCGTCGTGCCGCGCGCCATGCTCAACATCAGCTGGTTCGCCAAGCACGCGCTCGACCTGCAGAACCGCCCCATCGACACCGAGCAGGCGCACCACATCGTCAAGCACGACCCGGCCGGCGTGGTGGTGATCATCACGCCGTGGAACGCGCCGCTGATGCTGTCCACCTGGAAGCTGGGGCCGGCGCTGGCCGCGGGCAACACGTGCATCCTGAAGCCGCCCGAGTGGGCGCCGCTCACCTGCTCGCTGCTCGCCGACGCGGCGCATGCGGCAGGCCTGCCGCCGGGCGTCTTCAACGTCGTGCAGGGCACCGGCGCCAACACCGGCGCGAAGCTGGTGGCCGACCCGCGCATCGCGCGCGTGTCGTTCACCGGCAGCGTGCCGACGGCGAAGTGGATCGCGCAGGCCGCCGGCGCCAACCTGGTGCCCTGCAGCCTGGAGCTCGGCGGCAAGAGCCCGTTCATCGTGCTGGAGGACGCCGATCTCGACAACGCCGCCGCGACCGGCGCGCTGATGTATCGCAACGCCGGCCAGGTGTGCCTGGCGGGCACACGCTTCCTGGTGCACGAGAAAGTCGCCGAACGGTTCATCGCCGCGATGCGCGGCTACGTCGAGAAGCTCATCGTCGGCGACCCGCGCGACGAGGCCACCGAAGTCGGGCCCATCATCCACCCGCGCCAGGTCGACCGGGTGCTGGGCTTCGTCGAGCGTGCGCGGGCCGGCGGCGCCGAGCTGCTGTGGGGCGGTGCCCGGCATTCCTTCGGTGCCCAGTACGTGCAACCGACGATGCTCACGAACCTGAAGCAGGACGACGAGATCGTGCAGCAGGAAGTGTTCGGCCCGGTGCTGACGCTGCAGACCTTCGCCGACGACGCGCAAGCCATCGAGCTGGCCAACGGCACCGACTACGGACTGGGCGGCGTCTGCTACGGCGAGCAGGCCCACGCGACGGCCGTCGCCGAACGGGTGCACACCGGCTTCATCTGGGTCAACAGCTTCGGCATCCGCGACCTCGCCGCACCCTTCGGCGGCATCAAGCGCAGCGGCGTCGGACGCGAAGGCGGCGACTGGAGCTTCGAGTTCTTCTGCGACGTCAAGGACGTGGTCGTCCCGAAGAAGCCCTTCCGCGCCAGTTTCAGTCATCGTTGAAAAGGAACCCTCCATGAACGGAAAGATCGTCGGCGCGGCCGTCGTTTCGCACCACCCCGGCCTGATGCAGTGCGACGAGTTCCGCCGCCTGATGGGCAACGGCGAGGACTCCGACCTGATCGCCGGCTTCGCGCGGCTGCGCGCCAAGATCGCCGCGGCGTCGCCCGATGTCGTGATCATCCTGGACTCGCACTGGTTCACCACCGGCTACCACCTGGTGGATGCCGGCGCGCACTACCGCGGCACCTACGTCTCCGACGAGATGCCGTGGTACCTGCACGGCGTGCCGTACGACTACCGCGGCCTGCCCGGCCTGGCACTGGAGATCGAGGCCGTCTCGCGCGAGCGCGGCGGCTACAACCGCGCGATCAATCATCCCGACCTGGGCCGCCACTACGCGACGATCAACGTCGTCAAGCAACTGCGGCTGGAACTGAACGACACCCCGGTGGTGACGGTCAGCTCGTGCCAGAACTGCGACTGGACGCACTTCCTGACCTCGGGCGAGGCCATCGCCGAGGGCGTGCGCCGCAGCGGCCTGCGCGCCGTGCTGCTGGCCTCGGGCGCGTTGAGCCACAAGTTCAATCCGATCGACTGGACGCCGAAGCATCCGCGCATCTTCCACGAGAGCAACGTCTCGCGGCCGGAGCACATCGTCAGCGACAAGGGGGCGATCGAGCTGATGCGGCAAGGTCGCCACGACCAGATCCTCGAACGCTGGAACGACGAATACCGCAAGATGCCCTGGGAGGCCTTCGGCGCGCACTACCTGCAGATGCTCGGCGCGCTGGGCGGCGCGCAGTGCCGCCTCGAGGGCGAGCCGCTGTCGGACTACGAGAACGCGCGCGGCACCGGCAACATCCACGTCTGGTTCGACACGCAGGCGCATGCCGGCGATCGGGAGGCCGCATGAACTTCGAATTTCCAATGAACGAATTGCCCGCCGTGATGCGCGGGCCGCGCGTCGAGCGCCGCCGTATCCTGCACGGTGGCAGCGCGTTCTGGGGCACGCTGCGCGACGACGGGCGCCTGCACCTGGACGACGGCCGCGCGGTGGACGCCGACAGCGCCAGCTACCTGCCGCCGGTGAGCCCCAGCAAGATCATCGCGGTCCACATCTCGTACAGCTCGCGCAGCTTCGAGACGCGCAACAAGCCTAAGCCGAGCGAGACGCCGACCTACTTCACCAAGCCGCCGACGTCGCTCAACGGCCACAGGGGACAGATCCTCAAGCCGGCCGACTGCCAGTATCTCAACTACGAGGGCGAGTACGCGGTGGTGATCGGCCGGACCTGCCGCAACGTCACGCCCGACGAGGCCTGGGACTACATCGAGGGCTTCTGCCCCGCGCTCGACATGGGCCTGCAGGACTTCCGCGACACGGACCAGGGCTCAATGCTGCGCGTGAAGGGCGCCGACACGCTGCTGCCGATCGGCCCGGGCATCGTCCGGGGCGTCAACCTGTTCGAGCAGACGCTGCGCACCTACGTCAACGGCCTGGTCGTGCAGGAAGCGCACATCGGCGACGAGACGATCTGGGGTCCGCACTACGTGATCGCGGACATCGCGCGGCACATCACCCTGGTGGCCGGCGACGTGATCCTGATGGGCACGCCCGGCCACTCGCGCAGCGTCGATCCGGGGCAACTCGTGGAATGCGAGATCACCGGCGTTGGCCGCATCGCCGGCACCGTCACCGCCATCGCGGCACCGCGGGCCAGCGCCCTCGGCGTCGGCCACGCCCCGACCGATACTCCCGAGGTGCGCCGCGTCGCGCTCGGGTTCGACGAGCGGGTGCCTGAGCGGCTGAAGAACAATCTGCGCCAGGCCAAGGAGCCCTCGTGATGAAGGTCTGCATCGTCGGTGCCGGCGCCATCGGCGGCTTCATCGGCGCCAGGTTGGCCGCCGCCGGACGCGCCCAGGTGAGCGCCGTCGCACGCGGCGCCACCCTGCAATCCCTGCAGCGACACGGCTGGCGCCTGAACACGGCCGCCGGACTCGTGCAGGCGCCGGCGCACGCCACGGCCGACGCCACCGACCTGGGCCCGCAGGACCTGGTCGTCATCGCCGTCAAGGGTCCCGCGCTGACCCAGGCGGCGCAGGGGCTGGCGCCGCTGTTCGGGCCCGACACGGTGGTGATGCCGGCAATGAACGGCGTGCCCTGGTGGTTCTGCCAGGACGTCCCGGGAATGGGCCGCGAGCCGCTGCAAAGCGTCGACCCGGGCGGACGGATCGCTTCGGCCATCGCCTTCGAGCGCGTGCTCGGTTGCGTGGTGCACGCCAGCACGGCGACGAGCGAGCCCGGCCTGGTTCAGCACCGGATGGGCCAGGGCCTGATCGTCGGCGAGCCGCGCGGCGGCCGCAGCCGGCGTGCGCAAGCCGTGGTCGACCTGCTGGCCCGCGCCGGCTTCGATGCCACGCATTCGGACGACGTGCGCTACGACATCTGGTACAAGTTGTGGGGCAACATGACGATGAATCCGGTGAGCGCGATCACCGGCGCGACCATCGACCGCATCCACGCGGATCCGCAGGTGCGCGAGTTCTGCTCGGCGGCGATGCGCGAGGCCGCCGCCCTCGGCGCCCGCATCGGCTGCAACATCGAGCAGAGTGCCGAGGACCGGCACGCCGTCACCGCCAGGCTCGGGGCGTTCAAGACCTCGATGCTGCAGGACGTCGAAGCCGGCCGGCCGATCGAGCTCGATGCCATCGTGTCCGCGGTGCACGAGATCGGCGCCCGACTGGGGCAGCCGACGCCCAACATCGACATCCTGCTCGGACTCACGCGGCTCTTCGGGCGGGTACACGGGCTCTATCCGGAAGCCTGATCCAGGTACCAGAATCGGCCTTGAGGGTTCTCTCGCAATAGGCCGTTCGGCTACGAACTGGCCGTGCTCTCACTCGCCGGCCTGGCATCCAATGCCTGCGCCGAGATCCTGGTGACGCCGCTCTGGAGTATCAGGACGGCCTCGAGGCCGCCTTCTTCGTGGTTTCGCAAGGTCAATGACGCGTCGTTCTTCTCGGCGAGCATCTTGGCGATGGTGAGGCCCAGGCCGACACCATCGGCAGATTGCGAGGTCGACTCCAGTCGCACGAAGGGATCGAACACCGCCCGGAGCTTGTCCGGCGGTATGCCCGGCCCGCGGTCACGAATCACGATATGCACGGCGTCTTCGACGACTGCGGCCGACACCTCGACGCTGTTGCCGTATTTCAACGCGTTGTCGAGCAGGTTGGACAGGCATCGTTGCAACGCACGCGGACGCGCATCGACATCGCAGTTGCAATGCCGATCGAACGTCACGATCTTTCCGGTCGCGGCCATGGCGTCCTCGACCACGACCTCCAGCAAATTGTCGAGGGCAATGCTGGCGACGGGTTCGGAGGTCTGCGCATGCCGCGCATAGTTCAAACCCTCGCGGATCAGGCCCTGCATCGTCGCCACATCGTCGATCAACCGGCTGCGCAGCGCCTCGTCGGTGACGCGCTCCAGGCGCAGGCGCAGGCGCGTCATCGGAGTCTGCAGGTCGTGCGTGATCGACGCCAGCAGCTGGGTCTTCTCGACCAGGGAGGTTCGCAACGCCGCCTGCATCACGTTGAAGGCGCGGGCGGCGCCGCGAACCTCCCGCGGGCCGACTTCATCGATCGGCCGGCGGTCGAGGTCGACACCGAGGGCCTGGGCGGCATGCGACAGTTCTCGCAGCGGCGCGGCGGCCATCCGCGCCACGAGGAAAGCCACCATGGCGATGCCAGGCGTCAGGAACAGGGCGACCAGCCATTTCAGGGAGTACGTGTCCTCCGACGTGCGCGCGCGGAGCTGCAGCCTGATCGGCGTGCCATCCAGGAGACTCGTGTCCACCACCCAGCATTCGAACGGAATGGGCGCCGCCGGATCCGCACCGAGCAGGTCACAGGATCCGGCATCGGCGCGTACGGCATGGACAGGCCGGCCCACATGGGTGCTCAGCACGCCAGCCAGCGCAGGGTCTTCTTTCAGCGTCACTTCGCGGCCGTTGGCGGCCCGGGTTCCGCCGATCGGCGTCGCCAGCAAATAGGCCCGGAGGGGCTCCTGCGCGCGATCGACCAAGGACAGAAAATCGCTCAGGCGATCGGCCAGGCGGTCCCCACGCATGCCGCGGAGGTCGGCCCGCCGCTGCGCGTCCGCATAGGCCATCACGAGCGCCGCGGAGCCGAGGGTCCCCACGAGAAGAAGCACGAACAGGCGCCCCGCCATCGTGTCGACGTAGCGGCGCAAGTTCATTCGTACGTGACCGATGCCGCCAGCACGTAGCCTTCGCCCCGCACCGTCATGATCAGTTCCGAAGCGCGCGCGTTGTCGCTCAGCTTCTGGCGCAACCGGCTCACTTGAAGGTCCGCGACCCGCTGCACCGAATAGCCGGTTTCGTGCAGGCCCGCACTGGTCGTCAACGTGAGGATCTGATCGCGTGTGAGGATCTCGTTGGGGTGCTCGACAAAGAACTTCAACAAGCTGAACTCGCTGCCCGACAGCATGACGACGCGGTTCGCGCCCTTGACGAGGCGGCGGTTCTCGAAATCCAGTGTCCAGTCGCGAAACAGCGCTCGCTTCGGAGGCGCCGGTTCCGGCGGCTTGAGCGGCGAATAGGCCCGCCGCATCACGCTGCGCACTCTCGCAGTGAGTTCACGCGGGTCGAATGGCTTGGCGATGTAGTCGTCGGCGCCCACTTCCAGCCCGATGACACGATCTATCGCCTCGCCCCGGGCGGTGAGCATGACGATGGGAATATTGCTGCGGCTGCGAGACTCGCGGCACAGCGACAAGCCATCTTCTCCAGGCAGGTTCAGGTCGAGAATGATCAGCTCGACCGGATGCTTGTCCAGGGCCGCGAACATGGTCTTGCCATCGGACGCGGTCACGACGGCGTAGTCGAACTTCTGCAGATGCTCCGCGACCAGCGTGCGAATCTCCGGGTCGTCATCGACGACCAGGACCACGTGGGGACTGGCGCGAGCCGACGCGGGCTCGGAACCGCCTTCATGCCCAGCGGCTCCGGACGTCGCTGCACCCACGGATGCGGGATGGGAGGGGGTACCGTTTTTCAAGCCGGGAGACCTTGTTCGACGGGTGGAAACTCGGACGTGTCTGGCGAACCGAAGACGGACACGCAGGACGCTCGCGTGCACTCCGACAGGTGAGGCGGCGTGGTGTCGTGCCGCCAGCACGCTTGAAGCAATGAGATTACACCAAAGGACCTCCATGGCTTTCGCGGCCGGGCGATGCCATGCGTCGAGGCGGTCTTCATGCAAAGTTGCGAGTGACCATCCAGGTCACCCCGAGGCACACCAGGCCGGAGCCGATGACATCGACGGTGATGGGCCGCGGCAAGGCCAGTCGAGTACGCACGAGCAGAAACACCGTGCCGGTCAGCAAGCCGACGACCAGCAACTGCCCCACTTCGACCCCCAGATTGAACCCGAACAACAACTCGACCATCCGATCGGTCGGCAAGTGCATTTCGATCAAGTCGTTTGCAAACGCGAAGCCGTGGATCAGGCCGAAGATCAGGGTGACGACGAGACGGACGCGCGCCGCGTTGTGCAACTGACTGGTCGACATCAGATAACAGACGGTGAACAGGTCGGCGCCAATCAGCAGCAGCAAGGGCAGGCTGCCGTATCCCGCCACCCGAGCGAGCGCCAGCGCGGTCAACAGCGCGCCGGCGCCCATGGCCACCGCGAGAGGCCGCTTGACCGCGACCGCGATGTTTTCCGCGCCGATCAGCGCGATCGTCAGCGCGATCAGGATGTCGATGAACGCCGAATGGGGACGGACGATGCCGGTGACGGCGAGTGCGAGCGTCACGCTGTGGCCGACGGTAAATCCGGTGATGACGAACAGCAGGTCGGGCAACCGGCGCGAGATCAGGACGAAGCCGAGCACGAACGACAGATGGTCCGGCCCGGTCAGGATGTGCATGATCCCGAGGCGGATGTACTCGAAGAAGCTGGCGTCCTGAAGCTTGTTGTCGTCGCCTTCCCCCGAGAGCTCGAGGTCGCGGTGATCGTTGGTGATCAGCTGCTCGATGAACCTGCCGTTCTCTTTGTGAATGCGCGCGTAGGTCACATGGGAAGGAACAAGATCGAAGAACGCCGACGAGTGCAACACCATGTCGTCCGGTTCGGCGCAGCGAAACGTGAATTCGACGCGGCGCAGTTCTTCGGTCGCGGCGCCGGTGCTGGGCTTGCCGGCGGCCGGGCAATCCTTGCCGCCCGCGGTCACGGAGACATGATGCGCGAGATAGTCCGCGACCTGCTCGTCCGTCGGGATGCCGGCGCCGCCGGCAGCCAGCCGCGCGGCTTCGACCTTGGGCAGCGTGACCGCCACGTGAACCGTGGACCCCACGATTTCCCAGGTCGAATAGCTTTCGCTGCGCGTGTGCGCGGACGCCGCGCCCGCGCAGGCCCACAGCAGCAAGCCCAGCAGCGCGGCGACGAAGCCCGGCGGGTTGGCCTTTCCGTTCATTCGCCGTACCCTGGTGTCAGGAGCACTTCTGCCTTGCCACGCAGGAACCGCACATACTCCGCGTGCGCCTGGTCGACGGCGTCGCGTTTCAGGTCGCTGGCGACCCGATCCCGGGCGGCGTCGAACTCGAGCGGCACCTCGCGCCGGCGCCTTTCCATGAACAGCACGTGGATCCCATCGGGCCGCGTGACGGGATCGCCGACTGCGCCGGCGTCGAGGCGCCTGGCGACGGCGAACAAGTCGTCGCCGAGCGCACGCGCCACCGCGATGTCGATCTGCTCCTCCGCGCCCGATCCGTTCGCCTCCTTCAGACCGAAGCGCGCGATCGCCTCCTTGGGCGTCATGCCCTGTCGCAAGGCCTGCACCGCGCTTGCGGCGATCCTGGAAGACTGCTCGGCCGAAACCCCGTGGCCCACGGGCACCACCAGGTCGCGCAGCAGCATCGAGCCATTGCTCGTGTATTTGTCTCGGTGCGCGGCGAACCACGTCCTCAACTCCGCCTCGCCCGGCTTCCTGGCGTCGATGTCGGCGGCGCTGGTCAACTCGACGCCGCCGACGAGCGCCTCACGCACGGCCGGATCGGTCGCGGGCAGGTCGATTTCGAGTCCCCGCTGCACCAGCAACTCCTCCGCGATCATGCTCTCGAGAACCGCCTTGCGTTGCGCAGGCGTCGCCTTCTCCAGTGAAACTCCATACAGGTTCTGGAGTTGGCTGCGGTAATCGGACAGCAGTATCTGGCGATGGTTGACCAGCGCAATCGCGCCCGGCGGAATCTTGTCGGTCGTCGATCCCGGCGCCGTGAACAGCGCGTAGCCGGCAAGTACCAGACCGGTGAGCGCGCCGGCCGCGAGCATGGCCAAGGACCGGCGTGGCATCTCTTTGGCCATGCTCGAATTGCTTCGCAACAATGCATCTCCCCAAATGGATTCGAATGCCCGCAGGCAAGCCGGCAGCTACTTCTGCGCGTGTTCCCAGACTGAAAAAAGGTAGTAGCTGACGGCCTTGATCTGAGCCGGCGTCAGCTTCCCCTCGTAAGACGGCATCGTGCCTTTGCGGCCACCCCGGATCGAAGCCACGATCGACTGCCGATCGCTTCCGTAGAGGTAATTCGCGGAGGTCAGGTCGGCGGAGCCAATGGAAGGGTCGCCCTTGGCGTCCTGGCCATGACAATCGAAGCAGCCCCCGCCTTTTCCAAAAAGCACCTTGCCTCGTGCGGCCGCGGCGACTTCATGCTTCTGGCCCTGAAGGGAAACGAGGTATTCCGCCAGATCGGTGATTTGACGTTCGCTCAGCTTCGGGTACCCGCCCTCTTGCTTCGGAACGAGGCCGGCGAAGCTCGGCATGAACGCCAGCTTCTTGGTCTTGGGATGGTCGGCGCGAATTCCGTATCTGACGATGCTCTCGATATCCGAGGCGAAGATCTGATTCGGGCCCGCATCGACGTTGTCGCTGCCGTACAGCGTCGCTCGGTCGCTCAAATCCGGGGCATGCTTGCCGGCGACGCCCTTGAGATCGCGGCCGTGGCAATCAGCGCAGTTCTCGCCGTACGTGTTCTTGCCGAGCGCCAGTGCCTGCTTTGCGAGAGCCGTATCTTTTCCAATGTCGTCGACGCCGGTCTTGGCCAATTGATCGTCGACGGGCGCCGCGGCGGACGAGCCGGGCATCTGCAGTGCAGCGATGGCCAGCAGGCTCAATGTCCTCACGATCGGCCAGACCGGGGTGCCGGTGCAGCCAGAGGTATCGGGATTCAGCTTCATACGTCCACCAGATCTTTCCAATTCCGAGATCGACCTCAGTCCGCAGAGCGAATCTGCTCTCGAGCGCCAAAAAATCCCAACAGAAACAGCCCTGCAACCGCGCCGAGCGAGACCGCGCCCGCAAGGATCAATATCTCATTCGGGCCTGCATCGACATCGTCGCGGCTGTACGGGGTCGTTCGGTCGCCTGAATCCTGAGCATGCGTGCCAGCCGCGCCCTTGAGATTCCGGTCATGGCAATCCGCGCAATTTCCGCTGTATGTCTTTTGAGGCGTAGCAGACGAGCAAGGCATATGCAGCGCGGCGATTACCAGCAGACTCAATGCCCTCGCGGCCGGCCGGACCAACATGCCAGCCTGGTTCGAGGTGGCAGCAACGAGCTTCATGCTTCCAGTGCCTTTCCTGTTCCGAGACGGACCTCAGTCCGCTGCGCGGGCGCGCTCCCGATAGCCGGAAAATCCCAGCAGGAATACCCCCACGGCCGCACCGAACGAGACTCCACCGGCAATCAGAAACAGGCTCGGGGCTGGAATGGCGTATGAAATCAGCAGGCCGCCGAGAATCGGGCCGAATATGGCGCCGATTCGCCCCGTCCCCATGAGCCAGCCCACTCCCGTGGCACGAACCGAGGTTTCGTAGAAGGTCGCGGCAAGGCCGACGATGCACATCTGCGCACCAATGGAGAATGCCCCTGCGAGAAAGCATGCGCCCAGCAGCAGCGCGCCCGAACTCCCGCTGATGCCGATGAGTGCAATGAGGCCGCCCCCGATCGTGTACGCCAGGCTGATCGGAAGTATGGGACCGTGTCGGTTGATGAGCCGGCCGATGGTCAGGCATCCCGCAATGGCACCCAGATTCAATGCAGCGACGCCCAGCACCGCATACCTTGCGCCAGCTCCGGCCTGGTGGGAAAGCAGCGGCAGCCAGTTCACCAGGAAATAGGACAGCATGAGACTCAACATGAATGTCACGGTCAGGATTGCCGAACCAAGCGCCCTTCCTTCACCAAAGACACCTCTCAGCAGTTTCCATGGAGTCTCTGCGCTCCGCGGCGCCTCTTGAGCGAAGCTGCCCTCGAACGCCGCCTGGGATGCCTGCATTCTGCGAATGACGGCGTCCGCCTTCTTCTTCTCGCCGCGGGCGAGGAGAAACCGGATCGACTCCGGCACAAATACGGCAAATGCCGGCAACAGCAGCAGCGGCACGACGCCGCCGATATAGAACAGCGGCATCCAGCCATGTGCGGGAATCACGAGCGCCGCAATGACACCGCCCAGTACCGCTCCCAACGGGAATCCGCAAAACATCAGCGAGACGATGGCCGCACGTCGCTGAGGCGTCGCAAATTCGGACGTCACGGCGATGACTCCGGGCAGCGCGCCGCCGAGACCGACGCCGGTGATCAATCGGACGAGGGTCAATTCCCGCAGGTTTTCACAAAAGGGTGTCAGCAGCGATACCAGGCCGAACAGCAGGATCGCTACCACCAGGCTGGGCTTGCGTCCGAACCGGTCTGCACCGATGCCGAACAGGATGGCGCCAAACAGCGCGCCCACGAGGCCACTGGCAAACACTCCGCCGAATGCGGAAGGCGCGACGTTCCAATTGGCTGCAATGCTGGGCGCTGCGAGTGCGATGACTTGCGTGTCGAATCCGTCCACCAGCGCCACGAATGCGCACAGCAAGAAGACAGTGAGCTGAAAATGACTCGGCCCCTTCGCCGCGGCACCTCCTGCGGGCGGCGCATTGAGTTCGATTGAATTCATCTTCTCCACTCTCGATCGATTTCTTCCGGTGAACATGGACCCGGCATCACTGTTGAATCACGGCGCCCTCGGGCAGCGCCAACGCCGCATGGCGACAAGGGGGTCGAGCCACCGCTGCTCGCGATCGCCCTGCTCACGAACCAGGCTAGTGCAAACCGAATTTGAGCGACCCGTCCGACTCGCGCTGCCACTGCTTGAAATAGTCCCACTCGAGTTGCGCCGTGCGCGGATCCGCGGCGTGCGGCAGGTCGGTCGTCCAGACAAAGCTGAAGAGATTCAGCGGCACCGGGTCGCTGCTCATGTACTCGCTGATCTGGAAGCGGCCAGCCGGATAGCGCTTGTCCACGCCGGCGGCCACCTTCTTGCCTCCAAGCACGAGGACGTCGTACGGATCGCTGTTGATGCTGTCGTAGCGTTGCACCTTGTCGGCGGTCGTGATCTTGTTCAACCGCTTCACTTCGTCGATGGCGCCGCGCAGGACGCCCTCGGCCGGAACCTTGGCATCGGTCGATGCTCCGGTGTCGACGTCGCCGTACTCGAGCATCATCGGGATCCGGAGGTCGCGGTCCTTGCGTATTTCCGCGGTACGTGCCTCGACTTCGGGCGACATCGGTCCGATGCCGCTGTTGGGCGAGACGGCGGCGAACGTGGCCGAATGACTGATCCCCATCATGTAGGTCAGTCCGCTGCCCAGGGAGAAGCCCTGCATGTAGATGCGGCGCTTGTCCACGCCATAGGCCTTGGACACCTCGTCGATCGTGCGCAGCACATATTGCGCGTCGGAGCCATTCGGGTCCGTGAATTCCCAGTAGTTCTTTTGACCATTGAGATAGACCGTGATGAACCCTTCCTTTTCGCCCACCTCGTGCATCTTGATCTGGTTCATGTACTCGGTGGCGGGGAAGAACGCGCCGTGGGCGGCCAGCACCAGCGGCAAGGCCTGTCCCTTGCGATAGGTGGACGGCGTCTTGACGTAGTACTTGTACGTCTTGGCGCCGATCTCGATCGTCCGGATATCGAAAGTCTTCGCGATCTCGGCTTCGGTCAACAGGGACCCGAGCTGTCCGTTGGGCGCCGAGGGCCAACGACCCACGTGTTCGAAGAAGTCGTGCCAGATGACCGAGGCCAGGGTGCTGTCGTACTTGGCGCCGTCACCGAGCATCGACGTGCGGACCTGTTGCACTTCATGCGTCGGGTTCTGGTACGTGGTGCTCTGATATCCGCCGATCGAGGCGCTCCGGCCCTTCTCCGAAGCCGCATCGGCGTGCCTCCAGTAGTTCGCCAGCCTGGTCACTGCGGCATTGGAAGTCCCCGTCGTCAGGAGCCATGCCGTGACCGGCACGTCCTTCTTGAGTTCGGTCCATACCGGCTTGGCGTTCTTGCCCTCGCGCATGTACTGGAAATATCCCTGAGCCCGCTCATTGGCATGCTCGTAGGCGGCTGCGTAGGCGCCGCCGTCGAGCGTGGCCAATGCGGCGAAGACTCCGGGCCGATTCAGCACGAACTCCTGGGCCACGGTGGCGCCGGCACCGACACCCGTGATGTAGTGGAACGCCATCCAGGTCGGGACCCGGGTGCCGCCCGCGCCGCGCATCGCTCCGGCCGGCCCACCGGGACCGGCCGCCCGCGGCTCGCCTCCCGCCTGCCCTCGCTGCGCGCCTTCGGCCCCACCGGGACGACCGCCTCCCGCCTGTCCGCGCTGTGCGCCCTCGGCCCGGCCACCCGCGGCCGGATCCGCGCCGGCCGCCGGAACCATCAAGCGCCTGGAGACATGGTCGTAGACGGCCTTGATGTATTCATCGTCGCCGCCGCTGTTGGCAGCCCAGGACTTGCCGGCGACCTCGGGAAACACGACGACGAATCCGTTTTTGTCCGCAGCATCCGTCCAACCGGACGTCTTCGCGAACTCTTCCGCGGTCTGGCCGTTGTCATGGAGCGCATAGACGACGGGGTTGTAGGCGTCCGGCCGGAAATGCGGAGAGACATAGTAGTAATAGGCGCGTTCGACCCCGGCGACCGTGACCATGTTCCTGGAGAGCAAGGTCGCCTGCGGCGCCTTGACAGCCGCCTGCGGCGCGCTCGCGCCGCCGTTGGCCGCTGCTTCGCGTCGTCGCGGCATGGGCGGCCCAAGCCGGATGCCCGGCTCGCAGTACGCATTTTCGCCATGGAGGCCGCCGCTGCAGAGGTACTTCATCGAGCGGGTCGTGCCTGTCCAGCGAGTCTTGCCATCGGCGGTGCTGACGTCCGAAACCCGAACGCTTTCCCATGCCAGATTGCCGATGGCCAGACTCGTGCCCTGCTGCAGCAATTCCGTTGGCGTGGCAGGTGCTGCCACAGGGGACGCGTCGTGGACTTCGACCGGGGTCGAGCACGCCGACAAATACGCCACGACACAGCCCATCGTCAGGGCCTTGAACCGAAAATTCATCAAATCATCTCCGCTTTATTCTTCAGGAGTGCCATTCGCCGCAGGGTCTGCGGGCCGCTGTCTCTATCTGGCCGCGCCGGGGACGTCGCGATCGTTTTCGGTGCGGTCGTATTCAACCGATTCCCAGGCGGGACGCCGGTACCAGATCTTCTCGGCAGTCCATGGCTTGACGAATGCCTTCGCATCCTTGACCGTGATCTCGTCGACCAGGGTCTTCCAGTTCCTGAGATAGAAGCGTTCCTCGATCTCCAGCTGATCGCTGTGCGGGCCGCCTCCGGGACCGATTCCCGGCAAACGCGTGTCGGCCCGTACGCAGCAGGTCTTGACGATCAGCTCGCCGTTCTTCCACTGACCCGTGGAATAGCCGTTGGTGGCGGGCAAGGTGTTCTCGGTGGCGGTTCTGCCGTCGGTGTAGATGCGGCGCGGCTGGTTCTTGTTTTCGCTCATCAGCGTCACCTGGGACCGGGTGACCTGGATATCCATCGGAAAGAGCATGTTCATCCAGCCGGGCATCGAATTGAAGAAGGCGCCGCGCTGACCGGCCGGACCTTCTTCCGCAAGCTTCCTGTACTCGTCGTTATAGGGCGGATCCTGGGGCACCCCCGGCGGAATGCGGTTGTCCCAGACGTTGTCGCCGTCGCGCTCCCATATTCCGGACCAGTCACCCAGATCGGACCATTTCGGCAACTGCGCCGCGCCGCTCGGGTAGTGAATGGTTTGCGCCATCGATGCATTGCTGCAAACCAGACCGAACCCCAGCAGAATCGCGGCGGCGTATCCGCTCCATCCATGACCATTCAAACGAGGCATACTCTTCCCACAAATTTGGAACATAAGCATTGATAAGCGGCGCGCAGGTCAAGCCGGCGTAATTCCGGTGCTGATGGTCGTGCCATCCTCGAAGGTTGCCTTGAGCAGGGCGCCTTCCTTCTTGCCGGCATCGCGCGACGGATAGATTTCGACGGTCACCTTGTCGCCGACCTTGAAGGTCGTGCGGGTCCAGCCGCGTCGCACCAGCGTGCTGACGCTCGCACCCTCGATGCCGTACTCGACCTCCTGGCCGTTCTGGATGCAGACCAGCTGCAGCCAGCTGTGCGGATTCGTGAACTCCCAGGACTTGACCGTTCCCTTGATGGTCACCGACTTGCTCTGGTCGAACTGCGCGAACGAGTGATGCGCCGATGCGCCCTGGGGCCCCAGGACACTGCCGGCGGCGACTGCCGTCATTGCCACTGCGCGCCACCACTTGGCTGTAAAGACACCGATCATCACGCTCTCCGTTTTGGTTGATAAATATCGAACCAATCCTGGCCCGAGTACTTGATCTTTTATATATTACGGCAGGCGTAAACGGAAAGGCATATATATTTGTGCGCCATTCTTTATCGAAGTTTGGCGGTTTCCGAGCGCTTGACACACTTCGATATAAATACCTTCGCGGGTGCTCAATTATTGATTATCAAGGACCTGGGGAACCTGATTGAAATACCTAGAATTCTGAAGATCTTGCGTAGAAACGGCACCCGACAGACGACGCACGGCAGCCCGAACCCCAGTCAGCGAGCGCCGTGGATCCGATCCCTGCCCTGAGCGACGCACCTCAGTCGGCGTGGGGCTGCTCTTTCAGCGAATTCCAGTACGCGGCGTGCGCCTGCGACGGGACGTGCCGTGTCGTCGTCGTCTGCTCTCCGCGCACCGGCTGGTGTGGAGGCTATGAGGAACCTAACAAAGCCGATGGATTTGCCTTCGGGGCCGGGCGCAAACCGCGGACGGCACGGGCAGTACGGCGAGTATTTGCAACGCCGCCACGGAGGCAGCGAAACAGTTTATGTGTCTCATGGCCTCGTATTGGTTGGCGTCCTTTCCCGTTGCGGGCATGGTGTACTTCTCGGCGCATCACGACGCCGCCCGGCCCGACGACGTGCACCTGTGCCGCGTGCCGCTCGCCGGCGGCGAGGTGCAGCGCCTCACGCCCCACGAGGGCGTCCACGAGATCCTGATGTTCAAGCCGTGCGACTTCGATCCCGCCAGGTCCTATCCTGCCCGACGAACTCCACGGCTATGGCGCGCGGCAGGAGGCCTATTTCATCGACAAACTCGTGCGGCACTTCGATGCCGCATTGAAGGCGGACCCGGCGCGCGGGCGGTGATCGGCGGCACCGCGGCTCATCGGTTCACGGTCGGATAGACGAACGGCGGGATCGCGGGCCAGGGCGATGCGGCGCGCTTGTCCTTGAGCACCTTGATCGCCATGTCCAGTTGCGCGTCCTGGCCATCGAACGTGGCATGGGGCAGGTTGTCCACCTCGATGTCCGGAACGACGCCGAGGCCTTCGATCAAACGCGTGCCCTCCAGGCCCACCTGCGCGTTCTGCGCCGCGCGCGCGATGCCGCCGTCGGCCAGGGTGTTGTCGTTGTCGAGCCAGACGCCCGCACCGGCTGTGCGCATCCCGACGACGGTGCCCAGCTTCAGGCGCTTGATGCCTTCGACGAAGGTTTCGCCATCGGAGTACGTCCCCTGGTTGGCGATCACCACGAGGTTGCCGCGCAACGCATCGGGCATGTTGGGTGCGCGCGAGCCGTCGCGCGTCTGCCAGACCTCCCAGGCGCGCCGCATCAGCTTCTCGATCAGGATCGAGTCGATGTTGCCGCCATCGTTGTCGCGCACGTCGATGATCAGGCCTTCGGCGGTCGAGGCCGCATAGAACTCGCGCACGAACTCCGACAGGTCGCCGCCGACCATCGCGTCCAGGTGCAGGTAGCCGAACGTGCCGTTGGACGCGGCCGCCACGCGCCGGCGTCGTTCCCACTGCCAGTCGACGTCGCGCAGCCTGTGGGCTTGGCTGGCACCGGCGGGGACGACGACCACGCGCCGCTGCGCGCCCTGGCGATCCTGGACGTCGAGCAAGACCTGCTTGCCGGCCTTGTCGCGCAACAGGATCGCGATGTCGGGAACCGCCGCGACGGGCTTGCCGTCGACCGCGGTGATGATGTCGCCCTCGACGATGCCCACCTCCGCGCGCGCGAGCGGCCCGAGCGAGAACACGCGCTCCGGATCGCCGCGCCAGATCCTGCGGACGCGCGCGCCGTCAGCGACGCGATCGAAGTCGGCGCCCAGCACGCCCGAGCGGATGTCGACCTCGCTGTGGCGAATTTCGCCGCGCCGCACCTGCGAATGCATCAACGACAACTCGGCCACCATCTGGCTGGTGAGATCCTCGAGTTCGGCGCGGTCGGTGACGCCGGGCAGCAGCGGCTCGTACTTGTGCCGGATCGCGAGCCAGTCGACGCCCTGCAGCTTCGGGTCGTAGAACCAGTCGCGATGCAGGCGCCACGCGTCGTTGAACATCTGGCGCCATTCGTCGGCGGGCTCGACGGCGAACTGCCAGTCGTCGACGCTCACCGCGAACTTGGCCGGCTCGCCCGGCGCCTTGGTCGCGGCGTCGAACAGGAACACGTCGCCGGCGCCTTTCTTCGCCCACCGCCGCACGACCACCTTCCTGCGATCGGCGGACAGCGCGAACTCGCGCACGTCGGCGAGGAACAACTCGGGCACGGGGCCATTGTTTTCCAGCGCCAGCGTCTTCAGCGCGGTCTTTTGCTCGGCGCTCGTTTCGGCCTCGAGCAACCACAACCGTTTGGCGTCCACGCCCAGGTCGGTGTAGTTGCCGGCCGGCAGCGGCACCTGTTGCAGGCGCTGGGCGAGCCCGTCCCAGACGATCGCGGGCACGGACGTCTTCGCCACCGCTGCCCCGACGGCCCCGCTGGCCGCCGCGCTGGCCGCCGCCGCCTCGGTTTTCGCAGGCTCCAGTTCGTCGGCGGCCCGGAACGCAAAGCGGTTGCCCGGCTGCAACGCCAGGGCATAGACGCCCTCGCGACGATCGAAATACGGGCCCATGTTGCGGTCGCCCCAGGGCGAATCCTGGAGCGGCAGGAAGTCGCGGCTGGAGATGAACCACAGCCAGTGTCCGTCCGGCCCGAAGGTGGGCGACGTGCTCGAGTACCGCGCCGAGGTCACCACGTGGCGGCTGCGATCGGCGATCCGGTACAGCACGATCTGGTGCCGGAAACTTTCGACGACGTCGGTCGTTTCCTCGACAGCCAGGGCCTGGCTGTCCGGCGACCACGCTAGGTGCCCATAGAGCTCGTGCTCCCAGCCCGCCGCGGCGCGGCGATCGAGCAGTTCATTCTTGCCGCTGGCGACATCCAGCAGCCACAGGCGTCCGTTCTTGTCGTCGTGGGCGATCCAGCGACCGTCCGGCGACGGCACCGCCTGCCAGCGGATCACGTCGGCGCCGCGGGTCAGCTGGCGCCCCGGGCCGCGGCCGTCGGCCGGCAGCAGCCACAGCTCGTTCTCGCCGCTGGCGTCCGACATCGCCAGCACGTTCTTGCCATCGGGCATGAACACGGCGTTGCGCAGTCGGCTGGCGGGCGGCTGGAACACGTCGACGCGACGCAGCGCGCCCACGCCCGCCAGCGCGACGTGGCCGTGCGCCGTGAGCGCGACGCGATCGCCCTGCGTCGACACGGCCAGGTTGGTGAGCTGCTCCAGCGGATGCTTGACCCATTGCTCGCGCAGTTGGTCGAAGTCGGACGTCAGCGAGATCGCCATCGTCGTAGCGGCGCCACTGGCCAGGTCGAGCACATGCAGGGACGCGCCCTGCTGATAGACGACGCGATCGCCCGAGATCGACGCCGATCGCACCTCGAAGTCGCGGTGACGAGTCAGCTGGCGCAGGTCGCCGCCGCGCCTGTCCATGGACCACAGATTGGTCACGCCGTCCTGATCCGACAGGAACACGATGCGGTCGCGCCAGGCCATCGGATCGTGGGCGTTGCCGTCGGCCGCGCGCGTCAACGGCTGCGCCTCGGCATCGCCGCGCAGCGCGTAGTGCCACAGCGTGGCCGTGAGTCCGCCGCGATAGCCGCGAAAGTTGTCGCTGATCAGGCCGTAGCGCGTGAACACGAGATGGCCCGCGTCGACGAAGACGCCGTCGCGCGCATCGGCCAGGGGCACCCTGCGGAGCGCGGACGTCAGCGGCGAAACGATGGCCAGCTGCGGCTCGCGCAGCGTGCTTGCCTGGAGTGTCGTGACCAGGATCTCGCCCTCGGGCGTCCAGCCGCGCACCTGCACGCCCTCGCCGCTCCACGTCAGGCGCCTGGGGACGCCGCCGGCCAGCGGCATGACGTAGACCTCGCTGGGGCCGTCGTAAGCCGCGGAGTAGGCGAGCGACTTGCCATCCGGAGAGATGGCCGCGCGCACCGCGTCGCCGGCACGGCTGGTCAATCGCACGGCCGTTCCGCCGGCCGTCGTGGTGCGCCACAGGTCGCCTTCGGCGGTGAAGACCACGGTGTCGCCGTGCACGCTCGGATAGCGCGGATAGCCGGGGGCGGACTGCGCCGAGCAAAGCGACGAAAGAAGCAGCAATGCTGCCGAGACCCAGAATCGCAAAGTAATCTCCCTGGCTTGTGGTTGTTCGACGGGGCCGATCTTGCGCATTCGTGGCGCAAGCAATGAAGCCGATTGTCGACTGCCAACCTTTCGCGAGTCGGCGTCCGGCGCTTCCGCCCTGGCGGACGGCACAATCACGAGCGCCGCGTCGACCGCCGACGACCCGGGTTTGCCTCAAGGCTGCGCGTAGTCCCGGTGCCCGGCATGTCCCACTTGAGGGATGATGCGCGCCTTGATCCCGAGGAGTTCCTTTGAAAGCAGTCGCCCCCTCCAACAACGAGCTGACCCTGCGCGGCGTCGTGCTCGGCTTGCTGATCACGGTGCTGTTCACGGCAGCCAACGTCTACTTCGGCCTCAAGGCAGGCCTGACTTTCGCCACGTCGATCCCGGCGGCGGTCATCTCCATGGGCCTGCTGCGCTATGCGCGCGGCGTGACCATCCAGGAGAACAACATCGTGCAGACCGTGGCCTCGGCGGCCGGCGCGATCTCCTCCATCATCTTCGTGCTGCCCGGCCTGGTGATGGTCGGCTGGTGGAGCGGCTTCCCCTACGTCACGTGCGTCGTCATCTGCGCGATGGGTGGCGTGCTCGGCGTGACCTACTCGATCCCGCTGCGCCGCGCGCTCGTGACGACGTCCGACCTGCCCTACCCCGAGGGCGTGGCCTGCGCCGAGGTGCTCAAGGTCGGCGCCGGGGGAGAAGGCGCGGCGGCGGAGAACCGCGCCGGCCTGCTCGCCATCGTCTGGGGCGGCATCG
>FTIR01003305.1_pt1 | contig 53088 bp, 39 predicted proteins | sample 1658041 | NCBI WGS metagenome assembly FTIR01 (sample SAMEA3914793, study PRJEB12502) | metagenome | biome: forest; material: soil | place: Canada | collected 2011-07-03 | depth 0.3 m | reverse complement strand
ATGTTCTGCAGGAACACCAGCGGCACCTTGCGCTGGCAGCACAGCTCGATGAAGTGGGCGCCCTTGTCGGCGCTCTCGGCGAACAGGATGCCGTTGTTGGCGACGATGCCCACCGGCATGCCCTCGATCCACGCGAAGCCGCACACCAGCGTGGAGCCGTAGCGCGCCTTGAACTCCTCGAACTCGGAGCCGTCGACGACGCGGGCGATGACCTCGCGCACGTCGAAGGGCTTGCGCGCCGGCTTGCCTTCGGCGTCGAGCGGAATGATGCCGTGCAGCTCGGCCTCGGGAAGCGCCGGCGCCTTGGGCTCGCGCAGCGCGACGCCCGGATCCTTGCGCCAGTTGAGCGTGCCCACGACGCCGCGCGCCAGCGCCAGCGCATGCATGTCGTTCTCGGCCAGGTGGTCGGCCACGCCGGACAGGCGCGTGTGCACGTCGCCACCGCCCAGGTCTTCCGCGCTCACCACCTCGCCGGTGGCCGCCTTCACCAGCGGCGGGCCACCCAGGAAGATGGTGCCCTGGTTCTTGACGATGATGGTCTGGTCGCTCATCGCAGGCACGTAGGCACCGCCGGCGGTGCACGAACCCATCACCACGGCCAGTTGCGGGATGCCCTGGGCGCTGAGGTTGGCCTGGTTGTAGAAGATGCGGCCGAAGTGGTCGCGGTCGGGGAACACCTCGTCCTGGTTGGGCAGGTTGGCGCCGCCCGAATCGACGAGATAGATGCAGGGCAGGCGGTTCTGCGCGGCGATCTCCTGCGCCCGAAGGTGCTTCTTGACGGTGAGCGGGTAGTACGTGCCGCCCTTGACGGTGGCGTCGTTGCACACGATCAGGCACTCGACGCCGGCGACGCGGCCGATGCCCACGATCATGCCGGCGCCCGGCGCGGCGTCCTGGCCGCCCTTCTCGGGATACATGCCCAGCGCAGCCAGCGGTGCGATCTCCAGGAACGGCGTGCCCGGGTCGAGCAGGCGCTCCACGCGATCGCGCGGCAGCAGCTTGCCGCGCGACAGGTGCTTCTTGCGCGCATCTTCGCCGCCGCCGAGCGCGATCTTCGCGAGCTTGGCATTCAAGTCGTCCACCAGCAGGCGCATCGCCGCGGCGTTGGCCTTGAAGTCTTCCGAGCGGGCGTTCAGTTGGGTCGAGAGAGTGGACATGGCAGGCGAGGATCAAGGTCACGTGGATGTCGCGCAGCAGACGGCGAGGGCGCCCGCTGGCGACGCTGAACAGGCGGCGTGGTCGATCCGACCGCGCAAGCGCGGAGGCGTGCCTCGCCCGTTCATGCAGGCGTGCCGGGCGTCAGCAGGAGATCGACGCTTTCCGGACGGAACCTTCTCGGGGCGCGCCTCGGGCTCAGGGTGCCTTGCGCAGGAGCTGCTTGAAGACGGCCCTGAGTTCGCCGACCGGGTCGGCCGAGCGCGAAGCGCTGCGCCAAGCGATGTAGCGATCCGGGCGAACGAGAAGACAGCCGTGATCCCCGATCTCGCGCCGGCGCGTCCACTCGCCGAGCACGTCGTCGTACTGCTGGCGCATGCCGACGCTGACGCCCTTGAGGCGGACGCCGAACTCCGTGGCGATCTGGTCGGCGGCGGCCAGCCAGTCCTGGCCTCCGGTGCCGGCGATGAGACAGAACGAATCGGCGCCGGGCAGGTCGACGGTGGAGACGCGCTTGCCGTCCTTCTCCAGCCAGACGTGGGGCAGGTAGGCGCCCGGATGCGTCGTCGGGTGGTAGTAGAGATCCGGATCCTTGTCGTACTCGGGAAACGGCGTGCCGTCGCCGACGACGGCATCGCTCTGGTAGCGCTGCCCGAGCTCGACGCCGATCGCGTTGAACTGGCCTTGCTGCACGTCGAATGAATGAAGCAGCGCGTCGCGGCGTTGCGCTCCGCGCGGCGTGTCGGCGAACAGGCCATTGATGCTCGCCCAGCCCTGTTCGGTCGTCTGGCCGGGCGCGACCTCGAGTGCCTCCGCGAAGGGCGCCATGTCCTGGAGGCTGCGGATGGCGCGGTCGACCACCTGCTTGCCGACCGGCTGGCGCTCGGCGTTGTAGCTGTCCAGGAGCGAATCGTCGGCCTTGCCTTGCAGCACCAGCGCCAGCTTCCACGCCAGGTTGTAGCTGTCCTGCATGCTGGTGTTGCTGCCCAGGCCGTTGGTCGGCGGGTGGCGGTGGGCGGCGTCGCCGGCCACGAAGACGCGGCCCTTGCGGTAGTTTGCCGCGACCACGTGGTTGATCTGCCAGGGGCTGATGCTCTTAATCTTCACCTCGATGCTCGGGTCACCGATGGATTCGCGTACCAGCTTGAGCACCATTTCCTCGGATGCGTCCGCGGGCAGGTGGTCGTGCTGGATGAACAGCGGATTCCATTCCGTCCACGGCTTCACGCAGGGCCACACGCTCAGCCAGGAATGGTTGCCCGGCAGGCACACCATGAACAGCGCGCCGGAGCGGTGCCTGGTGTACTTGGTCAGGTCCGCCTCCAGCCAGACGGACAGGGAATTTCCGATGCCGGACTCGCCCAGGTACTCGAACCCGAGCTGCTCGCCCACGAGGCTGCGGGCGCCGTCGCTGCCGATCGCGTAGCGCGCCTTGATCTGGTACTCGGTGTTGGTCGCGTTCTCGCGGACGACGGCATACACGGCGCTCTCGTCCTGGCGGATGGTCACCAGTTCGGTCCGCAGGCGCACCTCCGCGCCGTAGCTCTTGGCCGCGTCGAGCAGCAGGGGTTCGAGCAGATGCTGGGGCGCGTTGCACATCGCCGACGGGCTGGCCGTCTCGTAGTCCATGCGCCGGTCGGCGCCGGCACCCCAGGTCATCATCCGGCCGATCTCCATGCCGGAGAAGCTCGTGGCGTAGACCTGCGTGCCCATGAGTTCCTGGGGCATGGCCATCGTCTTGAGCTTTTCCTCGGCACCGAGGTCGCGGATGACCTCCACGGTGCGCTGGTTGGTGATGTGCGCCCGGGGCGAGTGCGCGGTGCCGTTGTACTTGGTGACGGTCAGGGCACGCACGCCCTGTCTCGCAAGAAGTGCCGCAGCGGTCAGGCCAGCAGGGCCGGCGCCAATGACAAGAACATCAGTCTCGATGGTTTTCATGATTTTTCCGTTGGTCGGGCTGAGTCGACGAGTGTCGACATGAGGAAGAGGATCGAGAGCGTCGCGCGGTTCGAATGCGGCGCGTGGAGACCGCCGGTCTGTGATGTCCTTGACCGTTGGTCAGCGCGGGTGAACTGGATGCTCCGGCGGCGAGGTGGCCGTTCGCGGGCGGCCGGCGGAGGCGCCTCTAAGGGCTCGGTCGCCAGCGATGGGCCCGGTGCGAGGACATGCGGGTCCGCGATTGGCGAACGGTCTCCGGCTGCAGGCACCCGTCCGCGCCTTGCGTGTTCGGACGGCTGCCGCCAGGCGACCCTCGGTTCAAGCCATGCAAGCGATGAGTTGTCATGTTGTCTCCTTCACCCTCGGTATGCCTGGGATCAACTCCCGTCGGGGCGGATGGCCTGGCCTTCGCCGGGAGGCTCATCCCTTTGATTAAGCTTTACGTGCGTAAAGAATAATGCACGAGAAGGCGCGATGCAAGTAGGTTCTTTCGCGGGTGCGGCTGGTCGCTGGGAGGCTAGTCCTCGCTCGCCTCGTGGGACAGCATCACGCAAGCCGCTTGAACGTGGGCGTCGCTCCGTGTTGGCCCGCGTTGCGCGATCGAATGGGGGCGGCGACCATCCCGTGCGAGGAGCAAGCGCGCCTGGTCGGGACTGTGCGATCCTGCGAGCCGGCCGGTTCGCTCCGAGACGTGAGGGCGGCCGGTTGCGCGAGCGGACACTTTTTAGCCTGCAGGAAAGAGGAGCGAAGATGGACGAGATGCAGGACCTGAACGACATGTACATGTTCGCAAAGGTCATCGAGCATGGCGGGTATTCGGCCGCGTCGAGAGCCCTCGGCATCGCCACCTCGAAGCTGAGCCGGCGAGTCTCCGAGCTGGAGCGGCGTCTGGGCGTGCACCTTGTCAATCGCACGACGCGTAGCATCTCGTTGTCGGACACCGGCGAGACCTTCTACCGCCACTGCCTGGCCATGGTCGGTGAGGCAGAGGCGGCGCGCGAGGCGATCGAGAGGACCCGCTCCGCGCCTCAGGGGCTGGTCAAGGTCAGCTGTCCCGTCGGACTGCTGCTCAGCGCCGTCGGCCCGATCCTGGCGCGCTTCATGTCGGACAACCCCGCCGTGCGGCTGTCGCTGGAGGCGACCAATCGGCGTGTGGACGTCGTCGAGGAGGGGTTCGACGTCGCCGTGCGCGTGCGCTTCCCGCCCTTGGACGATTCCGAACTCGCGGTGCGCCCGTTGGGGAAGTCGCGCCTGCTTCTCGTGTGCAGCCGCTGGTTCATCGCCCAGCATGGCAACCCGGCTTCGGCCGACGATCTGGGCAAGTTGCCGACGCTGAGCATGGCGCGGCCCGGCAACAAGTTCGTCTGGGATTTCGTGGCAGACGATGGTGCGGCGGTCGAGGTTCACCACGTTCCCAGGCTCGCCACCGACGACCTTGCGACACTGCGCACCGCCGCCCTGGAAGGTGTCGGCATCGCCCTGTTGCCGGAATTGCTGATCAGAAAGGATCTGGCCGACGGATCGCTGGTAGAAGTCCTGCCCGACCTCAAGATCGTGCCGGGCATCGTGCATGCGGTCTTCGCCACCCGGCGCGGGCTAATCCCGGCGGTGCGCGCGCTCATTGACGCGCTCGCCACCGGCTTCCAGTACCCGAACGACGGTGCCTCGTCGACGTCCGGCGGAACTTGACGAGCCCTCCTTGGCGAGGCGATCGAACAGGCCTGCGGTGAAGGCGGAGCCTATGGCGCTCGGCGTCGGCTTGTTCGGTGCGGGGTAGCACGACGCCTAGCCTCTGCATGGGAAATTCGGGGAAGTCTTCGTGCGAGCGCGCACGCACGATCGCGCGCCGAACGAGGCGTCAGCTCCCGTGTTCGCCTAGCAAAGCCGCCGCAAGCCTTGCGGAACTTCCTCAGGCAGTCGATTGACGCGTGTCGGTCCAGTCGACCAGTAGCTTTCGCTCGGCAAAGAGCCAGGAGCCGTCCTGCTTGACGAACTTGTCGAGGTAGCGCAGCGACGCCACCATGAGGATGCGCTGGCCATCCTGCTTGAAGGTCAGGTGGTGGGCGATGCAATAGCTCTCGCCCGTGCCCTGGTCGCCGGCAAGTTCCACGGTGCTCTGGCCGTTGAAGTGCGTCGTTGACTGGTACTGGTTCAGGTCCGCGAAGACCGGTGCGAGGCCGTCACGTCCGTGGATGACGAAGGTCGGTTCAGCGGCCTTGCCGTCCATGAAGACCTCGAAGACCGTGTCCGTCGTGAACAGCGCCATCTGGCCCGCCGCATCCCGGCGATCCGCACAGTGCGCATAGCGGTCGACCAATCGGCGAACGGCGATGCGATCCTCGATCTCGAGCAGCGATATCGGCTGGGTCATGGCGGTACTCCTCAAGGCAATGGCTCGTGCGAAAACGGGCTCAGGCGCGCTTGCGCGGACGGGAGGCCGGCGCTCGGAGAGCGCCGAAGACGGTCTGCTCTACGAAGTTCCAATACGCGTCCACGATCTCGGGGCGATCGGCAGACAGTCGCTGCGTGACATGCATCTCGGGGCCGAACTCGGACAAGGTAGCGGTCAGACTGACCATCATGTAATGGAACAGGATGGGCTCGATCTCCGGCAACTGCCCCTTCGCCTGGGCGGCCTTGATCTGCGGCAGCAGGCGCTTGATCAGGGGCGTCAGCACGTTCTCCGCGACCCATTGAAGGCGTGGGTTGTTGCTCGCCGCCTCCTGGCGCATGAAGCGATGGAACTCCGGGAATCGGGTGGTGTGCCGGAACAGCGCTCGATATTCGGCTCGCAGGCGATCGAGTGGAGACAGGTCGACCTCCTCGGATGCGCGCGCATCCCACTCTCTCCGAATGCGCTCGAACGTGTCTTCCGCGACCGCCTGCCAGAGCAGGTCCTTGCTGGGATAGTGGTAGGTGATCAGCGGATGCTGGAAGCCGGTGCGCTCCGCGATGCTGCGAATGCTCGCGGCCTCGAAGCCCTTTTCCGCGAACTCGGCGAGCGCCGCCTCCAGGATGGCGGTCCGCGTCGACTGCGCACGTTGCTGTTCCGCGCGCTTCCTGGGGACCGCGACCTTCTTGGCGCTCGCAGGTCGGGCGCGGCCCGTTGCCGAAGGGGTCTTGGTTGCCATGGATTCGGACGCTACCACATGGGCCCCGGTGCTCGATGGTGCGGGCTGCTGTCCGAGGCCACCGCGGGCGGCCAGCTCCTGCGCGTCGTACGCGGGCAAGTCCTTCTGTCCATTCGCGATCGACATGGGAGCGACCCCGCCTCAGCCCGCTTGCACTCGTGCAAGGCCGAAGTCGTAGGTGATCGTCGAGATGCCATCCCGCCTGACGGGCTCCACGACGAGCGAAGGCTTGACGCCGAAGACGGCGTCGCTCTCCAGGTACCTGTCGCCCTTCAGGAACAGGTGCGTCACGAGCTGGCGGTACGACGGTGCGCTGATCATGAAGTGCACGTGCGCCGGGCGGAAGGGATGTCGGCCCAGGGCCCGGAGCAACTGTCCCGCAGGGCCGTCGTCGGGGATCGGATAGCTGACGGGCAGGATGGTCCGGAATTCGTACCTGCCCTGCTCATCGGTACGGAACGTCGCCCGCAGGTGACCATGCGGCTGGTCTTCGTCCTGCACGTCGTACAGCTGGTTGGTCGCCGTCTGCCAGACCTCCACCATCGCGCCGACGATGGGCTTGCCGTCGGGGTCGGAGACCCGGCCTCTCATGATCAAGGGCTCGCCGTCCTCCTCGCGCAGGAGGATCGATTCGCCCTGGTCGAGTTCTCGCTGCGGCCCGGCGTAGAAGGGGCCCAGCACGGTGGAGTCGGTGATGCCTTTGTCCGAGGACTGATGGGCGACGGCGTCGACCAGCATCGACACCCCCAGGATGTCCGACAGCAGGATGAACTCCTGGCGGCTGTCCGAGCACATCTGGCCCGTGCGAGTGAGGAAGTCGATGCCGGCGCGCCACTCGTCCTGGGTCAGTGCAGATTCGCGCACGAAGGCATGGACGTGGCGAATGAGAAGCGTCATGACCTCGTGCATCCGTGGCGAGGCGCTCTTCATCCGGCCGATCACGTCGTCCGTGAGTTCTGGAAACACCGTTGGCATGGGAGATCCTTTCAGTTCCGTGGCCTGCGGCCGTGGTACGCGTCGTCGAGGAGCGCGCGGATGGCGCTCCTGTCGACCGCGCGCGGGTTCCAATAGGGCGCGGAGGTCGCGATCTCGGCGGCCTTGTCGAGATCGGACTCGGACATGCCGATGTCCTTCAACGAGGTTGGCGCGCCCAGGGATTCGGCGAGATCGAACAGGCCTGCACCGGCCTTTTCGACGCCCAGGGCCCGAGCGACGCGCTGCAGCGCCTGCGGCGCCGACACCGCGTTGAAGGCCGCCACATGAGGAAGAATCACCGTGTGCGTCTCCGCGTGCGGCAAGTCGAAGCTCCCGCCCAGCGTGTGGCAAAGCTTGTGGTGCAGCGCCATGCCCACCGTGCCCAGGCAGTTGCCGCAGGCCCAGGCGCCGAACAGGGCGTCGGATCGGGCGCCGACGTTCCGGGTATCCGCGGCGATCACGGGTAGCGCACGGGCGAGGGCGGCGATGCCCTGCTCGGCCAACATCGAGGTGACGGGATTGCCGTCCTTCGCATACAGCGCCTCGACGGCATGCGCCATGGCGTTCATGCCCGAGACGACCGACAGATGCGCGGGCATGCCGAGCGTCAGGTCGATGTCGTACACGATCGTGCGTGGCAAGACCTTGGGCGACCGCAGGGTCGTCTTCCGCCCTAGCTCCGTCTGTCCGAGGATGGGCGTCGCCTCGGAGCCGGCATAGGTCGTCGGAATGACGATCTGCGGCAAGTCCGTCCGGAGTGCGAGCGCCTTGCTCAAGCCGGTCGTCGATCCTCCCCCGAGCGAAACCAGGCAATCGGGTGCCGCGGCGTGCAGTCGTTGAAGGACGTGCTCGGTCACATCGACCGGGGTGTGCATCGTGGCTTCGGTGGACAACCCGGCCACCTGGTCGCCCAGCAGCTGGAGGACTCTCGCCGCCGCTCCTTCGACGTGATGCGCGTCGGACAGGACGAAGGGTCGCCGGCAGCCCAGCAACTGCACTTCGTCCGCGATGCGCGCCAAGCTGCCCTGGCCGAAGACGACGCGGCCTTGCAGTGGGGTGTAGTCGAACGCTTCCATGCTCTCGGGTCCCTGCTGTGTTCGCTCGCGCGGTTGGCGTGTTCAGGCGAGCAACGGCACGCGCGTGAGCCGCTGAAGCTCTTCGAATTCCAGGCCGTCCACGATCTCGACGACCTTCAGGCCGGCCCGCGTCACGTCGATGACCGCCAGGTCGGTGTAGATCCGGCTGACGCAGGCAATGCCCGTGAGCGGGTAGCTGCACGACTCGACGATCTTGCTCTCGCCCGATTTGGTCAGGTGCTCCATCATGACGCAGGTCCTCTTCGCGCCGATGGCCAGGTCCATCGCTCCGCCGACGGCGGGAATGGCATCGGGTGCCCCGGTGTGCCAATTGGCGAGGTCGCCGTTGCGCGACACCTGGAATGCGCCCAGGACGCACAGGTCCAGGTGGCCGCCGCGCATCATCGCGAAGGAATCGGCGTGGTGGAAGTAGGCGCCGCCGGGCAGCAGTGTCACGGGCTGCTTGCCGGCGTTGATGAGGTCGTAGTCCTCTTCGCCCGCGGCGGGTGCCGGACCCATGCCGAGCAAGCCGTTCTCGCTGTGCAGGAAGATTTCGAGGTCGCGCGGCAGGTGGTTGGCCACGAGCGTAGGCAGGCCGATGCCCAGGTTGACGTAGGCGCCCTCGGGAATGTCGCGTGCGACGCGTGCCGCCATCTGGTCGCGGGTGAGCTTGGCGTACGCCATGGTCATGCCGCCTGCCTGAAGCCGGCGGGGCCGGTCGCGCTGCGCGGCACCTTCACCACGCGCTGCACGAAGATGCCGGGCGTGACGATCGCTTCCGGATCCAGCGCGCCGAGCGGCATGACGTCGTGCACCGAGGCGATGGTGATCTTGGCCGCCATCGCCATGATGGGCCCGAAATTTCGCGCCGTCTTGCGATAGACGAGGTTGCCCCAGCGATCGCCCGCCTCCGCTTTGATGAGCGCGACATCTGCGTGGAGGGGCGTCTCGAAGACGTACATGCGGCCGTCGATCTCGCGCGTCTCCTTGCCCTTGGCCAGGTCGGTGCCGTAACCGGTGGGCGTGAAGAAGCCACCGACGCCCGCGCCGGCAGCGCGGATGCGCTCGGCGAGGTTGCCTTGCGGAACGAGCTCCAGTTCGATCCGGCCGGCGCGGTACAGGCCGTCGAACACCTGCGAGTCGACCTGGCGCGGAAACGAGCAGATGATCTTGCGCACCCGGCCCGTCTTGAGCAGCGCCGCCAGCGCGGTGTCGCCGTTGCCGGCGTTGTTGTTGACGATGGTCAGGCCGCGCGCGCCGTTGGCGATGAGTGCGTCGATCAACTCGGCCGGCTGGCCCGCGCCGCCGAAGCCGCCGATCATCACGGTGGCGCCGTCCTGCACAGCGGCGAGTGCGGCATGCGCTTCCGGGAAGACTTTGTCAATCATTGCGGGTCCGGGTTGTAATCCACCTGGTGGCGCGCGATGCGGATGTCGCTTAGCTGTTCGCGCACGCGCTGGTGCTCAGGGTGCGTCGCATATTCGTCGAGTGCCTGCTGCGACTCGAACTCGCTGTATAAGACGACGTCGCACGCGTAGTCGATCCTGCTCGTGTCCACGCCCACTTCGAGACAGAGCAGGCCGGGAATGCGTCCTCTGAGACCTTCGAAGCGGCTCTTGAGGAAGCGGATCGCATCCCGTCTCTCGTCCGGCGTGACGCCGCGCACGTTCCACATCACGATGTGCTTGATCATGATTGCGACGTCAGTTCCTTGATCATCAGCTCGCGCATCTGGAATTTCTGCACCTTGCCCGTCACGGTCGTCGGGAACTCCTTGACCAGTCGGACGTAGCGCGGCACCTTGTAGTGGGCGATCTGGCCGCGGCAGAAGTCGCGCACGGCGTCTTCGTCGAGCGTCGCTCCCGTTCTGACAATGATCCAGGCGCACAACTCCTCGCCGTATTTCTCGTCGGGGACGCCGATAACCTGGACATCCTGGACGTCGGGATGCCGGTGCAGGAATTCCTCGATCTCGCGTGGATAGACGTTCTCCCCGCCGCGGATCACCATGTCCTTGATGCGCCCGACGATGCGACAGTAGCCGTCGTCGTCGAGCGTGGCGAGGTCGCCGGTGTGCATCCAGCCGCCGCCATCGATCGCCTCCGCGGTCTTGGCCTTGTCCTTCCAGTAGCCCAGCATCACGGAGTAGCCGCGCGTGCACAGCTCGCCGGCCTCGCCGCAGGGAACGGTCGAACCGTCGGGGGCGACAATCTTGACCTCCAAGTGCGGCTGGATCCGGCCGACCGTGGAGACGCGCTGCTCGATCGGGTCGTCGCGGCTGCTCTGGAAGCTCACGGGACTCGTCTCGGTCATGCCGTAGGCGATCGTGATCTCGCTCATGTGCATCTTCGACATGACCTCCTTCATGACCTCCACCGGGCAAGGCGCGCCGGCCATGATCCCGCGGCGCAGCGAGGAGACGTCGTACTGCTCGAACCCAGGCAGGTTCAGCTGCGCGATGAACATCGTCGGAACGCCGTACAAGACGTCGCATCTCTCCGACTCGATGGCGGCTAGCGTGGCCGCAGGGTCGAACGACTCGCCCGGATAGACCATCGCCGCCGAGTGCGTGAGGCAGCCGAGATTGCCCATGACCATGCCGAAACAGTGGTACAGCGGCACCGGGATGCACACGCGCGAGTCGGGCACGATGCCCGTTGCCTCGCCCACGAAGAAGCCGTTGTTGATGAGATTGCGGTGCGACAGCGTGGCGCCCTTGGGCAGGCCAGTCGTTCCGCTCGTGAACTGGATGTTGACCGCCGATCGCGGGTCGAGCGTCGCGGCGATCTCCTCGAGGCGTCGCAAGGACTCCACGTCAGCGAGGTTTTCGACGAAATCGAAGGGCGTGCAACCGACGTGGATGCCGCCGCCGATCGTGATGACGTGTCGCAACGCTGGGAGCCTGGTGCTGTTCAGAACGTCTTTGCCGTCGGCCAACTCCGGCGCGAGCGTGTTGAGCATCGTGAGGTAGTCGCTGGACTTGAAGTGGGTGGCCGTGACCAGTGCGCGGCATTCAACCGAGCGCAACACGTGCTCGAGTTCGCTGGTTCGATAGGCAGGATTGATGTTGACAAGCACTAGCCCCGCCTTGGCGGTCGCGAACTGGGCGACGGTCCACTCCGCACAATTGGGGGACCAGATCCCCACTCGATCGCCGGGCTCGAGGCCCAAGCGCAGCAGACCTGCAGCGAACCTGTCGGAGTTTCTCTTGAGTTCGGCATAGTTCCACCGCACGCGCTGGTGCGGAACGACCAGCGCGAGCTTCGCGCCGTCCCGCTTGGCGACGCGGTCGAGGTAGGCTCCGATCGTCTCCTCGATCAGGGGCGTCGAGCTTTCGCCCGCTACGTAGCTTTCGTGGGTCACGGCTTCTCCTTGGATGAACTCCGATACCTACTTGCCTTCGAAGGTCATCGCAGGCGGTTCCACGTCGGCGTCGAAGGCCTTGGCCGTGTTGATGAAGCCGCGTTGGACGTCCTCGGTGTGGAAGAGCTCCATCGTCACGTCGGGCATCACCGCGTCGGCGGCCAGGACGCCGCCGCCCGACCAGGCCTTCAGCACCGTCTTCGTGGCGACGTACGAGCGCGTGGGTCCCACGGCCAGCAACTGCGCTAGCGACTCGGTCTCGGCGACCAGGCGCGACGCGGGCACCACGTGGCTGGCGATGCCCAGTTCGCCGGCCTCCTTGCCGAGGATGGGTTCGCCCAGCATCGACCACCGCGAGGCACGCGCGCGTCCCGTGCGCTCGGCGAGTCGCTGCACGCCACCGGCGATCGGGAGCATGCCCGTCGTGACCTCGACGCAGCGGAAGACGGCGTCCTCCGCCGCGACGATAAAGTCGCACGCCAGCGCGAGTTCGAAGCCGCCGCCGAACGCGAGGCCCTGCACCGCGGCGACGGTCGGGACGCGCAGGCTCTCGATCGCACGATAGGAGGCGCCGACCTCGGCGACGAACGTGCGGAACCAGTGGATGTCCTTGCCCGGCCATTCGCGGACCTCGCCGCCCAGGCTGAAATGCGGGCCTTCGGCGCGGACGACGAGGACGCGGATGTCGCTCGAGCTGGCCTCATGGACGGCTTCGCGCAGCGAGACCGCGTACTGGAGGTCGATGCGGTTGTACGGCGGGTTGGCCAGCACGATGCTGCCGATGCTCTCGCGACGTTCGAAACGAATGGTGCTCATGGTCGATACCTTTCCGTTGGGGTAAGCGATGCCGCGCCTCGCGCTGTCGCGAGGCGTTCGATCGGGAGATGGAGGCTCAGCCGGGGATGATCGGCAGCAGCAGGTGCGAGGGCCGGTCGGCGTCTCGATAGACGCGGTGCGTCACCGTCTTGCTGCTAGTGACGTGGTAGGGGATGTACTCGACGTTGGTCATGGCGCCGGTACCGGTCGGCACGTCCATGCTCGTGATTTCCAGGCAGATCCGGTGGCCGGCCTTGAACTGATTGGCCGTGGACATGATCTCGATGTTGTATTCGACGACCTCGCCGGGCTCGACCGGCGCGATCGAGCCGCGCGTCATCTTGTGGAAGGGTTTCCAGGGCGTCGAGCGCTTCTCGTCGATCGCGCGGTACGAGGCCTTGAGCCAGCCGCGCGTGAGCTCGCGCTCGGGAAGATCGGTCGGTACGTTGCGCTCGCCCTCGCGCGCGGTGCGCACGGAGACGTCGGGCCCGACATCCTTGAGCACCACGATCCAGTTCGTGTCTGCCTGGTCGATGGCAGCGTACAGCGTGAGCGAGATCGGGCCCGCGACGGTAACGTCGTGCGGCAGCGGCTCGGTCATGTAGCGCAGTCGTTCGACCTTGGTCGTGCGGGTGACCGGCATCTGCGTGAAGACATCGGGCTCACGCGCCGAGGCGCCCAGCAGCGCGGTCGGGCGCGGCTCCTCGGTGGTCAGTCCCTCCCAGTGCGAGAGGTAGAACTTCTTCCACTGCGTCTCGGCAAGCGGCCATTCCGTGCCGGTGCGCCACTCGTTGGCGCCCATGAGCCAGTAGCGCACCGGCGGCTCGTCCATGATGCCGGTGTCCTTGCCCTTGAGCCAGTGGTCGTACCAGCGGATGATCTCGTCGTGGTACTGGTGGAAGGGGCGCTCGAGATGCGCCGGGCCGGTGAACAGCAGCTTCTTCGGCTGCTGGACGTTGCGGAAGTAGTTCTGCGCGCCTTGCCAGTGCAGCTTGTAGGTGTACGCGTAGGCGCCCGAGCCCGTGTAGAACGGGATCTTGATCTTCTTGAACGTCTCCTCGGCACGCTCGACGACGCCCTCGGCCTCCCATGGCTGCGTCATCATCAGGTACATGACGAAGGTGCGCTGGCCCTTCTGCGTGAGGATGTTGTAGAGGTTGACGTACTGCTTGTAGTCCGGATTGCGCATCGCCTCGCGCCACAGGGCGTCCATCTCCGGCGGCAGCTCGCCGGGAATGTCGCGCGACTCGTGCACCGTGCTGAAGACGTCGAGCAGGTACGGGAACGTGTGCACCACGCCGCCCGGGTTGAAGTCGCGGAAGCCGAACATGCCGCCGTAGGCGCTGCACGCGTCGTACGGGAAGATGGCCTTGAGCGCGGGGTGACCCTGCGCTGCCGCGCGCCACTGCTCGCCGGCATAGCCCGAGATGCCGACCATGCCCACCTTGGCGTTGGACCACGGCTGCTGGGTGATCCACTCGATCATGTCGTAGTGATCGCTGTCCTCGTGGCCGTAGTGGCCCTCGGACTTCGCGGAGCCGCGCGGCTGCGCGATGACGTGCACGTAGCCGTTCGCAATGAAGCGTCGCGTGTCGCCGGCCTCGATCGGCCCGAACCACAGCGGGGCATGGGCCGGCTGCGGCGGCAGGATGTCGGCGATGTCCGGTCCTTGGATGTCCTTGTTGTGCAGGGCGCAAGCGTACAGGACGGGGTATTCGCCGGGCTCGTCCGGCCGGTACACGTCCACCGCCAAACGGGTTCCGTCACGCATCGTGACGATGAGGTCGCGTTCTTCGATCATCGCTCTTGTCTCCTGTCCACCAGTCAAGGGTCGTCGGGGTTGGCTCCGCTCCGTGGAGTGACAGCCAGAAACTTAACGTACGTAAAGTATAGGCATTCCAGAAGCGAACGCAAGCGCTTCATGCAACTCGGCGCGTAAGGCACTGCCGCAAGCAGGGCCACTGCCATGGACGGCTCACCACCTCGGTTATAAACCTGACCATTTGTAAAGCTTTACGGAGCCTGACGCCCGTCTTGGGATTGCCAAGGCGACCCAAGCGAGCACTATGTCAACAGTGAGGCCCATGAATGAATGAACAACGAGTTGCGCTGGTCCGGGACGGAGCCATTGCCTTCATCGAGATTCGGCGTCCAGAGCGGCACAACGCGCTGGATGTGGAGACGGCGGAAGCGCTCCTCGAGAGATGCCAAGAACTCGACCACGACGCCGGAGTGCGCGCCATCGTCCTGTCAGGCCAGGGCGCCTCGTTCGGTGTAGGTGGCGACTTGAACGCACTCCGAGCGGGAGGCGCGACCTCGGCGCGCAGCATCATCGATCCGCTTCATAAGGCGGCGATGCTTCTCGCCGAGATGGACGCGCCCGTCATTGCGAAGCTGCGCGGCATCGTCGCAGGCGGCAGCATGAGCCTCGCGCTGGTCTGCGATCTGGCCATCGCCTCCGAGGGAGCACGATTCAACTTCGCCTACACGAACATAGGCACGACGGCCGATGTCGGTGGGTCGTGGCATCTGCCTCGAATCCTCGGCCTGCGCCGCTCGATGGAGATCGCCCTGCTCAACGAACCGATCGACGCGAGCCAGGCGCTCGCGCTGGGCCTGGTCAACAAGGTCGTGCGCGACGATATCCTGGACGCCGAAGTCGCTGCGCTCGCGAACACGCTGGCGAGCGGGCCGACCAAGGCCTTCGGCCGCATGAAGCGGCTTCTGAGGCAGTCCGGCACCAGCGGACTGCGTGACCATCTGGCCGTGGAGCTCGAGACCTTCGTCGACAGCGCCGGTACGAGCGACTTCGCCGAGGCCGTTGAGGCACGGCTGGGCAAGCGGGTGCCACGCTTCGTCGGGTATTAGTCTGTGAATGCGCGGGCTGGGTCGCCCAGCGATAAGTTCGTCTTCCGGCCCTGCTGGCGTGAAGCCTTTGAACCGCTGAACCCTGGGCGTTGCCCGCGCGAAACGGACAGGGGAGCGCCGGACTTTCGCAAGGCGGATAGGCACTTGCTCCTCCGATACGTAGATTCAAGGGCGTATTGAGGAGTCAACATGGTTCGCTATGAGCGGCTCGATCGGGTCGAGCTGAACGTCACGGCGCTGAAGCGCTCGCGGGACTTCTACGTGAACGTCGTCGGCCTGCAACTGATCGCCGACGACGGGAACGGATCGGCAACGTTTCGTTGTGGGTCGGACGATTGCATCGTAGTCCTGCACGAGTCGCCCGTGCCGGGCTTCCGCTCGATGGCGCTCGCATTGGAAAGCGAAGCGGAGTTCGACGGGCTGAAACGCCGACTGGGCGAACATCGGATCGCCTATGACGAACTTACGGTCGCCGAATGCGCGCAGCGCCGTGTTGCGCGCGCCTGGCGCATCGCCGAACCGTCGATGCACGCGGCGATCGAGCTCTGCTCCCCGCGCAGTGCGCGACCGCTGGCCGAGTTCGTACCGACGGTGGCAAAGATCCAGCGCCTGGGCCATGTGGTGTTCGGCACGCCGCAATACCGCGACTCCGTCGCGTTCATGCAGGAGGTGCTCGACTTCCTGCCGTCCGACGACATCGACGGCATCATCAGCTTCATGCGCCCGCCACCCAACCCGTACCACCACGGCGTCGGCGTGGGGCGCGGGCCGAATCACGGGCTGCACCACGTGAACTTCATGGTGTCCGAGATCGACGACCTGGGCAGGGCGCTCAACCGCTTCAAGCGCCACGAAGTGCCCGTGGTGTTCGGCCCCGGTCGGCACCCCGCGTCGAACAGCATCTTCCTGTACTTCCTCGACCCCGACGGCCTGACGCTCGAGTACAGCTTCGGCATGGAGGAGTTCTCCGAGTTCACGCCCCGCATGCCGCATACATTGCCGCCGCTCCCGCAGTCGATCGACGCTTGGGGCGGCGTGCGCGATGCGCGCATGTCGGCGACGGGGCTGGTGCAGCCATACGTGGTGGGCGCGGGCTGGCAGAGCGGGCTTGGAGCGGCGGCATGAGCGGCACGGCGATCGACATCCACACTCACATCGTTCCCCGCGACCTGCCGCCGTACTTTGGCGCGGGTGGCGGCAAGTCCTGGCCTTCGATGGCGGCGTCGTCGCAATGCCATCACCGAAGCCTGATGATCGACGGCAAGGTGTTCCGCAGCGTGTCGCACGAGTGCTGGGATGTCGAGCATCGCGTGCACCACATGGACTCGACTGGCATCGGGATGCAGGTGCTGTCGCCGATGCCTGAGCTGCTGTCGTACTGGATGCCGGCGCAGGACGCGCTGGTGCTGTGCCGCCATGTCAACGAAGTCGCTGCGCAGATGGTCGCGCAGGCCCCGCTGCGCTTCGCGGCCCTGGGCTGCGTTCCCTTGCAGGACCCCGAGCTCGCAGCGCTCGAACTCGAGCGACTGATGGCAACGAGCCAGTTTCGCGGCGTCGAGATCGGCACGAACATCGACGGCACGGTGATCGGCGACCCGCGCTTCGAGCCATTCTTCGCCGCTGCCGAAGAGCTCGGCGCGGCGATCTTCGTTCACCCGCTGCGGGCCGCGGGGCTTGATCGCCTGGTTGGGCCGCCGGGACTCGTGCAACTGGTCGCCTTCCCCGGCGAGACTGCGCTTGCCGCGGCGTCGCTGATCACCGGCGGCGTTCTCGATCGCCATCCCCGCCTGCGCATCGCGTTCAGCCACGGAGCCGGAGGCTTCGCGATGACGCTGCCGCGCCTCGCCGCCGGCTGGGAGCATCTGGGCCTCGACCAACGCCGCACGCCGTGGGAGCAGGCGCGCGACCTGTACTACGACACGCTCGTCTACGACGGGCCGACGCTGCGCCATCTGATCGACGTCTTCGGGGCGTCCCAGCTGTGCGTAGGAACCGACCACCCGTTCGCGATTCAGGATGTGCGTCCGCTGCAGCGGCTCGAAGAATTGAAGCTCTCCGACGAAGTCCGAGCGCAGCTGATGTCAGGCAACGCGTCGCGATTTCTGGGGCTGCACGATGAACGCTGAAGTCGGCGTCTGCAACGTCGGCGCGGGCCCGGCGGGCTTGACGCTGGCGATGGAATTGTCGCGCCATAGCGCGCGCGCACCGTGCTGGTCGAGCGCGAACAGCGCCCGAGCCCATGGCCGAAGATGGAGCGCAGGGCCTTTGCCTTGCTCGACTTCGGCGCCGAAGGCGGCACCTCCGCGCTCGAAGTTGCGACGCAGGCGCTGGGCGCGCCGCTCCACGTCGCGCGACTGGCAGAGCCTGTTGCCCAGCGGGGTTGCGGACACCGCATCGCGTTGTTGCGCCCGGACCTGCACCTCGCCTAGCGCGGCGACACGATGCCAGACGTCTGAGCCGAGGTCACGCGAACCGTCACCAGTCAACATACGGTTCTCGGACTGACGGGTGTTCAGCCATTCTTCGACACAACCACGTATATGAGCGCAAATACCTCTCTCACAGTCAATCGCCAGGTCTGGCTGAAATCGCGCCCGAACGGCATTCCAAGCGCCGATGACTTCGCGATCCGCATCGCTGCGATTCCGGAATTGGCCGAGGGCGAGATCCTGGTGCACAACCGCTTCCTGTCGGTCGACCCGGCGATGCGAGGGTGGATCGCCGACACCAGTACCTATTGGCCGCGCCTGGAAGAGGGCGACACGATGCGGGCGTTCGCCGCCGGCGAAGTAGTGGCATCGCGCCACGTGGACTTCGCAGTGGGAGAGCACGTGATGGGCATCTTCGGCTGGCAGGACTACGCCACTGTCGAGCCAAAGCAGGTGATGCGCAAGGTGCGCGAGCCGGACCTGCCGCTATCGCTGTCGCTCGGGGTACTCGGGCTGAACGGCCTGACCGCGTACTTCGGCATGCTCGACGTCTGCAAGCCTCAGGCCGGCGAGACGGTCGTGGTGTCCACGGCAGCGGGGGCGGTCGGCTCGGCGGCGGGGCAGATCGCGCGTCTTCGCGGAAGCCGGGTCGTCGGCATCGCAGGTGGGGCCGACAAGGTTCGTCAATGCCTGAACGAGTTTGGATTCGATGCCGCGATCGACTACAAGGCGTGCAAGGATCTCGACGCGGCCTTGCGTGAAGCTTGTCCCGGCGGCATCGACGCCTACTTCGACAACACCTCCGGCGCGGCACTCGACGCGGTGCTTCGCCAGATCAACGTGCACGCCCGCATCGCGATTTGCGGCACCGCCTCGTTCTCGCGCTGGGACCCGTGGAACACCGGGCCTCGCCCCGAGCGGCACCTTCTGGTCAAGCGGGCGACGATGCGCGGCTTCCTGACGACGGACTATGCCGACCGCTACGAAGAGGCGATCACCGAACTGGTCGGGTGGATCCGCGCCGCCAGGCTGAAGTACCGCGAAGATGTCCGCGAGGGCATGGCGGTGGCCCCCGGGCTGATCAAGGCGCTGTACGAGGGTGCCAACGCCGGAAAGTTGGTGATCCGCTTGGAGTCGAACGCGAGGGCGTAAGGGCAACTGAGGAACGACCTCGAATGTAGCGGGGCCAAGTTCGGTCGCGGGCTCGGGCAGCGCGGCACTTGCGCGGCGTTGCTCGACGGCAAGCCGGTTCGCTCCTGCGCGCCTCCGGTATGGTGCCTGGGCAACTGCAGCGTCGCCACGCTCGACGGCCCTTCAAAGGGGGAAGCCACAAGCGCTGCAGATGGCGTTCATCGACGAACAGGCGGCCCGGTGCGGCTATTGCGCAGGCGGGAATGGGGCCCGTGCAGGCAACGCAGAGTTCGCCGGACAGTCTTGCGCCTTGAGCCGGCTGCTGGAGCTCGATCCTGCCCATCTCGGCGGGCCGAAATCTTGCTTGGGCTGTCGGGGAAGCGCGGCCATTTTCGAACGTGCCTGGCACCGACTCACGCGCAGCCGCCGCGCCCGTGGAACGTCGAGCATTGACGCGCTGGGCCGGGGGCCTAGAATCGTGCGTCGCTGTCGGTCGTCGATGTTCACCATGCATGCGCTGTCTCATCACAAGCTTCCGCTGCTGCGTCCGCAAGGCTCCGTGCAGGCCGGCCAGCATTTGTCGCAGTTCCTTGGGATCACCCGTGTGACTGCGCTCGGGGATGTCCGTCACCCGGCCTGCGTCGGCGGCGCGCACATCGGTGCATTCTCGGTCGCCATCGTGGCGCTTGGCGTGGCAGCGGCGGTCGAAGTGGTGCCTCCGGGCGACTTTGCCGCGATGATGCTCTGCCTGCAAGGCTCCGGCGAAATGCGAGTACACGGCCGAGTGAGGCCGGTGCGCGCCAATCACGGCATTCTGATCCGGCCGGATGGGCCCATCAGCGCGGAATTCTCCGAAGATTGCGTCCGCTTGGTCGTGCGAATCGACGCGAAGCTGATCGATTCGCCCCTCGCCGCCAACGGCACTTGCTTCGAACTGTCGAATCCCGGCCTGCGCCCATGGCTCGAGTACTTGCAGTTCGTGCTTTCGTCGCAAGCCATCATCGATGCCATTGCAACGGACGACGTCGTGCGGGCACGCGTAGAGGACCTCATGACGACCTTGTTGCAGAGAACATGCCTGCCTGCGCTTGCCGAGCAGCCGATGGACCTTGCCGTGACCCGCGACGTGCGTCGTGCGGAGGCCTATGTTCGCAGTCACCTGGCGGATGACGTCAGCTTGTCCGACATCGCGAACGCTGTCGGTGTGAGCGAAAGAACGCTTCAGTCCAACTTCAGGCGATCGCACGGCGTATCTCCAATGCAGTTCCTGCGCAACCTGAGGCTCGATACGGCGCGCGAACGTATCCTTTCCGGACTGTCCGTGGCCCAGGCGGCATTCGACAGCGGGTTCTGGCATCAGGGTCGTTTCGCGAAGTACTACCGGGAACGATTCGGCGACCTGCCTTCGTCCGATATGCAGAGGCCGTTTCTCGTTTCCTGAGCGTTGCCCGGCTCGGTGCGCCGGAGCATGCGCGTCGATCGGCGCGGCCGATTCGCACGGCGTTGCGCGAAGCGGATAGCGATGCGCCAGGCGTGCGTCAAGTGGATAGGTTCCTGTTGCATGGCTTCGTAGAGTCGAAGGACTCAAGGAGACACGAGCCGTGATCAGGAATGAGTGCGTGATGCAAACGGCCGCCGCTGCCGGTGTGAAGAACCTGCGGGACGCGCCGTGACCCATCCGGTCATCATCAGTTGCGCCGTCACCGGTTCGATCCATACGCCGTCGATGAGCCGTCACCTTCCGGTGACGCCTCAGGAGATTGCGCGCGACAGCATCGCAGCGGCGCAGGCCGGGGCCGCGGTGCTGCACTTGCACGCGCGCAACCCTGTCGATGGCCGGCCGACGCCCGATCCCGCCGTGTTCATGCAGTTCCTGCCCGCGATCAGGGAAGCGTGCGGGGCCATCGTCAACATCACTACGGGAGGCGGGCAAGGCATGTCGCTGGACGAACGGCTGGCGGCTGCGCTGCGCGCGTCGCCGGAGCTGGCGTCCTTGAACATGGGGTCGATGAACTTCGGCCTGTTCCCCGCCCTGGAGCGCTACGCGGACTTCCGCAATGAATGGGAAGCCCCCTACCTCGAAGGCTCGCGGGACTGGATTTTCCGAAACACCTTCGCCGACATCGAGAAGATCCTGGACAGGCTCGGCAAGGGTCATGGCACGCGCTTCGAATTCGAGTGCTACGACGTGGGCCACCTGTACAGCCTGGCCCATTTCCTGGACCGCAAGCTGGTGAGTCCGCCGCTGTTCGTGCAGTCGATCTTCGGTGTATTGGGCGGGCAGGGACCTGACGCTGAGAACCTACTGCACGCCAAGCGAATGGCGGACAAGCTCTTCGGCACCGACTACCACTGGTCGGTCATGGCCACCGGCCGGCACCAGATGGCGTTCACGACGATGGCGGCGATCAATGGTGGGCATGTGCGCGTCGGACTTGAGGACAGCCTCTATTCCGGCAAGGGGCGCCTCGCCACGTCCAACGCCGAGCAGGTGTCGCTGCTGCGCGGCATTCTGGAATCACTGTCGCTGGACGTCGCGACTCCGGAGCAGACGCGCCAGCTCCTCGGGCTCAAGGGCGCGGCCAACGTGGCGTTTTGAAAGTCGGAGAAAGAGATTGGCATGTCCAGAATGATCGTGCGGTACGGGGGCGATGGGGTGGTTCACTGGGGAGAAGTCACCGGCCGGGCTCCTCATGCGGCCCATGACGACGTGACCTTGCGCCCGCTTCTGCTTCAAGCGCAGACAACGGCGAGCCTGCTGGAGCAGATCGCTACGTCGACAGAGCGAGGAGCCGAGATGTCGGTCAAGGCGTCACGGCTGATGTCGCCTGCAACGCCGGACGCCGCGCTGATCTGCCAGGGCCTCAACTACGTCTCGCATGCTCAAGAGGCGCACCATGCGCAGCGCAAGAGCAACCTGATCTTCGGCAAGGCGGGATCGTCCATCACCGGGCCCTACGACGACATCGTGCGCCCTGTGGAAGCCGAGTTGCTGGACTACGAGGTCGAGTTCGCGCTGCTGATGCGTCGGGCGCTGACGGCGCGCGACCGTGTCACGGCCGACAACATCGGCGAGTACGTGGCAGGTATCGTTCTCTGCAACGATGTCTCCGCGCGCGACATCCAGTTCGGGGAATCGCTGCTGCAGTGGTTCCGGGGCAAGAGCTATCGCAGCTTCTGTCCGGTGGGGCCGGTGCTCTGGCTCCTCGAGCCCGCGGAGGTGACGCGGGCGCTCGACCAGCTCGAGATCCGGCTGCATGTCAATGGCGAGTTGCGCCAGCAGGCGACCTCGTCGCAGCTCATCTGGAAGCCCGTGGAGACGCTGAACTACGTGGCGACGATCCTCGACATGCGGGCAGGAGACCTGCTGCTGACCGGCACGCCCGGCGGTGTGACGGCTCCGGTGACCCCAAAGATGGTGGAGATCATCAAGACGCACCTGCTATCCGACGAGACGCGTCGCGACGAGTTGCGCGTCGAGATGACCCAAGGCCGGCCTTTCCTTCGACAAGGCGACTTGGTCAGCGCGGCGCTGCGCTGCATGGAGCCGCCGCAGGACCTTGGCGGGATGGCGAACCGCGTGGCGGATGCTCCACCACCCTCGGCGCTCTGAGGCGACCCCACGGCGCGCGACAACAAGGGGACATCCATGAGAGCAGCTTCGCCAAGCGTCCTCGACAGGGAAGAGGGCGCGCTGCGCAACTGGCTGGTCCCGGTGGGCGGCGCGTTGGGTCTGATCGTCGGGAACGGGCCGGTCAGCGTGTTCGCGTTCGGCGTCTTCATCGGGCCGCTGGAACGGGAGATGGGCTGGACGCGGGCTTCGCTCGGCATGGCAACCGCGCTGTGTGCGCTGTTGTCCGCGCTGACTCTGCCGTTCATCGGCCTGTTGATGGACAAGTTCGGCGTCCGTCGCCCACTCGTGATCGCGATCTGCCTTTTCGCGGTCAACGTGGCGCTGATCGGCCAGGGTCGGACACTGCCGGCGTTCATCGCGCTCACGGCGCTCACGGGAATGACCGGTGCGGCTCAGAGTCCCATCGGCTACGTCAAGTCGGTTGCGAGCTACTTCGATCGCAGCCGCGGGCTCGCCATCGGCATTGCCATGAGCGGCATCGGCATCGGTACCGCACTCGTGCCGCAATACGTGCAGTGGCTGATCGGATCGTTCGGATGGCGCATCGGCTATGCGGGCCTGGGCCTGGCCATCGCCGCCGTTGCGCTGCCCGCCGTTCTGTTTCTGCTGCGCGAGCCGGTTTCCCAGCGAACAGCTGGCGTGGTGGGCGGCGTCGTTCCTGGCGTCGGCTTGGGTGAAGCCGTCAGGATGCGATCGTTCTGGTTCATCGCGGTGGCGGTGCTGCTGGTTTCCGTCGCCGTCAATGCCGCACTGGTCCATGTCGTGCCACTGCTGGTCGACCGCGGATGGACGGCGAGTTCGGCCACGCGCGTGCTGGTAGCCGCGGGCGCGGCGGGCGTGATCGGCCGCCTCATCGCCGGATATCTGATGGACAAGGTTTTCGCCCCTTACGTGGCGAGCAGCTTCTTCGCGCTGGCGATCTGCGGCTTGTATCTCCTTGCCGCCGACGTGAACGTCGTGCTGGGCATGCTGGCCATCGGACTGGCCGCGGGCGCGGAAGTGGACATGATCGGATTCTTCATCTCGCGCTATTTCGGGCTGAAGCGCTTCGGCCAGTTGTACGGCGTGCTGTTCGCGATCTTCACTGTCGGCGCCGGTCTGGGCCCCTTGCTGCTGGGCACCGTGCATACCCGGCTGCACAGCTACGACATGGGCTTCATGGCGTGCGGCATCGGCCTCTTGATCGCGAGCCTGGGTATCCTGGGTGTCGGTTCGTACAGGCACTCGCCGGGCGTTCCTTCCGGGGCCGGCGCTGAGCGGCTGCGCAATGTCTGATCGACTGCGCCGCGTGATGAACGACCGAACCGCCGAAGGGAGCCCGGACTTGCGATTCCGCCGTGCCGAGCTTCTGAAGATCCACTCCCCGGTCATCCAGGCAGGCATGCAAATGGTGGGCATTGCGGAACTCGCGTCGGCGGTCTCCAAGTCCGGGGCTTCTCGCCGCCGCACGAGGCCGCTCGACGCTCAAGCGAGGTGCCGTCGACGGCGGGCCCGCATGGGCCTGCCAATCGGTCGGCGTGGTCGACGATCAGCCGACCTGCAGCTATCCGGTCGCGCCCATGGTGACCGAATGCTGCGAAGCCGTTGTGCGATACCCGGCTGCGTTGCAGCGAGCTCTGCGCTGCCGGTAGTCGCTCCATTCTCGCCGCCCCGGGCGGCGCCTTCTTACTTCTGATCCGAAGGAACAAATGAACCGCGATACCCATCTCGTAGCCGCGCTCGGCGCGGCACTGTGCATGTGCCCGATACTCGCTGGCTGCAGCGACAATGCCCAGGCTCAGGCGCCGAGCTTCTCGCTATCGAGCCCGGATCTCGCGTCGGGCACCTTTTCGAACCGCCACATCCTGAACGGACTGGGGTGCACGGGAGGCAACGTTTCGCCCGCATTGGTCTGGAGCAATCCGCCAGCGGGCACGAAATCGTACGCCGTGCAGGAACTGGACATCGACGCGCCCACCGGTAGCGGTTTCTGGCATTGGGCCGTGTACAACATTCCGGCCTCGGCGACAGGGCTGGCGCAAGGCGCGGGCAACCAGCCGGCCACGCTGCCCGCACCGGCGTTCGGCGGGACAACGGACCTGCTCGATACTGGTCTGACCGGTGGCAACGGCAACTACGCCGGCCCGTGCCCGTCGGTCGGGGACCCGGCGCACCACTACGTATTCACGGTCTACGCGCTCGCCGTCGATGACGTCGCGGCCGCCGCGGGCCTGCCGCGCACCGGTACCGCCGCTCTGTATTCGTTCGTTCTGAACCGCGGCCTTGGCAGCGCGATGCTCGGCAAAGCAAGCTTCACGGCGACGCTATCCAGATAGTTCCATAGCGTCCGACCGGGACGGTCCGCCTGGTCGACTTGCGGCCGACATTCGATCAGCGTTCGGCAAAGCGCAACGCGGTCGGTTTCTCGCGCTGGGAGGCGGACAAGAGCGCGCTGGTCTGGAAGATGCCGCTCGAAACCCGTCGCCCTAAAAAATGACTTCGGATTCTGGACTGTGGCCGAGGTCGTTGCGTCAAACGGCTAATGCGCCCTTAAGGCTGCCGCTATTCTCCCAGCGTCTGACTGCAGATGAAATGCCGGATTTTGTCGTGCCGTTCGGACGCGGCCAACCGACCGCCTGAAGGGCGAGGGGAGCCGTGTGGAATTGCAATTCGACGAATGTCGAGTTGAGCTGAATTGGCATATTGAGCAACCGCTATCGCATTTTTTTATTGGTATTGGGCCTAACATGACAGACACGAATATTGCTCGCCTATGGATCGACGGAAAATGGGTCGAATCGGGCACGATTGGGACATCCGTCAACCCTTCTACGGGCGAAGTGCTGGGCCGTTTCAGCGATGCCGGGCCTGGCGAAGCGAAAAGCGCGATCGCCGCTGCACGACGCGCGTTCGACAGTACGACCTGGGCTCATGACCGGCAGTTGCGCGCGCGGGCACTGATGCAGCTTGCCGATCAACTGGAAGCACGTAGCGAAGTTCTCATCAAGACGAATGCTCGCGAAACCGGCAAGACCATCTTCGGCGCCTCGCTTGAGGCGCATACCGCTCCTGGTACATTGCGGCACAACGCCGGCCTGGCGCTGAGTCAGCGCGGCGGCGCATCGGAGATCGCACCAGGGTCGATCGGCGTTTCGACACGAGAACCGATCGGCGTGGCAGGTCTGATCATCCCCTGGAACGCCCCTTTGGCGCTCTGCGTTCGCGCGCTCGGGCCGGCGCTGGCGGCGGGCTGCACCGTCGTCGTCAAGATGCCGGCGCAAACTGCGCTCACCAACGCGCTGATTGCCGACGCCATTGCCTCGACCGAAACCCTACCGCCGGGCGTCGTCAACCTCATCACCGAAAGCGGCAGCGCCGGCGCGATGCTGCTGGTTGACTCTCCCGATGTCGACGCCATCAATTTCACCGGCAGCACCAAGACCGGCCGCCTGATTGCCTCCAAAGCCGCCGAGACCTTGAAGCGCGTCAGTCTGGAACTGGGCGGGAAGACGCCGCTCGTCGTCTTCGAGGATACCGACATCGACGCGGTGGCACCCGTCATTGTTGCCGCGGTCACGATGTTTAGCGGTCAGTTCTGCATGGCTGGTTCCCGTTTGCTGGTGCAGCAAAGCGTGGCCGACGCCTGGCGAAAACGAATCGCGGCGATGCTCGAAGGCGTCGTCATCGGGCCGGCGGACGATCCCGGTAGCCAGATGGGGCCGCTCATCGACAAGGCGAGCGTCCAGCGTGTCGATCGCATCGTCACCGACGCCGCGCGCTATGGTCGTATCCTTGTCCGCGGCGGCCCCGTGACAGAAGGGCCGCTGGCCGCCGGCGCCTTCTTCCGTCCGGCGATGGTCGAGCCCGAGGGCACAGACGTGCCGCTCGTTCAGCAGGAGATCTTCGGCCCCGTCCTCAGCTTCGAGACCTTCGCAGACGAGGCGGACGCGATCGCACGGGCCAACGCAACGCAATATGGCCTCGCAGCGTCGGTGTTCACGCGGGATGCCGATCGCGCCCAGCGCGTCGTGCGCGGGATCAGGGCGGGCACGATCTGGGTGAACGGCTGGGCGGTCCTCTCCGACAGCTATGAGGAAGGCGGCTTCAAGCAGAGCGGCGTCGGGCGAGCGCGCGGCGATGCGGGCCTGGAGGAATTCCAGGAGACCAAGACGATGATTCAAATGGTGGCGCCCGCTGCCGGTGTCGCGGCGGCTCGCGAAGCTCAGCATTCATGAGCACGGTCGTCACTGCCGCGGTGGGGCTTGGCATGCCGCTGAAATACCTGAACTGACGGCCCACCGCACCCTGGCACAGCGCATGGTCGTGGGGACACTGGCCCGCCGTGCGATCGCGCCTTCGCGCTAGCGCAGGCGGGTATCCGCCTGCGCTAGCGGCCGGGACCTGCCTTGCAATACAGCGCGCAGCAGAGGCGTGATCCAGCATCATCGCCTAGCCTTTGCGCCATGCCAGCTCGAACCCGTCGGCGCCGAGCGTGACGCGTGCATCCGGCAGCGCGGATGCGATGGCATCCATGACAAGCAACGACTCCAACCATACGCGTGGCCGCGTACCACCTCATCTACGAAGCCGCGTTCGCCGGCGAGGAGGATGCCGCGGCCATCTACGTCGAGTGGCAGTCAAGCGAGTGCAGCGAAACATCGAGACCATCGATTGGTCAGAGTCGTAGTCGTTGCTGGAGATGGATCTCTGTGCGAAAGAAGGTGGTCCGCCCCGGCAAATGCAGTGCGCGATCAGCCAGCTACCGCTTTCCGTTCAGCTCTTCGTAGCTCTTGACGAGCGCGTCCAGTAGGTGCCGAACTGCTGGAACCATGCCGCGCCGTGTTGGAAAGACTGCGTGCACCAGCGCCTGCTTCGAGGCGAGCTCGGGCAGGACGTGCACCAGGCGGCCGGCGCGTAGGTCGTCGTCGACGATCTCCTTAGGGAGCATCGCCACACCGACGCCTGCGTGCGCCGCGACGCGGAGGCTCGCAATGTCGTCCGTTGCAATTCGAGGCCGATGCGCAAGCGAAACTGCGCGTCCCGTCGCGTCGAACAGGTTCCAGACATAGCGCTCGCTGTTGCTGGCCATCGACAGAGTCGGCCACTCCGCCAAGGACTCGATAGTTGTCGGACTTGGATGGCGTGCCACCAGCTCCGGGCTGGCGACGAGCACGAATACCGATGGGCCAAGATGCCGCACCGCGAGGTCCGTGTCCTCCAGCGGCGGGAGACGGACCCGGATCGCGAAGTCGAGGCCTTCCTCAACGACGTCCACGCGGCGAGCGGTCGCGTCGACGAGCACTTGCACTTGCGGATTGTCCTGGGCGTAACGCGCAACGACGTCGGCGACACCGGAACCCAGGAGCGCGACCGGGCAACTGATCCGCACGGTGCCCTTCGGCTGGGATCGCGTCTGCTCCGCGATTTCCTTGGCCGCGCGGGCTTCCGCCACTAGCGCCAAGCAGTGCTGATGGAACCGACGCCCAGTTTCCGTCAACGACAGGCTTCGACTCGTGCGGTTGAGCAGGCGAATCCCGAGTTCCTCTTCGAGGGCGCGGACACGCCGGCTCAGCTTCGACGTCTGCAGACCAAGGGCCCGCGCCGCCGAGGTGAAGCTGCCGCGTTCGACCACTTCGGCGAACAGGCGAAGGTCGTTGAGATCGGAGAGTTCATCCATGGGCAGCGTCCGTAAGAGATGCCTATCTTTCTATCGAGAGCAATGATGCATTGCGAATCAGGAGATATGCATCATAACGTTGCCTCAATAGCATTGACTCCATCGAATTCGAGGAGATGGACATGCTCACACACCGCCGCTGGAGTTCATTGGATACCGCCGACCGTGGCTGGCTCCGAGCGAAGTACCACTTCCAGGTCACGCCCGATGGGAACCCTGCGCATCGACCGCTGGGATCTCTGATCGTCTGGAACGATGACGAGATCGCCGTCGACGGAGGGTTTCCCTTTCACGGGCATCGTGACGTTGAGATCGTCACGTACGTTCGACAGGGCGTGCTGGGTCACCGTGACACTCTCGGTTCCGAAGGGACGCTCCACGCCGGCGATGTGCAGGTGATGAGCGCCGGCGAGGGCATCCGACACGCCGAGTTCAACAGGGGCGACGTGCCGCTCAGGCTCTATCAGATCTGGCTGCAGCCACGCATGGCGGGCGGCCATGCGCAATGGGACACGAGGCCCTTTCCCAAGCACGATCGCGCGGGCCGATTCGTCGTACTCGCCAGCGGATTCGACGACCCCGATGCGTTGCCCATCCGTGCCGATGCGCGCGTGCTGGGCGCGACGCTCAGAGCCGGTGAATCCGTCAGGCAGCCGCTTGCGCTCGGCCGCCACGCCTATCTCGTCGTCGCTTCGGGCCGCATCGAAGTCGATGGGGAGTCCTTGGAGCCGCAGGACGGTGTCGCAATCTCTGATGCTGACGCTATCGCGGTCTCCGCTCTCGAGGATGCCGAGCTGGTCATGGTGGAAGCCGGCTGACTGTCATTTTCATCCACCGATTCATCTTCACAGGAGTTCATCATGGAAAGCAACAAGATCGTTCCGCTGGCTGGCCGCATCATGATCGGTGCGCCGTTCCTCATGAGTGGGCTGGGCAAGCTGGCCGCCTACGGTGCGACCGTTGGCTACATCGCTTCCGTCGGCCTGCCCGCTGCGCCGCTCGGATACGCAATCGCAGTCTTGGTCGAGATCGGCGGCGGGCTGCTTTTGATCGCTGGCCTGCGAGCTCGGTTGATCGCGCTGGTCCTTGCGGCATTCAGCATCGCCACGGCGGTGTTCTTCCATCACAACTTCGCGGATCAGAACCAGATGATCCACTTCTTGAAGAACGTGATGATCGCCGGCGGCCTGCTGCAAATCGCGACCTTTGGTGCTGGCGCCTGGAGCCTGGACAGTCGTGGGGCGACGACCGCGTCGCGCGGATCCTCGCCGAAGGCCGCGTGAACCACTGCCGTGACCTGACCCTTTCGGGTGAGCTCGCGGCGGGTTTGACCTGGCGCTTGCGGATTGCCGTTTGGGATCCGCAAGCTGCGGGTTGAATTTTCTCGCCAGGCGACACCTCGGCGGCGCCGTTGCTCTCGGACCCGCCGACGAAGGCGCACAGGTCGCTGTGGGGACATCGACGGCGCCCGCGCGCTGACCGCCCATTCACATCGGTATGTCAAGCAGCCGCGCCAAGCTCATCGCCAGCGCGTTGGCTCGAAGAGGCTTCGTGAGCACTTCATCAGCCCAGCCGTTGTCCGCGAGACCGATGCCGGCATCTCCGGTATACCCGCTCACCAAAATGATTGGAATTAGCGGGCTCAGTTGGCGGATCCCCCGGATCAGCGCGTCGCCCGTCATCCGCGGCATGCGTTGGTCGGTGATCAGGGCGTCAAACGATTCCGGATTCGCGCGAAAGGCGTCCAGTGCCGACTGAGCCGACACGAAACCAACCGGTTCGTAACCGAGGCTTCTCAGTTCATCAGTGACTAGCTCGAGCAGGAGTTCCTCGTCGTCCACGATCATGATCCGTTGACCGTTGCCGCGCAGTTCGACGGTCATGGCATCGTCTTGCTCCTCAGGCGCATCGCCGGCCCGCGGCAGGTAGACCGTGAACACGCTGCCGACACCAGGCTCGCTGTGGACGTCAATGGCCCCACCTACTTGGGTCACGATGCGCAGCACGAGTGACAGCCCCAATCCCGTACCGACACCCACCTCCTTCGTCGTGAAAAACGGATCAAAGATCCGATCGGCGATGTCGGCCGGAATCCCCATTCCCTCGTCAGCCACGCGCAACGCCAGCCACGAGCCGGGCACCACCGCTCCGGCCGTCGCTGGGCGCGCTTCAGCCAGCTCGACGATGTCGAGGCCGACTGTCAATTGGCCTTCGCCTTCCATAGCATGCACGGCATTCGTCCCGAGGTTCATGAGCACTTGGTGTATCTGCGTCGAATCACCCATGATCGCTGCGCGGCCGGCATGCAATTGGCTCTGCAAGCGGATCCGGGGAGGCAATTTCGCTCGCAACAATGCCAGCGCCTCGCGCACCACCTGCTCGACGTGCACGGGCACGCGCTTGCCCGCCGTTCCGCGACTGAACGTCAGGATGCGATCGACCAAAGTGCGGCCTCGTTCGCCCGCCGTGATCACGTTATTCAGATCTCGCCACAGGCGGCTGCCCTGTTCAGCTTTGCGAAGCCCGCGTTCGCCGAAGCCGAGGATGGCCCCGAGGATGTTGTTGAAGTCGTGCGCGATCCCGCCTGCGAGCGTACCCATCGCCTCGAAGTGCTCGGCTTGGCGCAGTCGGCCTTCAAGCCGCCGCAGTTCCTCTTGCTCGCGCTTGCGATCCGTGATGTCGCCGATCGAGCCCACCACTCGGTAGGCCACACCCTCCGCGTCCCGCAAGGCGCGTCCGCGCTGATGCAGCCAACGCTCGCCGGTCGGCAGCAAGATCCGCAATTCGATGTCGTACATCATTGTGAGGCCAGCGATGTGCGCGTCCATGGCCGCACGCTGTCGTCCAACGTCTTCGTGGTGATACCGCACGAACTGCTGCCACTCCTCGCGGCTGCGCCAGACCTCTCCAGGCGGGATACCCAGCAATTCCTGGGTGCGTTGCGCAATGTAGATTCGCTGCGTCTTGAGATCCCAATCGAAGATGCTTTCGTCCGAACCAGCGAGCGCCAGTGCGTAGCGCTCCTCCGATGCGCGCATTTCCTCTTCAGCACGCGTTCGCGCGGTGATATCCGTCGTCGCGATGGCCATGCGCAACAATCGGCCGGATCCGTCACGCACATGGAGGATCGTGACATGCATCCACCTCACTTCGCCCCGGCAAATGACGCGCGTGTCGAACTCCAGCCGCTTGACGTCGTCGCGTATCCGTTGCTCTTCCAACAAAGCAACGACCCGTGCACGATCATCCGGATGAAACGGGAAGAGGTCGAGCATCTGCTGCCGCTTCGCAATGCTCAGTTCAGGCGGCAGCCCCCACTGCTCGAGCAGTCTGGGCGACGCGTAGAACGTGTCCTCGTCGGCGATCCAATGCGCGTGGCCATCGGCCGCCGCCTCGATCGCCAACGCATAGCGTTCATCGGACTGTTTGCGTTCCGCGTTCTCCCGCTCGAGCCGGGCGTACAAGTCGGCGTTCTGCAGCGAGATCGCAGCCTGAGATGACAGGAGTTCCAGAACCGTGGAATGCGTCGGTGTGAAGACGCGAGACGCGAGGTTGTTTTCGAGATAAATCACACCGATCAGCTCACCCTGCTTGAGCAGCGGTAGACAGAGGATCGAGCGAGGTGCGCGCTGTCGAATGTAGTCGTCGCGTGAGAAGGCATTCGGCTGCCGCGCGTCGTCGAGAACAACGCCGCGATGGTTGCGGATGACGTGATGCAGGATTGCCTGGGGCATGTCCGCCGACGTTACGCGCCGATCCACAGGCTGAACAGATACCCCTTGGGCGTGCGAAGTAGCGAACGCCTCGAGACGCGACTCCTCGCCCCGCTGCACGACTAGCAGGCCGCGCTCAGCTGCGGCGTGTTCAAGCGCGATCTTCATCAGCCTTTCTATCAATCGCGCGTGGACGATCTCGCCTGACAACGTCTGTGAGATCTTGACGATCGCAGCGAGATCCACGTGCTCCAGAGGCGCTTCGATCGCCATCGTCGACGCCCGAGGCGGCTCTGCATATGGAAACTCCTCATCGAGTTGAGCGACTTTGGCATGTGCGCCCCAGCGCCGATAGCTCTCGCGCGCGTCGCGCAGGCGCTCGCGCGCAGCAGCGTGCAAACCGAGCGACGAATAGAACGCGGCCGAGAGTTCGCAAGCTAGCGCACAATCCTGCGTGAAGCCGTTGTCGCTGGCGGACTCGATCGCCTGCTCGTACAAGCGCAGCGCCTCGACCTCGCGACCATCGAGACGGGCGACCTCCGCCAACACAAGGCCCAGCCGATGCGCGAAGTTCGACGGACAACTCTCTCCCCAGCGCCTGAGCGTTGTTAGATTGGCATCGATTTCCTCGCGCATCCGACGGCGCTCTTCAGGCGCTGCCTGCGTACTGGCGGCAACGAGGCCGAGCGACTCGAACATGCACAGATGCACGGACTGGATGTGGCATTGCGCCGACCACGCGATCGGCGCCGCCTTTCGGACATAGGCCAGAGCCTTCGTCGCGTCGCCGAACAGAATGCACCGCTGTACCTGGAGGATCCAGTGGAAGCACGCCACGATGGGGATCCCACTGGAGAGCGCGCGAGCCTCCAGTTCTTCATCGTCCAGCAACGGTTCGCCTTCCCGGCGTCCACGCAGCGCTTGAATGAAACCCCGCATGCTCAAGATGACGTCCACGACATGCTTGACCTTGCTCTTCTCGGCGATCGCCAGCCCTCCGACTGCTTCCGAGCAAAGGACGTCGAGCGAGTCGCCGCGGAACATCAGGTCGGTCAAGCGATGCTCGACGCCGTAGCAGGCGAAGATCAGCGCACCCGACTCTTGGGCCAGTTTGTAAGACGTCTCGATACAGCTCAACCCCACGGAGATCGGCTTCGTCCAGAGGACGGCCTGCTGGAGGGTGATGTAGGCACCCGCCCTGAACGCGAGATAGCCGCCCTTCTCAGCGATGGCAACTGCGGCGCGAGCGAAACGCTCGCCGTCGGCAAACCGATGGAAGACGGGGCCGAGGCAGATGCTCAGGCCGGCGCAGGCGTATGTGGACGATTCGGACAGGCCATGCGCGATCGTCAACTGTGCGAGCCGACAGGCGATCATCTGGTACAGGTTGGCGTCCGTGAAGTACGAGGACATTCCGAGCTGCATCATGATGCTCATGACCGCTGCCGTGTCGGGATCGTCCATGAACGGCAGCTCAGCCAAACTCTCGATCGGACGATCGCCCAGCGCGCGGCGCACGATTCCGTACTCGGACTGCACATCGGCGGCCGTCGGACGTTGCGGAAACCTCTGCCCAAACAGCTCGAGACCCTCAAGTGCACTGCGCACGACGAGGTCGACCTTGCCGCGCATCATCTGAAGCATCATTCGCAGTATGTATGCCTTGGAGCGGTGGATACGAGAGCGCGCGCGCAAAAATAGCTCGTCGATAAGCGCGCCGGCCTCATCGAGCCGAGGGCGGCTGATCTCGCATTCCGCTTGCTCGAGACAGAGCTCGAACGCCAGTTCATAGTCTTCATCCCAGCGTCCCGCTCCCAACACCATCGCGCCCGCGACGACATAACTGCACGCCGCGGTGTACGCCGCCGAGGCTCTGGCTTTGCGCCCGGCTTGCAGGTTGATCTCGGCGGCCCGCCGGCGGTCGTCAGCATCTACGAGCTGCGTCTGCCCCGCATTGAACTGATTGGCGATGTCGAAGATCCGGTCGGCGATCGCTTCGGGCTGCAGCCCCTCCAACATCGACTTGGCGATGCGCAAATGCACCGCTTCTCGCGAACTGGCGGAGATTAGCGCGTACACGCTCTCCTGCACGCGATCGTGCAGAAAGCGATAGCGCCCCTCCTCGGGCAGGACGATGCCGGCCTCGACGGCGGCCCGCAAATGCGAATGGATCACCGACTCCGATCCGCCGAAAAGGCCAAGTGCCCCAAAGTCCGCCTGGTTGCCGAAGCAGGACAGTATCCTGAGTGCCTCCTGCGTCCGTGCAGGTAGCCGCCAAAGCCTGCGAACCATCAGCTCGACCAGGTTATCTGTGTAGTCCTTCGCGCCGATGCTGGCTTCGTCCCAGGTCCATTGCCGTGCTTGTGCGTCGAATCGCAATAGCCCTTCCTCCGCGAGATTGGACAGGAACTGGCCTGCGAAGAACGGGTTTCCGCCGGTCTTTCCGCACACCAATTCGGCTAGCCGGCGGCTCTGCGTGGAATCAGTGCGCAACGCATCGCAGACAAGCGACGTCATGTCCTCGACACCCAGCGGCCCGAGCTCGAGCTGCGTGATCGACCGACCGCTCGCACCAATCGCATCGATCGTCGCAAGCAACGGGTGATCCGGGCCAACTTCATTGTCGCGATAGGCGCCGACGAGATTGAGGTAGCCCGCGTCTGGATGTACCGCGATATGCCTGACCAGCGACAACGTCGCGGGATCCAGCCACTGCAAGTCATCGAGAAAGAGAACGAGCGGATGTTCCTTGCGGGCGAATACCCCGATCAGCCTCAGGAACACGGATTGGAACCGCATCGACGACTCGCGCGCGCTCACCATCGGTAAAGGCGGTTGCGGGCCGATGAGGATAGCGAGTTCGGGAATCAACTCGAGCAGCGCACCTCCGAGGCGACCCACGGCGTCGCTGACCAATTTTCTCCACCCGTCGATGTTCGCAGGGTCGCCCGCAACAAGCTGGCGGATCAGGCCACGGAAAGCTTCGGCGATACTAGAGTATGGAGTGTCACGCAACCGCTGATCGAATTTCCCCGCGATGAAGATCCCGCGCGGCAAGACGATGACCTTGTGCAATTCGTTGACGATCGAAGACTTTCCAATGCCCGAGTGACCCGATACCAGCGTGACCTCGCACTGGCCGTGCGTCATCACACGCCCGAAAGCAGCGAGCAGCGCTTCGATCTCGCGCTCCCGGCCGTATAGCCTCTCGGGAATCACCAGGCGCCCCGAACTGTCGCATGTGCCCAAGCGGAATTCCGAGATGCGACCGTAGGCGGCCAATTGGCTCAGGCAATGCTCGAGGTCAGCTCTAAGTCCCGCGGCCGTCTGATAGCGCTCTTCGCCGGTCTTTGCGAGTAGCTTCGCTACGATTCCGGCCAGCGCTACGGGCACGGCAGGTTGGCGTTCTGACAATGACGCCGGCTGCCGTGCGATGTGGCAATGGATCCATTCAAGTGGATCGGAGGCACGAAACGGCAACTCGCCCGCAAGCATCTGATGGAACACCACGCCCAGCGCATAGAGATCGCTACGCAGGTCGATCGACCGGTTCATGCGCCCGGTCTGCTCGGGGGCCATGTAGGCGAGCGTTCCGGCGATGATGTCGGAGCGGCGGATCGACTGTGGCTGGCGTGGCGCCCGCGAAGCGAAGGTGAAACCTGTCAACCAGGCTCTGCCGGAGTCCGTGTCCACGAGAATGTTGTCGGGCTTCAGGTCGCAATGAATAAGTCCTGCCTCGTGGGTCTGATCCAGTGCAGCTGCGATGCCGATCGCTACGCGAAGGAATGCCCCGAGCTCCCAGGGCCTGCCGATCCGGCGGCTCAGCACGTCGCCACCCGGATCGGTAAGCCAGAGTGCGGAGACCGTTCCATCATCGATGAAAGCAGTCGGACGCGCGGACCAGCGCTCGTCCAGGAAGCCGCGCTGCGAATACTCCCGCTCCAGGCGCCGGACCGCATCGATCGACATGTCGCGTGAAGTCATCGATATCAGCTCAGGCCTGCCGGCGCTCCCCACTGCGCCGCGATACAGCATGAGCCCGTCTTCCTCGCGGAGCGCTTCTAGCGCATCTATCGACGGTAGCCGCGGAAACATGGGGTCACTCCGACGCCTGAGCGTGTCCGGGCGGGTGAAGTCTGCGCTGACGAGGAACGACGGTAGCGGCGTTCGATCGCGGTGCGACGTTTGACAGGACGACAAGCCATCCTCCGGCAGGAGTTCGGCTGCCAATCGCTGAACTCACGACGAACGAACGCATCGCGCCAGCGCGTCGCAAGCTCGAGCGTCGGATCCTTTCGATCGATACGTACCTCGACCTGACCATGCCGCTTGTCCTCGCGGTGCCGTTGTGCGCAGGTCCCTCGATATCGTTCATCCAATCGGCGCCCCTGGGCGCCCCTGCTTCCGCCGCGCCGAAGCAGCACCGGTTGCTGCATGCGCCGAAGCTCGGCACGAGGGCAACCACTGCGTCGAACTCCGAGACATCAGGGTTCGAGCCTGACAGCCAGTAGCGTGGCAATCGCGCGGAACCTGTTGTCACGGTTTGCGGGAGCATTTCGCGAAACCACGCCATCGATGGGCCTCCCCGGCGTCAAGGTCAATGATGCTGACAGAAGAGCATTTTGCACTTGAATCGAATTTGCGTGCTGCGCATATTCCTGTCGCGCGACGTTCCGGAGCACTTCAAGTCAGTCGCCGATGCAATGCCACCAAAGCAAGGTGGGGTGGCCGCATGCCTACGTCCATTGCTTCCGCCAACAGGCTGATCTGACGTCAGAAATGAGCTTTCGGCCCTCGCACGAGGGCTCATCAATGCCGATGATCAGTGCTTGATCGACAAGGCGTAGAACTGGACTATGGTGCTGACGCTCGTGAGCGGGTTGCCTGCGACCGCACTTTGATCGTAGTCGCCGGCCTTGAAGTAGAAGCTCTCTCCGATGAAGGACGACGGGAGCGGGAAGGTCTTTGCGACGTTGTTCGCCGTGACCGTGATCGTGGTGCCCGAGAGCTCGAGGTCATAGTCGAACTTCGATCCGAGGCTCACGGTGGTGATCTGCGTCAGCGTCGAACTTCCACCCTGGTTCGTGTCCTCGAGCAACAGCTGCACGACGCCCTTCGCCGTGACCTGTAGTTCGCACAGCGGCTTGCTTGGCCCGGATCCCTGGAATATCTGGCCGATGGTGGTGCGGCTGGGAACCTCGACTACGTTGACCGTAGCCGTCAAGACGTTGGTTCCACTGGTCTTCCACGTCGCGTTCTCGCGCAATTCGACGCGCGGATGCAGCGAGCCGGAGGTCGTCCAGCCCTGCTTGGGGTCCGCCATCGCCATCGAGCCGTCCGACGTGTTGGTGTAGAAGTAGGGTGAGTCCGTGAAGGTCGTGAGTTCGGAACCGGAGATCGTGTCGGGATGGCCTGCTGAACCTGTGGGCAACTGCAGCGTGAATGGCGCGAGGTTGAAATTTTGACCGGGCGCCTTGGTCTTGCTGAGGCTCTCTGCGAAGGATGGATCCACGCTCGCCGCCGAAGGTTCTTGCGGTTCACCGCCTCCGCCCACGCCGCAGCCCGCGAGAATGCCGCAGACCAGGCCCGCGAAAAGGGCCGCTTTTATTCGTTCATTCATTGGTTTTCTCCTGTAGTGTTTGACCATGACACGCTTGCCTTCGAGGTTGCGATTCCGTACGCCTTGATAGCACGGCAGTCGTTGGCAGCGGAGCAGAGATTCGAGTCTGGGCGACGAAGCAGGGGCCGGGGTCGCCGCGCTTCACCACCCGGTGGGACGAGATGCCAGTCGTGCGGGCGTAACTCGCCAACGCTTCGCCGATCTTTCAAGCCATGAGTCTATCGAAGCAATATGGCGGGAAGCGAGTGTGGCCTGAACGGCACTTTGATGGTCTCGAGAAGCTCATGAAATCGCCGTATGTTTATGCGATTCAAGCGAAGTGCGATGGAGCCGATTAAACTTCAGCTCCTCCACTTCCTCGAAGCCCATGTCCAAACTTACCGCACTCAAGAAGCAAATCGCCGCACTCGAAGCTCAAGCCGAACGCATTGCTAAGGCAGAAATGTCTTCTGCGATTGCAAAGATCAAGGACATCATGTCCGAGTTCAACCTGACCATCGAGCACCTGACTCAGACCGTCACCGGCAAGCGGACAGCGAAGAAAACGAAGGCGAAGAAGGCGTCGGTGGCGAAATACGTCGACCCGAAGACTGGGAAGACCTGGTCTGGATTTGGTCGCGCGCCGGGCTGGATTGCCGGAGCGAAGAATCGGGATGCCTTCCTCGCTGCTAAGAGCGCGGCTGCCGAGCCTGCAGCCAAAGCGCCGGCCGCTTCCAAGAAGGTTGCAGGTAAGGCTGTCAAGGTTGCCAAGAAGGCTGTGAAGCCGGCGGCAAAGAAGGCCGTTGCCGTTGCGAGGAAGACCACTTCGAAGGCGGCAGCCCCTGCCGCCGCGAAGAAGCAGCCCGCTGCCAAGAAGGTGGCCCCGAAGGCCGCTGCCAAGAAATCCGCGAAGACGAGGGCGACGCCCGTCAGCGCTGCGGGAGGCCCGGTGGCCGCAGATGGCGCCGTGCGTTCTGCAACGTAACTTTCCAGGAAGCCTTCCGTAAGAAGCGACCTGATCGGGTTGAGTCGGTGGCCGTCTCGACTCATGCGGGTGCGGGCGTCGACGTAGGCCGAAGGCAGGGCTCGGCCGCCTTGCCTTCACCGGCGGAGTATTTGGTGCCTCGCGTCGCCGCTCTCTTCGTCGTGGGGCGCCCGCCAGCGGAATGTGCTGTTGCGATAAGGCCGTATCGTAATAGACACATAAATTGTCAAAGCTGAGGATCCAGGAGGCTGGGCAGCGCAGTCGTTGAACATGGTGTCATGCAGCTAGAACATTCCGTCAGGGTCAAGCAGTTCCTCCTGGATCAACTCGTGAAGCAAGCTGTCAACAGCGTCCTGGGATACAAAGTGTGCGACCAAGAGAGCAAATTGATCGCTTCGAGACAACGCGATCCATTCCGAGCAATACGGACTCTCATGCGCCGGATTCATGGCGGGGTATGGATCGAGACCATTGAGGGCGTAGATGAAGCTACTGCAGAAGTGATGTTCGGGGATTTTCGGCCTGAGGTAGATGTCTGTACTCGATGACGCCCGCCAAGCAAGGGATACCGAAGTTGCGTCGATCAGGTCGTAAAGCACTGCCCGCAGATCGACCATGACATCACAGCAAAACGGGACTTGTTGCAAATCGGCATCGCTGAGCTCGGCCAAGTGTGCCGCGACGGCACCGGCGAGCGGGCCTCTGCGCCGGTGAATCCAGACTTCCAGACGGCGTTGCTGATCACCTTCGTTCATTTTGCCTGCTCCACAAAGGTGGTCTTGAGAATGCAGGCTCCCGCTCCAGTCCGGCCGTTTGAACGACCAGAGCGAGCAGGATTTTTCTGGATGGCCCAGGCGTCGCTGAAATAAGCACGAGGCGCCAACGCCTCACAACTCGTGTCCGGTGAGCGGGCTATACCGCCGTTGAAGTGAGCCACGCGGATCGCCAGAATGCTGCGCGTGTGCAGTGCCAAGGTGCCAGATCCGGTAGCTACCTGGATCGTCGGCACGGTTCTTCTCGCATCTGAACGAGCTCGGTCTTGTGCTTGGCGCAGATCGCTCGCAATCCCGGCAATGCCATCAAGTCTTCCTGTGGGCCGCAAACTGGGCAGCACAAGTAGACCGCATGGAGCGGGATCGGCGCACCGGCACTGTCCACGAGATCCTCTGGAGGGCGCAACCTTCGAGGCCAAGACTCCGTTCGCTTGCTCATTTCATCTCCTTCCACTGAGACAGCGGCGACGATAGAAGGCACGCCGCATCGCTTGGAACTCAACGGTATTGCAAGTCGAGCGCGTGTTGTGGCGTGAATGCGTACTCAATCCCTTGCTTTCGATGGCTAGATCACGAAGTGCTCCGAGTCAATCAACGGTCGAAACCTCTTCGCCGAAATTGATGTCCATCTGTCGGAAATGCTCCGCAGCCTGTTTCGTCTGCTCAGCGTCCCACAGGATCTTCGAAAGTTTGAATTCCGTGCGTGATGTGTCTGCCGAACGGAGTCCCCGCGTCACACGGATGCGGCAGGAGATTGGCCGGCCTTTCAGCTGTGCGTAGACGAGGAGCTTTTGACGGCTCACGATGGTAGACGTCAGCACAGTTTCGACTTCTTTTCCGATCAACCCTTTCAGGCACAGAGGGGTCGGAATGCCGGGCGTTTCGCAAATCATCAGCAAGGCGCTCGGCGCGCCCTCTCGTACGCAACGGACCGCCGCCAGCACGGTGCACGATTCCTTGGCAGTCAAGGTCCTGGGCAATACCTTGATTGCTGGCAGCACCTCGCCTGACGGCAACTGAACTTCAGAATCGTCAGCGCGCGCGCCCAGCAATGCTTCCTCGACTTCCTTCGGGTAGCTCGAAGAGTCAACACTAGTGCGAAAGTCCTCGTAGCTTGCCGTCTTCTTCTCGAGAAGGGTTCGAGCAATCTTGGCCCCCTCCTTCCTGGCAGTGGAAGACACCTTGATCTCTTCGTCAGTTTGAGCTTGAGGGTTGAGATTTTCATCGATGCCTGGGTTCTGGCTTGGGACGCGCAAGAGCGCGATGAGCGTGTTGCGACATGACTCGATGCTGTGGCCGCACTGGGTATAGTCTTCTGGAATTCCCGGTGTCGCGAACAGAGTTTGACGGCCCTTCCGAAGCAGCCGATCGTGGTCGTCTGCTGTAAGGTAGTGTTGGCCCTCGAAGTCCTTGAGAAGGCGATCGATGTCGTGCTGCCTGAGTCCCGCACGCGCGATGACTTGGCCGTTGTTCTTCCTGATCTGGTCATTTGTGTATTCCTGGGTCATGATTTATCTCCTTGAATGAACTTTTGGACGATGGAAAGCGACTCGAGAAGCACGCGGGTCAGGGCGGTCAAGCGACCCATCACGGTCGCGTTTTCGGGCTCTTGTGCAACGAACACCTGAAGCATCGGCTGGGCGCCAATGCGATCATTTGTGGGGCCGATCGAGATCCGTGGTCGCAAATGCTGCAATGCCTCTGGGGAGACGGGGAGCGGATGACATTCGCTGAACCTGATCTGAATTCCAGCCCACGTTGGCAGGCAGACAAGATGGGACTCGATTCGAGCAACGAAGTGGTCTCCCGCTGGCGGTACTACCTTGGGGTCGCGCTTCGCAGGACTCAGGTCGTGAAGGAGCAGGGCCGCTTGATCGGGTCGAATTGCGAGCAGCGCCGCGGTCAAGTCCTTGCCCTTCTCCTTGCCGAGGTAGCGCCGATCGCGCGCGAGGACGGACGCCGACGGGTCACCTCGCAGACGCCGGACGATGTCACGAATCCCATCGCCATCGGGCATTGCAGCCAAGATTCGGCGCCCTAGTGAGATTGGAACGTGGTGATCGTCTGCGCAGGGGCTCGCTGAGGCGCCGAGAATCGTATGAGCGCCGAACAGGACGATCTGCTTGACTGCTGGCTCGGCAGCGGACGCTGCCGTCGGAGCGATGACAGCGGGCAGCTCATTCGGCAGGAGCGGCTTCAGAGGCAGAGCTTTCAGTGCCCGCTCAGCCAGATGATTCCATGCATCGAATTGGCGACCTGCGGCCGTGACCCGGGATTTTGCCCGACGCGTGCTGTCGGTGGTCTTGAAGCATTCCTCGATGAGTTCGTTCGTCGCTGGAATATCGACTAACGTAGCGGCGATCTGGGATGCCAGCAGTAGCGGCCAAGCCGGGCAGTAATGGACCAGCGTGGTCAAGTGATGTCCATGTCCAGTAGCGCGAACGGCGCGTATCAGAGAAGGGAATCCGCGATGGAAGTCCCGACGCCAATATGCTTCGTGATCCACCGGAGTCCAATCGCCGTGGCAGGCTGCACGACCAACTTCTTCCCAGTTCGGCCATGCAATCCGACACGCCGCGGATGCGCGGAAGCTGTGCTTTCGCATCCGGGCATCGCCGGTGACGCAACAAGCGGCCGCGACCTGCGCTTGGTCGATCTCGCGCGCCATCCTCCAATCTGCGCAACTGTCGTCGAGAAAGAGGTAGCGAGACGCGGTTTCGTCGACGCCTTCCATGGTCGCCTTCAGCGCGTTGTTGACGTCGGGTGGGAGCTCGATCAGTCGAAAGGCGTTCCGGGATTTCAAGTGGCTGAAGCCGTCCGAAGCAATTGAGAGCGAATCAATGGCGCTCACGACGCAGTTCTTGCGAAGGACGATCTGCTCCATGCTTCGCAAAGGTGCGTGTTCCAGAACGTTGTTTGCGAGCAGTGCGCGTCCTTGAAGGATCGGCCAGTCCGCGAAGTGCGCACTCAGCAGTTGTCGCATTGCCGGGAAGTCAGAACTGAGGAGCAACGCGGACGATGCCGAGCGACGCATCCCGTCGAAGACGACACGCGGACCGTCATCAGAAAACAGATGACCGGGAACCGCCCAGCCAACTTTCTTACCCATTCGGATGAAGCGCTTCAACCCGAAATAGCGTGTCTTGCCGCGCTGGACCTCGGCCGTTTTTGATTTCTCCGAATCGATCGCCTCTTTTGCCGCCTCGACCCACTCCTCAATCTCGACGGCGTCGAGGTACCCCGGATGGTCATGCCGTGGAATGCAGCTCAGCGCGATCATTACTTCGTCCGCGTATCCGGAAAGCGTACTGAACTGATCACGGTCGTTGCTCACCTTGATCCAGTTCAATGCTTCCTGGACGAGCACCGTCTTGAACGCTTTCGCATGCTCGTCGCCCGAGGTGTCGATTCCCTTGATTGCACGGATAAGCGACCTGGCACGTGCGCGTTCCTCGCCACTTTGAATCGTCGTTTTGCCTGCTTCCGAGAGCGCCTCGCAGAGCTCGCCGAGAGCGCCGTCTCGAGCCGTGCGGCGCCGGGCCGGGCCGTTCCTGATCACAGATCCGATGTTCGTGTCGCCGAGTTCCTGCTTCCAGCCGGGATCCAGGCGGCGAAGAGAGCGTCTCGAGTACGTGGCAGATGGAACAGCTCGAGATTGTGCTGCGAGTAATGAGGGGGAGCACCTGAATCGCCGCAACCTCAGCGCAAGGCTGGCGAGGCTGTAGTACGCGTCGAGATCATCCTGTGGCCATTCAGAACTGGCAAACGTTTCTTTTGCCCATCGCCCGACTTCACTGGCGTGGCGTCGCCAGTCACCTGGATTCGAAATGTTGAGCGTACGGAGCGCAACGACCGTCGGCGCAGTCAGCGGCTGGCAGATCTCGTTTGCACAGTTCTGCCTTTTCCAGAGGGCCCAGGGTACGGATCCCAGCAGAACGATGGAGTTCTCGAGATCCTCGAACAATATCGCTTGGTCGACGGGGTCCAGCAGATCAATCAGGAGGAAATGGGCAACCACGCGGGCGCCTGCGCTGAGCTTCAGTGCCGCGTCAGTCACGGTACGACGCCCCTCTTCCGCAACTCTGAGCGCAGTCAAAGTGTAGGCATCAAAGGGCGCGGGGAGCACCCGCAGTGACGCGCTTATTTTGGGATTCAGATACGGATCGGTGAGGATGGGCGGCAGCGCCGCCCCCTGCGATGCCAGCGGTCTCGAACCGTTCTTGCGCGATCCCGGGATCGGTGCCAGCGACAGAGATTCGAACAGCTTGTTGAGAGCAGATTCAAGTTGTTCGATCGCGAAGCTTGGCGGGATGGCCATCCCGTCGCTGAAGCACTCGGCATGGGTTCGTGCGTGGCCTGTCAGGACTCGAACAATCCACGCACTGGAACCACGCATGAACAGTTGAGAAACCAGAAAATGCCGCCCGATGTTTGCTGCGCGGCCAAGAGTTTCCAGCGAGCACTTCGTTACCTCTCGCGTCCGAATGGGCGCGCGCAGCAGTTGACCAGGTTGGTCAGAATCCAGCTTGATGTGGAAGAACGCGACGCTGTCCTGATCGAAGACTCGGATGGCGCGACGTCCTTCTGTGGCCAGTGACAACCCGAGCTTCGCTGCGCGTCGCTCCAGCAACTCCAGGTCGCCCGCCAAGCAGCCGAGCAGTTGGTCAGCCACCCTGTGTGCCGGGATGATGCGGTGGCTCAGATAGTCGCCCACATCCTTGTCGTAGATGCTCAGATACTTCGAATGGGAAAACAACGCATTGATCGTCAGCCTTGAAAGCTTCGTTGCACGGTGGCCTGTGCAGGTGATGAACGTCGTCAAGCGGGCGGTCTCGAGCCGATTGAAGGCGTCGACGAGATCCGTCGCAGACTGGGCTGCTCGCAGATCACGCAGGGCATGCGCGGCTCGTTCCTGGAGGCGTGACCAGCCCTGCACGTAGTCTTCTGGTGAGATGAATGTTGACGCGCCGACATCACCTTGCAGATCCGGCTCTTCGCTTGTCCTGCATCCAAGGTATTGGTTGACCGCGCGATTGAATTTACGCAGATACGCCCTTGGGAACGTTGCATAGTGCAACAGGCTCATGGGGCAGCCTTGGAAATCCTGCGCGAGCAGGGCGGCGACGATGTCCGGCGCGCCAATTTCTCGGTACGTGTCGCCTTCGCTCCGTGCGAATCGTGCGTCGTAGGCGGGATGCATCGGATCGCTGTGGCTCCGGAGGTAGGCCCGGTATTCGCGCAGCCACTTGCGCTGTTCATCGGGGTCGCCCGAGATGCCGAAAAGCTCGCGCACGCTCGCCGCATCTGGGCGCTCTAGATAGAGTTGCCGCAGACGATCCGCAATGTCCTCATCAAGAACAATGCGGATGACTTCGACTTCCGACCGAAGCTCGTCGCTTTGATCGCTGTCCGCCGCCGCGGGATTCTGTGCGTGCCGGATGCACCATTCCATTTCGCCCGCCGGAACATTGAGACGTGGATAGATTCCTGGCAGGAGCGAGACATTGAGTGTGATCCGCGACGGAGTCGACGACTTCAGGCTGACATGGGAGAACGCCACTTGATCACGACGGCTGTCGGGCCCGGAGAGGAAATCGCCTTTCAAGCTTCGCGTCACCTGGCGAAGCTCCTTCGGATGTAGCCGATCTCGTGCGCCAATCAGGCCAAATCGAGCGACGTAAGGCGCGAAATTCGCCTGACCTGCGAGCCACTTGGTCGACGAGGTGCCCGGCTTCGCCTCATCGCCGTCCTTGGCTTCGCCCTCCTCGGCATCGCCTTGCAACTCGCTGGGGTCGTCTTCCTGATCATCCGGTGACGGGCCCGAGCCTCCTTGCGCCGGGTCACCTTGTGTCAGCTCTTCCGATAGGGTGTCGATGTCATCATGAGAAGGGAGGTCAAGCGGGGATTGCAGCGCTGCAAGGAAGGCACCCAGGAAGACTCTCAACCTGGCGGGCACATTACCCTCGAGCAGTGCTTCGACGGTCTTCTGATCGGTCGGCCCGGACATCGACACGACACGCCAGGCTTCATCGCCTGAGGCGCGGCCACGCCTGAGCGTTGACCACGCATCGATGACATCGAAATGCAGCGGGGCACCGGCCGACGCGGATGCCGTGATCAGCCAGCCGAGAGCCAGGAGTGACCAGTCGGCGGCGGCCTGGGGCAATTGCGACTCGGGAGGTCGCAACAGCATCTTGAAGACTTTCGATGTCCCTGGTGACTCGTCGTCAGAGGCGAGATGGAAATGCTCTTCTTCTTCAGCGTCCTCGCACTTCTTCAGCAAGCTCCTGCATTCGCAAACCCATTCCTGCGTGTTGGGAAGTTGCAGGAGTGCGTGGAGCAAAGTCAGCGCCAGCAACATCAGCTGGACAACGGCTGTCAGACCTTCGCCGTGGTCATCGCACCCCGAGATGTCGATGAGTTTGGTTTGGGCCGGCGTTGCATTGAGGAACGCACGCGGATCCGTCGCCTTCAGATTGGAGGGCATATTGGCCAGTCACGGAAAAGGTCAACCCACGCCGCTCCCGGGTCGGGACGCGACGAACTTGTTCCGAGGAGGACTCACTCGGGCCGGCGTCGAGCGCTGGCTTGGTGTTGTCCCGGCGGACAGGCCGCCGGGTGGGTTGACGCGTGACTGGGTCAGCGCCTTAAAGGGTGGAGAGCCGATCGCTGATCAGCTCTCGATACAACCCGGGCGTTTGCCCAGGAGGTGCGGAGGGTGGCAGCGCAGAAAAAAGACGAGCCGCGCCAAAATCACCTTTCCTGTCGGCCATTGTTACCAATGACCGATGCTCTTGTCCAGTTGATCTGGACACGTTGGGGTTAGGATTTGCCCGAACGCGCGGCGCTTCACAGCGCGTTGAAAAGTCGCTAAGGTACGCCTAACGGTCAGGTTTTTCGAGTCTGCGATCTCAAGTCGAAGACGAAATTTGTGACAGGGAATCGGTGGCGAAAGTGGCGGGCTGGTGTCGCTCGTCACAAAATGGGAAGGTGCTCAAATGCTTGCTCTCATAGGTAGGTTTCGGTTTTCAGCCCGATTTGGCCCTGTGGATAACTTGTGAAACCGGTTGACCAGGTCAAACGGTCTTGGGGCTCATAACCCAAAGTGCCCCCGCAACCACCGTTTTACAGAGGTGAAAACCTCGAAAGCAACGCCCACCTCGCAGTGGGCGTTTTGCTTTGTGGCCCATCTGTGGCCCACATCTGGCCCATCCGTGGCCCGGCCAGATTTCAGCGCCTCGAAATCGACCGTTGGGCTCCTGGCCTTCCTGAGGAATTCGCGCCCGCCTTCTTAGCCGTTGCTGACGGCTTAGATTTTGTCAATGCTGCGAATCGAGAATTCTGATGTCGACGTTACGTTGACTTCACGAACCGGATCATCCTGGTGCGAGAAACCTTCGTGCTCGGCGAGGACGAGTACACCAAGACCGACGGCAGCCAGCGCGAGATTCGGATGAACCAGGTGGTCTTGGAGGCGCTCAGCCTTTCGCGTCGGGGTTGTTGCGCTTGCGAGGCCTGCACCGGCCGGCTTCTATCGCGTGCTGCCGCGCTTTGCCGAAATGCTGGCTCCGAAAGATGCGGAGGACCAGAAGCTCGGCAGTCCCGACTCGGACGTTCGAGCACGCAAGGTGGCCCTGGTGCGTCGCCTGGCCAGGCTCGGGCCGGATCGATGCGTGGCAACGCCGTCGAGCTGGCGCATCCACACCGAAGCTCTGGAGCGGGACTTGCCCAACTTCCGCGAGCCGATCCGGATCATCGCGAACACGCTCGCGCTCGCAGAGACGTCGGGCAAGCCGTTGCGAATCCCGCCGCTCCTGCTGCTGGGCCCGCCGGGCGTCGGCAAGACCTATTTCAGCCAACGCGTCGCCGACATGCTCGGCGCCCCGCACGCTTCCGTCGCCTTCGATCAACCCATGGCTGGCGATACCCTGCGGGGTAGCGACAAGCACTGGGGAAACACTGAAAGCGGCCTGCTCTTCAAACTGCTCTGTCTCGGCCAATTCGCGAATCCCTTGATCCTCCTCGATGAGCTCGACAAGAGTGCCTCCGGGACGTATTCGAATGCGATCGACCCGCTGGCGCAACTTCATGGCGCGCTCGAGCCTCAGACGGCGCGTTGCATGCAGGACGCGTCCACGGAATTCGAATTCGATGCGAGTCTCGTTGGGTACGTCGCGACTGCCAACTCGATCCATGGCATCGGCGTGCCGTTGCTCAGTCGCTTCGAGATCTTCCAGATCCCGCCGCCGGATCGGGATGAATCAGTTCGAATCGCGAAGCAGATCTCGCGTGATCTTCTGAGGAAGCTCGAGCTGCATGGGCATGTGACATTCGACCGCAAGACGTTCTACGTCATGGGTCAGATGAGCCCGCGCCTGATGCGCCGCACGGCGGAGAGGCTCGTCGCTGCGGCCGTGCGCGAGGAACGCGACCGGATCACTGAGGCGGACATCTGGGCCGAGGTGGACTCGGACGGCCATTCGCGAACGCACTGACAGCATCCCGAAGAACCTACCGGACTACGAAAGGAGAGAACTTGCACGACATGACTCGAGGGCCGATAGCTCACTCTTCAACCTATGTCCTGTACCTTGACTTCGATGGCGTCTTGCATCACGAGGCCGTCTACGTCTCGCCGAAGCGCGGGATCTATATCGATCCCAAGGTCGCACCTGGGGCCATGCTGTTTGAGTGGGCTCCGTTGCTCATCGAGGCACTCGATCCGCATCCTGAAGTGCGTATCGTGCTGAGCACGAGTTGGTGCCGCCAGCCAGGCTACTCCAGAGCCAAGCAGCGGCTACCCTTCCCGCTGCGTGAGCGTGTCATCGGGGGAACGTTTCACAGGCGCGTTCATGGTGCTGATCAGTGGGAGCGACAAACGTTCGCAGAGACAACGCGTGCGCTGCAGATCTTGGCCGACGTCAGCCGACGAAAACCGAAAGACTGGCTGGCGATCGACGACGACGTCGATGGGTGGCCAATAGAGTATCTCGACCGCCTGGTTCCTTGCGACGGATCTCTCGGCCTGTCGTCGCCGGCGACCCTTCAGACCTTGAAGAGAAAACTGGACACCATGATGAAAGGGGGCCGAGCTTGACCGTTCCGAACAACATCCTGTTCTGTGGAGACCCGCATGGATCGTTCGACCACATCATCGAAGCCGCGCGACGGCTCGATCCGATGGCTGTTGTGCTGCTTGGCGACCTGCAGCCGCAACGGCCGTTGCACGTCGAGCTCGCCGAGATCAGCGAAAAGGTGTGGTTCGTTCACGGCAACCACGATACCGACTCTGAACAGGACTTCGTCAACGTCTTCGAAAGCGAACTTGCGCATCGCAACGTGCATGGCCGCGTCGTCACCCTTCCAGATGGCACGCGCCTCGCGGGGCTTGGCGGTGTCTTCCGTGAGCGGGTGTGGATGCCACCGAATGAGCCGAAGTTCTTGACCGCGGAGCACCTCGCGTACGCGACCTCACCGTATGACCGTTGGCGCGACGGGCCGTCGTTGAGGCACTGGTCTTCCATCTGCAAGACCGACGTAGATGTCCTTGTCAAGCAGCGTGCCGATATCCTGGTGACACATGAGGCGCCGAGCTGCCATCCGCATGGATTCGCCGCCATCGACGAACTGGCACGATCGATGGGGGTCACTGAAGCGTTTCATGGCCATCACCATGACCGAATCGACTACTCGATGCAGTGGGCGCAGCTCGGGTTCAAGGCGCGCGGCGTCGGATTGTGTGGCATCACCGATCGCGCGGGCAACGTGGTCACCATCGGAGAATTCGATTTGGCGAGGCAGGCGCGGCAACTTCGAGTCGACGATCTTGGTGACTTGGATTGACAGATTCTCCATCTGGCCTCGGGGCGCGTCGCCTCGACGATGCGGTGGGCAGAGTGCCTCTCGATGTTCGACTTCTCCAACCAGTCGATCAAGAGGATCGGGACTGCAGGCATGCGGATTGACAGCTATTCATATCGCTATAGCCGCATTGATCGCTGAAGCTGGCGCTCCCGAAAATAGAGCAGGGCGGTCGCTGGGCCAACGACAGCACAGCGGCGCCTGACAGTTGCTCTGACGTGCTCGACATCCGGAAGTGATCAATGCCGCGGTATGCAACTTTTTGTTCGGTCAAAGGCGGCTAAGCGGTAACCGGAGCGAAGGCACAGGTTGCAAACGACCCGTGGTACGGCTTCGGACGCGTGCGGGCATGGCTTGCGGGCCCGAATGGTCGTGATGCATTCCTGGTCGACATGAGCGGCCGCAATACGCAGCTTGATCCCCTGGTCAAGAGCACCTCAGCGAGCGAGGTTTGAAGGCCTGAGCTCCGACGGGAACCCTGCTCCAGCGGCGATTTGAGCTGCCAAGCCATTGATTGCTGTGATGACAGTGGAATCTGCCTCGCCGAAGTTCGGACGTCAGTGGCTTCAATTGTTGGGCCGGCTCTCAACCAACGGGGTCAGGAATTCGTGCCCGACAGCTCCTCGCACGAAGAGGTAGTTCACCAAAGCGCGGTCAGTGAGCGCATCCATGTCGACCTGGCCGCGCGCGTCGCACGGAAATGCGTAGTCAGGTGCAGCGTTGAAGAGTGATTCGAAGCGAAGCTCGAAGTGGCATTCCCGAAGGGCGGTTGTCTCGACTTGCATGATTACCCCCGCGATCGCGTGGATCGGTCTGTTTCGCGACAGCTTGCGCTGAGTCGACAGTGCAAGCGACCGTCACGTCCCGGATTCAGCTCCGCAAGTTCTGTGCAGACACTGAAGACTGATAAATGGTCACGTGACCAAATAACTTTAGGACTGTCGGGAGATCCGCGAGAGGTTCGCTTCGGTCAATTGGAGGGCCGGCATGACATTGCGCCAGACTCTTTGCTGATGGTCGGATATCGATGGGAAAGGATGCTGCCTGGGCTGTGATCGGTTCCGGCGGTCGAGCCAGATTCGCTTCAGCGGGGTTGTTCGACGTGCGCATCGACAATCGTTTCAGGCATCTACGCGAACGCTCAACCGGGCTTCCGTCATCCGCTGTGGGTCTTCACGCCGACATGGGTACCGCGACGGGTGCCTGGCGCGGGAGTTGGGCCGCTGACGCAGCTCTTGCGAGTGCCGCGAGGAGCAGATCGATGTCGTCGGCTTCATGCGCTGCGGAGAGTGCAATTCTTAACCGCGCCGTTCCCTTTGCGACGGTCGGTGGTCGTATTGCCGGCACCCACAGGCCTGCGTCGGCGAGCGTCTTCATGACCCGCAGCGCTTCGTCGTTCGCACCGATGACAAGTGCTTGTACGGCGGTGCTCGATGGCAGAAGCCTCCAGTTCGTGCCGGCGATCGCTGCCGGCAGTCCTGCGCTGAAGGCAGCGATGTTGCAATGCAGTCGCGCGAGCCGCTCAGGTTCGTCCTGCATGACGCCCAGAGCGGCACGGACGCTCTGGGCGAGGAGGGCGGGCGCAGCGGTGGCGAAGGTGTAGCTGCGCGTCTTCTGCAGCAGCCACTCGATCAACATGTTGTTGCCGGCGACGAAGGCGCCCGCCACGCCTGCGGCCTTGCCTAGCGTGGCCATATAGAGCACGCGTCGGCTCGCGTGGGCGTTGACGGAGCCAACTGCGGCCAGCGAGCCGCGTCCTTGCGGGCCACAGACACCGAAGCCGTGCGCGTCGTCCAGCAGTAGCAACGCGTCGTGGTGCTCGCATAGGGCGATCAGCCCGGGGACGTCGACGACATCGCCGTCCATGCTGAAAACAGCGTCGCTGATGACCAGCTTGCGACGTGCGCCGCAGGCGCCCAGCAGCGCGTCGAGCTGCGCCAGGTCGGCGTGCGCGTAGCGGTGGATGTCGGCCTTGGACAAGCGGGCGCCGTCGATCAGGCAGGCGTGGTTGAGCGCATCCGAGAACAGCGCGTCGCCCGCGCCGACCAGCGCGGGCACGATGCTCGCGTTGGTCGCGTAGCCGGCATAGAAGTAGAGCGCGCGCTCGAGGCCGACGAATTCGGCGAGCTCCGTTTCGAGAGCTGCGTTGGCTTCGCTGTGGCCGCTGACCATCGGCGACGAGCCGCTGCCGACGCCGTACTCGTGCGTGGCATCGATGACCGCGGCACGCAGCGCCGGATGCTGGGAGAGACCAAGGTAGTCGTTGCTGCAGAATGCCAGCATCTTGCGGCCGTCGACCCACAACGACGCGCCTCCGGCAGGGCGGACCGAACGACGACGTCGAATCAAGTGCGCGGTGTCGAGAGCGGCAAGCTGCGCCGGGATCGCGTCGATCCAGGATGGGGCTGAACTGGTGGTTAGCGTGGTCATTGGGGTGTCTCCTTCATGGAGTCGGTAGCGTCATGCGCAAGGCGTTGGCGCGAGGGTCGGGCGTTGCGCAGAACGGGAGGTCGGCCCACAGCGGTGCGCCGAGGTGGGTGCGCAGGTAGGCCAGGTTCTCCTCGGGGCAGAGGAAGTGCGGGTCGACGCGATTGGCGATCCAGGCGGCGAGCACGAGACCGCGCGCGCGGATCGCGTCGGCGGTCAGCAGCGCGTGGTTGAGGCAGCCCAGGCGCATGCCCACCACCAGCACCACCGGCATCGCCAGCGCGACGGCCAGGTCGGCGCCCGTCTGCGTCTCGGACAGCGGCACCAGGAAGCCGCCGGCGCCTTCGACGACCAGCGCGTCCGTCATCCCCCGCAGGCGATCGACCGCGGCGAGCACCGGCGCGAACTCGATGGGCCGGCCGGCGCGTGCGGCTGCGAGGTGCGGCGACAGCGGCTCGGTCAGCAGGATCGGGTTGTCCAGCTTCCATGGCACCCGCACGGTGGAGGCCGCGCAATGCGCGATCGAATCCTCGTTGGTGAGGCCGTCGGCCGTCTCGATGCCACCGGCGGCGATCGGCTTCATCCCGCACACGCGAGCGTGACTGCGCGCGAGCGCGTGCAGCAGCGCGCACGAGGTATGCGTCTTGCCGATGCCGGTGTCGGTGCCGACGACGAACCAGGCCTGCGTCATGGCAGTGCGCGCTCGCCGCCGTCGAACAATGAGGTCGACGCATCGCCGTCGGCCAGCGTCTGCTCCAGCGCCGCGAGCGCGCCATCGGCCAGGTGGCGCGCGGTGTCTTGCTCGAGCACGTAGGGCGGCATCGCGTAGAGCGTGGTGCCGATCGGCCGCAGCAGCAGGCCTTGCGCCAGCGCGTGGCGAGCGTAGCGGCGGGCGAAGTCGGCGGGGGCGCCGACGATGTCCCACGCCCAGATCATGCCGAGCCGGCGCGCATTGCGCACGCGCTCGTGCGTGTGCAGCGGCGCGAGGAAGCCGTCGACCATGGCGGCGCGCTGGATGTTGACCGCGAGCACGGTCTCGCGCTCGAAGATGTCCAGCGTGGCCAGCGCCGCCCGGCATGCGAGCGGGTTGCCGGTGTAGGAGTGCGAGTGCAGGAAGCCGCGCGCCGCGTCGTCGTCGTAGAACGCGTCGTAGACGGCGTCGGTCGTGAGCACCGCGGCCAGCGGCAGCGTACCGCCAGTCAGGCCCTTGGACAGGCAGACGAAGTCGGGCCGGATGGCCGCCTGCTGGTGCGCGAACATCGTGCCGGTGCGCCCGAACCCGGTGGCGATCTCGTCGACGACCAGGTGCACGCCGAAGCGGTCGCACAGAACGCGCGCCTCGCGCAGGTAGGCCGGGTCGTGCATGGCCATGCCGGTGGCGCACTGCACCAGCGGCTCGACGATGAAGGCAGCGGTCTCCTCGTGGTGCTCGGCGAGCCAGGCCTCCAGTTCACCGGCCGCGCGATGGGCGACGTCGGCGGCGGTCTCGTCGCCCTGCGCGCCGCGCGCGTCGGGCGAGGCCACCGTGGCCGACAGGCGCACCAGCGGCGCGTAGGCC
>FTIR01028453.1_pt1 | contig 57807 bp, 42 predicted proteins | sample 1658041 | NCBI WGS metagenome assembly FTIR01 (sample SAMEA3914793, study PRJEB12502) | metagenome | biome: forest; material: soil | place: Canada | collected 2011-07-03 | depth 0.3 m | reverse complement strand
ACGAGGTGACGAACTTCGTGGTCGAAGGCAACCATGTGGCAGTCCAGTTCATCGCACGCGTTCGCAAGCCGGACGGATCGATCGCCTTCGAAGCGCCGCTCGCGAATTTCCTGACTGTCGAACATGGCCGGATCGTGCGCGACGACACGTACTTCGACGCGAAGGGCCGCCCCTGTTCTTGAGCGACACGGCGCCGCCGCGGGTCGCCCCCGTCTTCATCGCCGGCGTGCGCTACGCGCAGGTCGCCGGCGACATCGACACCGACGGCCAGATCGGCGGCATCCTCGCCGCCTACGGCGCGTCCGACCGCGAACTGTGGCGCCGGCGGCTCTACGAGAACGTTCGCATCCCCCGGCCTGGAAGGCGACGTGCGGGACGTCTACTTCCGGTCGATGCGCGCCGACGGCAGCCGGCTGCGCCCCCCTGTTGCTCGCCCCCCGCGCAGCAATCCGGAGAGGCGTCATCGAAAATCCCGTGGCACAGCTCGCGCAGCTCAATCAGAACGCGAGGGCCTGCCCTGCAGACTTCCCTTACCTGCCTGCAACCTTGAAGTCGAAGCGGATCGAGAGCTTGTTGTCGGCGACAAGAACGGACTCGATATTCAGTGCCTGCACTTCGACTTGAAGCTGGCCGCTCGCGCTCTGGAGCATAGCTCGGACGGCCTTCAAGACGTCCAGTTCGACCGCTCCGGGCAGCGTCGGGACCAGGCCGGCATTCAGGACGATTCGCACGTTCGCGTCGCTGACATCCTCGATGCGGATGTTGGCCAGGCGAACGGTCGTTCCTTGCGCGCTGGGTACGCCTGAGACCGTGGCCCAGGACGCCAGGTCGACACCCGCGCAACTATCCCCGAAGTCCATGCCGAGGCGGCCGTTCAGGTGTGAACGGATGACCACGCGCCCGCCGGTCAGGGTGACGGTCGGATTCTCGAGATAGGCGCTGCATGCGCCGCGCTGGACGTAGTAGCGACCGTTGTCCTTGAACAGCGACTCGACGACCAGCTTCTGAACCGCGGACTGTTCCAGGACGACTTCGGCGCCATGGGCGGTTGCGGTCGACAACACCGTCACGGCCATCAGTATTGCGCGAAGGAATCGAATGCTCATCACGCGAGACTAACATCGAGATCACACAAGGCATCGATTGCCTTGCGTGAACTGAAGCGAACCACCTCTCTACTCGACCGCCCCGATCGTGCAGTGCGCCGTATTGCGTGCCGCCCCCCGCTGGTCGGTCGCGGGGCAATTGGTGCCGGTACCGCGCAATGGGCTCGTCGACGCCGGCGCGACGGTCGGCGTCGGGCCGCCGTTGGCCGCGAGCACGCCGAGTTGCGGATCGACGAATCGCACGCCGGTGACGCAGGGAGTGTCGGCCAGCCCGCCGACCGGGCGCTTCAGCGGCCATTGCACGTCGGCGCTGCCGGTGCCGGCGGAGAACCAGCATTGCATCGGCGAGCCAGCGTCCTTCGTGAGATTGTTCGCGAACACGGTATTGGTGATGGGGAAGTCCAGCGCGCCGGCGATCGCCGCGCTGAAGTAGCCGGGGCCGCCGGTGGACTGGTTGCCGGTGAAGGTCGCATTGCGGATGAACCCGCTGGCGTCGCTGCCGCTCAGTTGGAGGGCGCCCCCGATACCCAGCGTCGCGACGTTGTTCGCGAACGTCGTGTTGGTGACATTCAGCGCATCGCCCACCAGCTCTGCGGCACCCGCCCCGATGGCGCTGTTGGCTGCGAATGTCGAGCCGACGATGACCAGCGGCTTCGCGTTCTGCACGTACAGCGCGCCGCCGCTCTTTGCCCGGTTGGCCTCGAACAGCGTGCGATCGAACGTGGTCTGGCGGGGCGTTGAATCGGCCGTGCGGAACAGTGCACCACCGAAAGCGTTGGCCGTGTTGCTGGAGAAGGTTGCGCCACACACGAGCTGCGCGCCGTCAGCGCCGCCATCGATCGACACCGCCCCACCGTTTCCGCCCGAGCCGCCCTGGTTGGCCTGCGCCACGCCGGCGCATCCGGTCGCCGCGCCGCCGACATAGTTCGCTCCGGTCCCGGTGGCGGCGTTGCTCGTGAAGGCATCGTTGACGAGCCGGCCGTCGCTTTGCAGCAAGCCGATCGCTCCGCCGTTGGATCCCGTGTTGCCGTCGAACGTCGAGCCGACCACTGTCACGTCCAGCGAGGCGACCGCGTAGATCGCACCGCCGGCCACGTCCGGGCCCGGGCTCTCGCCGCCGTTGTGCAGGAACGTCACGTCGATCGCGTGCAGTACCGAATCGCGAACGTAGACCGCGCCGCCGCCGCCGTCCGCCCAGCCGTAGGAGCACGACGCGTTGCTGGCCGAGGGCGGCACGTAGCGTGTGCCGACGGCCTTGCCGTTCGCCAGCGTGATGTGTTGCAGCGTGAGGCCGACACGGCTGGTGCGGAAGTTCTCGCGATCGACGCTCAGCAAGCGCGTGCGGCCGCCCCCGTCCAGCGTGATCTTGCCTCCGCCGTCGATCACGATATTGCGATCGGTGGGTACCGCAATCGTCGTCGACAAGGCGATGGTCGCCGGGCCGCCGCCGCAGTCGAACTTCACGACCGACGCGTTGAGGATCGCGGAGCGCAATGCGGCCTCGGTGCAGCTCTGAGGCGTGCCCGTACCGACGTTGGCAACGGCCGCCTGGGTGTTGGTGGCGGCAATGGGGGGAACGCATGTACTCGGCGGCGCCGCGAGCGACACCGCCGTGGCCGTGCCCGAGAGGGAGAGCAGGATGAAGCGGGACGCGCAGACAAGACGGCGCAATGCGCGCGAACGGGATCGAGTGAAGGGCACGAGACGGCTTCCGGAAAAGGGCAAGACGTCAGTCTCGGCATCTCCGGTGCTTGGCGTTGCGTCGGAGTGAAGCGGAATGTTGGGGCTGTAACTATTCAGGCGTTGAATGCCGGCCCCACGCAACGTTCGTTTGCACTCCTTGCTTGACTGTCGGGCATCGGCTCCGTGGACTTCTCGCTGCTGGATTTCAACAGCGAACCCTGGTCCGCCAACGCGGCAACCTCTTCACACCGAAGCCCGCGCCGCGTCGCCGAGCCCGAACGGATCCGCCACCCGGGGCCAGTATCCGAGCGGGCGCACGCGGTAGTCGATGGCCGCGAAGTCGAGCGTGAGCGCGCCGGGCGTCGACACGTAGAGCACCGCGGAGGCCAACGGCGCGAACTGCGCGTGGAAATGCTGCGTGGACTTGACCACGATCGCCCGCTTGTCCTCGAGGGTGATGCCGATGCCCGTGAAGGCGTCGGTGCCGTAGATCTGGCTGCGCTTCGAAGCCAGCAGAAGCTGGACGCCGTTGGCTGCTTCGACCCAGACGCAGGCGCCCAGCGACTCCCGGCCGCCCATCGCGCTCTGGCCATGCTCGTCCTTGACCGCCCGCACGGTCACGCGCACGTCCACGGGCTCCCCGGAGCTGGGGTTGCACTTGCCGCCTACGCGCAGGTCGATCACCGCGCCGACGCCCGCGTCGCGGCAGATCTGGATGGCGCCCAGGTCCCAGAACGCGCCGATCGCGACATCGGCGATGCCGCGCTGCAGGATCCGGCGCAGGATGAACGTGCTGTCGCCCGGCGCGCCGCCGCCGGGGTTGTCGGCCACGTCGCCGATGACCACCGGCGCGCCGGCCGCGTCCGGGATGCGATCGAGCGCGGGGTCGATGTCGAGGTACGGCGTGCGCGTCGGCTCGCGCATCTCCCAGAACTCCCGGGCCAGTTGCTCGGCGAGCGACCGCGCCTTCGTCGCGTCGCCATCGGCGACGACCCACAGCTTCGCACCGCCATCGGCCACGTCGGCCCAGGGAAAGCCGTGCCCCAGCGAGACGGACAGCACGCCGTCGCGCCCCTCGAAGGACTGCATGCGCTCGACGAAGCCGCGCATCGGCTCGCGCGTGGTGTGCCACATGCCCACCATGCGGCAATCGACCACCGCCGTGACCGGACGGATGCGGCCGGCGACGGTGTCCTGCAGCAGCCTGTAGAGCTCTCCCGCGCGCGCCTCGCCATCGACGTGCGGATATTCCTTGAAGCAGATGATGAGGTCGGCCGAGGTCCGCATCAGCTCGGTAAAGTGGCAATGCAGGTCCAGCTCGACGCCGATGGGGACGTCCGGTCCGACGACCTCGCGCAGCCGGGCGAGCAGGTCGCCCTCGCAGTCGTCGCAGCCTTGCGTCACCATGGCCCCGTGCAGCATCAGCTGGACGGCGTCCACCGGCAGCGCCGCGCGCAGGTCGGCGACGATCTCGTCGCGCATAGCCTCGTACAGTTCGCGCACCGTGCGGCCCGCGGGCTGCGCGAAGGCGCACAGGCTTTCGACCACGTCATGGCCGTCCTTCTCCATCATGTCGCGCATCATCCGCAGGAAGGCGCCCGACTGCGCGGGGTCGCGCGTGCTGGCGTCGCCGTGGAAGATGCCGTACTGCTCGAAGCCGCCGCGACCCGTCGGGAACGTGCAGAAGGTGTTGGTTTCGGTCGCCAGCTGGGCGATGAAGATTTTCATGGGAGAGGTCTCGAGTTGCCTGCTCAAACTTGCGCCCGCGCAGCGCGCAGTGCCGCGATGAATGAAAGCGTGCCCAGCACGCTGGTGGCCAGGCCGACCACCGTGAGCGAGACCGCGATGTTCGCGTTGCGGTCGACGAGGTGCGCGCCGAAGCTCACGAGCAGCGGCGCGATGCCGTAGGCCGTCATGCCGATGGCCGCGACCAGCAGGCACATGAAGGTGCCGCGCAGTTCGTTGGGCAGCACCACCATCACCGAGGAGATGCCCGCGATGCTGACCCAGGCGCCGCAAGTCAGGAACAGCCCCATCGCCCAGGCGAACATCGTCACGTTGGGCATGACCGGATAGAACGCGGCCGGTATCGACAGGGCCGCGCCCATCAGGGCCCCCAGCAGCGCGCCGGCCCGACCGCCGCGGCGCTGGCCCCAGTCGGCCATCCATCCGCCGAGGACGGCGCCCAGGATGTTGGCGACCAGGGTGAGCAGCCCCAGCCACGCGCCGAAGTCCTCCGGCTTCTGATGGAATCCGCGCGCCAGCACCGGCACGGCCCAGATCGCGGCCGCGGCGTCGGCCATGCCCACGGTGACCATCCCGCCTGCCAGCGGCAGCAGGAACTTTCGATAGGACGACAGCTCGCGCCAGGCGGCCCGCAAGTTGCCGCCCGGCGCGGTTCCCACTTCGCGGCGTTCGGGCTCGCGCAGGAACAGCAACGGCACGGTCGCCGCGAGCACGGCGGCGGCCGCCGCCAACAGGACCAGGCGCCACGCCGCCATGGCCGACACGACACCGGCCGCGGCCAATTCGGACGGCAGCCATTTCAGCAAGGGGCCGGCCATCGCATAGCCCAGGCTGACTCCCAGCGCCTGTCCGACCGAGACGAGCGTGATCATCCGGCCACGTTCGGACGCTTCCGTCAGATCCGCCACCAGCGACAGCGCCGTGGGCTGGGCCGCGACGACCGCCGCCCCGACCAGCATGCGCGCGACGAAGGCTGCCGCGAAGCCGGGCGCGAGGGCCGTCAGGACGCTGCCGAGGGCGCAGGCCAGCGCCAGCACGACGAGCAGACGGGCGCGATTGGTGCGGTCGACGAGGCGGCCGAGCGGTATCGACAGCAGGGCCGTCGGCAGCGCGATCGACATGCCTTGCAGCAGCGCGACGTGGTTGTCGTCCAGCCCGAGGTCCGCCCTGACCAGCTCCTGCATCGGACTGAGCACATAGCGCGCAGCGGAGCCCGACAGCACGGCCAGCGTGACCAGCAGGATCGCCGCGTGGCGGACGCCCACGCGGGGCGCGGCGAGGGTTGTTGCGGAGACGGTCAACGGCCTGCCCCACGACGGCAAGACAGGGCAGGCACGCGCGCCATGCTCAGAACGACGTCGACAGCGTCGCGCCGATGGTGCGCGGCTGCGCCACCGTGGCGTGCAGCGGGCTGCCGAACGCGACGAGCGCGGAATCGGCGCCCAGAATCGCGCGCTTGTCGAACACGTTGCGCACGTACAGGCCGATGTCCACCTTGCCGAGCGTCACGCCGCCCTGCAGGTCGGTCAGCGTGTAGCTGGGCATCTTGAAGTTCGGCTGCGAGGACTGGGGGCTGTCGAAGCCCGAGTTGCGCTCGCCGACATATCGCAGGCTGACGCCCGCGTAGGCCGGCCGCTCCGCCAGCGCGAAGTTGCCCGTCGCGCCCACGGTGCCGGAGAAGCGCGCGGAGTTCGGCAGCCGCGAGCCCGACGGGCCGAGCGCCGGAGCGTCCTCGGTCAGCTTCGCATTGATCGCGGACAGGCTGGCGTCGAGGGTCCACGCGGGCGTCACGTGGTAGCGCGTGAACAACTCGAAGCCGCTGACGCGGGCGCGGCCCGCGTTGCCGATGACGGTGCCCGAGCCGATCGCGATCGGCTGCTGGATGTCCTTCCACTCGACGTCGTAGAGCGCCGCCTCGACGGACAGGCGCTTGTCCAGCAGGTCGCCCTTGTAGCCGAGTTCATAACTCCACAGCGAGTCGGACTTGAAGCTTTTCGGCGAGCCCGGGATCGGGTTGCCGCCGGCGTCCAGCGCGGGCGGATTCGGGCCGCCCGGACGATAGCCGCTCGCGGCGCGGAGGTAGACGTTGCTGACCGACGTAAGCGCGTAGCGCACGGTCGCGAGATAGGTCTTCGACGTTTCAGCCGAGCCACCGGCGTCGGGGACGCCGTTGGTGACGACGTCATAGGCCTGCCGGTTGCGCGCGACGCGCATGCCGCCCGTCAGCGACCAGTCCTTGGCGATGTTCCAGGTCACGTCGCCGTAGGCCGCCAGTTCCCTGTAGGTGGACGGCTGCGAGTCGGTGACGACGTCGATCTCCGAACCGTCCGACTCCAGCGTGCCGGCCAGCAGCTGCGAGTTGCGGCCGACCTCGCTGTCGAAGTACAGCCCGCCCAGCCACTCCAGCGCGCCGGGCGCCGACGTCAGGCGGAATTCCTGCGTGTGCTTGCGCACGCCCGGGGAGCTGTCGAGGCGGGAATCGGTGACCGGCGCACCGACCGCGCTCGTCAGCGGGCCGTCGTAGAACGAGGCGTCCAGGCGATTGCGCGACTTCTCCTGCTGCGCCGACGTCACCGAGTTCAGGCGCGCCCAGCCCATGTCGTATTCGAGGTCGGCCGACACCAGGCCGATGTTGACGTGGTAGGGCTCGCGGATGCTCAGCTGGCGCACCAGGTCGCCCTCGGTCGGCTTGCCCGTCGAGATGTCGTAGTCGACGATGTCGTTGCCGCGCCGGTTGATGTTCTGTTCGAGCGCGGTCAGGCGGATGTGGAACCGGGAGGTCGGCTCGAGCAGCAGCGAGAGGCGTCCGCCCGTGGTGTCGCCGCTGTCGATGTTCTTCCCTGCGGCCGGGCCGACGGCATCAACGTAGCCGCCCTGGTGGTCCCTGAACAGCGCCACGCGCAGCGCCGCGACGTCCTCCTTGAGCGGCACGTTGATGACGCCGCTCTCGACGTTGCTCACGCCGCCGCCCTTGATCGCGCTCACGCCCAGCGTCAGCTTGCCGGACAGCTCCGTCGTGTCGGGCTCGTTGGTCACGTACTTCAGCAGGCCGCCCATCGCGCCGGCGCCGTAAAGCGTGCCCTGCGGGCCGCGCAGCACCTCGATGTGGTTCAGGTCCAGCAAGGACATGTCCAACGCCATCGTCGAGCCGGCGGCGAACGCGCTGCTCGAGCCGAAGGCGACGTCGTCGACGTAGATGCCCACGGTGGCGATGGTCTGGTCGCCGGTGGTGACGCCGCGGATGCTGACCTGGCCGAGGCCTGGCCCGTTGGTGGTCTTGACATCCACGCCCGGCAGCCCGCCGACGTAGTCGCTGAGCGACGCCGCACCGGAATGCTCCAGGTTCTCCGCCGACAGCGAGTTCACCTGCACCGGAACGTCGCGCGCCGGCTCGCGGCGACGGTTCGCGGTGACCGTCACGACCTGGGCCTCGCTCTGCGCGGCTTGCGAGGCCGCGCCAGCCGCGGGCTTCGCCGCGTCCTGGGCCTGAGCTGCAAGGCTCATCGACGCCAGCACGGCGGACACGAGGGCCGCGCCGACGGTCGGTGCATGCAACTTGGTGGCTAGCTTCATCGAACGGCTCCGTTGGGTGATCTTCATGCTCCAGCTCCTTTGATTTATACCAAGTAGAAACTAAAGCGCCAAATGAGACAAGTAGTGTCTTCTAGGTAAAAACGATCACCTCTTTCGATATGAACTTTCCGCACCCACCTGTTTTGCCGCCTTCCTTCAGGTAGCCCACCCGGGCGTGGCGTCGCGAAAAGCTGCCGCGGCCGTGCGCAAGATCGATGAAGCGTCCGTTCGACCGATCGAAAACGAGGTTTAACCCTAGGATATCTTTCTCCCTATTGGAAATTTTTTCTATTTAGGTGACACTTCGCTGCATCGACCAGAGATGGACTTGCACATGCACCGCCGCCCTTCCTGCACTCCGACGCCCGACGCCACCGAGGGCCGCAAGTCATGAGCGACCACACCCCGCTCGTCTGGGACAACCACGGCTGCCTGCCGCTGCGCCCGCACGACCTGTCGTTCCTGCCGGAACTGGAACGCCACCGCGCCGCCGGCACGCACGTGCTGATGGTCAACGTCGGCTACGGCCAGGACGGCATCGAGCAGCACGTGCGCATGCTCGCCACCTTCCGCGCCTGGATCTCGGCCCATGCCGATCGCTTCCGCCTGATCGAGTCGGTGGACGACATTTCGCGCGCACGTGCCGCGGGTCAACTGGCGATCGGCTTCGACATCGAGGGCGCCAACGCCGTCGACGATCAACTGAGCCTGGTCGGCGTCTACCGCGACCTGGGCGTGCGCTGGATGCTGCTCGCCTACAACCGCAACAACCGCGCCGCCGGCGGCTGCCAGGACGAGGACAGCGGCCTGACGCCGTTCGGCCGCAGCCTGCTCGAGGAACTGGCGGTGCAAGGCGTCGTCGCCTGCTGCTCGCACACGGGCTACCGCACCGCACGCGAGGCGATCGACGCGTCGCCGACGCCCGTCATCTTCTCGCACTCGAATCCGCGCGCGCTCGCCGACCATCCGCGCAACATCCCCGACGACCTGATCATCGCCTGCGCGGCGCGCGGCGGTGTCGTGGGCATCAACGGCATCGGCCTGTTCCTCGGCGCCAACGACGCCTCGCCGGCGCGCATGGCGCGCGCGGCGGCCTACGTCGCCGACCTGGTCGGGCCGCAGCACGTGGGCATCGGCCTGGACTTCCTGCACGACCGGCGCGAACTCGACGAGACCATCGCCGCGCATCCCGAGCAGTTCCCGCCCGAGCTGGGCTACAGCACCGGGATGGCCTTCATGCCACCGGAGCAGTTGCCCGACGTCGCGCAGGAGTTGCACGCGCTGGGCATGACCGCGGAGGAGGTCGCCTGCGTCCTCGGAGGCAACTGGCTGCGCATCGCCCGCCAGGTCTGGAAACGCTGAACGCGCAACACGCCTCATGGACAACACGAGTTTCGACTTCATCGTCATCGGCGCCGGCATCGCGGGCGCCTCCATCGCCGCCCACCTCGCACAGCGCGGCCGCGTGCTGCTCATCGAGGGCGAGGAGCAGCCGGGCTATCACACGACCGGGCGCTCGGCCGCCCTCTTCTCCACCATCTACGGCAACGCGCCGGTGCGCGCCCTCAGCCGCGCCAGCCGCGACTTCCTGTTCCAGCCGCGGGCCGGCTTCTCGGACGTGCCGCTGGTGCATCCCCGGCCGACGCTGTTCTTCGCGCGCCCGGAGCAGCTCGACCTGCTGCACGAGATCCGCGCGGATGCGGACGTGCGCAGCTCCACGCGCCTGCTCGACGCGGCCCAGAGCTGGCAGCTGCTGCCGGTGTTCCGGCCCGGCTACGTGGGCGGGGGCATGATCGAGGACGCCTCGGCGGACATCGATGTCCATGCCCTGCACCAGGGCTACCTGCGCGGCGCGCGGCGCCTGGGGGCCGAGCTGGTCACCGGACGGCCGGTGCAGGCGATGTCGCGCGACGCGAACCTGTGGCACGTGAAGGTCGCCGACGGCGAGTTCCAGGCGCCCATCGTCGTCAATGCCGCGGGCGCCTGGGGCGACGTGGTCGCGCGCGCCGCGGGCGTCGCACCCGTCGGCCTGCGCCCGCTGCGCCGCACGGCGATGGTGATCGACGCGCCGCAAGGCATGCAGCCCAACGACTGGCCCGCGGCCATCGCCGCCGACGAGAGTTTCTACTTCCGCCCCGAAGGCGGTCGGCTGCTGCTGTCGCCGGCCGACGAGACGCCCAGCGAGCCCTGCGACGCGCAGCCCGACGAATGGGACGTCGCCGTGGCGGTCGACCACTTCGAGCGCGCGGTGGGCACGCCCGTCGCGCGCGTGCTGCGGCGCTGGGCCGGGCTGCGCGTCTTCACCGACGACCGCACCCCGGTCGCCGGCTTCGCGCCCGGCGCGCCGGGCTTCTTCTGGTTCGTCGGCCAGGGCGGCTACGGCATCCAGATGGCCGAAGGCCTTGCCCGCGCCGGCGCCGCGCTGGCGTGCAACGAGCCCTTGCCCGAATCCCTGCTCGCCCACGGCGTGAACGTCGACGACCTCTCGCCCGCGCGTGCCGCGCTGCAATCCGCCGCCTCGCCATCCATCACTTCCAACTCGTGAGACAGACCATGCATTCCTTGCGTCACATCGTTGTCTGCGCCGCACTCGCCGGTGCGGGCGTGCTCGGCCACGCGGCCGACGCGCCGCTGTCGCCCGTCGCGCCCAAGCCCGGTGCAACCACGGTGCCGAAGGCGGCCGTCGCCGCACCGACCGGCCAGTTGCCGGCGGGCACCGTCACCACGGCGCATGCGCTGACCAGCGAGGACCTCGAGGCCTGGCTCGACGGCCTGATCCCGGCCGCGCTGGTGACCGCGCGCACGCCGGGCGCGGTGGTCTCGGTCGTCAAGGACGGCCAGGTGCTGCTGGAAAAGGGCTACGGCTGGGCCGACGCCGAGAAGCACATCCCGGTCGACCCGAAGACGACGTTGTTCCGTCCGGGATCGACGTCGAAGCTGTTCACGTGGACGGCGGTGATGCAACAGGTCGAACTCGGCAAGCTGGACCTCGACACCGACGTCAACCAGTACCTCGACTTCAAGGTGCCGGTGCGCAACGGCCATCCGCTGACGCTGCGCCACATCATGACGCAGACCAGCGGCTTCGAGGAGGTCATCAAGGACCTCGTCTCGTTCGGCACCGCGTCGCCGCCGCTGCGCGACGTGCTCGTGGCCAACATGCCGCCGCTGCGCGCCGATCCCGGCACGGTGGCGGGCTACTCGAACTACGCCACGGCGCTGGCCGGCTACATCGTGCAGCGCGTCTCGGGCGAGCAGTACGAGGACTACATCGAGCACCACATCTTCCAGCCGCTGGGGATGGCGCATTCGACGTTCCGCCAGCCGCTGCCGGCGGCGCTCGCGCCGCTGATGGCGCAGGGCTACATGGAAACCGGCCAGCCCGGCCACGGCTTCGAGGTCGTGAACCTGCCGCCCGCGGGCAGCCTGAGTTCGACCGCCGACGACATGTCGCGCTTCATGATCGCGCACCTGCAGGACGGCAGCCTCGGCGACGCCCGCATCCTGCAGGCCGCGACCGCACAGAAGATGCACACGACGCCGACGCGCCTGTTCCCCGACCTGAACGGCATCGCGCTCGGCTTCTACCAGCAGGACATCAACGGCCACCGCGTGATCGCGCACGGCGGCGACCTCAACTACTTCCACAGCGACCTGGCGCTGTTCATCGACGACCATGTCGGCCTGTTCATCTCGGTCAACGCGCCGGGCAAGGAAGGCATGGGCGAGATGCTGCGCGTGCGCCTGTTCAACGGCTTCGCCGACCGCTACTTCCCGCATCCCGAGACTCTGACTCCGATCGACAAGGCGACCGCGCAGGCGCACGCCGCGATGATCGCCGGCCACTGGGTCAACACGCGGCGCGCGGACTCGACCTTCCTCAAGCTGGTCGACCTGCTGTCGCCGACGGCGATCACCGCCAACCCCGACGGCTCGATCACGAGCAAGGTGCTGATCGATCCGCAGACCTTCGTCGAGACCGCGCCCTTCCTCTGGAGCGAGGTGGACGGCCACGACAAGCTGCAGGCCCGCGTGCAGGACGGCAAGGTCGTGGGCTGGACCACGGACATGCTCGCGTTCGCCTGGAGCTACCAGTCGCCCGGCGGCCTCGCCGCGGCCGGCCTGCAACAGGCGGCCTGCGGGCTGGCGCTCTTCATCGTGGCGCTGGCCGCCGCGATGTGGCCGATCGCGGCCGTCGTCCGCCGCCGCCTGAAGACGCCGCGCGTCGAGAGCCCGGCCCTGCGTCTGGCGCGCCGCCTCGCCGACGCGGGCGCGGTGACGCTGGGGGTGGCCGTCGCGACCTGGGTCGCGTTCTTCGCGGCCGTCGTCTCGACGACGTTCACCGGGCTCGACCCGTTGCTGCACCTCGCGCAGGTGATCGCGATTCTCGGCTTCGCCGGCGGCACGCTGGCCAACGCCTGGCTGCTGGTCGTGCAGTGGCGCGAGCACCGGCGCGCGAGCGCGCTCGCGTGGACGGCGGTGCGCCTGGTCGCCTTCGCCTACCTGCTGGCCGTCGCCTTCGGCTACAACCTGCTGAGCCTCAGCAGCCACTACTGAGCGAGCCGGACGCGCATGTCGACGCCGATCTCCGCCACGCTGCCGGAACCCTCCATCGAACCGACGGCCGCCGCGACGCCGCGTCGCGGCCATCCGCCCGGTCTCGCCGTGCTGTTCCTGACGGAGATGTGGGAGAAGTTCTCCTTCTTCGGCATGCGCGCGCTGCAGGTCTACTACATGACCAAGCAGCTGCACTTCTCGCAGGGATCGGCCTCGCTGATCTACGGCGCGTACGCGGCCGGCGTGTACCTGACGCCGATCGCCGGCGGCGTGATCTCCGACCGCTGGCTGGGACGGCATCGCGCCATCGTCATCGGCTCGCTGGTGATGGCGCTGGGCCACTTCATGATGGCCAGCGAGGCGCTGTTCTTCCCCGCGATGGTCACCATCGCCATCGGCAACGGCCTGTTCCTGCCCAACCTGCCCAGCCAGGTCGCCGCGCTGTACGCGGAGAACGACCCGCGCCGGGCCAGCGCCTACAACCTCTACTACATGGGCATCAACCTCGGCGCCTTCCTCGCGCCGCTGGTGTGCGGCACGCTGGGCGAGCTGTACGGCTGGCACTGGGGCTTCGGCGCCGCCGGCCTGGGGATGTGCCTGGGCCTCGCGATCTACCTGGCCGGCGGACGCTGGCTGCCCAGGGAAGCGCCGCGCACGGCGCGCAGGGCGGCGCCCGTCGCGACGGACGACGCCGCGACCCGCGTGGGCCTGCTCGTCGCGATCGGCCTGGCCGTCGTCGTCTACCGCATGGCCTACGAGCAGACCGGCAACACGCTGGCCGTCTGGGTGGACACCAGCGTCGACCGCCACCTCGGCGGCTGGACGATGCCGGCGACCTGGGTGCAGTCGCTCAACCCGATGTTCGTGTTCGCGATCACGCCGCTGCTGGTCATGTTCTGGCAACGGCGCGAGGTCCGTCGCGGCGCCGCGCGTCCGCTCAGCCGCATGGCCATCGGCGCCTTCGTCTCGGCGCTGTCGTGGCTCGCGCTGGCGGCCGTCGCGCATCACGACACGGCCCGCCACGCGATGACCAGCGTCGGTTGGGTCACCGCGTTCTTCGTGCTGTTCACGCTCGCCGAGCTCTACATCCTGCCGGTGGGCCTCGGCCTGTTCGCGAGCCTGGCGCCCGTGCGCTTTCGCGCGACGACGATCGCCGCGTGGTTCCTGGCGGCGTTCGCCGGCAACCTGCTCTCGGGCGTGCTGGGCACGGCCTGGGAGCACCTCGCACCCGACGCTTTCTTCGCGCTGACCGGTGCCGCCGCGGCCGTCGCAGGCGCCCTGCTCTGGGCGATCGGCCGCTTCGCCGCCAGGCAGTCCTGACCCTTCCCATTCCGATGATCGATCACACCACCCACCACTCGCCCCTCTCGATGCCGCACGACGAAGAATCACCGGGCGCGCGGATCAGAGCCCTGCGCCTCGGCCAGGGCCTGACGCTCGCGCAGCTGAGCGAGCGCATCGGATTGGCCGTCTCCACGCTGTCCAAGCTGGAGAAAGGCTCGATCTCGCTGTCGTACGACAAGCTCCTGCTGATCAGCCAGGGCCTGGGCATCGACATGGCCAGTCTCGTCGACCCGAAGCCGCAGTTGCCTCGCATCCCGGGCCTGACGCCGGGGCGCCGCGTGCTGCAGCGCGCCGGCGACGGCCAGGTCGTCGAGACCAGCAGCTATCGCCAGACCTACCTGGCGACGGAACTCCTGAACAAGAAGATGACGCCCATCTTCGTGGAGATCCGCGCCCGCACGCTCGAAGAGTTCGTCGCCGAATTCGGCGGCCTGATCAGCCATCCGGGCGAGGAGTTCACGTACGTTCTCGAAGGCGAGCTCGACTTCCACAGCGAGCTCTATGCGCCGGTGCGCCTGCGCGCGGGCGACTCGATCTACTTCGACAGCGAGATGGGCCACGCGTACCTGAACGCCACGCCGGCGCGCTGCCGGCTTCTTTGCAACTGCGCGCCGCGCGGACCGGACGACGAGTTCGATGCCCACGTGTTCGTCAACACCGCGGGCGTGCGCCACAGCGTCGAGCCCCTGGCGCTCGGCGCGCCCACGACAACCAGGAGAAAAGCATGAGTGAATCCACCGCCGCCGCATCGCCGGAGGCCGCCGCCAAGACCGGCGTCGCCGCGCTCGACGACCTCTTCGCCGCCGTGAACCGAAGCGACGCCCCGGGCCTCGTCGTCGGTGTGGCGCAGCACGGCCAGCCCGTCTATCGACGTGGATTCGGCCTCGCCAGCATCGAGCTGGGCGTGGCCAACACCGCCTGGACGCGCATGCGCATCGGCTCGACCAGCAAGCATTTCACCTGTCTCGCGGCGCTGCTGCTGGCCGAGGACGGCAAGCTCGACATCGACGCCGGCGTGCGCCGCTACGTGCCCGAGCTGCTGCCGTTGAAAGGCGAGCCGACGCTGCGCCAGCTGATGAACCACTCGGGCGGCCACCGCTGCTATCTGGACGTCGGCTTCCTGAGCGACGCCATGGCGATCAAGCCCAAGGGCGTCGCGCTGAAGACGCAGGTGCACCAGGGCGACGTCAACTTCGCGCCGGGCGAGAAGACGCTCTACAACAACGGTGGCTACCATCTGCTGTCGTTGATCATCGAACGCGTGAGCGGCGTGCCGTTCGAGCAGTTCCTCGAGGACCGCATCTTCGGGCCGCTGGGCATGGTCGACACGAAATCGGTGCCCAGCGATTTCGAGATCCACCGCAACATGGCCACGCTGCACGTCGCGCAGCCGGACGGCAGTTGGCGGCGCGGCATCTTCCCGACCGAGGAAGTGCGCGGCGAGGGCGCGATGATCTCGACCATAGCCGACATGCTGCGCTGGATCGCTCACCTGCGCGGTCCGCACACGGTGGGCAGCGACGACACCTGGGCGCAGATGACCACGCCCGTGCGCCTGAACAACGGCAGCAGCGTGCCGTACGCGCTCGGGCTGATGGTGCACGACTACCGCGGCGTGCGCGTCGTGCACCACGCCGGCGGCGTGATCGGCGGCACCTGCCAGATGCTCACCGTGCCCGACCACGCGCTCGACATCATCATCATGACCAACGGCGCGCTCGTCAGCGCCGTGGAGCTGGCCAACAAGATCATCGATGCGATGCTCGGCGACGAGGTGCTGGCCGCACGCGAGGAACGCGCGGCTGTCGATCGCTTCAAGAGCGTGCTGGGCAAGCGCTACTACGCGCCGGCCAGCGGCTTCCTCGCGGGCTTCGGCGACGCCGGCGGCAAGCTGGGCATCTGTCTCATGAACAACCCGCCCGTGCCGTTGCGCGACGAGGGCGAGACGGTGCGCCTGGGCTTCGAGGACATCGCGATGGGGCCGTTCACGCTGCGCACGGCGGACATCGCCGACCGCACCGAGGCGCCGCCCACGCTGGAGATGACCGAGTCCGGCCACGTGCTTCGTCTCGAGCTGCTGCCCGAGTCCGCGCCCGCGGACGTCCTCGCGCCGCTGGCGGGTCGCTACCGCGCCGCCGATCTCGATGCGGACGCCGTCGTCCTGCAGGAAGACGGCGGCTGGAAGCTGCGCATCTTCGGCCAGTACGCGGTCAACGAGCTGGCGCTGGAGGCGTTGTCGGCCGACGTCGTCGGTCTCTCGCATGCGGTGCATCCGCAGTTGCGCGCCGCGCTGGCCATCGACCGGCGCGAGGGCGCGGTGAGCGGCTTTCGAGTCGACTCCGGCCGCACGCGGGGCATGCGATTCGAGCGCATCGGCGACTGAGCAACGCCGCGCGGATCCGGATTCTCCGAATCAGAAAACCGTATCGGACTCTGCTAGAGTCGGCCGCATGAAAGCCAACGGCCAGACTTTCGCCGGCGATGCTGGATCGCCCGGGGCGACGATCCGGGCGCTGCGCCTCAGCAAGGGACTCACGCTCGCCCAGGTGAGCGAGAGGACCGGGCTCGCCGTGTCGACCTTGTCGAAACTGGAGATCGGGTCGGTCTCGCTGTCCTATGACAAGCTGATGCTGATCAGCAAGGGCCTGGGCGTCGACATGGCCAGCCTCGTCGACCCCAAGCCGCAGACGGCACGCGGCACCGGCATGGCCGCCGGCCGCCGCGCCGTGCAGCGCGCCGGCGAAGGCCAACTGGTGGAAACGCACAGCTACCGGCAGATGTACCTGGCCACCGAGCTTCTGAACAAGAAGATGACGCCGATGTTCGTGGAGCTCCGCGCGCGCACGTTCGAGGAGTTCACGGAGGAATTCGGCGGCCTCATTCGCCATCCGGGCGAAGAGTTCACGTTCGTCATCGAGGGCGAGCTGGATTTCCTCAGCGAACTCTACGCCCCCGTGCGCCTGCGCGCCGGCGACTCGATCTACTTCGACAGCGAGATGGGCCACGCCTACCTCAACGCCTCCGACGGCCCCTGCCGCCTCGTGTGCAGTTGCGCGCCGCGAGGCGCTGACGACGAGCGGCTGGCCGACATGTTCGTCAAGGTGTCCAACAGGAACGACCAGGACGCCGCGGCCGCCGCCGCGCCGCCGACGCGGGCGAGTCGCAAGACTGCCGTCAAACGCGCGCGCTGACGGACGGTTTGCGGACACGGAGCGCGCCGCACGCGCGGGACGCCCGTGATGGATTCCCGTTGCACCGGCATCTCTTCGGGGCGGGCGTCGATGCGCCCGAGGGGCAGGTACGATGCCTGGCTCGACAGCAACCCGGCACCAGCGTTCGGGGACCTTTGCTGCAGGGCGTGGCGCGCGGCCAACGTGGCTTCCGGACGCGCGCCGGACAACGATTCAAAGACAGGCGGCAAGGCGTCGGAACGCGAGGTCGACCTGTCTTGTTCAGCGGACATCGAGGGGCAGGCACATGACGACGGTACTCATCTGGGACAACAATCAGGTCGGCGGCGGGCACAAGACCGTCGGGCATGCGGCCATCAACATCGACGACTACTGGGGGCCCGACATCGCCGTCGAAGAACCGGCACCCCGGCCCGCGGCCGCCGTGGCAGCTGCGATCCCCGTCAAGACGGCGCCGGGTTTCAAGCCGCCGCCACTCGTGCGGACCGGTCCCGCCGACAAGGTCGAAGCGCCGGACAATCCCGGCGAATACCCGAAGAGCTACGTCAGCTGGTGGCCCGCCAACGTGCAGGCAGGCAAGCGCCTGGGTTCGGCATGGCCCAGCTTCCAGAGAGACCTGGTCAAGGAACGCTACGCGCCCGACCACATCCTCCGTCTGACCGGCCTGAACGAGGAAGACATGCGCGCCGAGTGGGCGCGCATTCGCGGCAAGGAAAACGCCCACTACCGGCTCTACGTCAAGAACTGTTCGACCATCGTGGCGCGCATCCTGCGGGCCGGCACCAGCTGGACGAACCGCAACCCCTGGCGCGCGCACAGCGAGCTGTGGACGCCGCTCAAGGCCAAGCGCTTCGCATTGAGCCTGGGCGCCAAGCAGGTCGAATGGACCGACTTCTGCGCCGAGGTGCGCAAGCGCAGCTACTTCTACGAGATCCGCGAAGGCAACCCCACGGTGCGGCGCAGCGACGAGCACGGCAACCCGAATACGCCGGCGCGCTTCGTCAAGGGCAAGGACACGTGGAAGACGGACGCGACGCCCGCCGTCAAGACGGCGCCGCGACGCATCGTCTGAACACCCTGATTGGGCGGGGTCGTGCTGCCGATCTGTCGACGCAGGTGACGGATTCGCGATCACTGGCCCGGATAGTGCCCGGCCGCGATGTCCTCCAGCAGCGTCGCGTGCGTCGGCGTCCAACCGAGCAGTTCGCGCGTGCGCGCGCTGGACGCCGGCGCGTCGGCGCCGAAGAACATGCCCAGCCAGTCGAAGTGCGCCTTCGCGCGGTCGGCGGGAATCGATTCGACCGGCACGTGCAGGAACCGGCCGATCGCGGCGGCGATGTCGCGCGTCGCGATGCCTTCCTCCGCGACGGCGTGCAACACGGTGCCGGGTGTCGCCTTGTCCACGGCCAGCTGGACGAGCCTGCCGGCGTCGAGGCGGTTCACGGCCGGCCAGCGGTTCAGGCCCTCGCCGATGAAGGCGGAGACGCCCTTCGCGCGCGCGATGCCCGCCAGCACCGCGACGAAGCCGTGGTCGCCGCCCGCGCCGTGCACGGTCGGGGCGAAGCGCACGACGATGGATCGCACGCCGCGCTCGGCGAGACCCAGCGTGTGCGCCGCGTTGCCCGTGCGTGGGTGCACGGCGGCGTTCGGCATGTCGGCCTCGGTGCCCACGCGCCCGGGCGCGAGTCCCAGCGTGCCCGACGCGATGAGCAGTGGGCCGCCCGATCCTTGCAGGACGTCGGCGAAGGCGTCGATGGCCGCGCGATCGGTCTGCGCGGCGGCGGCCATCTGCGAGAAGTCGTGGTTGTAGCCGAGATGCACGACGCCCTCGGCCCGGGCCGCCGCGGCGCGCAGGCCGGCGAGGTCGTCCAGGCTGCCGCGCACCACCTCGGCGCCCAGCTTGGCGACCTTGGCCGCGGCGTCGTCCGTGCGGGCGAGTCCGAGCACGTGGTGTCCCGCGGCGATGAGTTCCTTGACGCTGGCCGAGCCGATCCAGCCCGATGCGCCGGTGACGAGAATCTTCATGGGATGCTCCATTGATGTCATTGAGTGACATCAGTATAGCCTTATGATGTCACACTGTGTCAACACCCTTTTGAGAGAAGCATGGGCCGCTGGGATCCCGACGCCGCAGGCCGCTTTCGCGCGGCCGCCATGGAACTGTTCGGCGAGATCGGCTACGAACAGACGACCGTGGCCGCCATTGCCGAGCGCGCGGGCCTGACGGCGCGCACGTTCTTCCGCTACTTCACGGACAAGCGCGAAGTGCTCTTCAGCGGCTCCGAGCGGCTGCAGACGTTGATGGTGGACGCGCTCGCCAAGGCGCCTGCGGACGCCTCGCCCATCGACGCCGTCGCCGCTGCGCTGGCCGCGCCGGCCGAGTTCTTCAACGACGAGCTGCGCCCGTTCTCGCGCCTGCGCAACACGGTGATTGCCGTCAATGCGGAGCTGCACGAGCGCGAGCTGATCAAGATGGCCAAGCTGTCGGCGGCGCTCGCGGGCGCGCTTCGTGGACGCGGTGTCGGCGAGCCCGACGCGAGCCTGGTGGCCGAGGCGGGCATCGCCGTCTTCCGGGTTGCGTTCGCGCAATGGGTCGGCGAGTCCGAGCGACGCGGCTACGGCGAGATCGTGGACGAATCGCTCGCGCGGCTGAGAGCGCTCACGGTCCGCTGACCGGCCCATTTCCCGAGCAGCGAACCGCAGTGGTCAGGGCCTCGCCGACGGTTCTCATTCAATCTCGGATAACTGCATCGAGTCGAAACAAGAGCTTTCCGATTGCCGCCACTGCGTGAGCCGGCTGAGCTTGGGCCGTCTTCACCAACGTGATCGGGAGCCAGCTTTTGCGTTCGGACTCCGGGATGGGAGCGATTGCGAAATTCTCGGTACCCGCCGCGGCGACCCGCGGGCCGATCGCTGCCGGTTCGGAAAACGCGCTTCTGGCTGAACTCATGCCTCAAGGCGAAGGCGACTTCATCGGCTCAGCAAGCTGACTTTTGCCGTGCCATCTTTTCCTGTCGAGACAAGATGTGGCGGCGAATTCGCGGCGGTTGTGGCGATCAGGCCAGGCGATGTTCCAACGGACAGCCTGGCGAACGACGTGATGCGAGGTAGTCTTCGATGAGTTCCCTCATCCTTCGCGCGCCAAACGTGGCGTAGTGCCCCGGAAACACGATAGATGGATCGAGGCGCGCCAAGCGCTGCATGCTCGCAACGTAGTCGCAGGCGCAGCAGCCTACAGCATCATCGACGAGCGCGCCCTCATAGAGCACGTCTCCGGAAAACAATCGCCGCTGAGCCGGCTCGTATAGTGCGATCGAACCAGGAGAGTGCCCGGGAACATGCATGACCTGCAGTGTCTTGTCCCCCAGGTCGATCACATCCCCTTCGACGAGATGTCGCGCAACCTTTGCGCCTTTGAACCGGTAACCGACGGCAGTGAAGCCGTCATAGGGAAGCTGGTGGAAATGGTCATCCAGATTGAAGCCTTGCTCTGGCTTGGCGAGCGCTGATTCGGCGTCGCCACGCTCCATCGCGTCCACTTCGAGGGCATGCAACGCATTGTCGCTGAAGTCGGCCATCCCGCCAGCGTGGTCGAAATGCACATGCGTCGCCACCACCAGCAGCGGTTTGTCGATCAGAGGGGCGAGGTAGGCTGCAAGATTTGATACCCCGAGCCCTGTGTCGATCAGTACATGCCTGTCGCGGCCAGTCAGCAGCCACATGTTGGCACGGGCGATTGCGTCGAAGCACGGCTCAATGATTCTCAGCAGGTCCGGCGACACCCGATCGTGACGGAACCAAGCGGTCGCGACAGTTTTCAATCTCTATTCCCCCGATCCGAGAGGAGAGCCCAAGCGATTCGCTTCTCGAGTCAGGTCTCGTGAAGCGGCGCAGGACAAACCCCGCATCGTCGTTGCCTTGAACGGCATCTTGGGATGTGGCTCCGGTGCTCGGCATCGAACTTGCACGTCATGAGGTACCACAGGTGGTCGATCCGGACAGTCCGATCGTCTGAACTTGGCAGGTCCGTGCCGCAACGAGGTCAGAGCGCGATCGCCCGGCGCCAGCCCCGGTCGCGGACGAGCGACTTGCGCACGGCCTCCGCGCCCAGGTAGGACAGCGCCGCGCAGAGGAACGACTCGATCGTCGGCACGCCGGTCAACGACGTGTTCGTGAAGTACATCGAGAGCCCCACCGCCGTGCCAGCAAGGCAGGCGGCGACGCCGTTGACGTTGGTCTGGGTCGATGCGTTCGCGCCCGCGCCGGCGAAGTGCGCGCGGCGACCCAGCACAAAGAAATCGGTCAGGTAGACGGCTGCGATCGGAGGCACGATCAGGCCCAGCAGCACCAGGAAGTCAATCAAACGGTCAGCGACGCCGATCACCGCGAGCGCCGTTCCGACAACGCCGCAACCGATCACGACGCGGCCGTAGCTGACGCCACGCAGCGCCGTCGAGGTGACGAGGCTGGTCGAATAGAGGTTGATCGCGTTGAGTGTCCACGTGGATAGAACCAGTGTCGTGAACGCCGCGCCGACAAGCCCCAACGCCGCCATATATTTCATTGGATCCTGCTCGCCGAACGCCAAAGCAGGGATCATCGCAAGCACCAGCGCGCCGCCCGCGCCGATGCCATTGCCGGTGAGGCCGATCACCGCACAATCGAAGGTGGAACGTGCGTAGCGCGTGATGTCGGGCATCAGCACGACGTTGACGATCATCCCGCCGATCACGGCAGAGATGCCGGTGCGCAGGTCCGCGTGGGTACCGGGAATGGCCATCAGCGTGCCCCAACTCGCGTGCGCGAGCGAACGCCACGCAACGTATCCGGTGAGCAGGACCAGCAGCGGCGCGACGGCCAGCGACAGCCGGTCGATCGCGCGAAAGCCGAAGATCGTCGTCGCCATCACGACGCCACTGCAGGCAATCGTGTAGACGCATTGCGGCAGTACCAGCGACGGAAACGAGCCCGCCACGGTCAGGTAGAACGTGCGGCCGAAAAGCTCAGCCGTCACCGCGTACCAGCCCAGCAGCACCACCGCCAGCACCGCGTTGACGAGCTTGGAACCCGTCGTGCCGAAGACCTGCGTCACGATCATGTACGTCGACAGGCGCGTGCGGGCCCCCAGCACGGCCGCGGGCAGCGACATCAGTGTCAACAACGCGCTGCCAATGACGACGGCGAGGATTCCGATCCGCAACCCTAGCGTCGTTGCGAGGATGGAGCCGGCGTAGAGGCCTGTCAGCGTGAATGAGACACCGATGCAGATCAACGCGATGCGATAACCCGGCACCGTCTGGTCCGCGGGAACGGGCGTCGTCGAATGCGCCTGCGTGACGCCATCGAGCCGTTGCAGCGCGTTGCGCATCCACGTCATCGGGGCGCACCAGGTCGGGGGTGATGGATCATGTCGATTTCCGAAGGCGGGAACATGACGCGACTATCTTCCAGCCCATCGGCTTCGTCATCGGCCACGCAAGGTGACTCGACGCCGCGTTTGCTATCTCCGCGAGACAAGAAGATCACTTGTTGAGACGCGCGAGCTTGACCGCCAAGTGCAGCGACAGCCGCTGCTCGGCGCGCCAGACGTCCTCGCCGAGCATCTCCTCGATCCGCTCGAGGCGATACTTCAGGGTTTTGGGATGGATGCCCAGCAGGCGAGCGGTCTGCTTGTGCGAGTTTCCGGTGTCGAGGAAGACATCGAGCGTGTGGATCAGGTCCGCGCGCTCCGCCGCGGCCTGCAGCAAGGCTCCCAGCATGCGCGACTGCCAGCGTCGCACGTCGGCACGCCCGCTCAATTCCAGCAGCAGAGCCGGCATCGCCACTTGCTGGAACTGCACGAACGCGCCGAGCTCGGGCAACGAGGCCGACATCGCGATGGCCCGGTCGGCTTGCGCCAGGCTGCCCGCTAGATTGATGGACTCGCTGTCGGCGGGCGCGTCGCCGGCACCGACGCGCCAACGCCAATGCGGGCCGACGTCGCGCACGCGCTCGAGCACCCGCATCACGCGGGCCCGCAGACGCGCGTCGGACGCGGCGCTGTCGTCGAGATCGGCGGGCAGGTAAGCCGCATCGCCGCGGAACAACGCCACCGGCGCCTTCGGATCCTCGAGCGCCAGCACATCGACCGCCAGGCGAATGGCGCGCTCGCGCTCGTTGGCCAACGCGTCGTCGAGATGGTTCGCTCCCGCGTCGGCCGGCTCTCCATCGGCCACGAGCCCCAGACGCACGACGCGCGTGCGCACGTTGAGCACCCACCCTGCCTTGGTCAGGCGGCCAGACAAGGCCTGCGCCGATGCCGCGTCGGCCGTCGACAAGAGTGCCTCCAAAAGGTCCTCGTGCTGCTTGCGGTCCGCCTGGTCGATCGCCCGACGCCGGTAGACCTCCAGCGCCACCGCGCCGCCCACTTCGTCCAGCGTGGTGTGATCGAGCGGAGAGAGTTCGTCCTGCGCGTCGCGCGCGGTCACCACCAGCCATTCGGCGCCGCGCAGCGGCAGAACCCAGCTGTCGTCGATGCGCGTCAATGAGTCCAGGTGCAGCAATCGCTCGACAGCCGGCGCCGCGCGATCGGCCCAGTCGGCACTCGCACCGATCCGGTCTTCCAGCCGGCCGACGACGGCGATGGCCCGGCCCAGCAACGCGGCGATGCAATCCAGCAACGCGGGCAGATCCGCGCTGACCAGCGCGGCGGCGGCCAGCCGCCGGTGAACGGCCAGCGCGTGCTGCAGGCGGTACGAGTCGTCGTGCAGCAGCACCGAGGCCAGCGGTTCGATGATCTGGTGGTACAGCACCGTGGCGGGCACCTCGATCAGCGGCATGCCCTGACGCTCGGCAGCCGCCAGCACGATCTCGTCCAGCGGCGCCACCACGCCCTCCTGGAACAGGATGGCGGCGCATCCCGCGCGCCCCAGCAGTTCGACCAGCACCGCCTGGCGCGCGGAATCGCTGCTCGTGAATGCGAAAGTCGTCAACAGCAGGTGGTTGCGGATGTCCAGGTCCTCGTCGCCATCGACGAACACCTCCAGCACGTTGATGTGTTCGACCGGGCGATCGAGATGCTGCGCGCCGGCCAGGATGCGGCACTGGCGCAGCACGTCCATCTTGAGCACCTGCGCAACACTGACCGCCATCCGATTCCCTCGTGACCCGCCTGCGGCGGATGCGTCAACCAACGTTTCAGAATCGCGTCATCGCCTCCAGGCCGTAGGTGCGCGGCGGCGCCAGCGAGCCCGTGTTGACCCCCGCCGGCGAGCCGAAGTACTTCGCCGATCCGAAGTCGGAATAGTAGCGGGCATTGGTGAGGTTGCGACCCGACAGCGTGACCGACCAGCGGTCGTTCGGCGCACGCACGCCCAGGCGCAGCCCGACCAGGTCCACCGGCCCGGTGGTGTTCACGTTGTCCGGATCCCAGTACTTCTTGCTCCGGTGTTCCTCGTCTGCGCGCACGAAGCCGTTGACCGAGCCCGTGACGGCCCATTCGTACTGCGCGCCGAGAGTGACCTTCCACGGCGTTGCATTGGGCGTGTAGTTGCCCACCGTGTCCGGCTCGGTATCGTTGCGCCGGATCTTGCTGAGCGTCACGCCCAGGCCGCCGTCGATCTCCAGCTTCGGAGCAGCAAGCCAATTGAAGTCCAGGTCGAGGCCGTGCATGCGAACGCGCTGGATGTTGTCGATTACCTGGTTGGATTCGTTGTCGAGGTGGAAGTACTGGTAGTTCTTGGAATCGGCGGCGAAGGCCGCCACGTTCAGGTAGAGGCGCTTCTCCAGCAGCGTCGACTTCAGGCCGACCTCGAAGTTCGTGAGCGTCTCAGGCGCGAAATTGCCCAGGCCCGGCGCGTTGAAGCCGCCCGAACGGAAGCCGGTGCTGATCGTGAAGTAGCCGAGCTCCGCGGGCGTGAACTTCTCGGAGACGTTCACCTTGGGTTGCCAGTCCGAGTATGTCGCCGCGCGCACATCGCCCGTCGCCAGGTCGGTCTGGCGGCGCTTGTCCTGGTCGTAGCGCAACGCGCCGCTGACCGTGGTCAGGCTGTTCAGGTCGACGTCGACCTGGCCGAAGGCCGCGAAGGCGAGGTTGTGGTCGGACTCGTTGAGGCGGAACAGCAGCTTGGTCGGGTCGTCGAACTGGGCGTCCTGGCCGTTGGTGTCGACGAACGCCCGCGTATCGAGTCCACGATGCGTGCCCAGCACGTAGGCGCCGCCGATCCAGCGCACGGGACGGTCGTCGGGCGAGGTCCAGCGCAACTCCTGGCTCAGCATGCGTGTGGTCAGGTTCTGGCCCTGGCCGAACTGCGTACCCTCGGGGAGGCCGAAATTGGCCGGATCGCCGAGCGCGCCGACGCCGGGATCGGTCGGGTTCGTGAAGTCGACGTCGCCGCGGTTGTCCTCCATCAGGCGGGTCAGGCCGGTGATGGCGGTGAACTCGCCGAAGGAAGTATCCCAATCCAGCTTGGCGCTCAGGTCGGTGGTGTGGCCGATCGTGCTGCCCAGCAGGTTGGAGATCGGCGGACGGATCGCGTCGGAGCCGGCGTCGCGCACCATGCTGTCCCAGATCGCGCCGGCCGAGAAGCTGTTGACGCTGGCGCGCAGGTCGATCTGCACGTCGTCGCTGGCGCGGATCAGCAGCTTGCCGCGCAGCGAGTCGTCGTGGTGGATGAAGTCGGCGGGCGTGTGCAGGTACTCGTTCTCGATCAGGCCGTCCGACTTCAGCGCCTGGCCCGTCACGCGGAACAGCACGCGATCGTCGATGATCGCGCCGCTCACGCCGCCGGTGTACTCCTGCCGCCCGCCGTTGCCGATGTCAACGTCGGCGAAGCCCTCGAGCGTGTTCGTGGGACGCTTGGTGTCGATGACGATCGCGCCGCCGATGGCGTTGCGGCCATACAGCGCGCCCTGCGGCCCCTTGAGCACCTCGATGCGCTGGACGTCGAAGAGGTTCATCTTCAATTGCTTCTGGTTGGCCTGGGGCACGCCGTCCACCACCACTGCCACCGGCGAGTCGCCGTTGTTGATCTGGTTGACGCCCCGAATCGAGACGAACGAGTTGGCGTAGGTGTACGAGTTCTCGAAGCCGACGTTGGGCACCAGGGCGATGAAGTCCTGCGTGGTCTTGATGCCCGCATCGACGATCTGCGTCGCCGAGAAGGCCTTGTCGGAGACCGGCACGGACTGCAGCGGCTCGGCGCGCTTCTGTGCCGTGACGACGACGGTCTCTAGTTCCTCATGCGGTGGCGCTACAGGTGCCGAGGCCACGGATACTGCGGCAGATGCGGAGGCTGCCGGCGTGGCTGCGGGCGCCAAACCCTGGCCCCAGGCCGGGAACGCGCAGGCGAGCGCCAGCGCGAGCGCCGTGGGAGTCGTCCGCAGGGCGTGCGGGGCGCGGAAAACGCTTCGATTCATGCTTGAGCTCCAGGAACAGACGTCAACGGATGGGCGAGCGGCGCTGCGTCGACGCGCAGCGGGCCGGCGGTCTTGATGCGGACGCGGGCCGCGTCGCCAGGCAGGTAGGCGAGCGGCGTGATCTCCTCGGTCAGCACGCGCGTGCCGAGCGGGTCGGCGCCGGAAGCGACCGCGGCTGCCTGGGCCTCGGCCCGCAGCACCGCCAGCACCTGCGACCGCGAGGCGGCGGGCAAGTCGACAATGCGGTCGACCTCCGCGCCGATCTCGGCGATGGCCACGCCGATCGCGTTGGCCGCGCCGAAGTGCGGCGGGCGGATGACCTGAGAGACTCCCTTGAGCGTGTCGGGCACGAGCAGGCTGCCGCCACCGACCAGCACCAGCGGCACTGGTTCCGCGCCGACCTTCATGCGATCGATACCTTCCTCGAGGTCGGCCACCATCCGGGCGTGCGCCCGTCGGCACAGCCCCCCGTCGGCCTGCACCTGATGCGAGCCGATCTGCGGCGCGGCTCCGGCGCCGATTGCGACGTCCGTCAGCGTCAGCACCGCGCCACCGAAGCACTGCGCCTGCGTGGTCAATCGATAGCCCACGCTGTCAGGGCCCAGTGTCAGTTTCCCCGCCTGCTCCCGCACGATCGTCCCGCCGCCCAGCCCCAGGGCGAGGATGTCGGGCATGCGCAGGTTCAGGCGCACGCCGCCGATGTCGACCGCCGTCGCGGACTCGCGCGGAAAGGCGTCGAGCAGGACGCCGATGTCGGCTGTGGTGCCGCCGACGTCGATCACGAGCGCGTCGCGCAGGCCGGACAGGAATGCAGCACCGCGCAACGAGTTGGTGGGGCCGCAGCCGAGCGTCAGGATCGGATAGGCCTCGGCGGATGCGAGCGTCAGCAACGTGCCGTCGTTCTGCCCCAGGAACAGTTGAGCGTCGCCCAGGCCTGCGCGCATGAGGGCCTCGCGGAAGCCGCCAATGGCGCGTCGCGCAACGCCGCCGAGCGCGGCGTTCAGCACCGTGGCGTTCTCGCGTTCGAGCAGGCCCAGGCTGCCGATCTCGCTGGACAGGCTGAGACGCATTTCGCTGCCCAATTCGTCGCGCACCCAGCGCGCCACAAGGTGCTCCTGGCTCGCGTTGACGGGCGCGAAAACGCCGCAGATCGCCACCGCGTCCACCTCACCGTGCCACGACCGCACTGCGGTCCGCACCTCGGCCTCGTCTGGCTCGGACAGCACCGCACCGTTGTACTCATAGCCGCCGCGCACGATGCGGTGGTGCAGCGTGAACGCTTCGACAAGATCTCGCGGCCATCCGCTCTGCGGCGGCACGGCCTCGGTGGCAGGCGCCGCCAGGCGCAGCAAACCGACGCGCTGCAGTTCGCGTCGCTCCACCAGAGCGTTGGTGCAATGCGTGGTACCCAGCATCGCATAACGCACCTGCGCGCGCAGGCCCGGCATGCGCGCCATCAACTCCGCGATGGCCTGCGCGACGCCGCCGGTCACGTCCGAAGTCGTCGGCACCTTCACGCTCGCAACGCACTCCAGTGCGGGGTTGAGCAGCGCGGCGTCGGTGTTCGTGCCGCCGACGTCGATACCTAGCCGCCAGCTCATGCGACCTCCCGCTGGACAAGTCGTTCGATCGGCGTGTAGGCGACGTCGTAGCCAAAGTACTGCGGGCCGACGGCCCGCAATCCGGCCGGGGTACGCCACTTCGGATGGCAGGGCATCGCGACCAGATGCACGCGCATGCCGTAGCGCAGCGACTCGGTCGTCCACGGGCGGGCCGTGTCGCGATCGAGCAAGGCGATCAGGTCCGGCGTCATCGCCACCGGGCAACCGTCCTCGTGAGCGAACAGGAATTCGTTCTGGAACGAGACGGTCAGGGTGCGCCCGCGGTCCTCGTCGATGCCCGCCAACGTCACCGTTCCGCGCACGAAGCCGCCGGCCGTCGTGCGATGCAGATCGACGATCTTGGCGCGCAACAGCAGGAAGCCCGAAGTCTTCGCGAGTACGGCCCTCAGCGGATCGCCACAGTTGACGACCGGATCCAGGATCGCGCGTCCTATGCGCTGGGCGAGCGTCACCGTCCCCGCGAGCGCGCTCGTTCGCAACTCCGCGCCCGTCACCGGGTAGTCGCACACGATGGCCGAGGCGCCCATTGCATCGACCAGCGGACGCGCGAGCAGTTCCTGCCAGCGCGCGGTCGCCGGTCGGATCGTGACACGGTTGCCCTTCTCGTCGGCCAAGCATGCGAAGCGCGTGACCATGCCGTCGAGCGCGAAGCTCACCATCTGCGATTCGGGAAAGGCGCGACCCATCGCGTCGGCGTCGACCATCGGAATGCCCCGCCGCGCAGCCACGACGATGGGCAACAGCGAATTGCCGCCGCCAACCTCGATTGGCATCGTGGCGAAGGCGTGTTGGCCCAACGCCTGCTCGGCATCCTCGAACGCAGCATCCATCTCCTGCCAGGACGGCAGCTTTTCAATCGACACGGTCGGGGCGCCGATGCCCGAGATCGGCAGCACCCACGCTTCATCCGGCACTTCATCGGGCGTGAGCAGGGTCACCGAGCCCCAACGATCAATCGCCGCCTCGGCCATCAGCCTTCCGATGGCCGGATCGCCGCCACCGCCGGTGCCCAGCAGCGCGGCGCCGAGCGCGATCTGCTCGATGTCGGATTTCTCGATGCGCCTCATGCCATCCTCACATGACGCGGTATCGGTGCGCTCGCCACGGCGGCGATGCGAAGAGATGTGTTGTCCATGCGAGGACTATCTGCCGCACCGGCGTAGCCGTCATCGGCAGCGAGGACTGATCGCACACTTAGAAAACTATCCCGACGGGATGAGAAGCGGAGCTGCGCGTCGGTCATCCGGTCAGAGTGACGTCGACGCATACAGTTCGATTCGGGATCGATGACTGCTTCGTAGGCGATAGCTGACCTGCGCAGTTGGAATGCGGACGGCAGCAATCGCTGGCAAAGCAGCCTGCAGAGGTGACTGACAAAGGGCCACACGATGAACGACCGCGGTATGGCCGCAAGTAGTCTTCGCGCTCTTCTTGAAAAGACAGCAACCGCTACTGGATTTTCCGAACGATCCCGCCCGCTGACGCACCGCGAGGACTGAAACCGGCCGCAACGATTGGGCGGCGCCGGAACCCGTCACCGGAGCCTTCTTGCGTATTTCCATTTGCCTCGTTAGCTCAGTGGTCAGAGTGCCGGCCTGTCTAGTCGGAAGTCGCGGGTTCGAATCCCGCACGAGGCGCCAGACAAGAGTCTCGTTAGCTCAGTTGGATCAGAGCGCCGGCCTACGAAGCCGGAGGTCGCACGTTCGAGTCGTGCACGAGACGCCAACTCATCTCGACGTAGCCAAGCGGCCGAAGGCGTCTGGTTGCAACCCAGAGGACGCAAGCCCGCGTCAGTTCGAATCTGACCGTCGAGTCCAGTTCTTCCCCGATAGCGCAGATGGCAGAGCGCCTGGCTGTTAACCAGGAGGTCCGTGGTTCGAAGCCACGTCGGGGAGCCAGTGTTCATCTCGGTGTGGCGCAGTTGGCAGCGCGGATGCTTCGGGAGCATCAGGTCGCAGGTTCGAGACCTGCCACCGAGACCAGCAAGACATGCGTGCGCTTGGGTGTGGCCGTAGCTCAATGGCAGAGCTGCGGAATGTGACTCCGCAGGTGCCGGTTCGACTCCGGCCGGTCACCCCCAAGCGCATCCATCCAGATCAACCCCCTCGTGGCGGAATAGGCAGACGCACCGGTCTCAGAAGCCGGGGCCACACGGCGTGTCCGTTCGACTCGGACCGAGGGGACCAGTCCATCACCAGAATCGAACGGGGCGTAGTCGAGTGGCCTCAGACAGCCGGCTTTGACCCGGCGCACGCAGGTTCGAATCCTGCTGCCCCTGCCGTTGATCCAATTTCCGCGTCCGTAGCTCAGTGGCAAGAGCACGACTCTCCGAGGGTCGGGGCCGGTGGTTCGAGTCCACCCGGACGCGCCACAAATCGTGCAATTCACAGGCCCCGCGAAAGGAGGGCATCCATGCAGGCAGAACGTCACCATCATGTCCTCCGGCTCGATATCGGAGTGACATCGACCTACTGCGACAGAGCCAATCGGCCCGAGGAAGTGAATGCTCCGGTCGTCCTGCCCCTGCGGCGCGAATCAACGCAGCGCATGCGGGTTGTCCACGCGAGGCCAATAGTTCAGATCGCGATTGCGGTACGGAATGTTGCCGAAGTCGGGCGTGATGGCGCCCGGGGTCGAGACATAGATGACGGCCTTCGCGAGCGGCGCGAATTCGGCGTGAAAGTGCTGGGTCGATTTCACGATCACGAGCTGCTTGTCGGTCAGGCCAAGCCCCAGGCCGGTGAAGGCGTCGGTGCCAAAGATCTGGCTGCGCACCGAGGCCAGCAAGATGTGCAGGCCGTTGGCCGCCTCGACCCAGACGCCGGTGCCCAACAGCGCTTGCGCCCCCATCATGCTTTGCAAATGCCCCTCGGCGACGGCGCGCACCTTCACGCGCAGGTCGACCGGCACGCCAGAACTCGGCCCGCACTTGCCGCCGATGCGCAGATCAATCTCCGCGCCGGCGCCGGCATCCTTACAGATCTGGATCGCGCCCAGGTCCCAGAACGCGCCAATCACCACGTTGCCGATGCCCCGCTCGATCAAACGCTTCAGGATGAAAGTACTGTCGCCAGGCGCGCCACCGCCTGGGTTGTCGGCCACATCCGCCAGCACTGCCGGGCCGCCTTTCACGGCCAGCGCCTGATCGAGCGCCGTATCGACATCGACGGACGGCGCGGTCGTCGCATCACGCAACTCCCAGAATTCACGTCCCAGCTGATCGGCCAGTTTCTGCGCCTTCGCAACGTCGTTGTCGGTCACGACCCAAAGCTTCGCACCCGATTCGGGCACATCGCCCCATGGGAACCCATGGCCCAGCGAAACCGACAGCACGCCGTCCTTGCCCTCAAACGACTGCATGCGCTTGACGAACGAGATCATCGGCTCTCGCGTGGTGTGCCACAGGCCCACCATCTTGCAATCGAACACCGCGGTGACTGGCCGCACCTGCTTCTTGGCGGTGTCAACGACAACGCGAAATAGCTCCTTGGCGCGCTCCTCGCTATCGATATGGGGATACTCCTTGTACGCAATGATCGCGTCGGCCGAGCGTTGCATCAACTCGGTGAAGTGACAGTGCAGATCGAGCTCGACGCCGATCGGCACATCGGGCCCGACGATCGCGCGCATCCGCGCAATCAGGTCGCCCTCGCAATCGTCATAGCCGTCGGCCACCATCGCGCCGTGCAGCGCCAACTGCACCGCGTCGATCGGCAGCGCCTTGCGCAGGTCGGCAAGGATCTCGTCGCGCAGATTCTCGTAGACGCTCTTTACGGTGCGCCCAAGTGGCTGAGCGAACGCGCACACGCTCTCGACCATCGTGTGGCCATCAGTCTCGATCAAATCGCGCAGCATGCGCATGAAAGAGCCGGTCGTCTTCGGCGAGTTCGTGCTCGCATCGCCATGAAAGATGCCATATTCCTCGAAACCACCGAGGCCGGTGGGTGCCGCGGCGAAGGTGTTGGTCTCGGTGGCAAGCTGCGCAACAAATATTTTCATGAGAGGGGGCTCGGTCGGAAGGATGGAAGGCGCGGAGATGTTGGCGTCAATCGCCAACACGTTCGAACAGCATGCGACGGGTGCGCAGGCTATCGACACGCAGCGCCGTCACGCGGCCCTCCTTGCGCTCGACGGTGATCGACGCGCCAAACGGAAGGGAGGACACAAACGTCTTCGCGCCGAACACGTCGGGCGAGAATGCCTCCAGGGTCCATGTGTTGACACCCCACTTGCCGGATATTTTCAGCTCCAGCACCTCGCCGTCGAAGGCAATGCGTGCGTCGGCATCGAGGTCGTGCGCGCGGTACCGACCCACCAAGGCCTGACCTGCCTCCGACAAGAGCGGCGCCGCATCGGGCAATCGCTCCAGACGGTGCACATGACCCGCCTCGCGCACTTGCAGGCTTGCTGGCGCGGCGCCCTCGGTGGCCAACTCCTTGGTGTCGATCACGAATGGGCCGACCGCGGCGTCCTCGAAGCCCAGTCGCAGCGACTCGCCTTCGTCGCGCAGCGGCGCCGGCCCGAAGTTGTAGAGCAGCAGACCGAGCTTGCCGGCGGCGTCGGCAAAACTGACCGTCAGGCCCGAATCCGACGCATGGTAGCGGGTACCCATCATCGGCTTGAAGCGCGCGGCATCGGCTTTGGGCTCGGGCGCGGCCAGTATCTCGTCACCCAGCAGGGTGTCGATCACCTTGTTCGCCAACGCTGCCGGGCTCGAGGTGATGCCATTGGCGATGATGATGATGTCCAGGCCGTGCGCAGGCACGGTGATCATCTGGCACGTGCCGCCGATCACGCCGCCACCGTGATGGATCACGTCGACGCCGCGGTACGAGTGCGACATCAGGCCCAGTGCATAGGGGTTCACGGTGCCGTTGTTCAGGCGCGTGCGTGTCGTCATTTGCTCCCAGCTCTTCTCGCTGCCCACCTTTTTGGGTCCGCGCAGGTGCGCCAGCCAAAGAAGCATGTCGTCGACCGTGGACACCATCGCGCCCTCGCCGAGCACCTCTTCGGTCGGGAAGAGGCCGCGCCGCAAGCTGCCGTCCGGCATCGGCACATGCAGGGCGGCAATGCCGCGCGTGATGATGAAGTCGCTCGGCACCGAGTCGGTGTCGACCATGCTCAGCGGCATGAAGATGCGCTCCTTCAGGAAGCTCTCGAACGGCATGCCGCTGACGCGCTCGATGACGAGCGACAGCATGTGGTAGCCACCGTTGTTGTAGATCATCTTCTCGCCTGGCGCGAAGTTGACCTCGCGCTGGCGCACCTGCACCGCCAGCGCCACGCCCTTGGGCTTGATCGCCATGCCCTCGGCCATGAAGCCGGCATCGAGGTAGCAGCGGTAGCCGCCGGTGTGCGACATGAACTGACGCAGCGTCGGCTCGCCTTTCAGCGCAGGCAGCTCGGGCAGGTAGATGCGTGCGCTGACATCGAGGTCGAGCTTGCCTTCCTCCGCCAAAAGCAGGGCCGCGAGGCAGGTGAAATGCTTGCTTGTCGAGCCGATGCGCATGCGCGTCCGTGGGGTGTTGGCCACTCCGAGCTCGACGCTGGCCAGGCCGAAGGCACGTCGATACAGGGTCTTGCCATGCTGGGCGACGCCGATCACCAGCCCCGGCGCATCACTGCGGTTGAAGGACTGGAAGATGTCGTCGAGCGCAGCTGCGCCGGTCTTCTTCTCTGCGGGTTTGACTTCACTGACAGACGATTCGCTCATACAAGGCTCCTTGCGGATTGAGGATTGAGGATGTGGGATGCACTACTTGTTTGCGGATGCAGGGTCGCGGCGCGCGTACTCGAGAGGCTCGGGCCGCCTTATGCTTTCTAGCCGCGAAATCGCGCGGGCGAAAAGGCCTCTGCATCGGTGTAAGGAATTTCGCCGTCCATCAGGTCGGCAAGCAACCTGGCGCTCGCGGGGCCCAAGGTGAAGCCGTGATGGCCATGCCCGCAGTTGATCCATAGACCGGGGTGGCGCGGGGCGGCTCCGATGATCGGTTTCATGTCCGCGCAGCAGGGACGGAGGCCCATCCATGGTTGGCCCTCGACGGGTCGACCTAGTTCGAGCAGTTCGCGAGCCCGGGCTTCCGCGCCATGGAGCTGCCGCGGCGTGGGCTTGGCGTCCTGGCGGGCGATCTCCGCACCGCTGGTGATGCGCAGCCCGCGCTGCTGCGGCGAAAGCACGTAGCCGACTTCGGCATCCAGCGTTGGCACGTTCAGCTTGGCCCCACCCACAAAATGACGGTGGTAGCCGCGCTTGATGAAGAGTGGCCATAGATATCCCAGACGCCGAGTGACTTCGCCAGACCAAGCACCCATTGCCACCACTGCATGGTCCGCCTGGACGACCCCGTCCCTTGTCTGCGCCTGCCACTTGGTGCCGCATTTGCGCAGGCTGCTCGCATCGCCGTTGAAGAGCATTCCGCCCCGCTGCTGAAACAACTCGGCATAGCGCTGCACCAGCGCACCCGGGTTTGTAACGCTCCAAGAATCGAGCCAGTGCACAGCGCCCGCCAGCGGATTGAGGAAACCAGGCTCGGCTGCGGCCAGTTCCTTGGAGCTCAGTGCGGAATGTCGAATCTCATAATCGCGCTGCAAGCGATGCGCCTGCAACATCGCGGTATCGAATGCCTGCTCGGTGCGATAGACGAACCTCAGGCCGTCCCGTCTGAGGAGATCCCGCGCGCCAGCGAGTTCCATTACGCGCGAGTGCTCAGTGGTCGCATGTTGGATCAACCCTGCGTACTGTCGGCTGATGCCGCGATGCACGGGCGGCGACGACGCTCGCCAATACTGGACGAGTGCCGACCTGGCGGCCAGAACGCCGCCCACGTGGTAGTTCACATCGATGCCTCGTCGAAGCGCCACCGAAAGCAATGCGCGCCAATCTCGCGGCATCGCGTACGGCTCGACCGCTTCGCCTTGAATCAGCCCGGCGTTGCCATAGGACGCCTCTTCACCGGGCGGCCGACGATCCACAAGAACGACGTGGTGTCCGCGAAGCTGCAGTTCCAGCGCCGTGCACGTGCCGATCATCCCTGCACCCAGAACGAGAATGTCCCGTGCCATTTCAACTGTCGATGCCTTACTTGTTTGCGGATGCAGGGCCGCGGCGCGCGTACTCGAGAGTCCGGCGCAGCGACGGCGGCATTCAGAAAGGTGCGGTCAAGGTGATGCCCGCAGTCGCCGGTTGCTGCACGTTCACGAGCCAGGGGCCACCCAGGCTCAGTTGCTGAGAGCTCGCACCGAGCTCTGCGTGCCGGTTGAACACGTTCCGCACGAAGAATGCAAGCTGGACTCGCTTGAAATCCACCCCAGCCTGCAGGTCCGTGATGGCATATGCGGGCAGCCGGAGGTCGGGGCTGACCGAACTGCCCTCGAAGCCGGCGTGGCGCATGCCGACATAGCGTTCGGAGAATCCGACATAGCTCGGCAGCGCTGCCACCTGGAAGGCATAGTTCACGCCGAGGCTGGCAGACAACTTCGCGCTGTTCGGCAGCGGCACCCCGGAGGCAGCGACAGGAGAATCCTCCGTCGTCTTGCCGTCGCTCCAGGTCAGGGCGGCCGACACCTTCCAGTCGCGGACGGGCACCAGCGTCGCGGCCAGTTCGGCACCCTTGACTTCCGCCTTGCCGGCGTTCGTCAGATAGGACAGCGAATTGACGAAGCCGTATTGCTGGATGTCCTTCCATCGGATGTCGAAGACCGAAGTCGACAAGGACAACGCCTTGTCCAGCAGATCGGCCTTGTAGCCCGCCTCGTAGCTCCAGAGGGAGTCGTGCTGGTATGTCGCGGGAATCAGGAGCTTTCCGGTCGTGTCGTAGATCGGGGTGTTCGGGCCGCCGGGTCGGTAGCCGCTGGCCGCGCGCACGTAGACATTGCTGTACGTGGTCAATGCATAACGTGCGGTCGCCAGATAGGTGCGGGCGGTCTCGGCGGACTTGTTGTCGACGTCGTTGGAGCCGCCAACCAACAGGCCATCGTCAGCTACCTCGAGCTTCTGGGTGCTGCGCGCGACGCGCATGCCCGCCGTCAGCGACAGGCGCTTCATTGGATTCCACGTGACATCGCCGTAAACGGCTGACTCCTCGAATTTCGAGGGAATCGTGGCGTTCGCTAGCGTCGGCCCCGGGGCTCCGCCGGCCACTGTTGTATCGATGCCCTGGAGATTCAGCCCACTCTCGTGGTTGTAATAGGCGCCGGCGATCCACTCGAATTCATGGCCGGCCGGAGAGGTCAGTCGAAACTCCTGAGTGGTGCGTCTAAGTCTCAGCCCGTTCGCGAAGGGCACCGTCTCGATGCCCATTCCTGGCAGGAGCGCGGCATAAACGCCGCCGTCAAGGACGCTCGCCGCCTTGCGGAGTTGGGTCGACGTGATCGAGTTCAGGCGTGCCCAGCCAAAATCGTATTCGAGGTCTGCCGAAACAAGCGTCGTCGTTGTCTCGTAGGGCTGCTGCACGTCTTGCTGACCGATGTACGGTCCCTTGATCGGCTGGTTGGTTGCGCCGTTGTAGGTCACCCAGTCCAATCCGTCGCGATGAATGGTTTCAGTCATCGCGGTCAGCTTGAGGCTGAACTTGCTGCTCGGCTCGATGAGCGCAGACGCGCGCAAGCCCCTGCTCGTGCCCCTGTTGGCCTCATTTCGCGGCGCCGCTCCGACGTCATCCACGTAGCCAGGCGCGTCGTCGTTGAATCCCGAGATCCTCACGGCGGCAATCCCTTCCTTGATCGGAACATTCACGACACCGCTGACCGTGTTGCCCCATCCACCGCCCTTGACCTTGCTGGCGCCCACGCTGAGGCTTCCGCCGAAGTCGTAGGTATCGGGCGTGTTCGTGACGTACTTCAGCAACCCGCCCATCGAGCTCGCGCCGTACAACGTGCCCTGGGGCCCCTTGAGCACCTCGATGTGATTGAGATCGAGCAGGCTCATGTCGAATCCGTTTCGCGAGCCGGCCACCCACGCACTGCTGGAGCCGACCGCAACGTCGTCCACGTAGACCCCGACGAGAGGCGCCACCTCGTCACCCGCGGAAACGCCGCGAATGGTCACGCTGTCCCCGCCGGAGCCCCCATTGGTCTTGACGTTGACGCCGGGCTCGTTCGACATGTAATCCACCAGCGTCTTGGCGCCAGCGTCCTGCAACTCCTTTGACGAAACGACATCGACCTGGAGCGGGACTTCACGTGCAGGCTCGCGGCGACGCATCGCAGAAATGACGACCGTCGTCAGCGTATCGCCGCCCGCGTCACTCTTCTCGACGGAAGATGCCGCGCTCGCGGAGGCAGCCGCGGCCGATTGCGCGTAGGTCGCGACGGAGCACGACAACAGGACGGCCGCACCGACAGCATGCCGAACTGCGACCTGTTGAAGATTCCTTGGGATCAAGTTCTCGTTTGACATCACCACTCCTGGGTTGAAGGACAGTTTCGGGTTGCGAAGATCCGAGCCAGCATCACTGTTCGACGGTTGCAAGGACTTTTCAGGACGACAGACGGCTTCGCCATCGACATGCAAGTCGAGCGATCTCGTTGCGATTGAGGTTCGTGATCCGGCCGTTCGTGCGCGAGTTCCGCAGGCGCGCAGGCTTGCCGGGCGAGGCGCCGGGCTTATGTCACAGGGCGAACGCCAGTTCCATCCGTCGCCACGCTGCCGAGCGGATCGGCGATGCGTGGGTGGAAGTTCATGTCTCGCTTGCGTCGATAGGGAAGCGACGCGAAATTCATCTGGATCGCCCCGGGCGTTGCGACCGAGACGACGTGACTGGCTATGGCGCTGAAGTCGGCCCGGAAGTGAGCGCTCGACTTGACCGCCACGATCCGCTTGTCGCCCAGGGTGATGCCGAGCCCGGTAAAGGCGTCCCGGCTGAAGACCTGAGACCTGAGCGAGGTGAGAACGACATCCACCTCGCCGATCCGGACCCACGCGCTCGCACCAAGCTGGCCCTTGTTGCCGAAGACCGATTGTTCGTGTTCGGGTGCCAGTGCCATCACCTTCACGATGGCGTCCAGCGGATCACCCGATGTCGGACCCAGCTTGCCGCCAAGGCGCAACGGCAATTGCGCGCCGATACCCGCCTCCTCGCAGATCCGGACGGCGCCGGGATCGTAGAGCGCTCCGAACGCGCTCGGCCCGATCCCCGACGCCAGCAGGCCGCGCAGCAGATGCGTGGTATCGCCGGGAGCGCCCCCGCCAGGGTTGTCCGCAGTGTCTGCCATGACGATCAAGCCGGCCATGCCGTGGGCGTGTGCGAGCGCCTCATCGACAGTGGGCATGCTCGGAAGCAACTCGTTGCGCATCGAATACATCAGGCGGCCGAGCCGCTCTGCAGTTGCCTCCGCTTTCGCGCGATCGCCGTCGGCCACCACCAGTAAACGCGTGCCGGCCTCTGCCTGGTCGCCCCAGGGAAATCCGTGCGCCAGGCTCACCGACAGGATGCCGCGCTCGCGCTCCGCGTCCTTGAACAACTGCACGATGCCGTCCATCGGTGCCACGGTCGTGGGATAGAAGCCGACCATGCGGCAATCGAACAGCGCAGACACTGGCTTGGCCGTGCCGGCAGCCTGTGCCGCACAGATCGCATATAGCTCGCGCGCACGGTCGTTCCAGTCCGTATGGGGGTATTCCTTCATGATGACGATCGCGTCGGCGGTGGACACCATCGTGGCCGTCAAGTGGCAATGTGGATCCAGTTCCACCCCGATTGACACATCGGGCCCGACAATCGCACGGACGCGCAGGAGCAGGTCCCCCTCGCAATCGTCGCAATGGGTGGCGATCATCGCGCCGTGCAGCGCCAGCAGGACCATGTCCACCTTGCCGGCGGCGCGCAGGTCGTCAAGGATCATGTCGCGCAGTTGCTCGTAAGCCAGTTGAACGGTCGGGCCGGCCGGCTGCGCCATGGCCGAGATGCTCTCGAACACGGTCCAGCCATCCGCCTCCGCCAAGGTGCGAAAGGGGCTCAGCACGGCTCCCATGCCGTCGGGGTCGGAGAGGCTGGCATCGCGTCTCACCATCGCATCCGTGAAGGCGGCCAGGCCTGTCGGGATGGGCGCGAAGCTATTGGTCTCCGTGATCAACGCCGCGGTGAAGACCACGCGTTCTGAAGGTTCTGTCATGGTGTGTACTCGTTTCCTGTCAGCGGATATGCTCTTCGACCTGCCCGCTCAGCCGCGTTCGGCCGCGAGCGCGTAAGCCGTGTTGAGCGCCATGGAGAAGAGTTGTGCGCGCGGATAGCGGACTTCGTCCGGCGTCGCAGATCCGCCCATATGGACGGTGGCGGCGGTGGCCACGGCGACCCCGCGCGCGACATCGATCCAGGTCGATGAGCGGCATCCGCCGGTGGAGCCCGGATGGCCCCAGACTTCGCTACCTGCCCAGGCGCGGCGTTCGAGTCCCAGCCCGTATTCGGCGCCCATGCTCATGGGCGAATACGGCGACGCCGATGGCTTCAACGTTTCTGCAGCCAGGTCCTGGAGCGAGATTCCGAGCGGGCTGTCGTCTCGCATCAGGCTGGCATAGATGGCGAGAATGTCGTCGGCAGTCGCTAGTCCGTCGCCGGCACCGAAGGCCCAGCTGAGGTAGCCGGACGTGTCCACTGGAGCGGGGGCCATCGGGACGGTCATGTAGCAGTGCATCCGATCGCCTGCTGGCACGTGGCCACCGAAGCCGGACGCCTTCAGCCCGAGCGGCTTCACGATCCGTTCGGTTGCGACATCGCCATAGGACTTGCCGCAGATGGTCTCGATGAGCATTGCCGCGATCACCCAGCCGGTGTTGGTGTAGTCGAAGCGTTCACCGGGCTCGAAGATCTGGCCCTGCGGCAAGGCGAGCGCCAGCAGGTCGCGCGGCGCGAGGTTGATGCGCGGATCGTTGCGCGCGCTGAACAGTGGAGTGACGTATTCGCCAAGGCCCGAGGAGTTCATCAGCAGGTGGCGGACGGTGATGCGGCGGTCGATCGGAAGTTCGAGGTGCCGGGCTACCGGATCGTCGAGGTCCAGAAGCCCGTCGCGCGCCATCAGGACGACGATCATCGCGGTGATCGTCTTGCTCTGGCTCCCGATCTGGAAGACGTCCCCGGGTTGCACCACCCGGCTCTTCTCGAGGTTGGAATGGCCCGCCGTGAAGGTCATGCGACCGATGCCGTCGACATCGATGGCCACCAGCGCGCCAAGATTGCCGAGACGGTCGACGAAGTCCGTCACCAGTTGGTCGAGCCTGGCGAGTGCGTCAGCGGCGAGTGGCCTGACGGCGGGAAAATTGCTGTGTTGTGTCATTGCTTTCCTGATGAATCAAGCGAGGTCGCCCATTTGCATGAGCATGGCTGCAGCGCTGCCCGAAAGCGGCCATGCGAGCTTGAAATCCTTGGGAGGCTCGACACCGAGAAGGTGCCGCACTAGGTAGGTCCAGAGCCGTTGCATGGCATAGGGACTCTCTACAAGAACGCCGTGCGTCGCTCCGGGAACGATGAGCTGGTCGAACTCCTTGCCGGCGGCTATCAGTGCCGCCGACAGGGCCAGCGTGTGGCCCGGATGGACGTTGTCGTCCAAGTCCCCATGCATCAGCAGCAGCTTGCCCTGCAGCTTGTGCGCGGCGAACGCATTCGCCTGCTCGTCGCGCTCGGGGGTGCCCGGCCGGCCACCGTACTTGTCGAGCCAGTGGGCGACGTAGTTGCGGACGTCGTGGTTGCCGCAGACGGCGACTCCGACTTTGAAGGTCTCCGGGTAGTCGAACAGGGCCCTGGCGGTGGCGTGACCGCCGCCCGATTGCCCACAGATGCCGACCCGGTGTCGATCGAGGAATGCATGACGCTGGCAGAGCTGTTCGATCACGGCGACGTGGTCACCGAGTTGAGGCTCGAGCAGTCGACCCCGGCCATCCTGATGAAAGGCGCGATCCCGGCTGGGCATGCCGCGCGTTTCAAGGACGATGCCGACCATTCCCAATTCGGCGATGGCCTGCAATGTGAGCACGTTCGCGTTTGGAAAGCGTCGCGTGAACCAGTTGATCTGGGGGCCGGGATAGATGTAGTCGACCAGCGGGTACGACTTCGACGGATCGAAATCCGATGGAACGACCATCGCGCCGACCAACTTTGTCTTGCCATCGGCGGCGAGCGCCTCGAAGCGCCGCGGCTTGGGCGCGTGCCAAGACGCATCGATGTCGACACAGGCCATTTCGATCTGCCGACCGCTCTCGAGATCGATCAACACCCATCGGGTCGGAATGTCGGCGCTTCCCAGGCACGCCGCGACATGACGCCCGTCGCCAGACACACCGCTCGATGCATAGGACGGGCGGAAGGGCCTGTATTGATCGACGCCGGAGATCGGGTCGGGCTTGACCAGGAGATCGCCGTCGGCGGCGAAGATCGTCTCGAAGCCGCTGCCGTCGAAGTCGACGGCGCACAAGCGGCGATGGGCCGGATCGCTGTCTTCCTCGAAGCCGCTGGCAAGAAACAGGATGCGGCGCCTTGCTTCGTCCACATGGATCAGTTCGCGCACGACCCAGGGTCCGTCGGTGATCCGGTTCTTGCATGCGCCAGTTGCCAGGTCGTGCAGATAGAGGTGGCCGCGACCGTCGGCCTCCGAATACCAGATGAGTTCACCGGTCGCCTCGAGCGGCCGCACCATCGGCTGTCCGAGCAGGAACGGATGGAGATCGATCCATCCACTTTCCGCGGTCTCGGTCAGTACGGTCCTGACCACGCCGGAGGCGAGATTCAAGGCCATCAGTGAGACGCTGGATGAATAGCGATCCCAGTCGAAGAACCAGAGCTCGTCGTTCGTCACCCAGCATTGGCGATACATGAACGGAGAGAAGACCTGGGTGAGCACCCTCAGTTCCCCGGTGCGGACGGTGCGGCCACTGGCCAGGTGAAAGGCTATGAACTCCGCGCGCGGCGGCTCGACATCGGGCCCGGCGATCTTGTAGCGGTGCAGCACGGGACGGCCGCCATCGGCCGGCGCATGTTCGACCAGGCCGCCCTCGGGCAGATGGCGTTCATCGATCCTGTGGGTCACGAACCATTGCGAATCGCGCGACCACATACCCGCCGGCATGCGTCCCTTGCTGGTCGCGATCGGCTGCGCGCCGGATTCGGGCATGGCGCCGTAGGCGTACCACGCCTCGCCGTCGATGGTCAGACGCCTGGTGGCTCCCGAGGCCAGTTCCTTCACGGCGACATCATGTCCGTCGAGGACGCATGCGTACAGGCCGTCGGGCGATCGAAGTTGCATGACGGGCTCGAGCTTCGACGCCGCGACGAGAGTTGGGCCGCGGAGATCGACTTGGAAGACGTCGAGACCCAGCATGACCACGAGCGTCCTCGCATCCGGCATCTCGTAGTGCGCCGAAGCCAGGTCCGCTACGGAAACGGGCTTGCCCAAGCGGGCCGCGATCAGATCGACCAGCGCCTCCATCGGCAACACCGGGCCCACTTGGCCGTTGGTCGAGTTCGCGATCGACGGCACGCGGCGCTGGATTCCCTCGATTACGTCGGAGACGCAGAAGAAAAATCGATGGTCGTCGATCCAGTAGCCGTCGTGGACCATGCCGGACAGCTTGGGGGCGACATGCTGCGGAAGAAACGCCGCCGCTTTCTGGAAGCGTTCGACGGTCATCCGCTCAACGGAGGTTGTGCTCATTTCTTGGTTCACTGAAGGATGCTTTCGGTGTTGGTGGAGTTACTTCGGCTTGCAATCCAGAAGCTCAGCGTCGCTGCGATTTGCAATGGCACAGACACCAGCGCGATGCCCTGGCCGATCATGTGATCGCCACCGAGACGCCGGCTGACGTAGCCAACCACCGGGGCGCAGGTCATGCCGGCGATGGCGATCAGGATCACGTAGGCGCCCATGCACAACCCGCGCAATTCGTTGGGGATCTGGAAGTTGATTGCAATGATGGGGACGGCGAGCGCGATGCCGTTGAAGAGCAGGTAGAGCGCGCAGAGCACCGCGAATCCCGCCGCGCTCGGCATCAAGCCCATCAACGTGCACGGGATGCACAGAGCGGCAAGTGCCGCTGCCGGCAGCATGAGCGCCCGATTGCCGCCCCGGGCGCGAGCAAAATTGACGAGCTTGCCCGTGGTGATGAACGCCAGCAGACTGGTGACGATCGTGATGAGGCTGGATGCGGCGGCAAAGTCTCCGGGCTGCAGCTTGTACAGCCGCATCAGAGCTGGCGCGAACCAGGTGGCGATGCCGGCCATCACCCCCGATACGCACATCAAGGCGGCGAAGACGGGTACCAGGAAACGCCGATATTCCCAGAGCTCCCGAAACGATCCCTTGCCGGCATTGCCGGTCTCCATGCGCGCAGGCTCGCGCATCGCAAAAATCAGCGGGACGATGAGGATTCCAATCGCAGCGAAGACGAGCGAGACCATGCGCCACGGCGCCAGTCCGCCGAGCAATTGCGGATCCGCCGCAACGGCCTTGACCAGAGCCGAATAGCCCAGCCCGCCGATGAGGAGCGCGCCGACCTGGCCAAGCGTCTGGCCGATGGGGTAGCTGAGAGTGCCGAAGGCACGCTTGTCGGGTGCGAAAAAGTCCGAAAGCAGTGACATCGCCGCTGGATAAACGACCGCAGAGGCCACGCCGGTCACGACTTTCGACAGCACGAGCATCGCGAGCGTATGCGACAGGGCCGACAAGGCGAGCCCGCCGCAACTCAGCAACATGGCTGCAAGCAGGAGCCGCGTTCGCGACACCCGATCAACCACCATGCCAGCCGGAACGGCAAGCAAGCCATAGGCAGCGAAATAGGCGGTGCCATAGGCCAAGCCGACTTGAACGTCGCTAAGGCCGAGTTCGCGCTTGATGGGTTCGGTGAGCAGTCCCACGACCTGGAGGTCCATCGCCCCGAACAAGCCAACCAGCGCCAGGACGAGTTGAGCGTAGCGGGCGCGCCCGAGGCTTGGGTAAGACGCTTTCATCGCGGCCCCGTTGACTCCATGGCCCCGGGCGCTCGCGGCGCCGACCCACTCGTTTCCAGACGCGCACTCGTGGCTAAGATGCCTGGCTCGTTTCGGCGCACGATGATCGATGCGGGTTGCGCTTCGCTCGCCGGCAACGACGAGCCGACCGTCGTTTGCAGAATGATGTACGCAGCGAGTAGCGCTTGATTGGTCATCTGAACTCCGTTTGCAGGGACGGCATGGGCGATGCAACGCCTCAAGGCCACTAGATTCAGCTGTCCAAATCCAGCCGACAACTGCATACTACACATTTGGGTAGTGGCTGACTACACTTTTGTGTAGGTACTTTCGATAAGGGAACTTCGCCGTCATGCAATTGATCTTCGACACCGCTCATGTCTCGCACGGTTCTTCCTCTGCCGCATCGCGGCAGACGTTTGTCCGGCCGAGGTCGGCAACATGAATCAACGGCCTGATACCGAGAACCAACCCGTGGGCCGTCTTCGTCTACTCGAGGCCGCCGTGCGCCTGTTCGGTCGCGACGGCTTCGACGGCACGTCGCTGCGTGCACTGGCAGACGAGGCAGAGGTGTCATGGGGTTTGATCCGGTTCTATTTCGGATCAAAGGAAGGGCTGCGCGACGCGGCGGAAGAACTGGTGCTCGCGCGCTACCTCGGCCTGGTTGCAGAAGGGTCGAAGGCCGCTAACCTGCAAGCCATCTTTGATCGCATCGACATCGAGACGCAGCTGCCCGACGATGCACGCTTCCTTCGTCGGGCCCTTATCGAAGACCGTCCTATCGCGCAGAGCTTCCTGCAGCAACTGTTCGCAACGCAACAGGCCGTCATCAGCCACAGCACCTTGCTAACGGACTTTCCCGAAGAAGCCTGGTTGGTCGATCCGATCCGTTCTGTTGCGGCGCGTCTCGGCTACCTCATCTTGGCACCCCAGATCAAGGCGCTCTTGGGACGCGACGTCTTCTCCGCATCTGAACTCAAGCTGCGCAATAGCTCTACGTTTCGCGAAGCGGAGTTGATCCGTCTGGGTCTTGAGGCGGAGCGGCAGCGCAAGCGAAACAATGCGGAGGACTGAGACGACGTTGCTTCGAAGCGCCGGATCCGGGACTTCCATGCCGCGGCCAGACGATTTCCTCGAGGAGGTGGCCATCGACGCCAGCAAAGCGGTTCGATCTCCTGTTGCATGGCCCTCGAGTCCGCTGCGCCATCGTCAACGCGCAAAGAACTTCCAGTTGCCCTCGGAGATGACTTCGACGGAGCCATCGGCGACCATGATGGCTGTCTGGTCGTCGATCGCGTAGGACGGGCACCCGAGGCCGGCGGCCCATTTCTCCGCGCAGGCCATGGTGTTCTCCGGAAAATCCGGATAGTCCAGGTGAGGGAAGATCGAGAAGTCGACGACGCCCAGCGCGAGGTCGTTTCCGGTAATGGGCGGCTTCGTCTCGACAAAGTCGTCGCCGACGCGGGGAGTCATCACCATGCTCCCGGCACTGAGGCCGACCCAGACCATGTCGGGCAGCGAAGGCAGGAGGTCGGCGAGGCCGGATTGCCGCATCCAATGGCACAGGTACAGCGCATCGCCGCCGTTGACCAGCAGGACGTCCGCCTCCTGCACCCAGCCCATCCAGCGCTCCTTGGCGATGCTGGGCAGCGCAGTGAGTTCGAGTACGCCCACGGATTTCCACCCCAGTTCGCACATCGGGGTGGATGCCTTGCCGGCGATGAAACGCCAGGCGCCGGCCGGTGAGCCCATCGGGTGTCCGTACCCCGCGGTGGGGATGCACAGTGCGTTGCACTCGGCGATCGGCTTGGGCAGGAGCCCGAGCAGCGCGTCGTGGATGCTGGCGTTCTTGATGCCGGCGGAAGTGAGGAGAAGTTTCATGATGCCTTTCCAGAACCTGGCTGACCGAGCCAGTCAAGGGAACGACGAATCCGGATGCAGGAAATCGACATCGTCCTGCCATTTCCTGCAGGCGGCTTGAACCCTGTTCATGGCGCTCGACAGCGGACATTCGTCGATGACGGCTCCTGGGCCGCTCAGCGACGTTTGCGACGCACCCCGGTGCAAGTCTTCCACAGTGCCCCGCAGGCCGTCGCTTCATTGGCATTTGCACTCGGATGGGCCATGACCTCTCATCCCGGCGGTTTGTGCCGGTGGATAGATCGGCACCATCTCCCCCCGCAATCCGACCGCATGACACCTCTTGGAACAGTCTTCTTCCTGCGAAGGAAATAGGCCGGCCACGAACGACAGACTCGTCGAAATTGCGATGAACGCGGCGAAGCCGAGGGCGACGGCGATTGCCGTTCTGCGTTTACGACTCGGCATTGAGTGCATCGCGGTTTGAAAGTGCTGACTCGGCCCCAGCATACCGTCCGAAAGCGGCCACCGGCGATCGTCCGCACCTGGCCGACTGTTGCCACCCGCATTCCGAGCCCTCGTCAGTCGCGTCCTGTCGCAGCCGAGTTCACGTAACCGCTCCAGGTCGGCAATCATTTCGGCCCCCTCCGTCGCTCGCTCGGCGATAGGCGGCCACCTCCTTCCTTCCCGTGACAAAGGTCGTCCGCAGGGATCGAAAGGCGCGTCGAAATACGCGACCTGGCATGCCTCGGCCGAAGGCCCAGGCGGGATCCGCACGGCGTCGTTGCTGCATGTCGCCGCATGGGAGCGCGTGTCCGGCGCGGGACAGGTCGTGCGACGGCACGCAATGCCGCGCACTCTCTCCGCGGTCGTCCTGCGTTCAGGCGGCCGTCGAGGGTCCGAGGCTGCTGCTGCCGCCCGTCAATGCTTCGACGAGGGCCAGCGCGCGCGGCCATTCTCCGAATCCGGAGGCCGGATTCAGGTGCCCCACCGGGCCCAGGTTGACCAGCTGACTGCCCCATGTGCGCGCCAACTCGCTGGTGCGCTCGAAACTCGCGAGCGGGTCGTCGATGCTGGCCGCTACGATGGATGGGAATGGCAGCGGCTGACGCGGCAGCGGCAGCCAGCCGTTGTCCCGCAGCGAGGCCACGGTCGGATAGCCAGCGGGCATCGGGGTCTCGAGGTCGGCTGGCGTGGCCAGCAAGGCGCCTTCGATGCGGCGCGTGCCCGAGGCGGCCCAATGCGCGGTCATGATCGCGCCGGCGCTGTGCGCCACGATGACCACGGGGCCGTCGATCAGCGCGAGCTCGCGTTCGATCGCGGCGACACGGGCGATGCGGCTCAGCTTGTCGTGCTCAAGCGGGGGAACCGTGCGCGCGCGCTCGAGCTTGGCGGCGAACAGCGTCTGCCAGTGGTTGGCAACGTGGTCGCGCAACCCTGGCACCACAAGCACGGTGGCCGGCAATCGGATCATCGGCAATTCATCCGGGCAGCCCAGGGCATTCGCGCAGGCTCAGTACGTCCGTTCGCCAACGATGCCGGCGCGCTCCATCTTGCGATGGCACGGCGGATAGTCCATGACGGCGTAGTGCTGCGTCGAACGGTTGTCCCAGAACGCGACGCTGTTCTTCTTCCAGCGGAAGCGCACCTGGTATTCGGGAATGTTGGCCTGGCTGATCAGGTAGTTCAGCAGGTGGCTGGCACCGGGCACGGCGTCCTGCCCGAAACGCACGTTGGCGGCGGTGTGGAAGTTGGTGAAGTGCGTGGCGAAGGCATTGACGAACAGCACCTTCTCGCCGGTCTCCGGATGCGTGCGCACGACTGGATGCTCCGCATCCGGGAACTGGGCCTTCAGCGCCAGGCGCTTCTCGATCGGCATGGCGGCGCCGAAGCTCGCCTCGATGCTGTGGCGCGCCCGCAAGTGGGCGATCTTCGCCTTCACGTCGTCGGGCAGGCGCGCATAGGCCTCCACCATGTTGGCCCAGGCGGTGTCGCCGCCGACGGGTGGGCACTCCACGCAACGCAGCACGCAGCCGAACGGCGGCGCGTCGCGCCAGGTGGCGTCCGTGTGCCAGGCGTTCTCATAGCGATCGTTGGGCACCTCGGGCGACTTGTAGATGCGCACCAGGCCCGGGTAATCCGGGTCGCTGCCGACGACAGGATGGCTCTCGAGTTCGCCGAAACGGCGCGCAAAGGCCACATGCGCGGCGCGGCTGATGTCCTGATCGCGGAAGAACAGCACGCGATGCTTCAGCAGCAGCGCTCGGATCTCGGCGATCAAGCCGTCGTCCTCCGCGGCCGCCGCCAGGCTCACGTTGCCGAGTTCCGCGCCGATGGTGCAGGTGAGCTGGTCGACCGTGATCGCCCGATCCAGCGACGTGGCACGGACGGCGGCCGTGGCCGCGATGCGTTCTTGACTCATGTTGCGTGCTCCTCGTACGGATACGACGGAAAGTGTTGACAAAGTATCTGGCCAAGAGGGTCACCCCGCTTGACTACGTCAGACCTCGACTTACCATTTCACGACAATTCCAAGACCACGAGACAGATGACCTTTCTTGTCCGCGCCGCCAGCCTGACGAACTACGCCGATGTCGCCCGCGCTGCTGGCCTGGATCCGGGGCGCATGCTGGCCGATGCCGGCCTCGGATCGGATGCGCTGCGCGAACCGGACCTGCGGGTGCCGGCCGAACGGGTGGCCCTGCTGCTCGAGAACTCGGCGGCGGCCTCCGGCATGGAGGCCTTCGGCTTGCGCATGGCCGAGACGCGCCAATTGTCCAACCTGGGGCCGGTCGGCCTCCTGATCCGCGACCAGCCGACGCTGCGCGAGTCGCTGTTCGTCCTGCTGCGCTATCACGCGATGCTCAACGGATCGCTTTCCATAATGATCGAGGAGGCGGCCGGCGTGGTCGTCATCCGCGAAGCAGTGGTCGTCGGCTCGGCGCAGCCGGTTCGCCAGGCGATCGAGCTGGCGATCGGCGTGATCCTGCGCCTGATGCGGCAGTCCCTCGGTCCCACCTGGCGTCCGCGGCGCGTCTGCTTCGCGCACGCGGCGCCGCGCGATACGAGCGTCCACATGCGCCTGTTCGGCCCCTGCGTGGAGTTCAACCACGACTTCGACGGCATCGTCTGCGCGAAGACGGATCTCGACTCCCCGAACCCGTCGGCAGATCCAGCCATGGCGCGCTACGCCCAGCAGCTGCTGGACGTGGCGATGGCCACGCAGGGTCCCACGATCCTGGACGACGTGCGGCGCACCGTGCTGCTGTTGCTGCCCAGCGGGCGCTGCAGCATCGAGCAGGTAGCCGAACATCTGGGCGTGGTCTGCCGCACGATACAGCGCCGGCTCGCGGAGCAAGGCTTGAGCTTCTCGTCCCTGGTCAACGACCTGCGCGTCGAGCTGGCCACGCGCCACGTGACGGAGGGCGGGCGCCCCTTGACCGAAGTCGCGGCCATGCTCGGATTCTCGGCGCCGAGTGGCTTCTCGCGCTGGTATCACACGCAGTTCGGTTGCAGCGCCAAGGAGAGCCGCAACGCCGCCATGGCGCCCCGGCGCAAGCGCGCGGCATAGGGACAGGGCAGCGCGCGGCGCGGCCCGCTGCCACGCTCACGGGATGAGCACGGACGCTCCGATCGTCTTGCGCGACTCGAGCGCGCGATGCGCCTCGGCGGCGTCGGCCAGCGCGAAGGTCTGGTTCGGTTCGCTGACGATCTTGCCCTGCAGCACGAGGTCGAACAGCTCGTCGGCCATGTTCAGCAGGTTCGGTCGCGGCAGCGCGTAGTCGACCATCGCGGGCCGCGTGACCCACAGCGAGCCCTTGGCGGCCAGCAGCGTGACGTCGAACGACACCGGCCCCGATGACGAGCCGTTGCTCACCAGCGTGCCGCGCTTCTGCAGGCAATCCAGCGAGCCCATGAACGTGTCCTTGCCGACGGAGTCGTAGACCACCGGCACGCCCTTGCCGTCCGTGATCTCACGCACGCGCTCGACGAAGTTCTCGCGGTTGTAGTTGATCACGTGGGCGCAGCCGTTGGCGCGCGCGGCCTCGGCCTTCTCGTCGGAGCCGACGGTGCCGATCATGTTGACTCCGATCGCCCGCGCCCACTGGCAGGCGATCAGGCCGACGCCACCCGCGGCGGCGTGGTACAGGATCGTGTCGCCGGCCTTGAGCGGATAGACCTGCCGGAACAGGTACTGCGCGGTCAGGCCCTTCATGATGATGGTCGAGGCGGTGCGGTCGGAGATGCCGTCCGGCAACTTGATCAGGACGTCGGCCGGCATCACGCGGGCCTCGGAGTACGCCCCGAGCGGGCCAAGCATGTAGCCCACGCGGTCGCCCGCGGCCAGGAAGGTGACGCCCGGGCCGACGGCCTCGACGACGCCGACCGCGTCGGTGCCCAGCCCGTTGGGGAGCGGCGCCGGGTAGCGACCGATGCGGAAGTAGATGTCGATGAAGTTCACCGCGATGCCGGTATGGCGCACGCGCACCTGGCCGGGGCCGGGCTCGCCGACCTCGACGGTCTCGAACCTGAGCACCTCGGGACCGCCGGTCTCGTGGAAGCGGATGGCTTTGGTCATGGGATGTCCTTGCTGGTTTCGGGTTCAGGAATGGGCGGGAACGGCGCGCGAGGCGTCCTGCGCGGCGGCCACGTCGAGGTGCACGTCAGCGACGCTGAGCAGGTCGGCCTCGTAGCTGCGCGACGCCTTCAGGAAGGCCAGCGCGGCGAGCACGCTGCACAGCGGGATGACGGCCATCGCCTGCTGCAGGCCCCACAGGTCGGACAGAACGCCGGCCAGGAACGGCCCCACCGCGAGGCCGAACAGGTTCTGGAACAACGACAGCACCGCCGAGCCCGTGGAACGCACGGCGGGATGGATCACGTCGATCACGACGGCCGCGACGACGCCCACGGAGCAGGTCATGACGAAGCCACCGATGGCAATGAGCCTGAACTGCGCCGCGCCGGCGAACGGGCCGCCGAACGCGACGAGGAAGATGCCCACCGTTGCCAGGCAAAGCATGGCCAGGATGACCAGCTTGTTGCGGGAACGTCGGATGGCCAGCCGGTCGATCACGAGACCCCAGAACAGGCTTCCGAGGGCGCCGACCAGCACGACGAGCGCGGCCTGCTTCGATGCCTGCTGCGGCGCGATGCCGTCGAACCGATTGAGGTAGCTTGGCAACCAGGACCAGACGGCAGAGACCACGATCAGTTGCATCGCTGCGCCCACGCAGCTCCAGAGCACGGTTCGAGAGCGCGCCAGGGAAGTCGCGATGTGCCGCACCGAGTTGCCCACCGAACGCGTCGCGCGGTCGAGTTGCGGCGTCAGCGGCAGGGTCTTGTAGTCGCGCACGAGCGTGTACAGCAACGCGAGCACCAGGCCAGGCACGCCCACGACGCCGAACGCGGCCTTCCAGCCCCAGCGCGCCGCGATCACGCCGCCCAGGAGCACGCCCAGCACCGAGCCCAGTGAGGCAGCGGCGAAGAACGCGCCAAGCAAGGCCGAGCGCAGGCGACGCGGAAACAGGCTGGCGATCAGCGCAGCACCCACCGAGCCGTAGCCCGTCTCGCCGAGGCCCACCACCGCGCGTGCGACGAACAGCTGGACGTAGCTGCCGGCGAAGACGCAGGAGATCGTCGCCAGGCTCCAGGTGGTGGCCATCATCACGATGGCCTTCACGCGACTCAGGCGATCCGCCAGGAGGGCCACCGGGATGCCACCGATCGCGACGACGATCGAGATGATGGACACCAGCCCGCCGAGTTGCTTGTCCGAGAGTCCCCACTCCGCCTTCATGTGCGGGAACAGCGAGACGATGATCTGGCGGTCGATGTAGTCGAACAGCATCAGCGCGAACGTCATCGCGAAGGCGAACCAGGCATGACGCCGGCCGACGAGGTAGGTGTCCTCGTCGCGCGTTGCTTCGGTCGGGTGCGGGTGCATGAGGGTCTCCCGGAACGGGGTTGTTCGTCAGGCCGGGATCATTGTGCGGTCGCCTGCGGGAACGCACTTGACCCCGGGTGACTCCGGCTGATCGATCGGCGACAGCCGGGTCTGAAGGTCAGAAGCGCGCGCCGGCGGCGACCATGATGTTGCTGCGATCGGCCATCAGGTTGTAGCTGCCGCCGCCGTACTGGGTGTACTGCGCATCGACGTACCAGCGGGTGCCCCAGTCGGCGCGCAGGCCGGCCCGGATCGTGGTACGTCCCTGCGAATAGGTGCCGTCGTACGAATAGCCGCCCATGTCGAGCGCGACCAGCAACGACGGCGTGATTGCCGCGCCCAGCGTGCTGTTCGCGTAAGTGGCGGCAATCCGCCCGCGCAGGCCCCATGAATCCTTCGTGATGAAGCCGCGGCCCGTGCACGTCTTGCCGGGGACGCCCGAGAAGCCGGGCACGGCTTCCGAGCAAGCCGTCAGCGTGCCGTTGAGCATGTAGGGCGCGGTGCCGTAGGCCAGTCCGCGGCCGTAGCGCATCACCATCGAATCGGGCAGGCCCGGAATGCGGCTGTCCCCGACCTCGCCGGAGATGACGACGCGGTCGGCACCCATCATGTTGATCGCCGTCTTGCTGCCGCCGACGATCGAGTTGACGACGCCATAGCGGTCGTAGGCATCCCAGGTGCCGCCCGCGGGCACGGCCAGGATGTCGCTGTGCAGTTGCAGCAGCGACGTGGGCGAGCGCAGCAGGAAGGCCGTGAGGATGTCGTTCGGATTCATGCTCAGCGGCTGATTCGGTCGATAGGCCAGCTCCCCATAGAAGCGGGCGCTCGTATCGAGATGCGTGTCGAAGCCGGCACCGAACAGGCGGACATGGTCGGGGAAGACCGTCGCGTACTTCAGGCCGGTCGGGCTGGTCAGCCGCGCCAGACCCCCGCCCAGGCCGGCGGGCAGCGTGGCGCCGTTGACGTCTTCGATCGTCATCCGGAAGTACGGCGCCGACGAACTGGTGTTCATCGCGTAGGCGGAAAACTCGGTGTCGAGCGAGGTCGCCGTGTAGCGAGTGGCGAGGCCGAACTGGCCGCTGCGCGGCGCGTTGACGTCGGCCAGGCGATGCACGTAGTAGCCGTTCGACAGCAGGCTGTTCTCGGTCAGCGATCCCACAGTGGCGATCGGAGTGCCGGCGATCGGCGACGACAGCGCGCCGGCCACCAGGCAGCCGTGCGGCACCAACGAAGCCAGGTCGAAGAAGGTTCCGCAGCCGGGCAATACGTTCTGGCGCGACTCGAACGGCACGAAGGCCTCGACGCCCCATTGCTTGTCCATGCTCAGCTTCATGTCGACCATGGCTACCGGCAGGCGCGCTTCCTGAGGCAGGGAGCCCGGGCGAAGTTGCGAAGCGTAGTCGACCGGATTGATGCCGGACGAGATGCCGCCCGCGATGAATTGCGCGGAGCCCCAGTTCAGGACCTGGCGGCCCAGGCGGACGTCGACCCGCGTCTGCGCCGTCGGCTCGACGTTGCCGTACACGTACGCGTCGCGGAATTCTGCGCCGTCGAAGCGTGCCTCACGCGCGAAGCCGCGATCGCTCAGCGGCGCATTGGGCGCATACCCGTTGGGGTAGTTGCCGTACGGCGCATCGACGTGGCCCAGCGTGAAGTCGTGCCACGCGTCGGCACGCGCGAAGAGTCCGAGGTTCTGGCCGTGGACGTCGAAGTCGAGCAGGGCCTTCAGCACCGTCGAGACCGGCTGGCCTTGCTTGAAGTTCAGGTCGGGGCCACCGGTCTGGCCCACCAGGTTGCCGGGCGTGGCATCGGGCACGACGGTCGACGGAATCCGCGACACGACGTTGGGATCGGGATTCGCGGTGCGGATCATCGTTCCGAAGGTGACGGTGCCGATGAGGCTCATGTCGATGCCGTCGACGGGCTTGAAGTTCATCGCCAAGGCCGGCAGTGTCGTGGACATCAGCAACAGGACGATGGCATTTTGTACGGGCGTTTGTCTCATTACGCGTCTTTCGAGATGTGGTTTTTCGAGAGTGACGACGCAGTGTTGGGCGAGACACGGCCCATTGCTTCACCGTGGGCGACATCGACTTTCCAAGCGATGCCAACCGGGGGTTAGTCCCTGCCCGGCGGCGTGCGGAATGTCGCGATCAGGGCATCCAGCGCAGCTGGGCGAGCACGAGCAGCGCGAGAAAGACCGTCTCGCCCACCATCAGAACGATCGGCTTGATGCCCACGCCGGCGACTTCCTTCAGTCGCGTCTTCATGCCGATGCCCGCGATCGCCCCGACGAGGAACCAGCGCGAGACGTCGTTGCCCAGGTCCTGCACCGGCTTGGCGATCCAGCCCGTGCTGTTGATCGCGACGAGCACGGCGAAGGCGGCCGCGAACCAGGGCAGCAGCGGTGGACGCGCCGCACCCTCGGCGCCCTTCGCGCGCGTGATGCCCGCTGCCAGGACGATCACGGGAAGCAGCATCGCCACGCGCATCAGCTTGACCATCGTCGCGACATCGCCGGTCTCGTGCGACATGCTGTAGCCGGCGCCCACGACCTGCGCGACGTCGTGGATCGTGCCACCGAGGAACACCCCCGCCGATCGGGGTGACAGGGCGAGGCCGTGCGCGATCATCGGGTAAGCAATCATCGCGAGCGTGGACAGCGCGCTCACGAGGATCACGGTGAACAGCGTCGCACGTTCCTTGCCTGGATGCGCCGGGAGCGCCGCGGCCAATGCCAGCGCCGCCGATGCACCGCAGATCGCCGTGGCACCACCGGTCAGCAAGCCAAACAAGGCCTGGAAGCCCAGCGCGCGGCGACCATCGACACCGCGATGGTGATCGCCACGGAAGCGACCACCAGCACGACCGGCTCCCATCCGAGCGCTGCCACCTGGGACACGGTGATGCGCAGGCCCAGCAGGGCCACGCCGATGCGCAGCACCTGGCGTGCGCTGAACTCGATACCGGGCGCGCAGGGGCCTTCGTCGGCGAGGAAGTTCATCGCCATGCCCAGCAGCAACGCAAACAGCATCACCGGCGCGCCGTAGCGCTGCGAAAGGAACGTGGCCGCGGCGGAGACGACGCCACACGCGAGGACGCCAGGAAACAGGGTTCGCGTGCGCTGTGGGAGCGCCGTCAGTTCAAGCGCGGCCATGGCGGGCCTCCGTCTCGAGCAGGCGATGTTCCTTGAACACGTCGCGCAGCTTGTTCTTGAGCACCTTGCCCGTTGCGCCCAGTGGTATCTCGTCGACGAAGACGACATCGTCGGGCGTCCACCAACGCGCGACCTTGCCGTCGAAGAAGCGCAGCAGCTCGTCGCGCGTCAGCGAAGTACCCGGCTTCCTGACCGCCACGATCAGCGGTCGTTCATCCCACTTCGGATGCGGCACCGCGATGCAGGCCGCCATCGCCACGTGCGGATGTGCCATCGCGATGTGCTCGAGGTCGATCGAGCCGATCCATTCGCCGCCGGACTTGATCACGTCCTTGCTGCGATCGGTGATCTGCATGAAGCCGTCGGCGTCGATCGTCGCGACATCGCCGGTCGGGAACCAGCCATCGACCAGCGGATCGTCGCCCTCGCCTCCCAGGTATTGCGCTGCGATCCAGGGCCCGCGCACCATCAGCTCGCCACTGGCCTGGCCGTCCCAGGGCAGCTCGATTCCCTCGTCGCCGACGATCTTCATGTCGACACCGAACACGGCCCGGCCCTGCTTGGCCTGGATCGCGTTGCGCTGCGACACGGGCAGCACGCGCTGCGAACCCTTGAGCACCCCGACCGTGCCGACAGGACTCAGCTCCGTCATTCCCCAGGCATGGATGACCTGCACGAGGTGCCGCACCTGGAACGCATGAATCATTGCCGGCGGGCAGGCCGATCCGCCGATGATGGTGCGCCGCATCGATCCGAACACCAAGTCATTGGCCTCGACATGCGCCAGCAGGCCCTGCCACACCGTGGGCACGCCCGCCGAGACCGTGACGCCCTCGCTTTCCATCAACTCGTGGAGCGAGGCGCCATCGAGCGCCGGCCCTGGGAACACCAGCTTCGCACCGACCATGCACGCCGCATACGGAAGTCCCCACGCGTTCACATGGAACATCGGCACCACGGGCAGCACCGCGTCGCGCGAGGACAGATTCAGCGAGTCCGGCAGCGCCGAGGCATAGGTGTGCAGCACGGTCGAGCGATGGCTGTACAGGACGCCCTTCGGGTTGCCCGTCGTGCCACTCGTGTAGCAGAGCGAGCTGGCGGTGTTCTCGTCGAAGACCGGCCATTCGTAGTCGTGGTCCTCGGCTGCCACGAGTTCCTCGAAGCACAGCAAGCCGGCGAGCGACGTCGACTCCGGCATGTGCGTGCGATCCGTCATCGCCACGCAGGCCTTGAGCGCCTTCAGTCGTGGCGCGATGGCCTCGACCAGGGACAGGAAGCCGATGTCGAAGAACAGGATTTCGTCGCCTGCGTGTTCGGCGATCCAGGCCATCTGGTCGGCGTGCAGGCGAGGGTTGAGCGTGTGCAGAACGGCCCCGGAGCCCGAGACCGCGTAGTACAGCTCCATGTGGCGATAGCCGTTCCAGGCCAACGTCGCGACGCGACCACCGGCGAAGACGCCCAGCCTCGCCACGGCCCTGGCGAGGCGGCGCGCGCGGGCGGCCATGTCTGCATAGGAATAGCGATGGACATCGCCTTCGACGCGCCGTGAGACGACCAGCTGCTCGCCATGATGGCGTTCGGCGTGCATCAGCAGCGAGGAAATCAGCAGCGGCTGCTGCATCATCAATCCGTTCACGGCAAGTCCTTCAGGGAATTTGCATGGGAGCTCGTCACGTCTCGAGTGACGATGCAAAAGATTGTTCGGCGAGGGCCGTTCGTGCGATTGGCACTCGGCGACTTGCACTTATCAATTCGTGTCAATCGCGGGACAACCTCGACAGGTCTTGAAGCGCACCCTGCACGGGGCCGGCGATGGCAAGGGTCTGACACGGAATGGCATGCGCAAGTCGCCGCAGGTCAATCAAGTCCCTTCGGATCGGCCGCAGGCTGATGCTCGTCAACCGCCAGGCGCTTGTGCCGCCTTCTGCAGCATGGCCAGCAACCGCTCCGGCGGCTGGGCACCGCTCAAGGCCTGGACCCGATTGACCACGAACAGCGGCACGCCGGTGCCTCTGGGTTCGAGCGTGGCCACCGCGTGGCTTCGCGCGATGACGTGACGTTGGGCCAGCGCATCGAGCAACTGTCCGTCGTTGAGGTTCATTCCGCGCATGAAGTGCGCAGCGAAGAGGTCCTCGATCAGGGCGTCGACGGTCGCCGCGTCGCGCTGGGCCTGCGCATCGGCGATCAGGGCATGCGCGGCGCGCGTGTTGGGCATCACCGCGATGGTGGAGAAGTCCAGGGATATCCCGACGCGCGACGCCGCCGCGCGCACCTGGGCCTGTCTTGCAGCCACCGCCCCGGCGCCGCCGAGCCGCCGCAGATAGAACTCACGGAAAGGCAGGCCCTGGGGCGGAATGTCCGTCAGCAATTGCTGCGAACGCCAATGCACCACCACCTGGCACGCGGGACGCAGGCGACGGAATTCCGCAAGCGCCTGCTCGAATTGGCGCTTGCCGATCAGGCACCAAGGGCAGATCAGGTCGAACCAGACCTCCACGCTGAGGGATGCAGCAACAGCGTCGCCGGGCTGGGCCTGCACGCCGGGCTTCTCGTTCAACGCGGGGTCCGAAATCATCGCGCCGGTGTCTCAGGCAGCCTTGCGCAGGAAGCCCTGGTGGCCGCCCTTCGGGTTGGGAGCGAAGCCGTTGGCCGCCAGCGTTTCTTCGACCGTGTCGTAGAAGACGCCGATCTTG